>Ga0210391_10002438_pt1 | contig 16184 bp, 10 predicted proteins | sample IncBWC12OmetaG_FD_160573 | JGI IMG/M metagenome (GOLD analysis project Ga0210391, IMG submission 160573) | Forest soil microbial communities from Barre Woods Harvard Forest LTER site, Petersham, Massachusetts, United States - Inc-BW-C-12-O ... | reverse complement strand
GCCTTGCTGGCAGCCACTTCCTGAGGAAGGAGCTGCCAGTCAAATGCCAGGGATCGTTGCCATTGCTCGAAGTTGTGGTCCAGTGGCTCGCGAAAGCGGCCCGACCACATCTTCACTGGTGCGCCTCTTTCTTCTGCAACAGGCGCGCCCGGGTACGGGCCGGTAGTCCCAGAATCTGGATGAACCCTTTGGCGTCTTTCTGGTCGTAGCTGTCGCCCATGGTGAAGGAAGATAGATCGTCCGAGTAGAGAGAGTAGGGCGAATCCCGCTTGGCTACGCTGACGTTGCCCTTGTACAGAGAAAGGCTGACGGAACCAGTGACAAGCTTCTGTGTGTTGTCGACAAACGCGTCGAGGGCTTCGCGCAGCGGGGTAAACCACAGGCCGAAGTAAACCAGCTCAGCGTATTTGAGACCGACCTGTTGTTTGTAGTGCATCACTTCGCGGTCCAGTGTCAGCGCCTCGAGCTCGCGATGCGCGGCGGTGATCAAGGTCCCGCCCGGGGTCTCGTAAAGGCCGCGGCTCTTGATGCCAACGAAGCGATTTTCTACCAGGTCGATGCGGCCGATCGCATTGCGGGCGCCAATCTCGTTTAACAACTCAACGATCTGTACTGGGTCCAGAGGCATTCCGTCTACTGAGACGGGCTTGCCTTCGACGAAGCCGATCTCCACTACTTCCTCGCGATCCGGCGCTTCCTGCGGGGAGCGGGTCCAGACCCAAGTGGTGGGCAAGGGCGCGTTGCCGGCGTTCTCCAGTTCGCCACCCTCATGGCTGATGTGCCACAGGTTGCGATCGCGAGAGTGGATCTTCTCCCGGCTTGCCGCCACTGAGATGCCGTGGGCTTCGGCGTAGTCCAGGCAGTCTTCGCGGGATTTCAGGGTCCACTCACGCCAGGGGGCGATGACTTTCAGGTCGGGAGCGAGTGCCTGATACGCATGCTCGAAACGAACCTGGTCGTTGCCCTTGCCGGTGCATCCATGGGCTACGGCTTCTGCGCCTTCCTGAAGCGCTACTTCTACCTGGTGCTTGGCGATCACGGGACGTGCGATCGAGGTACCGAGCAGGTACTTGTGCTCGTATATGGCTCCCGCACGTACGGTTGGATAGACGTAGTCGCGCACGAACTCGTCCCGGAGGTCGAGCACCACGGCCTTCTTGGCGCCGGTGGCATAGGCTTTTGCCACCACCGCGTCCAGATCCTCGCCCTGGCCTACATCGGCAATCATGGCGATTACATCCATCCCGTAGTTCTCGTTGAGCCAGGGAATAATAATCGAGGTGTCGAGACCACCTGAATAAGCAAGAACAACCTTCTTCGACATTTCAAACTCCTTACAAATAGACCTGCTAAGTAAATGTTGCCGTTTCCTCAAGGGAAGAGCCTTCGGGAGAAATCGTTCCTGGAAGGGCACGGCTTCAGCCGTGCCAAAAACAACACTGCCATACCCGGCTTTAGCCGCTGAGGTACGTTTTTTCCATCCTCTAAGTTCTCTTATGCGCTGATAAAAAGATGCCCTCAGGGGCTGAAGCCCGGCAGTTCTCAACCAACTACGGCACGGCTAAAGCCGTGCCCTTCCAGCGCCCAGTTCTCGCATTGCCTCTGCCTGCTGCCCGGCTTTGGCCGGCCAGGCATCAGACGCTGGTTAATTTGTCCGGGCGCCGTTCAAGCCACCGCCCAGCAGCAGAACCATGAGCGCCTTCTGCGCGTGCAGACGATTCTCCGCCTGGTCAAAGACTACGGATTGCGGACCGTCCAGCACCGCATCCGTGACTTCGGCGTTGCGGTGAGCGGGCAGGCAATGCATGAACACGGCATGCGGTGCGGCATGGGCCATCAATGCTTCGTTGACCTGGTAGGGCTTGAAGATAGGCGCCCGCTTGGTCACTTCATGCTCGAATCCCATGCTGGTGCAAACGTCGGTGTAAATCGCGTCCGCTCCGCGCACGGCGGCCGCTACATCGTGGGTGAGTGTGACCGTCGCGCCAGACCCGGCTGCAATTTCCTGCGCCTTGGCGACGATTTCCTGTTTGGGATAGTAAGCCTTGGGCGACGCTACGGTGCAATGCGCGCCCAGCAGCGCAGCCGTGAGCATCAATGAATGACACACATTGTTACCGTCGCCCACATAAGTAAATTTCAGGCCGCGAGCCGTGCCGAAGCGCTCTTCGATGGTCATGAAATCGGCCAGCGCCTGGCAGGGATGCTCCAGATCGCTGAGCGCATTGATCACCGGGCAACGGGCGACCTCCGCCATCTCGGTGATGGTCTCATGAGCATAGGTGCGCAAAACAATCAGACTCACCCAGCGCTCCACGTTGCGCGCCATATCGGCCAACGATTCACGCTCGCCCAGCGGCGACTGCGTCTGGTCGACAAACATGGCCGAACCGCCCAGCGTATTCATGCCCGCCTCAAAGGTGAGCCGGGTGCGCAAAGATGCTTTCTCAAAGAACATCACCATCTGGCGAGCATCCAGCGAGTAGCGGTAATCCGCCGGCGAGGCCTTGATGGCGTGCGCGAGTTCCAGGACGGCAGCAATCTCCGTCCGGGAAAGATCAGCGATGGAGCAAAGGTCGCGGCCGGCGAGCGTACTCCCATCCAGTAGTAATGCTTTCTCCTCCACCACTAATGCTTTGCTAGCCATTCTGTTGCCCCCTTGTTTTTGGATGCGCTTTCTTCACTCAGAATTTCGTTCAATGCAGAGACAGCAATATCTACGTGCTCGCGGCCCAAGATGTAGGGCGGCAGAAAACGCAGGACAGTCTCACTGGTGCGATTGATAAGGATGCGCCGCGCAAGCATCCTGGCGACAATCTGCTTGGCCAGGTCGGCGGAATTCATTTCCATCGCCAGCATCAGGCCCATGCCGCGCACATCGACAACGCTCTCGTGCTTCTTAGCCAAATCGTGCAGTTGGCTCTTGAAGTAGGCGCCGGTCTGCTGGATGTTGGCGAGCAGATTCTCCTGCTCGATTGCGTCGATAACGGCAATGGCAACCGCACAAGCCAGCGGTCCGCCGCCGAACGTTGTTCCATGCAGGCCGGGGTGAATGGCGCGCGACGCTTCCTCGGTGCAGAGCATGGCTCCCAGCGGCAGGCCGCCGGCCAGCGGTTTGGCCATCGTGGTTACATCCGGCTGAATGCCAAATTGCTGGTAAGCGCACCACTTGCCGGTACGGCCCAAGCCCGATTGAATTTCATCTGCAATGAGCAGGGCTCCAGTCGATTGGGTAAGCTTGCGTGCGGCCGCGAAGAATTCCTGCGACACCGGCCGAATGCCGCCTTCGCCCTGAATGGGTTCGATCAAGACCGCGCAAATTTCCTTGGAGAAACTGGCGCGCAGATGATCCACGTCGTTGAACCGGACAAACTCCACTCCCGGTACCAGGGGCTGGAACGGCTCGCGGTACTTGTCCTTGTGCGTAGTCGAGACCGAGCCCATGGTGCGTCCGTGGAAGCTGTTTTCCAGGGCCAGGAATTTAGTCCCTATCGCGTGGCCTTCACTCCGCTTGAGACCGGAGTACGCCCGCGCCAGCTTCATGGCTGCTTCCCACGCTTCCGTGCCACTATTGCAGAAGAACACGCGATCGAGGCCGGTCCGCTCCGTCAGGCGCAGCGCGAGTTCCGCCTGGCCCTGGTGAAAGTAAAGATTCGAGATGTGCACCAGCTTGCGGCTCTGTTGCTCGATGGTCTTGGTGACCGCTGGATGCGCATACCCCAACGCATTGACCCCGATTCCGCTGAGCAGATCGAGATACCGCTCCCCATTCCCGTCGATCAGGTGCATTCCTTGCCCTTCGACAAACAAAATGGGATTGCGCTCATAGGTAGGGAGCAGCAACCTGGCTTCTGCTGCCTGAATTGCTTCGAGCTTCATGCCACCATCACCTCAGTTCCTTGAAGTACCCGGGTCGAACACAAGTCGGGCAGTACTGCTGCTGCATCTGCAGGCAGGATGCGCACTCGCTTTACACCCGCCAGCAGGGCTTCCCGGCAAGCGCCCAGTTTCGGAAGCATGCCTCCGCTGATCACCTCATTCTGGGTCAACCCGGCTATCTGATCGACGCTCAACCAACGCATGACTTCGCCATTCGATCCGCGGACACCCGGCACATCGGTGAGAAATACCAGCGCGTCGGCTTTGCAGGCAACTGCGCACGCAGCGGCCATCTCGTCGGCGTTGATGTTGTAGTACTCGCCGTCAAAGCCCAGGGCCAGGCTCGAGATGACCGGCACCGCTCCCATCTTCCAAATGGCATCCAGCCAACGAGTATCAGAGGCCACGATCTCGCCCACAAACCCCAGGTCCGGCGTAGTGCGCTTTTTGCGGGCGCGGAAAATCAATCCATCTCCGCCGGAAAGCCCAACCGCCGCCTGGCCGTGGCCGCCCAGAGCGGCTACCAACTCCTTGTTTACCCGGCCGCCCAGAACCATGAGGGCGGCATCGCGGGTTTCCGCATCGGTGATGCGCAGACCGGCAATGAATTCACTCTGCTTGCCCATCTGCTTCAGGGTGCGGGTCAACGCCGCGCCGCCCCCGTGCACCACGGCCACCTGGTTGCCATCCTGCGCCAGCACAGCGATCGCCCGCGCACAGCCATGAAGCAAGGCTGGATCTTCGAGTGCCGCACCACCTAGTTTGACTACGAATTTCATGCCAGCCCCTCCGCTTCGTCCCACCCGCACATCAAGTTCATATTCTCGATCGCCTGTGCGGCGGCGCCCTTCAGCAGGTTGTCCAAACACGAGACCACTATGCATCGATGACCGTCTTTCGCCAGCTTGAAGCCAATGTCGCAGTAGTTGGTACGCACCGAGTATTGGATCTGCGGCAGGCTGTTAAAGATGCGCACCATCGGGCTCGATGCGTAAAATTCACGAAAGCAGGCGTCCACCTCGGCTGCTTCTTTCTTTTCTCGAAACGTCACATAAGTGGTGGAAAGAATCCCCCGCGGAATTGGTAACAGATGCGGGGTGAAAATGATCTGCGACTCCTTCAGGTTCAGCTGCTCCAGCATCTCGCCCATATGACGGTGGCCAAACACGGCATAGGCGGAGAGGTTGTCCGCGGCATACATAAAGTGGGTTGAGGCGGTGGGCGCCTTGCCTGCGCCTGATACGCCGGATTTCGAATCGCAGATAACGCCCCGATCCAGATCAACCCACCCCGCCGCCACCAGGGGCTTCAGCGCCAGGATGATAGAGGTGGCGTAGCAGCCGGGATTTGCCACCAGCTGAGCATTACGGATGCAGGCCCGATGCAGCTCCGGAAGACCGTAGACGCTGTTGGTCTGGATCCGCTCGGCGTGGGCGGCATCCTCATCGTGAAAATTGTAGACAGCGCGATGTTCGTGTGCCCGCAAGCGCCAGGCTCCGCTCAGGTCTACGACCCGCAATCCATGGCCAAGCGCCTCCGGCACCCAGCTGCGCGATTGCTCGTGCGGAGTGGCCAGGAAAATCAGCTCCACCCCGCGATCTTTCAAGAGCTGCCAGGAAAATGGTTCGACCATCAACGCAGAGCTGCCGTTGTTATCAGCCAGCTGCGGATGCATCTCGGTCAGGCGAACCGACTCCGCACCCCGGCCCACAAATACCGGTGGCTTGCCCTTGAGAGCAGGGTGGTGCAGCAGCAGGCGCGCCAGTTCCAGGCCGGCGTAGCCGCTCACGCCCGCCACCGCGGTTTGTATTGGATGTTTGTGCATTAGCCGATCATTTCTTCCAGGCGATCGCGTAATGCGTTCGCCCGCTTCTGGTCGGGACAGATGATCAGGACGGTATCGTCTCCCGCGATGGTTCCGACGACCTCTGGCCAGTCTTCCCCGTCGATGGCCAAGGCGACTGGCTGTGCACTGCCGCTGGTGGTGATCAGCACCAGCTGATTGATGGCCTGTTTTACCCTCAGGCCGAAGCTGCGCAGCATCTCCGGGGTGCCCGGAAGGTCGTCTTCCTCGTCTTCAAGAACTGTGCCGTTGGGCGCAGCGTAACCGTTGGGACCTTTATAAAGATGCAGTTCGTGAATATCTCGCGAGAGCGTGGCCTGGGTTACTTCAAAACCGCGCTTGACCAGCCGGCGGCGCAGCTCGTCCTGGCTGCCGATGGGCGCGCCTGCGACGAGTTCCCGAATTGCCGTATGCCGATCCTGCTTCATTTTGCCCGTCTTTTACGCCAAAGTCAGAGCGCGGCCATGTGGCCGCGCTCGGTATGCATAAAAATACATTACCATGTATAAATATACAGAGTCCAAATGTCAACGAATGGATGCCTTTTTTAAACAAAAATCATTCGCGGGCCGTTGTCCTTTGTGGTGCAAAAGAAATTTTCTTCACTAGGTGCTTGTCAAGGAAACGGGGATTATAGTTACGTATGGGTTCCTTTGCCTCAAATTCGCCGGAGCGCAGCCTTACCCCCAATCTGCTCGATTCCCGCTTTGATCACGACTCCTGTGGCGTGGGATTCGTGGCTACTCTACGCAACCAGCCTTCGCATGAAATCCTGACCCAGGCCCTGACCGCGCTGTCCCGCCTGGCTCATCGCGGAGCCATTGCCGCCGACGGTAAGAGCAGCGATGGTGTGGGCATCATGACCGGTATTCCGCGCGAATTTCTGCTCGCCGCGACCGGATTTTCGCTCCAGCCGACCCAAGCGCTGGCGGTGGGCGTTATCTTCTTTCCCACTGAAGCCGGTCCCGGCCAACACGCCCTCGAGCAGGCACTGGCCGCGCAAGATCTACAGGTGCTGGGATGGCGCGTAGTACCCACCCGGGAAGACGTCCTGGGTGAGATTGCTCTTTCCAGTATCCCGGTCATCCGCCAGGTGCTGGTGACGGCCGGTGATGCAGCTCTTTTTGAGCGCCGCCTGTATTTAGCACGCAAGGAGTTCGAGCGCGAGGCGAATGACTCTGGCTATGTCTGTTCGCTCTCTTCCTATTCCATGGTCTACAAGGCCATGTGCGCGGGGCGGCTTTTGGCGGATTTCTATCCCGACTTAGCTGACCCAGCCTTTACCACATCGTTTGCCATCTTTCACCAGCGCTACGCCACCAACGTGCTGCCCTCCTGGGATCGGGCGCAGCCGCTGCGCACCCTGGCACACAACGGAGAGATCAACACAGTTTGGGGGAACCGCGGCCGCATGGACGCCCGCGCGGCTACCATTCCCGCAGAGTGCCACCCCATCATCTCTAAGGATGGTTCGGATTCGACCAGCCTGGACGAGGTAGTCGAGTTGCTGGCGCGCAATGGGCGCAGCGTTGCCGAGGCGGTCAGAATGTTGCTGCCTCCGGCCGGCCGGCAGAGGGAATCGGCGTTTCTTCGCTACCACGCGGACTGCGTCGAGCCCTGGGACGGTCCCGCGGCTCTGGCCTTTGCCGACGGACACCTGGTCGGGGTCGCCCTGGACCGGAATGGCCTTCGTCCCTGTCGATTCTTCCTGACCGACGACGCACTGGTGGTGGCCGGGTCTGAAGCCGGCCTGGTGGATCTTGATCCGGAGAAGATTATCCATAGCGGCCGTCTCGGCCCGGGAGAGATGCTGGTAGCGGATCTGGATCAGCACCAGTTGCTTGAGGACGAGCGGTTGCTGAAGGAATTTGACCGCTTTACTGCCTACGGGAACCTGGTGGCGGATACTCCCCTGGAGCCGGCCGCCTTTACTCCCGCGGTCGAGGACCTGACCCAACTGCAGCAGGTGTTTGGCTATACCCGCGAAGACGTGCGTATGGTCCTGGCCCCCATGGCCAGTGACGGCAAGGATGCGGTTTGGTCCATGGGCGACGATACTCCGCTGGCTCCGCTGGCCCGCGCGCCGCGGCCCGTCTATGCCTTCTTTCGCCAGCGATTTGCCCAGGTGACGAATCCGGCCATCGATCCGGTGCGGGAATCCATCGTCATCGAGTTGCATACCCGTCTCGGCCCCTGGCCGCACCTCCTTAACACCAGCGCGCGGATTCCCGGGCTTTCGCTGCAGTCGCCCTTCCTGTCCCTGGGGCAGATGCACTCGCTGCGCAATCGCGAACACCCGTTAGCGGACGAGATGCCGCTGGCAGTACTGGACTGTGTCTTCGCTCCCTCCTGCAATTTGCGCCGGGCCATCGACGATCTATGCGCCAAGGCGGTTGAACTGGTGCAGGGCGGGGCACAGATTTTGTTGCTCACGGATCGGGCACTGGCACAGCCAGGAGCACGGGCTGAATTGCTTCCGATCCCCATGGCTATGGCGACAGGAGCCGTCCATCATGCCTTAGTGGATGCGGGGGTACGCACCCAGGCAGGCTTGGGAGTCGAAGCGGGCGATTGCCGCGATCTGCATCATGCGGCGGTGATTCTGGGCTACGGAGCAGGTGCGGTTTGTCCCTGGCTGGCGCTCGAGACCGCACGCAATCTTGACCCGGAAAAAGGCGAAGCCAATATGCTTCATGCCTTCGATCTCGGCCTCGCGAAAATCATGTCCAAGATGGGTATCTCGGTACTCGACAGCTATCGCGGCGCCCATCTTTTCGACGTGCTGGGTCTCGACCGTGAGGTAGTGGAGCTCTGCTTCCGGGGAACCCCGTCCCCCATATCCGGCATCGGTTTTTCGGGGCTGGAAGCGGCCTTGCGGGATGTTTGGTCTTCGGCCCAAGAAGAGGACAGCCAACCTGCGCTGGTGAATGCGACGCACCAGGAGTCGCAGCCGGCCACAGCCACTGCCCAGGCGCCGGTCGCGCCGCGCGAAGCCAAAGCGCTTCCGGATTACGGCTGGGTTCGCTTTCGCAAAGACGACCGTGCAGAGCCGCACGGTTGGCAACCCCAAACTGTAAAGGCATTGCAGGTAGTGACCGGAACTGCGCGCGGCGCGGCTGCGGCAGGCTTGTCTCCCGTCCAGGCGTGGAACGCCTTCGGCACCCTGGCAGTCGAGAACAAACCCACCGTGCTGCGGGACCTGTTGGAAATACGACCGGCTGCGGCGCCTCTCGCATTGGACCAGGTGGAAGCGGCGCCTGCCATCATGCACCGCTTCATCGCTTCTGCCATGTCGCTGGGTTCGCTGAGTCCGGAAGCGCACCAGACGATCACCGAGGCCATGAACCAGATCGGCGCTCGATCGAATACCGGTGAGGGCGGGGAAGATCCGGCGGTGTATCCCACTTTTCCGGGCGCTCCTGCAATTCGCAATAACAAAGTGAAGCAGGTTGCGTCAGCGCGCTTTGGCGTGACCACCGAATATCTCAGCCATGCTGAGGAGATTGAGATCAAAATCGCCCAGGGATCGAAGCCGGGCGAGGGTGGCCAACTCCCCAGCCACAAGGTGACCGAGTTGATCGCCCGTTTGCGCCATGCGCAACCCGGGGTCGCGCTGATCAGCCCGCCGCCGCACCATGACATTTACTCCATTGAAGACCTGGCGCAGCTGATCTTCGATCTCAAGCGTGTCAATCCTCGGGCTGCGATCGGGGTCAAGCTGGTTTCCGAGTGCGGTGTGGGCACGGTTGCCGCTGGCGTAGCGAAGGCCTATGCGGACTACATCGTGATCGCAGGTCATGCCGGCGGGACAGGCGCTTCGCCTCTCTCCAGCATTAAGTATGCCGGCAATCCGTGGGAGATTGGGCTTGCCGAGGCGCAACAAGTACTGATGCAGAATGGCCTGCGGGGCCGGGTTCGCCTGCGTTGCGATGGTGGCTTGCGCACCGGCCGCGATGTGCTCATTGCAGCCTTGCTGGGTGCGGACGAATTTGCCTTTGGCACTGCGGTGCTGGTCGCGCTTGGCTGCGACATGGCGCGACAATGCCACCTCAATACGTGTCCTACCGGGATCGCGACCCAACGGCCTGATCTGCGGGCCAAGTTCCGCGGCAAACCGGCGAATGTGGTCCGCTTTTTCGAGGAGCTTACGCGCGACCTGCAAATGCTGCTCGCTTCCCTTGGCCTGCCCTCGCTTGACGCTGCGATCGGCCGCACAGATCTGTTGGAGCAAGTGAGTGCCGCTGGAGGACTCGACCTGAGTGCGTTGTTGGCCCCGGTTCAGGAAGGCCACGTACGCTGGCAGGGCCAGCGCAACCGCCGCCCCAGCGATCATGCCAACATCGATAATGCCTGGGTGCAGCCGGCGCTTGCCGCTCGCGCTGCCGGGCAACCCTTCGAAGTGGAAGAAACGATCTCCAACAAGCATCGCACCCTGGGCGCGCGGTTGGCCGGGGAGTTGGTGTGGCATGGACTCCACAATACGATGACACCTCTCAACTTCAAGTTGAAGGGAGTTGCCGGCCAATCTTTTGGCGCCTTCGCTGTGCCCGGCATGCAGCTCGTGCTGGAAGGCATGGCCAATGATTTCGTTGGCAAGGGGCTTTGCGGCGGAGAACTGATTTTGCGTGGGCAAGGACGGGCGGCGCGGCAAAGCGAGCTGCATGTGATCCTGGGCAACGTCGCACTCTACGGGGCTACCAGTGGATCGTTGTTCGCTGCCGGCCGCGCAGGGGAGCGCTTTGCGGTCCGCAATTCGGGAGCGCTGGCGGTCGTGGAAGGGATTGGGGACCATGGCTGCGAGTACATGACCGGCGGCCTGGTGGCGGTGCTCGGATCTACGGGCCAGAATTTTGGCGCCGGGATGACGGGTGGCCTGGCGTGGGTCTTCGATGAAGACAAAACGTTTGTTACCCAAGCACGCTATCACATCAGCTTTCTTACTCCGGAGCCCTTATCGGAACTGGACGCAACTGCGGCGGAAGAGCTGCGCGAGCTCATCATGCTTCACGCGGAGAAAACCTCCAGCACGCGAGCCCGGTGGATCCTTTCCGATTGGGCGAACCTTTCCTCGCGCTTCGTACGCCTAACGCCGATCCCACAGGCTTAGGAAAAACCGCCCCGACCAAGCATTGATTGGGTGGCCCAGGTCTCGCTTTTGAAACCTGGGTTTCTCCGCCCGCAACATCTTTTCTCTGTCCCACGAACTAATGATAGGGTGCCCCACCCTTCGCAAAGAGCGCGAAGGATGGGGCACCCTATCATCGACTCTGCCGCCAACCCTTCGAGTTACAATCGACAGGGCTTCGCCGTAAATGTTTAAACTTGAGACCCTAGTCGATGTTGTCGCGCTGGTCGCGGCCAGCAAGCGTGAGCGCGCTGTCTTATGGCAGGACGCTTCGAATCATTGGCATCCGATATCGAGCCACGAGCTTTTGGCTCGCGTCCATTATCTGGCCAACGTCTTTGTCACCTGGGGCATTGCGAAGGGCGACCGAATCGCGCTGCTGGCGGAGAATCGCTGGGAGTGGGCAGTGGTGGATTTCGCTACCCTGGTGCTGGGCGCTGTCGACGTGCCCATTTACCCCACCCTGACGGCTGAACAGATTGCCCTCTTGCTCATCGATTCAGGCGCACGGGTGGCGGTCGTCTCCACCGAGGCCCAATACAGCAAGCTTGCTTCGATTCGCAGCCGGACCCAGCTCGAGCACATCATCGTCATGGACGAACTAGTGGACGATGGGGCCACCCCCATCTCGTCTCTGCTGCAAACAGCGGACCCCTCCCCCGCTGATATGCAACAGTGGCTGCGCAGTTTTCAGGTCAAACCAGAAGACCTGGCCACTCTGATCTATACTTCCGGCACCACCGGCGAGCCCAAGGGCGTCATGCTCACCCATGGCAACATCGCGTCCAATCTGAATTACTCCACGCAAACCTTTGCCTGGGACACTGACTCCTCCTGCATCTCCTTTTTGCCCCTCTCCCACATCACCGCCCGCCACCTCGACTACGCGCTCTTCTGTAAGGGCGCGACGCTTGCTTATTGCGGAAACTTTGACCGGCTCCCCGCTGCCCTCGCTGCCGTCAAGCCGACCGTCTTCGTCGCCGTGCCCCGCGTGTACGAGAAAATCCGCGAGGTGGTCGAGCGCCGTGCGGCCAGCAAAACCACGGTCAAGAAGCTGTTCGCCTGGGCGCTTGCGACCGGCAAACAACATCGGGAAGAAATTCTTTTGGGTCAGACGCCCTCCTCTTTGCGCTGGCGAGTGGCTGACCATTTAGTGTTCAAGAAAGTAAAACAGGCATTTGGCGGCAAGGTGCGCGACTATCTCGCTGGGGGAGCGCCACTCGGGCGGGAAACAGCGGGCTGGTTCGCCGATGTAGGCATTCGTATTTTCGAAGGCTACGGACTCACCGAAACATCGCCCGTGCTGGCCCTGAACAATGCACAAAACCATCGTATGGGGTCGGTGGGCAAGCCTATCGAATCGGTGGAATGCAGGATCGCTCCCGACGGGGAAGTCTTGGTCAGGGGACCGTTTGTCTTTGCCGGCTATTGGCACAAGCCGGAGGCCACCCGGGAAGTGATGGAAGCCGACGGCTGGTTCCACACCGGGGATATCGGCCGGCTCGATGAAGACGGCTTTCTCTACGTCACCGACCGTAAGAAGGAGCTGCTCAAGACCTCTGGCGGAAAGATGATCGCTCCGCAGCCGATCGAAAGCAAGTTGAACGCCAGCCCCCTGGTAGCCAGCGCGGTGGTGGTCGGTGACCGGCATAAGTTTCTCAGTGTGCTCATTGCGCCTGACTTTCCCGCGCTCGAGAGCCTGGCACGGCAGCAGGGAATCACCTTCGCCTCGCGCGCGGAGTTGGTCAGCGACCCACGAGTGCAAGCGGAATACCAGGCGCTCGTCCACCAGGTAAACCAGAGTCTGGCAAACTTTGAGACCATTAAGCGCTTCCACCTCGTCACTGAAGAGTGGTCCATGGATTCGGGTGTGTTTACCCCTACCATGAAGTTGAAGCGTAGGGTGGTGGCGGAGCGCTACGCCCAGGAGATCGACGCCATCTACCATGATGAAGCTACCGCGCAACGGTGACCGGCAGCATCTAACTCAAGTGCCAGGGGTATAGCCGTGAGGAAGCGTCCGCTTGTAAGCATTCTGGTCGGTATCGTTGTTCTCTTGCTGCTGGCTGTCTTGCTGGTGCCGTTATTCATCAACGCCAATACCTTTCGTTCCACGCTTGAGACACAGCTTTCCTCGGCCCTCGACCGCAAGGTGACACTGGGAAACCTGAGCTTTTCTGTTTTCTCCGGCAGCCTGGTGGCGGACAACATTTCCATCGCCGACGATCCGGCGTTCAGCACGAAGCCATTCTTGCAGGCCCAGTCTCTGCATATCGGGGTGGAAGTAGTGCCCCTGCTGCTCCATCGGCAACTGCTGGTCACCAGCTTTGTCGCCGATTCGCCTTCGATCAGCCTGGTGCACAATGCCCAGGGAGTGTGGAACTTCTCCAATATCGGCAGCACTGCAGCCAGCCGCACGCAAAATCCGGAAAAGGAGACCGCCCTGCCGAATTTCACGGTGGGTCAAATGCAGGTGGTGAACGGAACAGCAGTGGTTTCGGATCTGCCGTCGACCGGGCCTCCGTTTACCTACAGCAATTTGAATCTGTCGGTGCAGCAGTTCTCTTTTGCCAGGGCTTTTCCATTCGTGCTCACCGCCCGCCTTCCCGGAGGTGGTTTGCTCGATATACATGGCAATGCCGGTCCGGTAAGCCAGCAGGACGCCTCAGAGACTCCACTGGGTGCAAACATCAATTTGAAACACTTCGATCCTGTGGCCGCCGGAGTGGTCGAGAAGAGCCAGGGTTTCTCCATGCTCGCCGACATCGCTGCCCAGGTCACATCCAATGGTCAGACCCTGGACAGCAAGGGCACCGTGAGCGCAGGCAATTTGCAGCTCGTGGCCGACGGATCGCCCACTCCATCGCCAGTTGATATCGCCTACACCGTCAGCCACAACCTGACAGCCAGGACCGGCCAGGTAACTGATTTGGCCATCAAGACCGGAGGGGTGGCTGTGCACGTAACCGGGACCTATGCAATGAAAGGAGCGCAAACGATATTGGCGCTCCACCTGGCGGCGCCTAACCTGCCCATCAACCAGGTTGAAGATCTGTTGCCCGCGGCCGGCGTGCGTCTGCCCAGCGGCTCGCGTCTGCAGGGCGGCACGCTCTCGGCAAATCTGTCTATAAACGGCCCCAGCACCGCCCCGACCATCAGCGGCCCGCTGGAGGTAGACAACACGCGGTTGGCAGGCTTTGACCTTTCCTCGAAGATTGGTGGACTGAAGCCGGTTTCGGGATCGCAGGGCGGCACCGAGATCCAAAAGGTTTCTGCCAATGTGAACTCTTCCGCGCAGGGGACACGCATCGAGAATCTCTACGCCGCGATTCCTCTGCTGGGCACGGCCACCGGCGCAGGGACGATTGCGCCGGGTGGCGCACTGAATTTTGAATTGGTGGCAAAGATCAACACCAGCAGCGGCGTGGGCGGCCAGGCGTTGGCGGGCCTGAACGCGGGGGGAGGCGTTTTAGGACAGGCAGTCAGCTCGGCGGCTGCGAATGGCATTCCGGTTCATATCACCGGCACCACGTCCAATCCGGTGATCCAGGCGGATCTCAGCAAGCTCTTGCAGAAGAATGCCGGCAATATTTTGAAGCAGCAACTTTTGGGCAATGGCAACAACAAACCCAACCCGGGAGACGTGCTCAACAAGCTCTTTCATCACTAGAGGTTTGTAATGCTAAAGCATAGTAAGGCGGCTAATAAGTAGCACCGGTAAGCTAATAAGCGGGTAGCGCGGGTCTCGTCTTTGACAGCTGGGTTTTTTCCGGGTCACCCACTTCAGTCAAGGACTTGCCGCTTGGCGAAGCGTAGTGGTTCCTTCCCTCTGGCGCGTTTATGATGCACAAGGCGTTACGTTTAGGAGAAGAACAAAATGCGAGTTGGAATGTTGACCGGGGGCGGAGACTGCCCCGGATTGAATGCAGTGATTCGCGCGGCTGTACGCAAAGGCATTTTCCATCACAACGATGAATTCGTCGGTTTTATAGAAGGCTGGCGCGGGGTTGTGGAAAACAAGACCAAGCCTTTAACCCTCGACACGGTGTCGGGGATTCTGCAACTGGGCGGCACCATCCTCCGCACTTCGCGCACCAACCCGCGCAAGATGGAGGGCGGCATCGACAAGTGCCTGGCCAGCATCAAGGCCAATAAACTGGACGCACTCATCACCATCGGCGGAGATGACACCCAGGGTGTCGCCAACGCGCTCGTCGAGAAGGGCATCAAGGTCGTAGGCGTTCCCAAGACCATTGATAACGACCTGAGTGGCACAGACGCTTGTTTCGGTTTTGACACCGCGGTTTCGATTGCCACCGAAGCCATCGATCGGCTGCATTCCACTGCAGAAGCCCACAATCGCGTCATCGTGTGCGAAGTGATGGGACGCGACGCGGGTTGGATCGCCATCACCTCCGGCATTGCTGGAGGGGCGGACGTGATCGGCGTTCCGGAAAAGCCAATCGATCTTGACGAAGCGGTGAAGATCATCAAGGACAGACACGACCGAGGTAAGCTGTTTTCGATTGTTGTCGTGGCGGAGGGCGCCAAACTTCCTGGCACCGACAAGAAGGCAACGCAAGGGGCCAAGCTGGACGCTTTCGGTCACGAGCGGCTCAGCGGCATTGGGCAAGCGGTTGCGGAATTGATCGAGGAGAAAACCGGGTATGAAACACGCTCGGTGAACTTAGGGCACACGCAGCGCGGCGGCACCCCGACGGCCTATGATCGAATGCTCGCCACGCGCTATGGGTCGGCTGCCATCGATTTGGTGCATGAAGGCAAGTTCGGACGGTTGGTGGTGCTTCGCGGTACGGAGATTACGCACATTCCGCTGGCTGATGCGATCGCAAAAACACGAACCATAGGTGACGACTTGATTTCTCTTGCCGAGGGTCTGCAGCCTAAATTTTAGCTAATGATGGCTAGCGAGGAGCAAACGATGCTTCTCGCTTAGCCATCGGGAATGAATACGATAGTCGCAATATGGAAACTTGAGGATTAACGATCCTGCGGCGCGAATCTTTTCGGATACGATGTCCTTGGTAACCGTGCATCGGCCGCAGGTAATGCTTCGCGGACCGGCGAATTCTGCTACGCTCCAGACGGAACTAAACAAAACCGCAAAAACCCAAAACACTCGATCAATAAGCGATAATTTCTTGTACTACAGGGTGAAAACGCGGTATAAGCACAACGGCGGGTATGTAGTCTCGCCCGGTCCCGCAGTTCCCAGAGGAGAGCGCTTCGATGAGAACCACACCGGCGAGGGATGAGGTTCGTGAGGTCATGGATATTCGCATGGCTTCCGACTATCTCGGCATTAGTCCTGACACA
>Ga0210391_10002437_pt1 | contig 16187 bp, 14 predicted proteins | sample IncBWC12OmetaG_FD_160573 | JGI IMG/M metagenome (GOLD analysis project Ga0210391, IMG submission 160573) | Forest soil microbial communities from Barre Woods Harvard Forest LTER site, Petersham, Massachusetts, United States - Inc-BW-C-12-O ... | reverse complement strand
CTAGCAAACGAGCTGCCCGCAAGCGTCGCTGCTCTAATCCGGCAAAGTCGCGTCGTACTCCTTTAGCGTTTCCCATGAACGAACAATAGCATAGAACCTTACGAATGTCACTATATTAAGTGATACTCAATAGGACGTTTTCACCAGGCGCGCTGCAATGTGGTGCAGAACCTGAGGCAGGGTTGTAAAGAGTCCGTGGTCCTTGGCAAGCTTCAAACGAATCGCCGTCGCGGTACTGTCTCCTTCGAACTGCCATAAGCAAACCACCACGTGCAAATCCGCACGCTGACTCCGCAGCTTCATATATAGGTTGGCAGCATGATTTAGAGCAAACGGCGGCAGCGCGGAGATACATACTACGGCGGGATTAATACGGGAGACTTGATCCAACATCTCTGTAACGGTCCCGATCGGAATACTCATAGCTGTATGACCCTGACGCGAAAGAAGGCGCACCAGCAACATGCCCACGACCTCATCTGCGTCGTCTCTCGCCGGAATGGAAAGAACCTCCGCTCGGCGCTCCACGTCCCCGTCGGTGAGAACTTCTGGGAGATTGTCATCCAGCTCCTCGATGATTTCCCGGGTAGTCTGATAGATGAAACTTTGTACCTCCATATCAAGTGCATTCCGGTGGCGATCTTGTTCGGCCAGACTCAATGCGGGTATTAGCACTGAGGCGTAAAGTTCATCGACGGACTTGTCCTTCAAATATTCCTCAAGAACTTGCCTCGCCTCGCTTTGGTCGGTCGCAAGAAGTCGCTGGTAGTATTGGACGTGAGCGGAGAGCGCTGGCTCGTCTCCGAGTAGGATGCTGAGGAATTTTAGACTCGGAATATACCGCCCCATTACCACCAGACAAACGGTCAAGGGCGTGGACAATACCAGGCCAGGAAATCCCCAGATCAGGGTCCAAAAAATCGCCGCTATTAGGATCGCAAGGGGCGACAGTCCAACATGAGTTCCATAGAGGGGCGGCTCAATAAAATTCGAAACGAGCAACTCCAAGGTGACAAACAAACCCACAGTGACTAGGGCGTGCCCCCAGCCACCAAAAACCGCGAGAGACAATATGATGGGCATTACCGCAGCCATCGGCGGGCCTACATAGGGAAGGAAACGAAGAACACAGGCGGTCAAGCCCCAAAGTGAGGCATTCGGAACCCCGATAAAATGCAGCCCGATACCAATCACCGTTCCATAAATCACATTCACGCTGAGCTGGAGCAGCAAATATCGATTGATGCGACGCGTAGCATCGTCCAGGGCCTGCGTCATGGCATTCAAACGTCCGCCACTGGCCAACCGGATGAATCGATTGCGAAGATCCTCACGGCCCATCAGGATGAAAATCGTAAATATCGCGACGACTCCTCCCATTACGAGGGGTCCAAGCATGTTCTGAAGTGATTCAAGCGGATTGGCGGGCGGAACGATTTCTACCGCCATTGGCTTGGAAGAAGAACTGCCCAGCGCCGTACTCGTTTTCTGGGTGTCGGTCGCCAATGACGAACCGGGTGTGGCCGAAGCTACCTCCTTGGCCAGCTCGCGAATGGTATCCGACGCTCGGTTAAGACTTTCATTCCTGGCACCGGGTAGGGAATGGATTTTGTCTTCCAAAGTCTTCTGGTAAGTGGGCAACTGTTGGGTCAGGTCGACGAATTGCTGCGACGCTTCCCACCCCACGAGCGCAGCTACGCTCAGCAGAACGAGAACCAGCAGAAAGATCGCCAATATTCTGGGAATGAGAATTCGTTCAAAAAATGAGACAACGGGCGTCAAAAGCAGGGAAAACAGAAGCGCGAGGGCAAGCGGCACGAAAACCACTCTTGCCAGATACAAGGAAGCGATTACGACAACGGCCACTAGCAGGCCGAACTGGCCCGGGTTCTTGGAAGCAGGCATAAGGTTAGGTCGACCCTGGGAAAATCAAGAATCAGCGGGCATCGCAAAGGCAAAAAACGGAGGCAAACGACGAAAAAGGTTCACAAAGCGCACCCACCTGTTCGAGTGACCATCACGGTTCCGAACACCCCGAAATCTGGCTGGCTTTGATCTCGGCGCTAGTGAACCAGCGCCAGAGCCTCACGAACATGGGCCCGCGCTGCGTTGATATGTTCCAGTGCTCTTCGCTTCAGACCATGAGTTTCGGGGTTATCTTCTTCTTTATCGATATCGCTGAACGCCTTGCCCAAAAGCTCATTCGCTCTCCGCAGGCGGCCACCCCATTCCAAATGTTCATCCACTGCGACATGATCGTCGATATTCTTACCGTCGTCGATTGAGGCGGCTTTTATCTCATGTATTGCCTTATCGATTTCCGAGACAGCGTCCTGTTCCTGTTGTTGCAAAGCGCCATGATTCGGACGCTGTAAATGTGCCCGGGCATCCCGCAGATCAGAAAGGGCATGCAAATATGCCGGATGTTGTTGCGCTCCAATGGCAGGCGCTCCGAGAATGACAAGAGCTGCAAATCCAGGTACCCAGATCAACCGCGCCAATTTGAACACGCGAACCTCCTCATTCGAATGGTCCGATGGATCCTCAACTAATCGAAAGCCGAAGTCCATACCGGAACTCCCGTAGACACGCAATAATCCAGTGCTAGAATGCGGATCTGGGTCTACTACGGCAATCTTTAGGAAATTGGTGGGCCTGGGTGGACTTGAACCACCGACCTCGCCCTTATCAGGGGCGCGCTCTAGCCACCTGAGCTACAGGCCCGCTACGGAGGAATAACTCGAATCTCCCGAAACTGTCTGAAAACTGCGTTTACCTACCGCCAGTCGTACGCGAAGTCCACCTCTCGCATCCAACCCAAGAGGCACAACAGCGAATATTTTAGCATCCGCCAGCAAATGAGCATAGTGCGCAGTCACGAAAGCCGCGTTGAGTAATACAATGTCTTCAGGAATTTTTCGAGCTTCGGTGTTTAATCCGGATACCGAATGAGCGAAATAGCGATCATCGGAGCGGGACCATACGGACTGTCGCTCGCCGCCCACCTCCGCGCGGCGGGGCTGGATTTCCGCATCTTCGGCAGCCCGATGCAGATGTGGATCGAGCAAATGCCGCAAGGCATGTGCCTGAAATCGGAAGGTTTCGCTTCCTCGCTCTACGACTCCGAATCGTCCTTCACGCTCGCGGAATTCTGCCGCCAGAAAAATCTCGCCTACGCCGATCTCGGGCTTCCGGTCCCGCTCGAAACGTTCAGCGAGTACGGACTTGAGTTCCAGCGAAGATTTGTGCCGGAACTCGAAAATAAAGCCGTCGTCTCCGTGCAGCGACAATCCGGCGAATTCACGATCCGCCTGGCCGATGGTGAGACGCTGTCGGCGAAAAAGATCGTGATGGCGGTCGGACTCGGCCACTTCGCCTGGGTTCCGCCGGTTCTAGCCGCGCTTCCCGAAGAATTCGTGACGCACAGCTCGCGCCACCGCACTCTCGGTCGTTTCAGGGGCCGCGAAGTCGTCGTAGTGGGCGCGGGAGCTTCGGCGCTGGGTATCGCCGCCCTGCTCGACCGGGACGGAATCCCGGTGCAGGTCGTGGCACGCAGAAACTCGATCCATTTTCATGGCCCGCCGCCCGCCAAGCGTTCGTTCTTGCAGAAGCTTCGAAAGCCAGTCAGCGGCCTCGGCCCGGGCTGGCATCTGTTTCTCTGCACTCATTTTCCGCTGCTTTTCCGCCGGCTGCCCGACAAATTCCGCCTCGAAAAAGTGCGCAACGTGCTGGGTCCCGCCCCGGGCTGGTTTATCACCGAGCAGGTCGCCGGAAAGATGCCATTTCATCTGGGCGTCACGATCGACAAAGCCGAAACCAGCAAAGGACGCGTGAGGCTGGAACTGACCAATCGTACGGGAGCCCACCAGACGATCGAGGCCGATCACGTGATCGCGGGCACCGGCTACCGCGTCGATCTGAGGCGCCTGAGCTTCCTCGATCCCGATCTGCGCGCCGGGATCCGGGAACTCGAGCAGACGCCCATCCTATCGGCAAGCTTCGAATCCTCAGTACCCGGGCTTTATTTCGTGGGGTCGACTGCGGCAAATACGTTCGGGCCGCTCATGCGATTCGCCTACGGCGCGCGATTCGCGGCTCGCCGCCTCACCGGCCATCTGGCAGCTTCCGTTTCTCGCAAGCCGCTGCCTAGGACCGCCGCAGTCCCCGCGAACGCAGTCGACCCCGGTGAGGAGCCTGGCAAGCAAAATCGGGTGGGCGCCGATGCCTGAGGATCGCAAATCGGTCGACTGGCGGTCCGGTATGGCTGCCGCGGGCGCGCGTGTCGAGGCCAATTGCCCATCCCGCCATCGTTGGCTGCAGAAGATGCGCGCGGGAACCTGGGGTTAGAGTTTATTCAGTCCGTCGAGCGCCGCCACCTTGTAAGCCTCCGCCAGCGTCGGATAGTTGAAGACCGTATCGCGGAAATATTCGATGGTTCCCCCGAAGGCCAGCACGGCCTGTCCGATGTGTACGATCTCCGTGGCACGCTGTCCCAGGATGTGCACTCCCAGCAATTTCCGCGTGTGCCGGTCGAACAAAAGCTTCAGCATGCCAGTTTCGTCGCCGAGCATCATGCTCTTCGCCAGCTCGTTGAATTTCGAGATGCCCACCTCGTAGGGAACTTTCGCCGCCGTCAGCTTTTCCTCCGTTTGGCCCACCGTTGAAATTTCCGGAATGGTGTAGATACCATAGGGAAAAAGCTCCGGCATGTGCTCGGACGGCGCGCCGAACATCCGGCAACTCGCCAGCCGACCCTGCTCCATCGAGGTACTCGCCAGCGCCGGAAAACCGATGATGTCCCCGGCGGCGTAAATGTGAGGCACCTCGGTTTGGTAGTTCGCGTTGACCTTCACCTTGCCACGCGCATCGGCCGCCAGGCCCGCGGCCTCCAGTTGCAGCAGGTCGCCGTTGGCCTGCCGACCCACGGCGTAGAGAAGCATATCCGCGCGGATTTTCTTTCCACTCTCGAGCTCAGCAAACACCATGTCACGCGTCTCGTCGATTCCGACGCGCGTCACTTTTTCGCCCAGCCTAAAAGTGGTCCCCATCTGCCGCAAATGGTAGGAGAGCGCGTCCACGATTTCGCGATCCACGAAATCCAGAATCGTCGGCCGCTGGTCGATCAGCGTCACCTCCACGCCGACGGCAGCCATGAACGACGCATATTCCAGGCCCACCACGCCCGCCCCCACTACGATCATCTCCCGCGGCAAACTGCCCAGACAGGTGAATTCGTCGGTGTCGATGATGCGCTTGCCGTCGAACGGAATCTCCGTATTGCGCGCCGGGCGCGTCCCGCAGGCGATCAGGACGTGCTCACCTCGCAGCGTGATCTTGTCGCTTTCGCCGATCACTTCGACCGTATGCGGGTCGGCGAACTGCCCCATCCCCTGATAGATCGAGACGCCGTTGCGGCGAAGCTGCGCGCGGATCACGTCCGTTTCGCGTGAGACGATACTGGTGACCCGCGATGCCAGGTCCTGAACCGAGAAATCGCCTTTTCCGCGATAGCTGTTGCCGTAAAAAGTTCGCACCGCAATTCCGGTCAGCTGAAAGATCGCCTCGCGCACGCTTTTGCTCGGAATCGTGCCCGTGTGCACGCAAACCCCGCCCAACATCATGGTCCGGTCAATCACCGCCACGCGCTTGCGCAGCTTCGCGGCGCAGATCGCGCCTTTTTGCCCGGCCGGACCGCTGCCGATTACAATCAAATCGAACGATTGATCATTCATGCGAACAAGGCCGCTCTCTCATGCATGGAATTACCGCGATCGCCGGCGCACATTTTCCGCCGTGAATATTACAGCAATATGTACGCGGCTCGGCATCGAGCGAAGGGTTGCGCCGGATCGAGCATACCGATCGTGCGGTCATAGGGGTCGTTCGGGCACCCGTCACGCAGCCACGACCAGGTCGATTTCCACGAAGACGTCCCGCGGCAGCCGTGCCGCTTCCACGGTGGATCGCGCCGGCGGATTCTGGTCGAAGTAGCGGCCATATACTGTGTTCATTTCGGAAAAATCGTTCATGTCCTTTAGATAGACGGTGGCTTTCACCGCGCGATCAAGCGACGAGCCCGCCGCTTCCAGTATGGCCTTCAGATTTTCCATCACCCGCGCGGTTTGCTGCGCCACGCCTCCTTCCACGATCTGGCTCGTAGCCGGATCGAACGCGATCTGCCCCGCCGTGAAAATAAATCCTCCGGCTTTCACGGCCTGTGAATACGGCCCGATCGCCTTCGGCGCCTTGTCGGTCGAGATAATTTCCTTCACCTTACCTCCTCGAAAACTCCCATGGCGTTTCGTGCAGCTCGGCGCTTTCGCCCACGGCATTACCCTGATAGCGCAGCCGAAAGTCCTCGGGAATGCCTTTCCCGTTGAGCCACAGGCGGAACATCGGCGCGAAATCGCGGCTGCACGACCGCTCCAGCGCGGAGCGCAGGTCCGCATAGCCCGCCTCGCGCCCGCGTTCGGAAGCGAGCATATTCGCCAGGCCCAGGTGCATCGGCGCTTCGCCGCACACATCCTCTAGAGCGATGAAGAAGAGCGGCGCCTTGGCCAAAGCAATGCGCCGCGGGCCCGCGGCGTCCGTCGTCGTGATCGCGCTCAGCGGAGTTTCCGACGCGGCCGTCAGCGCTTCGTCGTAGCGGCGCAGATATTCGGTCACCCGCCTGCGGCGTGCCTCCCGGCCGTTGCGCGCTTCATCGATTACCACGGTCGCATATTCCGGCAGTCCCTCGCCCATCCCCACCGCCGCAGCATCGCTCAGATACATCGATTCGCCGAACCATTCCTGCGCCAGCGCGTGGGAGACGATCCGAAAGAAATCGTCGCTGCCGGGGCCAAGAGCAAGCGCCGCGGGATTCACGATCGCCCCTGCAGGAAACGCCACGCCAGCGGGCTCGGCTTCACCGGTCAGCCGTCCGCGCAATTCGGGTGATTCCACGATGTGCGGCGCGCGGATGTCTTTATCCAGCGGACCGAAGTCCTTCACAAGCGCGTCCCATACAGCGCCCAGCTGTTGCGCGCCCACGGCCGGATCCTCCTTCAGCGGCTGGAGCGTCCAGAAAATCGGACCCGCGGGCTTGCGCTCTGCCGGCCACGCCGCATATTTCCCCGCCACGACGTACGCGCCCAAGGTCGACGTCGTCAAATCGAACCGGTCCTCGATTCCGTCCCCGGTTTTCTTTTGTCCTTTCGGGATGCCGCCAGCCAGCAGTACGAAATCCGCCGGTGCGCGCACGGTGAATGTAACGACTTGGGGGGGGACGGGAGTGGGAGCCAGCACGCGCTTCGGCGGCTGAAGCTCTGGGAACCATCCGCGCGACGACAGATGGAAATTGTCGTCGCCAATTGTGACGCGCGAGCCGTAATTCCGCGGCGAGCGAAAGGTGTACTCGATCGACAGCTGCCGCGCGTGGCCCCGCAGCCACGCCGGATCGAGCGGAATGCGGATCGCGTCAGCCTGCGCCGGCTGCTCGGCCGGAGGGAGCTCCATCGGATTCGCGTCGTGCCCATCGACTCGCACGCGGAGGTTCCCCCGGCCGTACGCTTGCTCGGCCGGCAGGATCACGTCCACGAACGCCAGTTCGGCGGCGCCGGAATTCTGAAGCGTGTAAACCGAGTGCACCTCAAGCGCCGCGGGCGGGCCGGGAACGAAGCGCACCTCGCGCGATTCTTTGACGATTCGATATCCCGGGGCGAGCGGCACAGCGCACGCCGAGGCGCAAAACGTGAGCAGTGCGACGACAGCAGAGGCGAGCAGGCGCGGAGCGTGGCGATTCAAGGTAGGAAGATTCTACCCAGCCGTGCAGATCCGCGAAAGGCGGAAATCGAAGCGCCGCGGAAACCAGAGCGCGGGGAAAAATGACGCTCTAGAATCCGCCGGCGGGCAGCGGTGCGAAGTGGCTGATGATTTGCGCGTCGGTCGCGCCGTGGCGGCGAAACGCCAGAATCGCCGGGGCCTGCGAATCGGGAACTCCGCGCCGCGCGAGCTCGAGCAGCGTCAACTCGCGAACGCCCGCATTTTTTAGGTTGGCCAGCGACGCGCCGGCAAGCACGGGCTGGTTCGCCGCGCGGTGTCGGGCCACTTCGAGCAGAATTGCGTCGGAAAGGCCGGCCAGGCGCATGGCTTCGAGTTCGCCGGAACTGAGGCCGAGCTGACCCATTTTCGCCAGCTCGATGATCGTCTGATCGCTCACCTGGGCGCGCACAAGCCCTGCGATGTCGTCCCCTGCGTCGAACGCCTGACCACGGCTGCGATACGCGTTCATCACCGCGAGGCAGCTCGCGTCCGAAAAGCCACTTGCGCGCGCGGTAGAAAGCTGCGCGACCTCCGGCGCGGTGATCTTCAGCGCCTTCAACTGCGAGATCGTGTCATAGGTCATCCCGGCACCGTCGAGCGGCTTCGTATCGAGCGGCTGGATCGACTTGCAGCCGGCGGCGCCCAATGAGACGGCAAGCGCGGCACATGCGAAAAGCGCGCCCCAGCCATGCAAATGGCGCCTCGCTCGCTGCGTTGGCTCCGCCAGCCGGCCAGGAATCGCAAATTTTCCCATGATTCGATTGTACGCGGGTCAGCGAGCTGGGGAGCGCGGTGTCGCGGAACGATTACCGGTGAAGCCGAGGCGAACCCGCCGGCTAGACGTTGTAGACGCGCTCGATATCGAAGACGCCGGGGATGCGCTTGATCGCGCCGATGATGCCTTCGAGCTGCTTACGGTCGCGGACGTCGAGCGCCACTTCGATACGCGCGCGCGTATTATCGTCGCCACCGCTTTCAAAGCTGCGAATATTCGCGCCCGTTCCGCTGATGATGTTCGAGATTCCGGCGATCATACCGGGCCGATCCTCGGTGATGATGCGCAAGCGGACCGGAAATTCAGCCTGGGTCGACTCCGCCCATTCGACGGCGATGCGCCGATCGGCTTCGTAGAGGAGATTTTCGACGTTGGGGCAATTCTTGCTGTGGACGGCGATGCCGCGGCCGCGCGTGACGTAGCCGATGATGTCGTCGCCGAGAATCGGGTTACAACACTTCGAGCGGTAGACCATCAAATCGTCCTGACCGCGTACGACGATGGACGCGTCGTCCATGCCGAGTATGCGCTTCACCGTCGAGGCAAGCTTCGGCTGCTGCTCCTCCTGCGAGGGCAGGGGCCCGAGCGGCTTTCCGCTAACTTTCGCGATCACCTGCCGCGCCGACCATTTGCCATAGCCGAGATCAGCGTAGAGATCTTCGACGCGCCCGGCGCCGTATTCGGCAGCAACGCGCAGCCAGTCCTCGTCGGCGATTTTTTTCAGGCTCACGCCGGCCTGCCGCGCTTCCTTTTCCAGCAGTTTGCGGCCGACCTCCGTGGCTTCCTCGCGCTCGTGAAGGTGAATCCACTGGCGAATCTTGCTGCGGGCGCGCGACGTGTGGATGAACGATAGCCAGTCGCGTGACGGGGCATGACCCTTCTGGGTGATGATTTCGACGACGTCGCCATTGGCCAGCGCGTGGCGCAGAGGAACCATTTCGCCGTTCACTTTTGCGCCGGAACACTGGTGGCCGACTTCGGTGTGGACGGCGTACGCGAAATCGATGGGAGTTGCCCCGCGCGGCAGGACCACGACGCGGCCCTTCGGAGTGAACGTGTAAACCTCTTCGGGATACAGATCGACTCGCAGGGTCGAAAGAAATTCGCTCGGCTCCTGCATTTCCTGCACCCACTCGATCAAGTGGCGCATCCACACGATGCGCTGATCGTCCGCGGAGGACGCGACTTCGGAGCCCCCTTTGTACTTCCAGTGCGCGGCAACGCCCTGTTCGGCGATGCGGTGCATTTCCTGCGTGCGAATCTGCACTTCGAACGGTTGGCCGGAATGAATCACGGCGGTGTGCAGCGACTGGTAGAGGTTCGGCCGCGGCATCGCGATGTAGTCCTTGAACCGCCCGGGAACCGGCCGCCAAATCTGGTGGATCACGCCGAGCGCGGCGTAACAATTCTTCACCGTGTCGGTGATCACGCGCACGGCGAGCAAATCGTAGATCTGGTCGAGATTGCGCTGCTGTTTCTGGATTTTCATGTGCACGGAGTAGAGCCGCTTGATGCGCGCCTGCACTTCGGCTGGAATTCCGTTTTCGACCATCTTTTCGCGAATGGTGTGCTGCACTTCGGCGAGGAACTTGTCGAAAGTGTTCTGTTTGTTGGCGACCTTTTTCTGAAGCTCGAGGAATGCGTCGGTTTCCAGATAGCGGAAGGCGAGGTCCTCGAGCTCGCCGCGAATCAAGCCCATGCCGAGCCGGTTGGCGACCGGCGCGTAGATATCGAGCGTCTCGCGGGCGATGCGCAACTGGCGCTCAGACGATAGATACTCGAGCGTGCGCATGTTGTGCAGTCGGTCGGCCAGCTTCACCATCACCACGCGAACGTCGTTGACCATGGCGAGAAGCATTTTGCGGACGTTTTCCGCCTGGCGATCCTCGGGAGCCAGCAAATCGAGTTTGCTGATTTTCGTGACGCCTTCGACCAGCCGCGCAACGTCGGCGCCGAACAGCTCCGTGATTTTTTCGATGGGCTGCTTGGTGTCTTCGACGACGTCGTGAAGAAGGGCGGAGGCGATCGAGGTGGCGTCGAGCTTCATGTCCGCGAGCAGGTGCGCGACTTCGACCGGATGCGAGAGGTAGGGTTCGCCGGACAGGCGCGTCTGCGATTTGTGCTGTTCGGCAGCGAAATCGTACGCGCGGCGGAGAAGATCGAGATCGTCGCCGGGGCGGTTCTTGCGGACCTTGTCCAGCAGCTCAGAAAAACGCACATCAACGGTGCGGCGCGCCGCGATGCTGAGAGTCGATTTGCCAGCCGGCTCCATTTCTGAGCTTATTGTAAGCCCGCGCGCACCGCGCACGCGAGCGGTTGTGCCCGCGCGATTGATGCACAAAGCGGCTACCGGAACCCAGGGGAAAACCCCTCGGCCGAGGTTCGGACGACTCGGGTTTGTGTGTCACTGTGCGGGGTCCGCTTCATTTGTTTTCAATGACGTAAGCGCGAAATTACATTCGAGGGGGTGTCGGCCGGTCTGTGGCGGCTGAACGCCTCGGCCGGTTGGGAACGACCGCGGGCGATGCCCGGCGGGAATCATGGGAGATGCGCCTCGGGCTTGGGTTTTTGTATGATGGGCGGCAACCGGAAGGCCGGGGGTGAAAATCCAGAACGGGGGAATGAAATGAAGAAAGCGGCTGGGCTTTTGTTGTGCGGCATCGCGATTGTATTGCTGACGGCTGCGGCAGCGACACGATCGACGCAGAGCAGCTACGGCGAGGATCGGGCGCAGATCGAGGATTTGCAGGCGCGCTACATGTTCGCCTTGGATTTTCGGGATGCCGACACCTACGCATCGACGTTCACCGAGGATGGCGTGCTGGATTACGGTCCGGTGGTGCAAGGGCGCGACGCGATCCGGAAAATGATTCAGGGCATGGCGAAGGGCGACGCGGATCGGGCAGCGAAAGACACGTCGGGACTGCGCCCTGCGGCCGGACGCCACAATATTTCGAACATCGTGATCAAGATTGACGGCGATAAGGCGACCGGGCGCGCCTACTGGTTTCATTATTCGAACAACAATGCGAATCGCACGGCGCAGCTTGACTCGTTCGGCAACTACGAAGACGAGTTGGTGAAAGTGAACGGCAATTGGCTTTTCAGCAAGCGGAAGATTTACAACGAGCAGGTAAAGGATTGGGTATACAAAGGGCCGAATCCGGCCTGGTAGACAGGCGGGGACACAATTCCCGCCGTCAGAGGCTTGGCGGCTGCGTAGCCCGACGGGGGCTAGGAAGTCGGCGAAATATTCGCTTTCTTCTGCTTGATGGCCTTTACCTTGTCGACGAGCTCGTCGGCCTGCTTCAAATCCTCGTCGCGGGCGGACGCGGATGTTTCCGTGTCGGCCTTCTGGCGATAGAGCAGGTTCAGGTAGGCCATGGCGTCGTCGTAGTCGGGGCGCTTCTGGACGGCAGTTTGAAGGTTCTGGATGCCCTCGTCGACGGTCATGCCGTATTTATCGGCGAACTGCGTGGCCAGCGCCGGCGGCATGGGATCGCTTTCTTTTACCGGTTTCTTCGAGGTCTTGTTGTAGTTGTCGCGCATGTCCTTATTGGCGCGATAGGCGAGCGACCAATCGATCACGCCGACCCAGTAATACGGCTCGGGATCATCGGGTTTCAGCGCAATGTGCTTTTCGTGGTAGGACTTCGATTCCTGTAGCTTCTGCTCGTCAAAGGGCGTTCCGCCCATGTTGTAGAGGATCGAACCGATACCGTCGATGGCCGAGACGTTGTCGGGCTGGCCGTCGAGAATGTTCTTGAACTCTGCGACAGCCTGTTCGCCGTTCTTAACGTTCTCCGGCGAAGGCGCGCCGGGAATGTACTGCGTGGCATAGGCCGTGGCGAGGTAGAGCTGGGCGTTGGTGAGCGAGGGATCGTATTCCTTGGCGGCCTGGAAGTCCGCGATGGCCTCGTCAAACTGCGCGTTCTTGTACGCGTTCACGCCTTTGTTGAGCTTGTCACGGGCGCGAAGCTTGTCGCATCCGGCTCCGGCAGCAACCGAGGCCGCGAGGACGGCCACAATGAGTACGGGGGGCTTCCGCTGCATCCCTGCTCTCCTTCAATCCGGGCTGCGCCCGCTGCGGCAAACCGCAGGGGCCGAAAGATTCGTGAAATATACGGCTTAGAGCTTCGGGCTACTGACCCGCTTCAATCTTCGCGGTGATCAGGCCGACATGATCGATGCCCGAGCCGCGCATGATGTCGATGGCTCGCGCGACCTGGGCGAATTCGACGTCGTCATCACCCTTGACGAAGGCGATCTTGTCGGCGCGTTCCTTGAAAATATCGAACAGACGCGGACCAAGGTCGTTCCAGTTGCTGTCGTCCTGATTGATCTTCAGCTTCCCGCCGGGCATGACCTGCACGACGATGGTGCGATTGTCGGGCTCGGTCTGTTTCTGGTTCGGCGGAGGGGGCTGCGGAACGATGGTCGCCAGACCGGTCGGGGTGCGCGGCGTGATCACCATGAAGATGATGATCAGCACCAGAAGCACGTCGATCAGCGGGACAATATTCGGTTCCGAAACCGGCCCGCCCTGAGTTCCACCAACTGACATTCCCATGGCAAGACTCCTTGATTTTCAGCTGCTGCCGACGCGACTACTGGCCGGGAGGAGGTGGCGGCGCGTTTTTGCCCTGCGGCTTCTCGGTGAGGAGGCCGAGATTTTCCACGCCGGCAGAGCGGATTTCGTCAACGGCCTTCACCACGTCGCCATATTTCGCACGAGCGTCGGAGCGAACATACACCGTCTTATCGAGACGGTTTGAAAGCTGGTCTTTCACTTCGCCGGTGATTTCATTGAGTTCGATTTCCCGGCTGCCGAGAAAGAGGTGGCCATCGCGGGTGACGGCGACGATGATCGCGTCGTCGCGGTCGGCGTTGGGCATCTTTTCCGCGTTTTCGGCCTTGGCCATGTTCACGGGAAGCCCCTTTTGCAGCATGGGCGTAATCACCATGAAGATGATGAGCAAGACCAGCATGATATCCGCCATCGGGATGACGTTCGGTGCTGCCATCACCGGTGGCGCTTTAGGCTTGTAGGCCATGGCTTACTTCTTTCCGCCCCGGCGAGTGATGAAGTAGTTGATCAACTCCATAGAAGAGTTGTCCATCTCGACGTCGAAGGCTTCCACGCGGTTCGTGAAGTAGTTGAAAGTCCACACGGCGGGGACGGCGACGAGCAAGCCGAGAGCGGTGGTGACGAGCGCTTCAGCGATACCGCCGGCGACAGCCGAAAGACCGGTGACCTTCTGGTTCGAGATGCCTTTGAACGCGTTGATGATGCCCATAACGGTGCCGAAGAGGCCGACGAACGGGGCCGTGGAGCCGATGGTGGCGAGACCGGACAGGCCGCGCTTCATTTCCGCGTGCACAATGGCCACGGAGCGCTCCAGACCGCGCTTGGCAGCTTCGATCACTTCTTCATCGCTGACCTGCGAGGACGCCGCTTGGAATTCCGAGAGTCCCGTGGCGACAACCTTGGCGATGTGGCTCTTCTTGTTGCGCTCGGCGATGGAAATGGCTTCGTCGAGCTTGTTGTCTTTGAGCGCGCCGGCGACCTGCTGAACGAATACGCGGGACTGCTTCCGGGCGGCGCTGTACATCAGAGCGCGGTCAATCATGATGCCCACCGACCACGCCGACATAATAAACAGAATTCCGACAACCGTCTTTGCCGGGTAGCCCATGTTGTGCCACATGGTGATTAGATCCCAGCCGACCTCCTGCTCCTGCAACATCGCCAACAGTGCATAGGCAAACATAACGTTCGATCCTCCTCCGTCACCTCAAGTCGATCGCGGCAGGATAATCTGCCGGTCGGAATTCCCCTCCCCAGCGAACCGGACCCGCGAGCGGGACCCGATCTTTCTAGCCACCGCCCAGCGAAAACACAACGTCAATCGTGGTATCCACTTCGACAGGCTCGCCATTGAGCATGGTGGGCTGATACTTCCATTCATGCACGGCATCCATGGCAGCACGCATCAGCAAGGCCGGCCCGGACACATACTGCAGTTCCTGGATCGAGCCATCCTTGGAGATGATGGCGTGCAGCCGCACCGTCCCGGAAACGTGAGCCGTCTTGGCGATTGCCGGATAGGTTGGCAAAACCTGATGCATCAATTTCGCCGCAGCCACCTGGCCGCCTACTTTGATGCGGGTTTGGGTCGGTTTGGGTGGCGGGGGCGGCGCAGTATTCATAATTCCGCCGCCGAGTGCATCGCCGGTACCACCGGCGACACCGAAGCCGTTGCCGGTCGCGCCGACATCAGGCGCCTCGTCCTTGATCATCTCGACCTTCTTCGGGATAACGGTGGGCGCAGTCATCGTCTGCGGCTGCACGATGCGCGGCCGCACGACCTTTACGGGCGCAGCGGGAGGAGGAGGCGGCGGGGGCGGCGCCGGAGCCACCAGAAAAGTGTTCAGCATGCCCTTCGGTAATGCTTCGGTATAGATCAGCGGGATCAGAATCATGACGCCCACAATGATGAGCTGCACGCCGAACGAAGTGACAACGGTCCAGCGCTTGTGAGTCCCTTCCTGTTGTCCCGAGACGACCAGTTGGTTGAACATAGCCTAGCTCCTTGCAACTGCCGGCCCGCGTTTACCGGCTGCAGATCCGGCGCGGACGGTTGCTGCCTGACCACCGTGATATTTGTTCCAGACCACCACGATGGGCGCTGCGATGCCAAAACTGGAGTACGTTCCTACCACAACTCCGACTACCATAGCAAAAAAAAACGGCGAAGAACTTCGCCGCCCAGCAGGTAAAGCACGAGCACCGTAAGGAAGGTCAAACCGCTGGTGAGGATGGTCCGCGAAAGAGTCTGATTGATCGATTTGTTCACGATTTCCGCGAGGGGCTCGCGCCTCATGAGCCGCAGATTCTCGCGCACGCGATCGAAAATGACAATCGTATCGTTCATCGAATAGCCGACAAGAGTGAGCAATGCCGCAATCACCGTCAGCGAAATTTCGTAGTGAAACAGGGAGAAGAAACCCAGCGTGATCAGCACGTCGTGGAAGACGGCGATGACAGCCGCGGCCCCGTACACCCACTCAAAGCGGAACGCAATATACACCAACATGCCGCCCAGGGCATAGATGGTTGCCCAGAAAGCCTGATGGCGGAGCTGGGCCCCGACCTTGGGTCCGACAATCTCCGCGTCGCGGATCGCGAACGTGCCGAGAGAATAATTATTCGAAAGCGTCGAGAGGACTCCGGGCGTGGCGCCGGACACGTTCTTCAGCTCGTCGAAACTTGTGATGATTCCGCCGTGATCGGTGTCGCGCGCGGAGGTGAGCGCCTTAGCCAGTTGCGGGTATTTGTCTCCCGCGCCGGTGCCGAGCGAGAGGGGATCTTTTTGCGTGAGGTCGGCGGCAAGAGCGCTGGGGGTGATGGAGTTGAAATCGGGCTTGCCGGGGTTCGTCGCGCCGAACGTCTTGCTCAGAACGTCGAGAATTTTCTGTTTCCCGGCGTCGAGCGAATCGTCGCCCTGGCTCTGTTCGAGTCCGATCATCACGTCGTTCTGCGAGCCGACCGATTGGGTGTCACTGATTCCCTGGATCGTGCTGTTCGGCAAGCCGGCCTGTTCGAGGC
>Ga0210391_10002435_pt1 | contig 16191 bp, 9 predicted proteins | sample IncBWC12OmetaG_FD_160573 | JGI IMG/M metagenome (GOLD analysis project Ga0210391, IMG submission 160573) | Forest soil microbial communities from Barre Woods Harvard Forest LTER site, Petersham, Massachusetts, United States - Inc-BW-C-12-O ... | reverse complement strand
CGTCGGTCACGAACTGATGCGCGGCTTGGTCATGATGGATGGTGTTCACGGTCCTCTTCCTTGCTCGGAGGGCGCTCGGGATGCGGCTCTGCCTTCGGTTTGGGGGCGGCAGGCCGGGGTTGGGCGCTCGGGGGCGGCGTCCGTGCGTCCGGTGAGGTCCGCGCGTCGGGCGGCGTGCGTGCGTCCGACGGGGCGCGTTGTTCAGCGGGCGTACGCGGGGGGGCCGCTGCCGGGCGGGTCTCGACACCGGGTTGTGCGTTTCGCGTTGGGGAGTCAGCATGCACCACGCTCATGGTGCCTCCTCCATGAGATCCCACGACGCCGGCCCCGGTAAAGGCGCCGGGCCGCGCGGTCGCCGCAATGGGCGGATGACCCTTGTTGGCGCTGGCGCGCAGCACAGGGTTGCCGCGTGCGGCCTGCTCCTGTTGGCGTTGCGCCGGTATGGCCGCGATATGGTGCTCATGCGCCGCCGCCAGTTCGGCCGAGGTCGCCTGAGCTCGAATGCCCCCGCTGCCGCCGTTATAACTGACGTGATTCACTGTGACGTTATTGATCACGGTCTTGTTGTACACATTGGTGATGTTGGTCGTGCCGACGTTGGTCACCGATCGGTTGTAATACAAACGGCCACCCTGCCAATAGCCACCCTCAAAACCGCTGCCGCCATACCCATAGCCATAGTTCACGCCGCCATAGAAGCCGACATGCGGACCCCAATAGCCGGCGTTCCAGAGGAATACGCCGCCCGACCAGCCCCAATAGCCCGGAGTCCACAGGTATTCCGGTTGCGGCGCCAGCACCCAAGTGCCGGGCACCCAGTAGTAATCTTGAATGTCATCACCCCACGCCCAGTAACCGGGGGTCCAGATGTAGCCGTCGCCGGGAATCGCCGGCTGGTCGTACACCGGCAGCTCAGGGGGCGGTACGTTGACCGACACATTGACCGATATCTGCGCCATGCACACGGCGGGCAGGGCGAGAAGCATCAGCGTCGGGATGAGGGATCGACTCCAGGATTTCAAGGGCATTGTTCTGCTCCGAGTGTGTGAGATCGCCATGATTGGCGTCTGGTGTTATGAGGACCACTCTATCCGTTGTCGGGGACTCCCTTCATCAGCAACCACCCGCCGTCTGTGTAGGATAACGCCGACGGGCGTCGGCGTCCTGCTTCAGGTGCGCGGCAAGTTTCTCACGCATGCGCTTGGTCCAGAATTTGTCGATGTGATTGGCTATGCCGGCAACAGCGTCTTCGCGCTCGGGCTCGGCGCGAAAAAATTGCCGATGTCATTCGCCATCTTGACCAGATGCTCGGCGCTGCCGTGAACCTCATGAGGACCTATTTGGCGACGAACATGCGATATTGTAACCCATGTCGAGTGAGACCGAGCTGAAGGTCGGGGAGGCGTATGCCCGTCTCCGCACCTGTACCAACCCGGCCGCCCGCGTCGGCGCAACGGCCCAGCTCATCCTGGCCGTTTACGACGATTTTTACAGCCAACTGTGCGAGTACCCGCACCGGGCGCAGCGCGCATTCGAGGCCATGGATCCGCATGCCTCGATCCACATAAGTCAGGAGCGCCTCGGGCTCTACAGCCGATACATCGTCGAACACGGACCAAAAATTGCCGCGTTGTTTCCGGCGCTGGCCTCCGATTCGACCGTCTGGGAGGGAGTGGACCGCCTATTCGTGGCGATGATCGTCGATCGTTACGACGCCGACATTGCTTTCAGTTTCGCACACTCGATACGCCGCAACATCGGACACGGATTGTGGTCGCCGGTCGCCTACTCGTTTCCCCCTCCCAGCAAGTTGCGGGCGGACTCGATGGCGTCGGCGCACCGCCGCCTGAGGGTTCAAGGGCGCATCGATACCGAGCTCTTGTGCAGTGCGCTCGAAATACCCAAATTCGCGGTGCCGTTCAAAGACCTGCAAGGCGACGCGCGAAAGATCCGCGACCGGGTGCAGCTGCTGCTGCGTGAGGAGCCCAATGTGGCTCCCGCGCTGGCCCTGGATGTCATCGAGGCGGGATTTTTCCGCGACCGCAGCGCCTTCATCGTCGGGCGCTGGCTGCTGGCCGATGACAGCATGGTGCCCTTCGTCGTGGCCCTGCTCAACGGCCCGGAGGGTATCTACGCCGACGCCGTCCTGCACCGAGTGTCGGATATCCACGATCTGTTCAGCTCGGCGCTGGCAAATTTTCACGTGACCACGCGGCTCTACTACCAAACCTGCGTGTTCCTATTCAGTCTGATGCCGCGCCGGCCGTTCGGGCATCAGTATTCGACCATCGGATTCAATCATGTCGGCAAGGTGGCCATCTTGAACGAGATCTCCGAGCAGGTTCGCCGCGGACATCGTTTGCAGCGCTCGCCGGGCGTGCCGGGCACCGTCGCGCTCGGATTCACCTTCGATGAGTGCGCATACCACCTCAAAGTCATTCGCGACCAGCCGACCAGTTCCTACAAGTGGGGCGCGTATCCGGGCGTGGCCAAGGTGATCGACAAGTACCGCGTGGTGCACGAGATCAATCGGGCCGGCAGCATGTTGGACAACGTCATGTACTTCAATCTTCGGCTCGATCACGACATGTTCGACGCGGAGCTCCTGGATGAGATCAGCCGGGAGGCGGCCGGCAGCGTGCAGGTGGATCGGGACGGCGTTTATCTGCGCACGCTGATCGTGCAGATGAAGATCGTACCGTTGCCGGTGTTTCTCGAGACCGCCGATGAGGATGCGACTCGCGCCGTCATGGTCAGCCTCGGACATTGCATCCGCAACAACGCGGCCACCAACATATTCAACAAGGATCTGGATTCCAGGAATTACGGCGTCGGCCGCTACGGCCGGGTGTTCCTCTTCGACTACGACGCCGTCGAGAAATTCACGGAGGTGAAGATCCGTACCAATGCCGATCGCGAGCCGGGCGAGGAAGCGATCCCGGCCTGGTTCTTCGAGGATGGCGTGGTTTTCCTTCCCGAGGAGCTCGAGCACGGCATGCAGTTCAAGAGCGACTTCGCGCGCCGCTGCTTCCGCGAGGAGAACGCCGAATTGATGAGAGTGGACTACTGGGAGGACGTGCAGCAGAAGTTGCTGCGCGGTGAGATCCCGGGGCTTCGAATGTACCCGGACAGTGCCAGGCTTTGAACCCGCCTGCGCGCGCCCCGATCAGCGCGAGTCGTGCTTACTTATGCACGAACGAGAGCTTGCTGTGGGTACGGGCGGCATCGTCCTCGGTGAACACCTCGCCGGAATGAGCTTCGCGGATGAGCGCCTCAAATTCCGCCGCGGGCAGGGGTCGGCTGAAGTGATAGCCTTGATATTCATCGCAGCCGGCGAGCTTCAGGAAATCGAGCTGCGCCGGCGTTTCCACCCCTTCGGCGACGACCTTGAGCCGCAGGCTGTGCGCGAGCGACACGATCGCGCGTACGATCGACGCGTCCTCCGGCCGGCTCACGATTTCGTCGATGAACACGCGGTCGATCTTGAGCTTGTCGATGGGGAAGCGGCGCAGGTAACTCATACTGGAATAGCCGGTGCCGAAATCGTCCACGGATACCAGCACTCCCATGGCGGAGAGATGTTCGAGAATGGCGATCGATTGTTCCGGATCGCTCATGACGGCGCTTTCGGTGAGCTCGACCTCGAGAAAGCGCGCCTCGAGGCGTGCGTCATCGAGGGCGCGGCGAATGCTGTCTACCAGCCCACTGTCGCGGAATTGGGATGCCGACAGATTGACCGACACCCGCAGCGACGGCACGCCTTCGTCCTGCCAGGCGCGCGCCTGCCGGCAGGCTTCCCGGATCACCCAGCCGCCGATGGCGCCGATCAGGCCGCATTCCTCCGCCAATGGAATGAAGTCGACGGGTGAGATCACGCCGCGGGTGGGATGCACCCAGCGGATCAAAGCCTCGGCGCTTCGCACCGCGCCGGTGCGCGTATCCACCTTCGGTTGGTAGTACAGCGCGAACTGGTTTGCGGTCAGCGCGCTGTGCAGGTCGCTTTCGAGCTGAACCCGATCCTCGGTGCCGGCGTGCATTCCCTGCGAATAGCGCCGGAAGTTGCCGCGGCCGTGCTGTTTGGCTGAATACATGGCGGCATCCGCGCGCGCCAGCAGCGCCTGAGTCGTGGTGCCGTCGTCCGGGTACATGGCGATACCGATGCTGGGCGAGGTATGTATGTCGATGGCGGCAATGCGCACGGGGGCCTGCAGAACGTCCATGACCCGCGAGGCCAGCTGCGCGGCGTCGTCGGCATCGGCGATGGACGTGCCGATCAGCACGAACTCGTCTCCGCCGAATCGAGCCACCGTGTCGGCGGTCCGCACCACGGTCGAGAGGCGGCGCGCGACTTCCTGCAGCAGCTCATCCCCGGCACGGTGCCCCAACGAATCGTTGATCAGCTTGAATCGGTCCAGATCGCATACCAGGACGGCGAAGGCGCGCATGTCGCGGTCGGCATGTGCGATGGCCTGCTGCAATCGATCGTCCAGCAGGACGCGATTCGGCAGACCCGTCAACGCATCGTGAGTGGCCAGATGCCGCAGCTGCTGGTTCGCCGCTTCCAAACCCCGGGTACGGGTCGTGATCACCTCTTCCAAGCGCACCATCTGGTCTCTGACCAGCCTGTCGTTCTCCCATTTGCGGGACAGCGCCGTGGCGCATTGCAGGACTTCGATGGGTTCGGCGGGTTTGCGCAGCACCAGCAGCTTGTCGGAGTGACCGAGCCTGTCCACGACTTCGGTCCAGTCGTAGTCGGTGTGGGCCGAGCAGATGACAACCTGCACGTCGGGATCTTCTACCCACAGATGCTCGATGGTCTTCAGGCCGTCCCAGCCGGGAGGCATGCGCATGTCGACGAAAGCCATGGCATACGGCCGTCCCTCGGCGCGCGCCTTCCGCACCATGGCCACGCCTTCCTGTCCTTGATGCGCGGAATCTATGTCGAAGCTCGGGCGCGACGCGGCGGCGACGGTCTCGCCGAATAAGTTCGCTTCCAGGACATCGAGCGCCGCTTGCGCGGAGTGTTCTGCTTGGGCGCCCAACACCTTGCGAAAATCCAAATGAATGGACGCATTGTCGTCCACGATCAATATGCGCCGTTGGGCGAGCGATGGAGGGTCAGCCACGGGCCGGCTCCGCGCGGTCGAAGGGCAGTTCGAGTATGAACGTGGCTCCGCAGCCCGGCCCGTCGCTGGTCACCCGCAGCGAGCCGCCCAGTTCCTGCGCCGCAAGAGCTCCGCTGTGCAGTCCGAAGCCATGGCCGTCCGCGCGGGTGGTGAAACCGTGAGTGAAGAGGCGCGACATGTTCTCCGCCGGAATGCCCACCCCATTGTCGATGACGCAAATGCGCACGCCCGCCGGGGCTTTCTCGACGCGCAGGGTGATCAATTTGTCGGACTTGCCCGACTCGTCGCAGGCGTACTTGGCGTTGCGCACGAGATTCACCAGGATTTGAAGCACCTTGTGCTTGTCCACGGTGATCGGAGGCACTTCGCCGAACTCGCGCTGCAGTGTCACTCCGTGACGCACGAAGGCGCCGGCATTCAAGCGCAGGCTGTCCTCCACCAGATCGACGACCGCGACGGTCTCGGTGACGCCGCACAGCTTGGCGTAGCTCTGCTGCATCGCCACGGTGTCCTTGATGTGTTCCAGGTTGTCGCGCAGGGACGCGAGTTCCACCAGCGCCATTTTCTGGTCGCTCAAGAGCTGCTCGCCGAGCGAAGTCAGGTATTCCGGAATGCGCTTGCCGCGTTCGTCGCGGGCGATGAACTCCGCCAGCTCGGCGCCCTTCTCCTGCAGCAGCGCGGCGACGCGCGACACCCCCGGAGCTTTGGACTGCTTGACGCGCTCGATCACGAGACTGGCCGAGATGTTGACGCTGTTGAGGATGTTGCCCACGTTGTGCAGCACGTTCGTCGCGACTTCGGCCATGCCCGCCTGCCGCGAGGCGGTCATGAGCTGTTTGTGCACCCGTTCGAGTTCTTCGGCCGATTCCTTGCGTGCGCTGATGTCGCGCAGGAACTCGACCGAGTACTGCGGTTTGCCGTCGCCCTCGCGGACCAGCGCCGTCGTCATGCGCACCCAGAGAAAACTGCGGTCCTTGCGGATGTAGCGCTTTTCGAGATCCACGGCCTGGACCTCGCCGTTCCACAGGCGCTTGAGTTCGGCCGCAACGCGCGCGACATCGTCGCCGTGCGTGACATCCGCGATGGTGCGGTCTTTGAGATCGGCGGGCTCGTAGCCCAGCATGTTCCAGAAGGACTGATTGCAACGCAATAACTTGCCGCGGCGGTCCGCATGCGCAATGCCGATCGGCGCTTGGTCGAATGTGTTGCGGAACAAACTTTCCACCCGTCGCAAATCGTCGCGCGCCGCGACCAGATCGGTGACATCGGTGATCGTACCCACCCAGCCGGCAATCCCCTCCGCGGGCACGACCTGCTCCGAGAAATGCCGGACTGCGCCGTCCTCCGCGAGGGTGCGATAACCCTCGAATCGGGTGGCCGTGGGCCGGCGGCAGAACTCCGCCCATACGCTTTGCATGCGTGCACGATCGTCCGGGTGCACGCGCAGAGCCCACGCGTCGGGGTCGTGGCCGAGTTCGAGTCCGAAGATGCGCCGGTACTCGGGATTGCTGTAGGTCATGTTTCCGGCCGCGTCCGTGTGGTAAACGGCGACCGGTGCGCTGTCGAGCAGGGCTTTGGTCAAGGCAAAGGCGTCCGGCGCCGCGCCAGCGGATGCGTCGGCACTAGCCGGCACCTTGCCGGTCAAGGCTTGACCGATTGGTCTCGTTATCATTGGTCCTGCGTTTCCCGCGGCACTGCCGCATACCACCGCTTAACGCCACATTCTGTCGTATTTGAATGTCCGTTCAGGTGGCGAATGCATCACACGATGCGGGCCCAGACAGCGAATTGCGTCTCAATCCACGAGTTTACGTATGATTGGACCCATGCCTGAGCGGGATATGCGATTGCAAACGACGAGGGTTCGCACTTGAGCCTTGCCGCGGATGCGCCGGCCGGCGGACCGTGGAACCCCGGCATCCGTTCGCAGATGCCCAAGGAATTGCGGCATCTGTCGACGATTTTTCGAGCCGACAATGTGTTCACCAGCATCGCCACGGCCACCGAGCTCGCCGGCCTCACCGGAATCTCGCAGAGCGAGCTGGTCGCATTTCGGCCGCAGCGCCTCGCGCTGCATGAGCTCTTGATTCGCGTGACCGCGGATTTCGCGGTGCCCGACGGCTCCCGCATTGGGGATTTGGGCATCAACTTTCGCGAGATGGCGGGCCTCATGCTCGAGCGATATCTCGTTCCGGAGATGGATTCGATCACCGCGGCCTATGAGGGCGCACGCCGGGAACTGCGCGGCGCCGTTCAGTCCGGATTGGCGCAGGTGGTGCCCGAGCAGGCGGCGGCCCCCGGGCCCGTCGAGCGATCGAGAGCGTCGCGGTTTCTCGGACGGATCGCCCTTCGCCGCGGGGCGGCGGTCTCGTCCGGCCGGGAAGCGGCGCCTGCCGCCGACCTTGGCTGGGGTCCGCGCCACCTCGCCGATTGCGAGCGGCTGGCGAATCTTGCGGACAGCCCGCAGCAACGGATTGCGTATCGCACGCTTGCGCGGGTGATGTCGGCGCTGTTCGCAACCCAGGGGCACGCGTGGGGCACTCGGGATCTCATCGTGTCGATGGCGACCGACATGGCATGCAACGACTACGGCAGTGAATGCATCGGTCGCGCGATCGAACCCCTGTTGCTGCGGGCGGCACACAACGAGGGCTACTCCTTGCTTCCCCGGCAGGAGCGGCCGGTGGTCATCAACACGAAAGGCCCGTCGGCTTCGGGAAAGAGCACCTTGCGGCCGCTGCAGAAAAAGCTTGCAGGCGACATCGGCGCGCGCTGGAGCGACTTCGCGCTGATCAGTCCCGACATCTGGCGCAAACAGCTGCTCGACTACGGTGCTCTCGGTGCCGCATACAAATATGCCGGCGCCTTCACCGCCGAGGAACTGCAGATCGTCGACCAGAAGCTCGACCGGTACATGGCGCGCAAGCACCGGCGCGGCGAGATGACGCACCTCTTGATCGACCGTTTTCGCTTCGACAGCTTCGCGCCCGATTCGGACGAGGCAGGCAGCAATCTATTGACCCGTTTCGGACAGACGGTGTACCTGTTTTTCATGATCACGCCCCCCGAGCAGCTGGTGGAGCGGGCATGGAAGCGCGGGCTCGAGTTCGGCCGCTACAAAGCGGTGGACGACACGCTGGCTCACGCCGTGGAGGCGTACACGGGGATTCCCGACGTGTTCTTCACCTGGGTTCGGCACAACGAGAAGCAGATTCGATTCGAGTTTCTCGACAACACGGTGCGTTTGGGCGAGCGTCCGCGCACGGTCGCCTTCGGCGACAACGATACCTTCAACGTTCTCAACGTCAAGGGAACGCTCGACATCGAGCGCTACGGGCGCGTCAACGTCGATGCTGCGGCTCCGGAATTTCTGTACACGGACCGCACTCTGCTCGAACCCGAACACAACACCGGGTTCCTGCGCCGCTGCATCGGCGGATTTCGCGCAGTCAACTTCGCGGATCAGGCGACCGGCCGAATCTATCTTCGCATCGAATCCGGCGTGCCCGTATGGAAGGACGCGGACCTGCTGCAATCGGCGATTTCCGATCCCGATACCTCGAGCGGGCTGAACGCCGTTGCGCCGGGCGCATTGCGCGGCGAGGTTGCGCAGGTGCGCCACCCCGAGTATCTCCATGGAGAGGGCGGCGCCGGTTCCGCACCGACGCTCGGGTCATGGGGAGACGCGACTCGGCGCCGAGCTTGACCTAGCTGCCGCGGTGCGGTGCGCGGCTAATCCAGAAAATCGCAGTAGCGATCGACGTGCGCCGCAAGATCGAGCGTGTGCTGCCGGGTGAGCCGTTCGGCCGACTCGGTATCGCGCCGCTCCAGCGCTTCGATGATCTTCAAGTGATCGATGATGGAGCGTGCCGCACGGTCGCTTTGCGTGATCGTCGCGCGCCGAATCGCGCGCACGTGAATGAGAAGGTTGCGCGTCGCATCCACGATGGTCTGTGAGCCGCCCAGGGCGATGACCGCAGTATGAAATGCGATATTGGCGTCGGAATACTCATCCAAATGTTCGGAAGGCGGCGAGTTCTGGAACTCATCGAACAGATGGCGCAGCCTGGCGATTTCGGTGTCGGAGGCATGCAGCGTCGCCAGCCGCGCGGCCATGGACTCGAGCGCCGCCCACATCTGGATCATTTCGATCATTTCGCGCTTGGACTTGCGGATGATGTAGATCCCGCGCCGCGGTATGGTGCGGATGAAGCCTTCCTGCTCGAGCAAAGACAGCGCTTCGCGAATCGGCGTTCGGCTGACGCCCAGCGCCGTCGTGAGCTGCCGCTCGTCGAGCCGCAGCTCCTGATTCGGATCGTAGATGTCGGTGTCCGCAATTGCGTTCTTCAGAAGTGCATAGGCCTGATCGCGCAAACTCGTCGCGTTCAGCGGTGCGAGTGCGAGCGGGGTGGCAGAGGACGTGCGCTGTACCAGCGTGGCGATGGTGTTCATTAATCCTCGCGATGCGCGTTCCATGCATCGTTAGTGGTTGTTGCAACCGTTATAGTCAAAATATACGAGATTGCGGGTTTCCCTGCTCAGCGAAACACCGCTCTCTACCTGCAGATATACTATATTCCACCGGTACTTCGTCAATCGCCATCGGCGTTTCGGGTTGGCTTGACAGTCCGAAAGGCCTTCATATATGGTATACCACGACAAGAATACATGGCTGGCAAATTGTTTGCGCACGGGCGCTCTAAATCATTGGGGGGCTTACGGGGTGAGTCAGGCTCTGAGCGTCCGCATCCTCAAGGACCTATAAAGTAGTGTCAGCGGTCCGCCGATACTTTCCAACGTGCATGCATTGCGCCCCCGCGGTCTCGGCGGGAGAGCCGGCGCAGTTGAATCTCTTTCCGTACGACATTCAGATGATTTTCCGCATCGACCAGGGTGAATAAGGAGAACTATTACATGAACGCGAATTCGGATCCCCAGCTCGTGAAATCGCCATTTGCCAATCCGTGGGTACAGTTGGTACTCGGCGTGATTTGCATGGCGTGTGTCGCCAACCTGCAATACGGCTGGACGCTCTTCGTCAATCCCATCGATTCCAAGTACCACTGGGGGCGCGCCGCCATCCAGGTCGCTTTCACCATCTTCGTCTTGATCGAAACCTGGCTCGTTCCCGTCGAAGGTTATCTCGTCGATAGATTCGGACCCAAATGGGTGGTCCTGGGCGGCGGCATTCTCGTCGCCATCGCGTGGGTGTTGAATGCAAATGCCAGCTCGCTCACGCTTCTATATTTCGCCGCTGCCATCGGCGGCGTCGGCACGGGATCGGTGTACGGCACTTGCGTCGGCAATGCCCTCAAGTGGTTCCCGGGCAGGCGCGGACTCGCGGCGGGCATCACCGCCTCGGGATTCGGCGCCGGCGCGGCGCTCACCATTGTGCCGATCTCGCACATGATCGATTCCTCGGGCTACGAACAGGCGTTCCTGTTCTTTGGCCTTCTGCAGGGTGGAATCGTGTTCGTCATTTCCTGGATGCTGCTGGCGCCGCCGCCGTCGCTGATCACCGCGAAGGTCAAGGCCAGTCAGACGGCGCACGGATACACGCCTACGGAGGTGTTGAAGACCCCTGTGTTCTATCTGATGTACCTGATGTTCGTGCTGATCGCGTCCGGCGGCCTCACCATGGCCGCGTCCATGGCGCCCATCGCCAAGGACTTCAAGATCGACAAGGTCCCGGTCGACTTGTTTGGCATGACCATGGCCGCCTTGGCATTCGCGTTGTTCCTCAACCGGATTTTCGACGGCGTGGGGCGTCCGTTCTTCGGCTGGCTGTCGGATCAGATCGGCCGCGAGTACACCATGGCTCTGGCGTTCAGCATCGGCGCGGTTGCGCTTTATACGCTGAGCCAGTCGGGCACGAATCCGGTGTTGTTCGTGTTGGTCACGGCGCTGTACTTCGGCGTCTACGGCGAAATCTTCAGCCTGTTCCCCGCAACCTGCGGAGATACCTTCGGATCCAAGTTCGCGGCCGCGAACAACGGCATGCTGTACACCGCCAAGGGCGCAGGTGCGCTGCTCGTGCCCATCGCGGCCGGTATCTCCAAGGCCCACGGCTGGCAGACGGTATTCGCGATCGCGATGGCTTTCAACATCACTGCCGCGGTTCTCGCGCTGTTTGTGCTGAAGCCCATGCGCGCGCGGCATTTCGCGAAGGGCATCAATTCGGCCCCGGCCGCATCGGCATCGGCGTCGGCGACCTGACGGCGGCCGTTGGACGAGAAATCAGATTCATGAAGTTGGAGGCAGCATGGCAACCGTAAATCCCGCGTCGATTCAGCCCAAGACCAGCACTGCGGAGGACACTCTGCAGCGCAAGAGCCGCGACGCCAACGTCGTTTCCGGCGGCCACCTGGTTGCCAAAGCCCTGAAAAACGAGGGGGTGGATACCATATTCACCCTGTGCGGCGGACACATCATCGACATCTACGATGGTTGCGTCGATGAGGGCATTCGCATCATTGACGTCCGCCATGAGCAGGTGGCGGCGCATGCGGCCGACGGCTACGCGCGTCAGACGGGCAAGCTCGGCTGCGTGGTGACCACCGCCGGGCCGGGCTTCACGAACGCGATTACGGGCATTGCCACCGCGTTTCGCTCCGAAAGCCCGGTCCTGCACATCGGGGGCCAGGGCGCGCTGACTCAGCACAAGATGGGATCACTGCAGGACCTGCCCCATGTCGACATCATCAGCCCGATAACGAAGTTTGCGGCCACCGTCCCGAGCACCGAGCGTGTCGCGGATATGGTCTCGATGGCGGTCCGTGAGGCGTTCAACGGTGCGCCCGGGCCGGTGTACTTGGAGATTCCGCGCGACGTGCTCGACCGCGAAGTGGACATCACCAAGGCCGTTGTTCCCCAGCCCGGCAAGTATCGGGCGTCGACCCGTTCGATCGGCGATCCGAACGACATCGAAAAGCTGGCCGACATTCTCGTCAACGCCGAGCGGCCGGCGATTCTGTATGGACAGCAAGTATGGACGGCGCGCGGCCACAAAGAGGCGATCGCGCTGCTGCGCGGCCTCGACATCCCCGGATACTTCAACGGCGCGAGCCGCGGGCTGCTGCCGCCCGGAGATCCGCATCACTTCGACCGCACGCGCACTCAAGCGTTTGCGAGCGCGGATGTGCTGGTCATCGTCGGCACGCCGTTCGACTTCCGCATGGGCTACGGCAAGCGCATCAGCAAGGACTTGAAGCTGGTGCAGATCGACATGGACTACCGCACCGTCGGCAAGAATCGCGACATCAGCTTAGGGCTGGTCGGCGATCCCGGCGCGATCCTCGGTGCTGTGCTGCAGGCCGCATCGGGCCGCATCAAGGGCGACAAGAGACAGGCTCGCCAGCAATGGCTGAAGCAGCTGAGCGACGGCGAATCGGCCGCCACCGAGAAGCTCATGCCTTTGTTCAAGTCGAACAGCGTGCCCATCCACCCCTACCGCGTCGCGTATGAGCTCAACGAATTCCTGGGCGAGGACACGATTTACATCGGCGACGGCGGCGACGTGGTGACCATCTCGGCGCAGGCCGTGCGGCCGCGCGGCCCCGGCCAATGGATGGATCCGGGAGCGCTGGGTTCCCTGGGTGTCGGCACCGGATTCGCGATTGCGGCCGGGCTCGCCAATCCTTCCAAGGAAGTTCTGTGCTACTACGGCGACGGCTCGTTCGGCATGACGGCGTTCGACATGGAGACGGCGAACCGCTTCGGGGTTCCCTACCTCGCTGTCATCGGCAACAACTCGGCGATGAACCAGATTCGATACGGTCAGCTCGCGAAGTACGGCGAGCAGCGCGGCAACGTCGGCAATCTGCTGGGCGACGTTCCGTTCGGCAAGTTCGCTGAAATGCTCGGCGGCTACGGCGAAGAGGTTCGCGACCCTGCGCAGATTGCGCCGGCGCTGCGCCGGGCCCGCGAATCGGTGAGAAAGCTGCGCAAATCGGCGGTCGTCAACATCTGGGTCGACCCGCGCGAGTACGCGCCGGGCACCAAGAATCAGACGATGTACAAGTGACGGCGCGGGGAGCTCTGCATGGGTAAGGCATTGGATGGGGTCCGTATTCTCGATTTCACGCACGTGCAGTCGGGACCGACCTGTACGCAGTTGCTGGCTTGGTTCGGCGCCGATGTGATCAAGATCGAGCGGGCGGGCGAAGGCGACGTCACGCGCGGGCAGCTGCGGGACATCCCGGACGTGGACAGCCTCTACTTCACGATGCTGAATCACAACAAGCGCTCGGTGACGCTCGATACGAAAAGCGAGGGCGGCAAACAGGTGCTCGAGAAATTGGTCAAGCACTGCGACGTGATGGTGGAAAACTTCGCGCCCGGCGCCCTCGATCGCATGGGTTTCACCTGGGAGCGGGTGCAAGAGCTCAATCCGCGCATGATCCTCGCATCCGTCAAGGGCTTTGGGCCCGGGCCGTACGAGGAATGCAAGGTGTACGAGAATGTGGCGCAGTGCGCGGGCGGTTCCGCCTCGACCACGGGTTTCGACGACGGTCCGCCGCTGGTCACCGGCGCGCAAATCGGCGACAGCGGCACGGGACTGCACCTGGCGCTCGGCATCGTCGCCGCCTTGTACCAGCGAAACACCTCGGGGCGCGGGCAGAGAGTGCTGGCCGCGATGCAGGACGGCGTGCTGAATCTCTGTCGCGTCAAGCTGCGCGATCAGCAGCGCCTCGATCGCACCCATGTGATGAAGGAGTATCCGCAATTTCCGAACGGTAAGTTCGGCGATGCCGTGCCGCGGGCAGCGAATGCGTCGGGCGGCGGCCAGCCGGGCACCATCGTCAAGTGCAAGGGTTGGGAAACCGATCCCAACGCGTATCTGTACTTCATCGCACAGGCGCCGGTTTGGAAGGCCATCTGCAAGGTCATCGGCAAGGAAGGCTGGATCACCGATCCCGATTACGCCACGCCGGAGGCGCGGCTGCCCAGGCTCAAGGAAGTGTTCGCCACGGTGGAAGCATGGACGATGACCAAGACGAAATTCGAGGCCATGGATCTGCTCAATGAGCACGACATTCCCTGCGGCCCGATCCTGTCCATGCAGGAGCTGGCCAACGAGCCGAGCTTGCGCAAGACCGGCACCATCGTCGAGGTGGATCATCCGAAGCGCGGCAAATACCTGACCGTGGGCAACCCCATCAAGCTGAGCGACAGCGCGACGGAGGTCAAGCGCTCACCGCTGTTGGGCGAGCACACCGACGAAGTGCTCGCGGAGCTCGGGTACGCTGCGGCCGACGTCGCCGTTCTACGTTCGAAAAAGGTCATTTGATGCCGGTACACGACAAGAGCGCTGTTAGAGAAATCCTGAACCAAGCCAAGGCCGCGAAGCGCGCGGCGCTCACGGCGCCCGAGGCACGCGGCGTCTGCGAGGCCTACGGAATCGCCATTCCCAAGGAAGGCGTAGCAAAGTCCGGCGAGGAAGCGGCCCGGCTCGCCTCCGAGATCGGCTTTCCCGTGGTGATGAAAATCGTATCGCCGCAGATTCTTCACAAGACCGAGGCGGGCGGAGTCGGCGTCGGGGTCAAGTCGGCCGAGGCGGCGAAAGACGCATACGCGACCATCCTCGCCAACGCCAAGAAGTACGATGCCAAGGCCGAGATTCTCGGCGTGCAGGTTCAGCAGATGCTGGCCGGCGGCCAGGAGGTCATCATCGGCGCGGTGACCGATCCGGCATTCGGCAAGCTGGTTGCCTTTGGTCTGGGCGGAATCCTGGTCGAGGTGCTGAAGGACATCACCTTCCGTTTGGCGCCCGCCACCAACGAGGATGCACTGTCGATGCTCGACGGCATCCAGGCGGCCGAGATCCTGCGCGGCGTGCGCGGCGCCAAGCCCGTGCACCGCGCGGCGCTTGCCGCGATGATCGAAAGAGTCTCGACGCTGGTCGCGGACTTTCCCGAGATCTCGGAAATGGACTTGAATCCGGTGTTCGCCACAGAACACGGCGCGACCGCGGCCGACGTGCGCATCGTGCTCGATTTCAATCCGGCGCCCGCGCGCGATCGCCCGAGTCAGGCGGCCATCGTCGAGAAGATGACCCGCATCATGAAGCCCAGGGCAGTGGCGGTGATCGGTGCATCGGCCGAGAACGGCAAGATCGGCAATTCCGTGATGAAGAATCTGATCAACGGCGGCTACCAGGGCGAGATCTATCCCATCCATCCGAGCGCCGACAGCATCCTGGGCAAGAAGGCCTACAAGAGCGTCAAGGACGTGCCGGCTGACATCGATGTGGCGGTGTTCGCCATTCCGGCGAAATTCGTGGCGGGGGCGTTGATCGAGGTCGGCGAGAAGAAAATCGCCGGGGCCATCCTGATCCCTTCGGGATTTGCCGAAACCGGCAATGTGGCCGGCCAGAACGAACTGGTCGAGATCGGCCGCAAGTACGGCGTGCGGCTCATGGGGCCCAACATCTACGGCTTCTACTACACACCCAGCAATCTGTGCGCGACCTTCTGCACGGCCTACGACGTCAAGGGGCACGCGGCGCTGTCTTCCCAGTCGGGTGGTATCGGGATGGCCATCATCGGCTTCTCGCGCTCCGCCAAAATGGGCGTATCGGCCATCGTCGGCCTCGGCAACAAGTCGGACATCGACGAGGACGACTTGCTCACGTTCTTCGAACAGGACGAGAACACGACCATCATCGCGCAGCATTGCGAGGATCTGAAGGACGGCCGCTCCTTCGCCGAGGTGGCGAAGCGCGTCTCGAAGAAAAAGCCCATCGTGGTCCTGAAGGCCGGCCGCACCAGCATGGGCGCGCGGGCCGCGAGCTCGCACACCGGCGCGCTCGCCGGCAACGACAAGATTTACGAGGATGTCTTCAAGCAGTCAGGCGTGATTCGGGCGCGAAGCTTGCGCGACCTGCTCGATTTCGCGCGCGGGATTCCCGTGCTGCCTACTCCGAAAGGCAACAATGTGGTCATCATCACCGGCGCGGGCGGCTCCGGCGTGCTGCTCTCCGATGCCTGCGTCGACAATGGACTGTCGTTGATGGCCATGCCCGCGGACCTCGATGCGGCGTTTCGCAAGTTCATTCCGCCGTTCG
>Ga0210391_10002434_pt1 | contig 16191 bp, 10 predicted proteins | sample IncBWC12OmetaG_FD_160573 | JGI IMG/M metagenome (GOLD analysis project Ga0210391, IMG submission 160573) | Forest soil microbial communities from Barre Woods Harvard Forest LTER site, Petersham, Massachusetts, United States - Inc-BW-C-12-O ... | reverse complement strand
GGATCCTTCGGACTTCGTCGCGGCTATCAAGTATTTGCTGAAGCTTCGCAAGAACGTGGGCTCGGTGGACGACATCGATCACTTGGGCAATCGCCGCGTCCGCGCGGTGGGCGAGCTCCTGGAGAACCAGTTCCGCATCGGTCTGGTTCGCATGGAGCGCGCGATCAAGGAAAAGATGTCCGTGTACCAGGAAATGTCCACGGCGATGCCGCACGATTTGGTGAACGCCAAGCCAGTAATGGCGGCGATTCGCGAATTCTTCGGCAGTTCGCAGCTTTCGCAGTTCATGGACCAGACGAACCCGCTGAGCGAAATCACGCACAAGCGCCGTCTTTCGGCTTTGGGACCAGGCGGGTTGTCGCGGGAACGCGCGGGATTCGAAGTCCGCGACGTGCACCCGACGCACTACGGCCGCATTTGTCCGATCGAAACACCGGAAGGCCCGAACATCGGCTTGATCAGCTCGCTTTCGTCTTACGCGCGGATCAACGAGTTCGGCTTCATCGAATCGCCGTATCGCAAGGTGAAGAACGGGCGCGTGATCGATTTCGTGCAGATCGTCAATTCGGGCGACAGCGAATTCAAGGCTGGGGAAATCGTCGAGAAGGAAAAAGTAGAGGACGCTAACGAAGAGTTGAAGCGGCGGCGCGTGGTTTGGGCGGCGCATTGCTTCTACCTCTCCGCTTGGGAAGAGGACCGTTACGTCGTGGCGCAGGCCAATGCTTCGCTCGACGAAAAAGAACGCATCACTACCGAGCTGGTGAACTGCCGCCAGGCCGGCAACTTCGTGCTGAAGAGCCGCGAGGAAGTGGATTACATTGACGTCTCGCCGAAACAGCTGGTGTCGGTTGCAGCCAGCTTGATTCCGTTCCTCGAGAACGACGACGCGAACCGCGCGTTGATGGGCTCGAACATGCAGCGCCAGGCTGTGCCGCTGATTCGTGGCGACGCTCCTCTGGTGGGCACGGGAATGGAACGCGTTACGGCTCGCGATTCGGGCGCTGTGATCGTGTGCAAGCGCGATGGCATCGTGGACCAGGTGGACTCCGAACGCGTGATCGTGCGCGTGGAATCCGATCAATCGGGCGTACTGAGCCGCGAAGTCGGCTCGGACATTTACCTGCTCACGAAGTTCAAGCGTTCAAACCAGAACACATGCATCAGCCAGAAGCCTCTGGTTCGCGCGGGAGACCGCGTGAAGCAAGGTCAAGTGCTGGCCGACGGACCTTGCACGGATCGCGGCGAGCTGGCGCTTGGCCGCAACGTGCTGGTGGCTTTCGTGCCATGGCGCGGGTACAACTTCGAGGACGCGATTCTGGTCAGCGAAAAGCTGGTGGAAGAGGATTACTACACTTCGATTCACATCGAAGAGTATGAAATCGAAGCGCGCGACACCAAACTGGGTCCCGAAGAAATTACGCGGGACATTCCCAACATCAACGAGAGCTTCCTGCGCAATCTGGACGAGAGCGGCGTAATCCGCATCGGCGCAACAGTGAAGCCGGGCGACATTCTGGTAGGCAAGGTGACGCCGAAGGGCGAAACCACGCTGACGCCGGAAGAAAAGCTGCTGCGCGCGATTTTCGGTGAAAAAGCCGGAGACGTGCGCGACGCTTCGCTGTATTGCCCGCCGGGAATCGAAGGCACCATCGTGGACGTGAAGATCTTCTGCCGCAAGGGTGCGGAGAAGGACGAACGCCACAAGGCCATCGAAGCCGCGCAGGTGGCGAAACTCGAGAAGAACCTGGCCGATGAAATCCGCATTCTCACCGACGAACGCTTGAAGCGCTTGAACGACTTGCTGGGCGGACAGACTTTGACCGCCGACCTGCACGACGAGCGCACCAACAAGCGTTTGCTGACCAAGGGCAGCGAGTTGACGCGCGACATTCTGGAAAAGATTTCCACGCGCAACTTGAAGCGCCTGCGGCTCAACGACAAGGACCCGCTGCTCATCGAGAAGATCGACGAGGTCGAAGAAATGACCTCGCGGCAGATTGATGTGCTGCGCAAAATCACTGACGAGCGCATCGGCAAGCTGAAGAAGGGCGACGAGCTGCCTCCGGGCGTGATCAAGCTGGTGAAGTGCTACATCGCCATGAAGCGCAAGCTTTCCGTCGGAGACAAGATGGCCGGCCGCCACGGTAACAAGGGCGTGATCGCGCGCATCGTTCCGAAGGAAGACATGCCCTACATGCCGGATGGCACGCCGGTGGAAATCGTGCTGAATCCGCTGGGCGTTCCTTCGCGTATGAACGTCGGACAGATTCTCGAAACGCACCTGGGCTGGGCTTCGAAAGAGCTCGGCGAGAAGATCGGGAAGCTGCTTGACAAGGAAACGCGCGCGGAGGGCGTGCGCAAATGGTTCAAGGATGCGTTTGGTCCCACGGCGGTGTGGAAGACGATCACCGGAATGGACGACGACGAAATCCTGGACCTGGCGCATAGCTTCCGCGACGGTGTGCCGTTTGCGACGCCGGTATTTGACGGCGCGCGCGAAGGCGACATCCGCCACTTGCTGCAATTCTCCGAGCTGCCGGAGAGCGGAAAGATTTCGCTCTACGACGGCATGACCGGCGACCTGTTCGCGCAGCAAGTGACCGTGGGCTACATCTACATGCTCAAACTCTCGCACTTGGTGGACGACAAGATTCACGCTCGCTCCATCGGGCCATATTCACTGATCACGCAGCAGCCGCTGGGCGGCAAGGCGCAATTCGGCGGACAGCGATTTGGAGAAATGGAAGTGTGGGCGCTGGAGGCATACGGCGCGGCGCACATTCTCCAGGAGCTGCTCACCGCAAAGTCCGACGACGTGTATGGCCGCGCGAAAATTTACGAGGCCATCGTGAAGGGCGAGCCGGGAATCGAGCCTGGCGTGCCGGAATCCTTCAACGTGCTCGTGCGTGAGTTGCAGTCCTTGTGCCTGGACATCGAACTGATGAAGCGGCAAAAACCGCAGCTGGAAAAAGTGGAAGCCGCGGACTAACTGCAGGCAATCGCTCCGCGGAGAAATTCCGCGGAGCGCAAGATTCTTAGTAGTTGTTTTTGTTTTACTGGATTTGGGTCCCGCTCTGCGGGACAGGAGGATCGCCCTTGTACCGATCGAGCCCGTATGATCGCGCCAGTCAGATAGCGGATTTTGATTCCATTCGCATCAGCCTGGCAAGTCCTGAAAAAATCCGTTCCTGGTCGCATGGTGAAGTGACCAAGCCGGAGACCATCAATTACCGCACTTTCAAGCCGGAACGCGACGGATTGTTTTGCGCCAAGATTTTCGGCCCCGTCACGGACTGGGAATGTTTGTGCGGAAAATACAAGCGCATGAAGCATCGCGGAGTGATCTGCGACAAGTGCGGCGTGGAAGTGACGCTGAGCAAAGTGCGCCGCGAGCGCCTGGGCCACATTGAGCTGGCTTCGCCCTGCTCGCACGTGTGGTTCTTCAAGGGTCTGCCCAGCCGCATCGGCTACCTGCTGGACATCACCATGCGCGACCTGGAGCACATTCTGTACTTCGAGACGTTCGTCTGCATCGATCCCGGCGAAGTACTGGGTTTGAAGCAGAAGGACATCATTCCCGAAGACAAGCTGCGCGAGTTGCAGAAGGAATATCCCGGAAAGTTCACCTACGGGATGGGCGCGGAAGCCATCAAGGAATTGCTGCGCCGCGTGGAAGTGGACAAGCTGTCTGAAGAGTTGCGCGAGAAGATGAAGATTGACCCCAGCCTGCAGAAGCGGATCAAGTTCGCCAAGCGGCTGAAGGTGTTGGAAGCGTTCCGCAAGAGCGGCAATAAGCCGGAGTGGATGATTCTGGATGTGATTCCGGTGCTGCCGCCCGAGCTGCGCCCGCTGGTACCTCTGGATGGCGGCCGTTTCGCCACCTCTGACCTGAACGACTTGTATCGCCGCGTGATCAACCGCAACAACCGGTTGAAGAAGCTGATGGAATTGCACGCGCCGGACGTGATCGTGCGCAACGAAAAGCGCATGCTGCAGGAAGCGGTGGACGCGCTGTTCGACAATGGCCGCCGTGGACGCGTGCTGCGCGGCACGAACAATCGCCCGCTGAAGTCGCTGTCCGACACGCTGAAGGGCAAGCAAGGGCGTTTCCGCCAGAACTTGCTGGGCAAGCGCGTGGACTATTCCGGACGCTCGGTCATCGTCGTCGGCCCCGAACTGAAGCTGCATCAGTGCGGTCTGCCGAAGAAAATGGCGCTGGAGCTTTTCAAGCCGTTCATCTATCACAAGCTGGAAGCCGCGGGACACTGCACCACCATCAAGCAGGCCAAGGAATTGGTGGAAGCGCAGGAACCGGTGGTGTGGGACATTCTCGAAGATGTGATTCGCGAGCATCCCGTGCTGCTGAACCGCGCTCCCACGCTGCACCGCCTGGGCATTCAAGCGTTCGAGCCAGTGCTGGTGGAAGGTAAGGCGATCCGCATTCACCCGCTGGTCTGCACCGCGTTCAACGCGGACTTCGACGGCGACCAGATGGCCGTGCACATTCCGCTGTCACCGGAAGCGCAAGTCGAGGCGTCGGTGTTGATGCTCAGCTCGCACAACATTCTTTCGCCGGCCAACGGCTATCCGCTGGCAGTGCCCACGCAGGACATGGTTCTGGGAATTTATTACATGACCAAGTCCAAGCCGCAGGCCAAGGGCGAAGGCCGCGCGTTCGGCTCACCGGAAGAAGTTGTGATGGCTCTGGAAGCGAACGAGGTGGAATTGCTTACTCCGATTCGCATGCGTTACACCGGAGAATTGATTGACCTCACCAACGCGTATGACGATCAGGACGTCTCGCACACCGAGCCGGTAAATCTGAACAAGCAGTTCCTGCACACCACCGTTGGCCGCGTGATCTTCAACGATCACTTGCCGACGGACATGCCGTTCATCAACGGCTTGCTGAAGAAGAAGGGCGTGCAGGCGCTGGTGCAATATTGCTACCTGCGCTTCGGCCTGGAAAAGACGGTGGTGGCGCTCGACAAGCTGAAGGAACTCGGCTTCCTGTACGCGACGAAGTCCGGAGTTTCCATCGGTATCAGCGACATGGTCATCCCCAGCGTGAAATTCAAGCTGGTGGATTCGGCGGAGCACGAGGTGGTGAAAGTCCAGCAGCAATATCTGGACGGAGCGATCACCAACGGCGAACGCTACAACAAGGTCATCGCCATCTGGTCGGACGTCACTGAGAAAGTGGCGGACGAAATGTTCAAGGCCCTGGAAGAGCAGGACAAGCAGGGCGTGATCAACCCGGTGTACGTGATGGCCGATTCTGGAGCTCGCGGATCGAAACAGCAGATCCGGCAGCTTTCGGGTATGCGCGGATTGATGGCCAAGCCCTCGGGCGAAGTCATCGAGACGCCGATCACTTCCAACTTCCGCGAAGGATTGACCGTGCTGCAGTACTTCATTTCGACGCACGGCGCGCGTAAGGGTCTGGCCGATACGGCGCTGAAGACGGCCGATTCGGGCTACCTGACGCGGCGGCTGGTGGACGTGGCGCAAGACGTGATCATCAATGAGTTCGACTGCGGCACGGCGGACGGCATTTACGTGGAGCCGATTTTGGAAGCCGGCGTCGAAGTCGAGCCGTTGCGCGACCGCGTGGTGGGCCGCGTATCACTCGAGAAGATCAAGGACTACGAAGGCAACGTGATTGTCGAGATCAACCAGGAAATTACCGAAGAACTGGCGAACTCGATTCAAGCAGCCGGCATTGAGCGCGTGAAAATTCGCTCGGTGTTGACCTGCGAATCACGGCGCGGAGTTTGCGGACGTTGCTACGGCCGCAACCTGGCCACGGGACGCTTCGTGGAAATGGGCGAGGCCATCGGCGTGATTGCGGCGCAGTCTATCGGCGAGCCGGGCACGCAGTTGACCATGCGCACGTTCCACATCGGCGGCACGGCTACACGCGTCACCGAACAGTCCAAGGTGGAAGCGCGCAACAACGGCTTCGTGAAGTTCATTGACCTGAAGGTGGTCGAAGGCCGCGGCAAGCAGATCGTTTCCATGAACCGGTCTGGCTTGATCGCGGTCGTTGACGAAAAGGGCCGTGAAAAAGAGCGTCACCATGTGGTTTATGGCGCGCGCTTGAAGGTTGAGGACGGGCAGCCGGTCACGCTGGGGCAGACCATGGTCGAGTGGGATCCCTACACGTTCTCGATTCTCACGGAAACCGCAGGCTCGGTGCAGTTCAAGGATTTGCAAGCGGGCATCACGATTGAAGAGCAGGTGGACGAAGTAACCGGGTTGTCGCAGCTGGTTGTGACGCTGCCGCCGGGTGATGAAAAACACCAGCCGACGATCTTGATCCGCGGAGCACAGGGCCGCACCAAGAAATACCTGATGCCTTCACGCGCTCACTTGATGGTGGTGGATGGCGACGAGGTGCAACCGGGCGACGTGTTGGCGAAGATCCCACGCGAGACGACCAAGACCAAGGACATCACGGGTGGTCTGCCGCGCGTCGTGGAACTCTTCGAAACCCGCAAGCCGAAGGATCCCGCGGTCATCAGCGAAATTGACGGCGTGGTGAAATACGGCGAAATCGTCAAGGGGCAGCGCAAGATTTACGTCGAAAGCGAAGACGGCAAGGGCGTCGCGCAGACGATTAAGGAATATTCGATCTCGCGCGGCGTGCACATCAACGTGCAGGAAGGCGAACACGTTGCGGCCGGCGAACCGTTGATTGACGGTCCGCTAAATCCGCACGACATTCTCGCCGTCCTCGGCGAAAAGTACACGCAGGCATACCTGGTGAACTCGATTCAAGAGGTTTACCGGTTGCAGGGCGTGAACATCAACGACAAGCACATCGAGTGCATCGTGCGGCAGATGATGCGCTGGGTGAAGGTGGAGGACGTGGGCGATACGACGTTCCTACTCGAGGAGCAGGTGGACAAGTTCCGCTTCCGCGAGGAGAACGATCGCATCATCCGCGATGGCGGGCGGCCTGCGACTGGACGTCCGTTGCTCCTCGGAATCACCAAGGCGTCGCTGTCCACGGATTCGTTCATCTCCGCGGCCAGCTTCCAGGAGACGACCCGCGTGCTTACCGAAGCGGCGATTTCCGGGAAGGTGGATTACCTGCGCGGCTTGAAGGAAAACGTGATCATGGGCCGGTTGATTCCCGCGGGCACCGGTTTGGAGCGTTACCGCAACATTCAACTCCTTACCGAAATCCCGAAGGAAGAGCCGGAAAACATGGAGCCGGAACTTACGCCGGAAGAAGCAGCAGCGCTGGATTTCCTGCGGAAGGACACGGACGCTGTGGCCGAAAGCTAGACGCAATTTACAATTCAACATTTGCAAGTCAACCGAGGGGCGCTGCGATTTTTCGCGGCGCCCTTTTTTTTTGCGTCGCGCGCGCGCGTTTGATCGCGCAGAGATTTTGGCGCTTCGCCTGTCCTTTCGGCCTGTTAAGCAACTTGGCATATGCCGCCTCTTTCTTTTCCCCGCAGCGCGGACAGCCAGTAAAATTGAAGGCAAGAATGGAGTATTGTGGCTTTCTCCGGGGAGAAGGCGCGCGGATATCCGCATGTCCAAACGAATCTCAAATCAGTCGCCGCCACGGGCAGCAAAAGGCGCATCAAAACACGCGCCTGAAACGGCGGTGAAACCTGCGCCGCAACAGGAGGCGTCGCTAGCGGGCGGCCCGGCCGCTTCCACTAAAGCGCAATTCAAAAAGCTCATCGAAGTGATTTCGCGCTCGCAGCTGAATTACCGCGAGCTGATTGACAGTCTGGACCACGCCGTCTTTACGATTTCACTGGAAGGTGAAATCCGCGTTGCCAATCGCCGTTTCGTGGAAATACTGGGCGTTTCATTTCAGGATCTCATTGGCCACCGGCTGGATGAATTTATCGCCACGCCTACCATGGCGGAAGCGCACCGCGGCCGCGACGCCTTTCTGAGAAAAGGCCATTGGGCGGGGCGAATTTCGATTCAGCTGAAAAGAGATCCGCGTCGCCGCTTCTACGATTGCTGGCTGCAGGCGCTAACGGACGAGGACCGGGTCACTTCCATCAGCGGCTGGGTGCGTGACGTGACCTCGCAGCATGAATCTGAACTTCGCTTCACGGAACTCTTTGAATCGCTGCGCGAAGGAATTTTCTTCACGACACCCGAAGGCACGCTGCTCGATGCCAATCCCGCGCTGGTGCGCATGCTGGGATATGAAAGCAAAGACGAACTGACGAAGCTGAATTTTCGCGAAATGTACGCTGACCCCGCGCAACGCGATGCGCTGGTGCACCAGGTGATCTATCAAGGCGCGGTGCAGGACGTGGACGTGATCTACCGCCGAAAAGACGGGACGCGGATTCATTGCCTCGCCTCCGGATTTGCCATTCGCGACACTTTCGGCCGCACCATTCGCATGCAGGGCACGCTGGTGGACATCACCGAGCGCATCGAAATCGAAGCTCGTCTGCATCAGGAACAGGAATTCGTGCGGCGGCTGGTGGCCAGCTTTCCAGACATGATCGCGGTGATGGATTTCGAGGGCCGTTTCACTTTCGTCAGTCCGCGCGTAGAAGATATTCTGGGGCGTCCGGCGCAAGAACTGGTGGGCAAACTGTTGAGCGAACAAATTCACCGCGATGAAGTACCGCAGCTGCGCGAAGTGTTTGCAAAGCTCGTTGGTGGCCGCGCGGCCAACGCCCAATTCGAATACCGAACCAAGCACGCCGACGGTTCCTGGCACTCCATGCGCGCCAGCGCCAGCCCGCTCTACGACGCAGCCGGAAATATAAATGGCGTGGTGGCCTCGGCGCGCGACGTCACCGACGCCAAGGCCGCCGAAAAACAGAATCTGCAGAAAGAAAAACTCGCAGCCATGGGCGAAATGATGTCTGGCGTGGCGCACGAGCTGAATAATCCGCTCACGGCGATTCTGGGCGTCAGCGATTTATTGCGCGAACGCGCGCCGGACGATGCCACGCGCCGCCAGACGGAAATCATATTGAAGCAGGCGCGCCGCGCCGCTGTGATCGTGCAAAACCTGCTGGCATACGCGCGGCCTTCAGCGCTGGCGCGCAAGAAAATGCGGCCAGAGGAAGCTCTGCAAGCAGCTATTGACCAGCAGCGCGCTTCGCTCTCGCAGAAAAATATTTCGATTGAACTGGGCCCGCCGCCAGGCCGCCTGGCGCTGGAAGCCGATCCCAAGCTCTTGCACCAGGTTTTTGTGAATTTGATCGTGAACGCGGAGCAAGCCATCACCGGCCAGCGCGAACGCGGCGTCTTGCGAATTACCATCGAGCGCGCTGACGGCAAGATCGGTTTCGTATTCGCGGACGATGGTCCCGGCATCGCCCCGGAAAACATCGGAAAAATTTTCGATCCCTTTTTCACCACCAAGCGTCCTGGCGGCGGCAGCGGTCTGGGCCTGGCGATTTGCACGGCCATCATCAAGGAGCACGGCGGCAGCATCGAGGTGCAGTCCAGTCCTGGCAAGGGCGCGGAATTTCGCGTGTGGCTGCCGGAGTTCGTGGAAGAAATCAGCGCGCCACCGCTCGCGGTGCGGCCGGCGGTCGCCGCTCCCGCGGGATCGGGAGCATTGCGCGGACATTCGGTGTACGTGGTGGACGACGAGGAAAGCATCCGCGAAATCGTGCAGGAAGGGCTTTCGGCGCGGGGCATGACCGTGGAAGGCGCATCCAGTTCGGAAGAGGCGTTGCCGCATCTCGCCGCGCACAGTTACGATTTCGTGCTTTGCGATTTCAATTTGCCGGGCATGAACGGCGAGGAATTCTTCAAGCGGATTCAACCGCGCCCGGGAACTCCGGCTCCCAAATTCGTTTTCATGAGCGGAGCGCTGCTGGATTCCGCCACGCTGGCGCATTTTACGGAGAAGGGCGCTTCCGTGATGCAGAAGCCGTTTCACATCGCGGCGCTCGCCACTCTGCTCACAGAATTGCTGCAACCGCAAACCGCGATAAAGTAGCCGCGGGACGCTTGGGGTGAAGAGTGCCTTCTCTGATTCGCACGTCGGCGCTCCAGCTTGCCGATGGTCTGTCTTGCAGCGGGCGGTTCGCGAACCGACCGTGCGGGCGCTAAGCGGCCGCTATCGCGCGTGGTGTTATTTCGGCTTGCTGCTCGCGGGTGGCGCGGAATTCGCGTCCACGCCGAAATCCCAGAAATACAGGCTGGTCGCGCCACCCTGCACGACTTCCGCCATCGCATATTCACCGGGCTCGAGCGCTGCTCCCAGAGTGAAGCGGTACACGCCGTGCGCGATCTCCCAGCGCTGGATGGGAATCGAGATTTTTCCGGTGGCGGCCTGTTCCTTAAACAACTCGTCCAGATTTTCCAGGTCGCGCTTGTCGCCATGCACTTTCGCGCGAATCAGGTCCAGTTGCGGCTCGCGCCCGTCGGCGGTGCGCATGTAGAACTCGGTCTGCGCGCTTTTCAGCCGGAATTTTGCGCGCGTGCCGCGGAGCGAAATGGTGTGCCGCGTGGGCACGATCGGTACGGGGATCAGCACCTGCTTCAGCAATTGGGTTTTGCTGAATTTCATGTCCGCTTCCGCTTGCGTCAGTGGATAAATGGCTTTGCCATCGAACTCAAATAGTCCGTCACCCGAGGGCAGAAACACTTTGGGCGCGATTTCGATGCTGGCGTCAATATCCATGGCGTCGGCGCGGCGCGCGACTTCCGCTGCATGCACTTTGGCGATCAACGCGGCCTTGCGCGCCTGCTCGTCCGTCGCGATCTTCTTGGTCGCGTCCCAATCCACGAGAGAGGCGGGGATCTCTTCCCAATCCCTCTGGTCAATGCTGAAGTAGCGCACCCGGTCGCCGTCCACTTCGTACTCGCGCACGAGTTGGAAGCTGCCGTCCTTGAGCATCAGTTTTTTGCCTGTCGGCAGGCCCGGTTCCGTGGCGTCTTGCGGCTGCGAGTCTGCCGCCGCAGAGTTCGTCGCAGCTGGAGGGGGATTCGCGGGAGTCTGCGCGCGTGACGCCGGACACAGGACAACCACCGCGAAAGCCAGAACCACGAGCAGCGCTGGCCGCCGCTCGGCGCATCGTCCGAATTGTGTTTGTGTGCCCATCAACAGATCGTGCCCGAGCGATTCGCCGGAGGCCGTTCTGGCGCGGCGCACCCGACTTAAACGTAGGATGCAAATACTGGGCGCGGGGTTGAGCAAAACAAGGATAGCGTGAGCAGCCGCACGGGCACAACAGCCAGCGCGCGTTGGCAAAAAAAATGGCCTTCCGGCATACAGGAAGGCCTTGAGAAAAGCGGTGTTAAACGCTGTATCTAACGGCGCGAGTTAATGATCGCAGCGCGGCTGCAGCACCGTGAGGATCATCAAATCAGAATGTGAAAAAAGCCACTTTTCGGCTTCAACGCCGGCGGCTTCCGCCGCGCGCGCGATCGTTCCGAGATGCTTGTTTTGCGCGAGATTGCGCAGGTGGTCGGTGCAGATGCCCGTGAGGGAAACAACTTCATCCTCGGTGAAGATTTTCTGGCTCGACTTGATTCGCACCATCGCCGGACCTCCTGACTAATACGATGCTGAGAACAAATTAAATGTCGCTCATGTTCTCTGCAATAGTCCTTCCGTTCTAGCCGGCTAGAACCCGTGCTAACCTGGGGCAGCCGAACTCTCATTCCCTCTATGATTTGACGCCGGAACAGGCGAACTTGCTCCGAAGCTCTCGATTGCACATTCTTGCCTCAAAGAGGAAACCAAAGTCTAATCGTGGAATGTTTCTACAAGTTCACGGATTTGTTTCGCGTGGCGCAATTCGTGGTAACCGATGGTGCGGAACCAGTCGCACATGTTGAGGGTGCCCAGGAAGGGATGCTCGTAATGATAAAGACTGACATCGGTGCCGCGGGTTGATTCGATGAAGGCCACAGTCGCTTCGCGCGTCGCGACCAATCCTGCCAAAGACTCCTGCTTGTCGCGCACGCGCTTGGGATCCAGCGGAATGGGTGTGCGCACTTTGCGCCCGCGCCAGGTGGCGACGGCGAGCGGCAGGTGGAAATGCTTGCGCAGCGGCACTGGCTTAGTCGCCGACCGCAGCAGCCTTTTCATCCCGAAAATTGTGGTTTCTTCCACCATTCCCAGGTGGGCGATCACTTCTGCGGCTGACCAGCAGTCCGGCGCAGGCGATCTGCGCCAGTTGAGATCGCTGACCTCTTGGGCTACGGACAGGAATTTGGCACGTGAGTTTTCGAGATGCCGGAAGATAGATGCCAAGTCTTTCAGAAACTGGTCTCCTATATTGCGAAACCACCGGCCTTTTCGAACGCGCGGGCCAGTTGCAGGATGCGGGCTTCACCGAAGTGGCTGGCGAAAATCTGCATGCCGATGGGTAGCCCTGCCGCCGTCTTGCCGCAGGGGACTGAAATCCCCGGGATGCCTGCAAGTGATCCTGTAACTGTATATATATCAGCGAGATACATCTGCAGTGGGTCAGCTGTCTTCTCACCCAGCTTGAACGCGGGTATGGGCGCAGTGGGCGTGAGAATTGCGTCAACCTTTTCGAAGGCGTTAGAGAAATCGCGCGCGATCAATGATCTGACTTTCTGTGCGCGCAGATAATAAGCATCGTAGTAGCCCGACGAAAGCGCGTAGGTTCCGAGCATGATTCGTCGCTTGACCTCTGGGCCGAATCCCCGCTCGCGGGTCTTGCGATACATGTCCATCAGCGTGCTGCCCTGGACACGCAAGCCGAAACGAACTCCGTCATATCGCGCCAGGTTTGAGCTGGCTTCCGCCGTGGCAACAACGTAATAGGTGGCAATCGCGTAGTCCGTGTGTGGCATTTTTAGGGGCACGCGCCTACAACCGAGCTTTTCCAGCAATGCGATTCCAGCTTGTACCTTGGCCTTCACTTCCGGGTCCAGCCCCTCGCCGAAGTAGTCCTCCGGTACGCCTATCCGCAGGCCGGTGACTGGCTTCTCCATCTCAGCCAGGTAGTCCGGGACTGACACCGATGCGGAAGTCGAGTCGTTTGAATCATGTCCGGCGATTATGGACATTACGGTGGCTGCGTCGTTTATGTTGGTAGCGAACGGACCAATCCGGTCGAGCGACGAAGCAAAGGCGATCAGGCCGTACCTAGATACGCGACCGTATGTTGGCATCAGTGCCGGGATGCCGCAGTATGCACCGGGCTGCCGAATCGAGCCGCCAGTGTCTGTACCAAGAGCTACAACCGATAAACCCGCCGCGACCGCTGCAGCTGACCCACCGCTTGAGCCTCCCGGCACACGATCGAGTGCTGCAGGGTTCCGTACTGCACCGTATGCTGAATTTTCGTTCGAGCTGCCCATGGCAAACTCGTCGCAATTGGTCTTTCCGAGGATTACGGCACCGGCGTTTTCCAGGCGTTCGATGGCGGTGGCATCATACGGTGGCGTATAGTTTTCCAGAATCTTTGAGCCACAGGTCGTGCGGACGCCTTGGGTGCTGATCACGTCCTTTATAGCGACCGGGACCCCGGCCAAAGGTGGCAGCGGCTTCCCTTTGGCGACCGCCGCATCCACGCGGTCCGCCTGGGCATAGGCTCGCTCCGGGCAGAGCGCGAGGAAGGCGTTCAACTCCGGGTTGCGGCGTTCGATTCGCGTGTAGAAGTCGTTTGCCAGCTCACGAGCGGAGGTTTTCTTGGTGAGCAGAGCATCGCGCACGGTCGCGATGGTCCATGGCGTCGTGGCGCTCATCGCTCGATGACCTTCGGCACGCGGAAGAAGGGCTTCGCGGCATCCGGCGCTTCGGCCAACACCGCGTCAGCCACGGTGCAGGGAACTACCACATCGTCGCGCAACTCGAGCTCGGCTCCCGAGGCGCTCGCGCCGCTTTCACCGTGGGTGCTACGCGGACGCATTTGGGTCATCGGCTCGACATTTGACACGTCGAGCTCCTGCAACTTGCCGATGTAACCGAGAATTTCATCAAGCTGGCCGCGGTAGGTCTCGACTTCCTCGGGCGCCAGGTCCAGATGTGCCAGTTGCGCGACGCGCAGCACGTCCTCGCGGCTAATTTTCATTGGCGCACCACGCACCGCGCAGTCTGCAAGCGCGATAAGTTTTCAGCAGCAGGGATTTCATGGCATCCATCTTAGTACAGAAGAGGTTCCGCGCAAGTGCCGGCGCGCGAAGGAAAATCGCGGCGAAATTCGTCAGGCTTTGCGGCGGCGGATGAAAGGAGTGTGCTCATTGTCGAGCTCGTGAGAGATGTGGCGCGGTCCGGGTTTTGCGGCGACGAATTTCACGTCACGCACCAGCGTGCTGCCCCAGGCTTTATTTACTTGCGCGCAGAACTCGCTTTTCATTTCTTCCAGCTGTTTTTGCCAGGCCTTGCCGTCGGCCGCGACTTCCAGGCATCCCTTGTGGCAGCGCACCGGACGCGTGTGCCGCGCGAGCGTTTTTCCCACCACGCTGGGCCACACGCCGGACAGCCAGGCGACCGCAGCCTCCGGACGCTTCAACTGACGCAGTATGCCGCCTAGAAAATTTCCCGCGCGTTCCATGGAAGCGGGATTCTAGCACACAAATTGCCGCGAGAATATTTTGCGAAATTTGGGCGCGAGAAGCGGATGGCCGCGAAATCCGAGCTACGGCAAAGTGAACTTGGAAATAGCGAAGCAGCACGCACACTTTCAACAGGAGCAACATATGATCCCGATACGCGTAGTCGCGATACCTACTGAAATCGCCGATGCAGTTCGGCGCACGCACAAGGATCCGCATTACGGGCATCCCGCGCACACCGCAATTGCGGCGGAAGGCGCGCCCTGCCGCCACTGCTTGCAGATCATTGCCGCCGGTTCCGAGGAGGCGACGCTATTCACCTACGACGCGTTCGAAGGCCTCGAATCCTTGCCGCTACCAGGCCCGGTGTACATCCACGCCGAAGCCTGCGCACGGTATCCGCATGATGGCGGGTTCCCTGCGGCGCTGCGGAACAGTCCACGAACACTGAACGCCTACGCGCGAGGACGCCGGCTCGTAGCGGCGGAGTACGTCGAGAACGGCAACGTGGAAGCTGGAATTGAAAAGCTCTTCGCGCGTGCGGATGTGGATTACATCCACGTGCGGAGCACCACGGCGGGCTGTTATACGTTCCGCATCGAACGCGCTGGCTGAAGTCGGATGCGTGCCCGACCGGTGAGCAGCGGGCGCGTCCCGCAGCCGCGGGACCCGCCCCTGCGGAAGATTGAGTTCGTTAGCGGTTACGGCGTCGCGACAGCACTGACGCCGTTCAGGCCCAGCTGCGGCGCGACGCTGCGCAGGGCGGCGATGCAGAAGGCGATGTGGTCTTCGAGGGGAACGCCTAGCTCTTCGGCGCCTTTGTAAACGTCGTCGCGATTGACGCCGCGGGCGAAGGCTTTGTCTTTCAGTTTTTTCTTCACCGAAGCAGCTTCGACCTCGTGAATGCTCTTGCTGGGCTTGATCAGCGCGCAGGCGGTGAGGAAGCCGGCGAGCTCGTCACAGGCGAATAGGGTCTTGTCCAGCGGCGAGGTGCGCGCGACGTTGCAGTAATCGGCGTGGCCCAGGATGGCATGAATCATTTCTTCGGGGTAGCCGCGTTCGCGCAGAATTTTCGATCCTTCGTAGGGATGTTCTTCGGTGGGATGATGCGCGGCGTTCGGCCAGCGCTCGTAGTCGAAATCGTGGAGCAAGGCTGTGATGCCCCACAGCTCTTCATCCGCGCCCAATTTCCGGGCGTAGGCTCGGACACAAGCCTCTACCGCCAGTGCATGTTTGCGGAGGCTCTCACCCTGCGTGTGTTCGCAAAGCAGGCTCCAGGATTCGTCCCGATTCGGCATCTTTCCCCTCTTGGCCTCTTTTAGGCGCCTCATTGGAGTTTACCGCAGACCCGAAGTGCACCGCCAGATGGTGCTGCGGGCCATCACAGGCCGTCCAGTGACCTTAGTCGCTGCCGCCTGGGGAGTATTTGTGGCGGGGCGCCGCGAAAAGCCACCGAACTGTCGGGGCAAACGCCGCGACGCCGGGTTTATTAGCGAAGGCCAATGAGGAAACCACAGACGCTGGTCCGACGCGGCAACGGTCAACGCTCATCAATAGGACTTACGGCAGAATTGTCTCAAACGGACCGCGCGTGAAGGAATGAGACGTATAGTTTTGAGACAGTTTTCCTAGCGCGTAAGTAGCGGCCGCAGACGATTCGGTGTTTGTTCTCGTCATTCATTGAACACAAACACTTTG
>Ga0210391_10002432_pt1 | contig 16204 bp, 14 predicted proteins | sample IncBWC12OmetaG_FD_160573 | JGI IMG/M metagenome (GOLD analysis project Ga0210391, IMG submission 160573) | Forest soil microbial communities from Barre Woods Harvard Forest LTER site, Petersham, Massachusetts, United States - Inc-BW-C-12-O ... | reverse complement strand
CGAGCGTCTCTACCACAACGTCAGCCCCCGTCCTTGTCCCCTGAGCTGTGTCAGCTCTTGGATTTGCGGTTGGTTGCGTCGCTGTCATTTGCTTGATCCTTTTCTGTTGATTTACTCCGCCTTGGCGAGATCGGAGGCTGGGTCCCTGTCGAGATCGGTTGTCAGGAACGATCCTGCTACTGGCAGTTGAACGTCGTATTCAGACACAATTTGAACGCTTGCGCGAAGTTGCCGCGCGGAGCAGTCCAGAGCGTGACCGCCTTTTGTGCGGTCTTTCGAAATAAAGTGGAAGTGGTATCCCGGCACGCTGAAAGAACTCGAGTACCTCGGAGACCAAAGGCCGACCAGAGTGCCCTCAACATTGTCGAAGTGGAACTCCTGTTGCGCTTTTGCGGCGTCTAGAAGCCGAGATCCTTTCGCAACCGGATGCACTGCACGTGCGTGGAGGGTGTCAAAGACACCATCCACGCGCAGAGCGTAAAAGAGATTCTCAGAGACCCGATGCGGGTCGCAAGCGAGTTCGATATCCTTTAAAGAGGCGACTTTTTCAATTTGCACGACTGCGTCCTCGTGGAAGTGCGTTATGGAGGCGAAGGGGACGAGAAAGTCATCCGAGCGGCGCCGTACAATTCCCGCAGCTTGATATATCTCGCCGTCGAGAATGATCATCTCGCCATCGAGCCCTTCAAAAGTGCCGAGGCCAAAGTCACCGTGTCCTAACAGAACAGAGGATGAGACGGAACCCGAATACACTCCTTCAACCAGAGCCGTAGAAGTTGAAATCTGGTACAGGCGGCGCGGCGAAGCGTGCAGGTATTCATTCAGTGCAGCGCTCACAAGATCGTCGAGCGAAGTCTTGTGTTGCTTTGAAAAGTCTCGTGCCGCGGCTTCAAGGGATGACGGCACTGTTACTGCGAGGTTTGCCATATTTGCTCCATCCAGCGCCCAGGGCGTGCGCTTTTCCGGAAACGGAGAGGAAGAGATCACGCCCTGCCATGATTGATTTGCTGCTTGGTTATGTCTGCCGGTTTCGTCCCGACATTCATCCGTGCATCGTTGGGCCGCCGAATCTGCGGGCGGCCCTGATCCGGTAAGGCCGCCCCGGCTGAATCTTCATATTGCCAACGTCCAAGAACCGGGTGCAGCCTCACTCAGCGACTACATCGTCTCTAGGACAGCCATTCCAGTTCTAGAACGATGTGGATGTCGTTAGGACGTTCTTGCTTATTTTCAATCCGGTTAATTGGCGGTCGGTATAAAGGCTACCACTGCCAACCTCACTAAGGCAGAAGAATTTACGTTTGTGCCCGACGCATGGCGTTGGGCGACAGGCCAGTTATTCGGCGGAAGTGCCGGCCCAAATGGCTTTGGTCAGAGAACCCCACCAAGCTAGCTATTTCCGCGAGAGGACGTTGCGTATTTCGAAGCATGTGCTGAGCACGCTCCATGCGGCGCTGCAGGATGTAGCTGTCCGGTAATCAGGCATCTTCGGAAGATCATCCGGAGCATAGCTATCGAAGACACAACACGGCTTGCGTAGATGCTGGAGGGTTAGAAAAACTTGCTACAAATGCCAGCCGCGAAATCCCGTGACGCGCAGGAAGTCTCGCTGGTTCTTACCAGGCCAGCAGCTCGCTAAGTGTTATTTGGGAGTTCCAGCCGTGGCTGTTATGGCGGAATGATGACTGGTCCGCATCAATTAGTCCAACCAGCACCTCGGCCACAATCCGGCCGCCAACGGGACCGAGTTGATGGCCCCCTGCACATGCGTCGGCTTCACGCAGAATGTAATACCACAGAGGAGTCTCGCCATGCCAATCCGTGGAAGCGATGCCAACCTGCTCCGCCGTGAGCGGCGCGATTCCCATGTGACGCGCGACTGACTCGCCAGACGGTAGCCCCACGCCCTGCCCGCGCTGCAGATCACGGACAGCGAGCGAATGATAGTCTTCGATCTCGCACTCACCAGTCACGGCTACCGGCAGTTCGATGAGCGCGCGCACCAGCTTTCCGTCTATTTTCTTGCAGCGTTGCGCTGTTGTCGCTCGGGGTGCGTCGAAGAACAGCGTCCAGTCGATCGCGCGTTCACGCGGTACGGGGCGGAATCCCAGAAGATCAGGAAACAGCGGCACGGGATCCGTCTGTAAGTTCAGCCGGTAGTGGTGGCGAATTTGCGCGTGGCCGTAGCGATAGGCCGCGTCGGCAAATTCGAGTGGTATAAACACGCTGTGTCCCGGGCGAAACCATCGCGGCCCCTCTTGCAGCACCTGCTCTGCAAGCGTCTGTCCCACCAAAGCGGGCAGAAACTCGTGGAGAATGATCGATTGATGGTGCCACCGCAACTGCCGCGCCGCTGCTTCGAATACGGCGTCGGCTGGCGTCCTGTTGAGCCGCGCTTGATCGACGAGCGCGTTGTGAGCTTTGAGCATTGCAAGATGCAATTGCGAGATCAGCATGTGCGAATCGTTCCGCGGATCGCCAATAATCGCGATGCCGTCTGCGTTCCGTTGCACGTCAGCTCCGTCGAAACCAACGAGGAACTTCGCAGGATCGTCGCGTTGGTAGAGGAATGGATGACCGGTCGGTCCGTCGCCGTACAGGCATTCAAGGTTGATTTGCGGGCTGCGCGCGTTGCGCAATTCCGCCGTATTGGCGTGGCTGCGCAAAATAGATCGGTCGGCCGTAATATCGTGAGCCACGAATTGACCGAAGATCGGCCATCCAGCGGCCGTAGCGCCTAGCGAGTCGGGAGTGTCATCCACATCTCCACAATCGCAGATCCCGCCTGCGCGGCCGAGCGCGTGCAGGAACTGCTCATCCGCCTGAAACGACGGTAACTCAGGAAACATCCGGGCGTATGCTGTGGGGACTAGGGGTGCGTCAATTGCCACTTTGGCTCGCGCCGGCGACAAGCAATGACTTCGCAGTGATACGTTATGAGCATCCATGAGCTACCCATTATAACGTCGTCCTGGGCAGACTCGTCCCCGGCGTTTTCTCAACGCTGATCGAAGTTCGGCTCGCTGTTCTTTCCCGATAGGTCACGAAGTTCTGCCCGGGCTTTCGCTTGGCGCGCTCAGGAATCTCGCCAGCAGATCAGACACGGTTGCCGGTGTGGGTAGCGACTCCGGTAAATGCGTTTTTCAGGACTTGACTGCAAGGTCGAAACTTCACCGGCTACCGTTTGTTGACCCCGAACAGGGCGCGGGGTGTAGAGTGTCTGCTACTCGGAAGCGAAAATGGAAATCGCAGATCAGCGGAAGGCCCAGGACTTGGACGTTTAAGACAGGCGTACACCACCTGGTCCCCACGAGACATATCGAGCCCAGGAGGACTTCCTGGAGTGGATGAGTCGTCAATTCGCGCTCTTTGGTGACATTTATAAAGCCTCTATATCTGGATGTAGCGCTTATGTGATCAGGAACATCGAGTTTGCGCACGAAGTGCTTGTAGAGAACTGCCAGAACCATATGAAAGGTCAAGATATCGGGAGAACTTCCAATGGCTGGAGGTACGCTGCGCCCTTCGGGTCCAAGGTCGGGGTTAATCTTGATTGCATGGGGCCTCTCTTCGCTACTGTTTCTCTTCACAGTCGAAAATATCTGGATCGATCCCTGGCTGAGACACAAGTTTCACAAGATTCCGTCAATGGTGCCAGAAGCACTCAGCGGAAGCTGGTTTCTAGCCGTTATGGTCGGTGGGATCGCGTTGGCGCTCCTAGGAATGTGTCAGATTCTCTTGACCCGGGACCGCAGCGTCTCCGTTTGGATGAAAGCCGGAACCGGGATCGCGCTGCTCGCTGTCTTGCTGTTAAGTGCGCAATGGGTCCGTAAGACCACCGGGTGGCCCTCCCTGGTCAGTCTGCGATTCCGTGGCACAACCCACAGGGTCGTGCTGCGATGGCGGGCCAGCAGTTCGCAGGTTGCCGGATACAACGTGTATCGGAGGACAACGCCCGCAGGCAATTACGTTCGGATCAATTCTTCGATTGTTCCGGGAACTACATTCACCGACAACACTGTTGCAAGCGGTCTAACTTATTCCTATATGACTCGGGCGGTAGACGCGCGAGGCCGCGAAAGCATCAATTCCAATGAAGCCTCAGCAGCTATTCCGTAACAACCGGAGCGTAGAGAACAAAACGCCACTGGCGTACTGCGGAAACGCTCCACAGGTAGCTTTTCGGCGTGCCGTTGCGTTTTTGCGTCAGCGCAATGTATTCCTTACGTGGCAAGCCCGGACGAGCGATTCGCCCGATCCGTTGAGGGCGGCTTCGAATCGAAGAATCGTTTCAGGCTAAGGAATGGTTTTTCGAGAAGGTTCCAGGAGAGCGCCGCAAGGACATAGCTCGCAACTAAAATGATGGGCAGGGGCAGGTAGGGACGGCGGTCCAGATGCAGCACTTGCACCATACCGAACGGGATTTTATGGAGCAAGTACAGCCCGTAACTGATGGTCCCGGTGTAAACCAGGAATTGGTTGGTCATTATCTTCTGGAGCCACTTTCGTTCCGAGAACATCGCAACATAGACGAACGCTGCCGAGGCTAGCGCGGTAAAGGAGAAAACAATCCATCTTGCATGGTACGCCTCCGTCAGAAATGCCAGCGGCGCTGCGGTGAGCAGCAGGATCCAGGCTCGCTGCAGTAGCTTCGACGGTACAAAATTATCGGAGCGAATCAGAAGCGCAAGAAGTGCACCGGCCATTAAGCCGTCCAAGCGGCAGAAAATGTTCGTGTAGAGATCGACGTGATGGAGCCAGAGGTAGTAGCGCAGCATGGGAGAAAGGCAAATTTCCGCGATGGCGAGCTGGCGTAGTTGAGTGATCGAGCAGAATCGCACCACCAGGGGCCAAACCAGGTAAAACTGCTCTTCGATGGCGAGTGACCATGTGACGCCCAGGGGCCCTGCGGCATTGGTTGAAATCGCAAGCAAGAAATTTTGTAAGAACAGCGGGAAAGCCCACCACGGTGATGAAGTCTGGACGACAAGGTGGTACTCGGAGGAATTTAGAAAACGAACGACGACGAACATGAAGAAGAGCAGCGAATAATAGAGGGGCCAAATTCTCAGGCAGCGCCGGACATAGAAATTCTTGAAATAGCCCGCCGATTGTTTCGTGTCCAAAAGAATCCCTGTAATCAAGAGCCCGGACAGCACGAAGAACAGGTCGACTCCCATCCAACCATCCCTGAACAACTGGTCCGAATGGAAAAGGGGATATTTCGGGCTGATGTTATGGAACATTACGACCAGAATCGCCAGTCCGCGGACGGCGTCGAGTTGGGGGATTCTGCGGTGCATTTTCACTTCCACTCGAAGTGATTTGCGAGCACGCTCGATAGTTCGCATGGTCGCGGTCGGTTTCCTGACGTATTCGCCGAACCCAGTCTGCCATGAACGAGAATGCGGCGGCGAGTTATAAGACGAAGAATCAAAATGTGGCGCGCTGATTCTGTGCGATTTGGCAACAGTTTGTGGGGCCCCAGTTCTCTCCCAGGTCCGTCCAAAACGTGGCGACGCCCCGCTCGAGTGGCAAGGGAATCGGCCCCTCTCAAAATTGCGACGCTTCGAACCGCTTGCGCCTTAGTGATACAGGCAACGAGCGGACCATGGAGGCTATGCAGTGTGGTTTCCCTATTGGTCGGGGCTTCTGAAACGGCGTGATTCAGACAGGGCTGAACGATCAGCGTTAGGGAGCTCAGGTGCGCAAAGCGGGCGGAAGGTTTGTTCAAAGCACGATAGGTCCCGACCAACGCCGCAATCGAAAACTGGCCTCAATGAATGCCGGCGAGGCGGCTAATCGCGACTTGGACCGCCGCTCTCCGCGACGCTCGGACCAGCATTTCTGGACCCCGTGTTTCGGTTTCTACGTGGCCCCTTTGAACCAGCAACAGTTGGCGCTGCGCCTTGTAGTAATACAATTGCAATGTAACTTTATTTAGAAAAAAAGCCTGATTGCATCCTATCTTTGGCCGCGTACGCTTGGCGCGAGGGTCACATGCCCCGTGATGAAACTTGCGTCTGCGGTCATCCGCAGTCGCTGCACAGAACTTATGGCTGCAACGGCTCGCACCCCAATCCAGAACCCAAAAAAACCGACCGTGTCTTCCGTCGGTCGAAAGCAATCCAAAAACCCAAAGCTGCTCACGGTTAGCGTGGTGCTTCCGAGAGGCTAAGTCCTGAGCAACGTTCGGAGCTCAACCGGTCGATGCCACACCTTCTAGTCAGCTGATAGGACCGTACTTCTGCCAAAGAATATTGCCCGCATGTGTTCGGCACGGTAAACTGTCCGCTTTGGCGCCGGCCCCAAGTGGCGGGAGCAACAGGATGGCATTGTCACGGTTTGATAATCCGACCGGCGCGTCTTTGACCAAGTTTCTGATCAAGCCGTTGATTTCTATGATTTTTTGCGCCGGCGTGTCTGTCTGCGCGCTGGCACAAAATGCTCGGCCGAACACCACCAACGATTCTTCGACAGCCACTACGCAAACTTCCGTAGAAAACACCAGCCCATCGCGCACGACGGAAAGCCACGTCAGGTCCGGCAACAAGAGTGTGGAAAAACAAACTGTGGAAGCGCTCGGGCCCAATGGCCAGTACCAGCCCGCTTCGGAAACCGAGAAGGAAACGATTCATGTGAATGCCACCACGACCCGTACGGTCGTGCGCAGCTACAGCTGGGACGTGAACGGACAAAGGAATCTGCAGCAGGTAACGGAAGAAGAAGCGAGAAGCTCGGCAAGCGGCGATGTCGAGGTGGTACGGACGTCCTCGGAATCGGATGGGAACGGAAATCTTCAGGTTGTGCAACGTGAAGTCGCGGATACAAGAACGATCAGCCCGGACGTCCAGGAGACGAAAACCACCACTTACCTGCCCAACGGCAATGGCGATTTGACCCCATCGCTGCAGACGCGAGAGTTGCAAAAGCGCAGCGCTGACCATAGGGTCGAGGTGAAGAAAACATTGCTACAGCCAAATTCCAGCGGCAACTGGAAGGTGGCCGAGGTAAAGGAAAGCACAATCAAGGAAGACAACAAGGCTCGAACCAGCGAAGAGCGTATTTCGCGCCCCGATTCAGACGGCGGACTTTCAGAAGTCTCACGTACCGTAGGTAAGGAGACACAGAGCGCTGCCGGAGAAAAAACCACTACGGTCGAGACATATTTTACGAATGCTCCTGGAGTGGCTGCCGACGGCGGCCTGCGTTTGAACTGGCAAGTAACCACCGTCCAGAAAACAGATTCAGGTGGAAAAACAACCGAGCAGCAACGCATGCAGCCTAATCCGAATGATACGAACGGCGGTCTGCAAGTCAGTACAAGAACCAAATATACAGTGCGCTATGCTGCCTCCGGTACGGACGAAACCAAAACCATTCAAGAGCGCGACGTCAACGGCGCTTTCCAAGTGGTTTCCGTCGAGACGCGAAAATCAGACCAGGCTCCCGCGCCGCAGGTACAGGTGGCACCCTCAGAAAAACCCAAATAGGCTCAGACGCGCGATATGGCGGTGCTGGGCGATTCCAGGCACTCCGTGCCCGGTCACGATGGGTCCCTCAAGCGACGCTAGTCTACGACGACGAGATAATCGAGACCGCGATAGACGTCATTCAGCGACATTTTCTGAGCCGCTATGATCAGGTGAACAGTTCTTCGGAGAAAGATCGATCGGCTTCCTCGGGCACGGTCCGCGGTACCTGAACGATCGGCTTAGCGACGCAGGATGTGCATCACAACCACCAGAACGCCGAGGAGCAAAAGGATCGCCAGCAAGAACCATTCGCCGAGTCCTTGCTTCGGTGTGCTGCCATTCATGAGGTGAGTACTCCCGCGGTCACAATTCTAGAGTTGGAGAAAAAGAGGGCAGGTTTTCCAAACCTACGCTCGGGCCAATCGTAAGTCAACCCGTAAACTTGTGCGTAAACTTGTGCGACGGAGAGAGGCTGATGCGGCGCGGTTCGCGGCGATTGGCGCGCTTGCGGCCGCGATGGAGTGAGCGGCGGACTCTCTGCCTTACGATTCAGCAGAACGAAATGAGATTGCTATTGCGAGATGACCATCTGAGAAGTGCTTTGCATCGTGAAACCCGAGGGCAAGAGCGGAAACAGAAACTGGAATGAATACTGCACTTGGACCTGGACGACGCAGCCCGGACTATTCGGTTGGGAATTGCAGATCGGCAGATTATTCGGGGGAGCCACCCAGGTAGTCGTCGTGGTGACCTTGGTGGGATCGAGCCCGATACCGGTGGAAAGACTCTGGACGTACGCGGTGACATCGGTGCCCGCAGCGGGACACCCGCCGGACAAACCACCCGTGCAAGCGCTGCCCCGAACGCTGGCCCAGCGTGTGGCTTCGCGAGCGGTATTGGACACGAAGTGATAGGTGTAAAGAGCATTGCCGAAGCCAATCACGCCGAACAACATCACGAGCAGGACCGAAATCATCACGGCGCTCTCTAGCATGGTGCTGCCACGCTCGCGTGCTCGGGCTGGCAGGAGAAGCTTGCGCAATTCACGCTGGAACGGTGCGAAACGCGAAGAACCGTTGGGCGAGCAGAAAGAGGTTGGCAAGCGGCTGCTGCGGTTCATTGAGCGACTCTCATAAGTTCCGTGCTGTCACAGTGGATCGATTTGGGTATTCCGGGATACTTGAACAGCGACTTGAATGTTCCTCTGACGGTGACTTTCACGTAGACCAGCGCGTGATTGGGAGAGGCGCAAGACGTCGCCGGGCACAAGCCGCCGATGCTCGAACCGGTACATCCGCACTCTTGCTGAACGGTTACTTTCAACTCGGAGAGACTCTGGCCATCGTTTTCGGCGGCGGTTTGGATCCCGGCGGTGTCCGCGGCCGTCGCTAAATTTTGCGCGGCGTATTGAGCGCCGGCGCGGGCGGCGTCAGCGACCAGGATGCTGTAGTAGGCGTAACGTCCGATTTCGATGATTCCCACGGCCAAGAGCAAGAGCAGTGGCGTGACCAGAGCTACTTCCAGTAGGGCTTGGCCTGACTGCGCGGCGCGGCGCGATGTGCGGCGGTTCGCGAGTATGCGTGCGATGAATTTGAGGGGCGATCCGCTGAGTGATTTCATTGAGGTGCTCATCTTCATTCCACCAGGACCGCGTTCTTGATGGGAGAGCCGTTCGGCAGCGAGGAAAAGTCCGACGGAAAGCTCAGAGCAGATGGGCCCAACGTGAAGGATTTCGCCACCGCAATTGTGTAGGCGGCCTTGTCGCCTGTCGCAGTAATCGTCAAGGCTGCCGACGGGAAGTAAAACGCGCCTTCGAATTGGGAGTTTGAGGTGCCGCTAATCGTCGCCGGCGCGGTGTTGCCGGGATCTTGATAAAACAAGATACCCGCATCGGCTCCGGTTGTTGGGGCGCTCAAGTTAACGGTTTGGGTGATTGTGGTGCCGTTCAGGCTTACAGTTCCTCCAGTAGCTCCGATATAAAACGTAACACCTGTCCCGCTGACGGTGCCGGTCCCGGTGAAGGTGAGACCGCCGCCTGTAATCGTATAATTCCCCGGATTCAAGGTTACGTTCTGCGCGCCTGCGATTGAGATACCGCCGCAATAATTGCCCGGGTTCAGCGTCACCGGTGTCGTTCCGTTTACGTCACCCGCACCACCAGCGAGACAACCTCCAGTTGCCGGAGGCTGAAGATACGATAGCGGGTCAGCGGCCGGGACGATGCCGGTTTTCGGGGCGGGGACGTTATTTCCAGTCGCGGCGCCTGCAACGCCAATTTCGCGCGCCGTGGTGCTCCCAGCGCCTGAGGTGTTCAAATTGTAATTGGACATAATACCGCAGTTTGGAGCGCTGACGTTGCCGCTGTTGGTGATTCCTCCGGTGCCGGTGCCGAGCGCGTACATGCAGTTCTGCAAATTGCCGCTGAGAGAAGCGACGGCGCGGGCGGTTACCGTGGCGGAATTCACGCCGGCAATTTTTACGAAAAATGTAGGCTGGATTTTCGTAACCAGCACCTCGACGTAGCCGGGAATGCCTGCATGTGGTCCGTCGTTCGGCGGGTTATAAACTTTTACGGTCACGTTATCGACACCGTCGGTGAAACCGTTCGAGGCAGAATCGGTGGTTGCGCCGGGACAACTTCCAGTTGAACAGCCGCTAAAGGGAATCTCGGCGGCGCCGGCGATGGCGGCGCTGTCTGCCGCGGATTGTTGCAGGCGCTTTTGATAGCGCAAGAAACCCATGTCAATCCCGAGGCCTGCGGCCAGGATGAAGAGGGTGAGGCCCAACGCGGCCAGCACGAGCGCTTGTCCGGCCTGTTTACCCCGCCTCGCCGACGTATGCTGCGGATTCATGACTTCTCCCCCTGTAGAAAATAGCGAATCACAGGTTTCGGTGCTGCGCTCGCTAATGCGAAAGGGCGCGCTGAATGTGCGCTGGCAATCATAGCGACCGTTTTTCCATTCTTGGTACCACCATTGTTGCTTTCAGGTAAAACTTTAAATCGCGTTGATATATGAAAACCTCGGACGCGTCCAAGGTTTCCTCCAGAACTCTCGCGCCTACAAGTTTTTCCGGTCGTAACGGCAAATCCGGTCATGGTTCAGCTTGCGAAATCGTGGCAAGACGCCACTTCCTGGTCCGTTCTTCGGAGCTATCGCACGCCGCGTTCCAAAGTGTTTTCTAGCGCGACAGTTGGAATTCGACACTGACATCTTTTTCCGTATCAATCGGTTGGCCATTAAGCAAGGCCGGTATATACCGCCATTCGCGAACCGCCGCTAGCGCCGCCGGAACGAGCGGAGCCGGCCCACTCAATTCTCGCGAACTGCGCACGTGACCATCCGTTCCGATCTGCAGACGAATGGTGACTGTGCCCTCGATGTGCTGCTCGCGCGCTTCACGAGGATAGAGCGGCTCGACGCGGTACAGCAGGTAGCAATCGCTGCGACGTTCGGGAACGCGAGGGGGCGCGGGATTTGTCGCGGGCGTGCCGGCAAGTTGATTGTGATTGGCGGCGGCCTGCACGGACCACACCGGCAAGGATGGGACAGCAGTATTTTGGGCGTCACGCGTCGCGGTCTCAGGCGATGGCGCAATCGCGGGCGGTAGGGCCACTGCGATGGGGTCGGCTTCGCCGCGCGGCATGCGAGACTTAGAATTTTCGTGGTTACGCTTATCGCGAGTTTCTTTTTGTGGCGCACGCGAAACAATTTCGGAATCCGCGGGGCGCGTTCTAGTACCTGCGGGTTGGCTTGGGATTGCCCCAGGGTCGGACGACCCGTCATGCGTTACAAGTGCCGCGGGTGTGGCGGGCGTTGGAGAGGAAGTGGCGGCATCTCGCGCGTGTTCTGCAGCGCTCGATCTTTCAGGGTGGTCGCGCAACAGTCCTTGCGAGATCGCCATGCCCAGGAACAAGAAAACCAACGCGACGCAGGTGCAGACAACTGCAATCCTGCCCCGCTTGCGGAATTGTTCCGAGCGGAGCAGTTTCGATACCGCGGCGGGAGGCGCCGGCGAGTCCAGGGGCGGACGCTTGACGTGCGAATCCGAGGCAGAGGATATGGGCCGAGCAGCGGGCAGGGCCTTTTCATCGACGGCCAGCTGGTGGAGCGCCTGCGCAGAAGAGTCCGGATGGTTCGCAGGATGCGCCGAAAACTTTTCCGAACGAGCGGAGCCGGGCTGCAAGGCAAAGGGCCCGGAGTGCGTCGAGGAATGCAGAGAATCGTTGAAGCCGTTCTGATCCGCGCTTGACTCGCCCGGATTTAAATCGTTCAACAGACGTGACCACTCTTCCCAGTTGTGATCCTGCCCTCCGTAGACCGGTGCGGAGGAAACTTGTGCCGAGGAAACTTGTGCGGAGGGAACGCCAGTAGTTTTTTGAGAGGCGGATTCGTCGAGGAACGGAGGTTCGGGAACCGTTGCTTCCGCCGAAATCCAGTCCGCGATTTCCATGCGCGCGTCTTCGGAGAGGTCGAGAAAACGCACGCCTGCTTCGGTCTGCGACTCACTGAGCCAGGTTATCTCCGCCGTGGCTACAATTTTCTTTCTAGATTTTGGCGGTTGGATGCGCAGATTCACGCGCGTAAGGTCGACGAGGGGATTGAATGCCTGGAATGCGAGGCCATATTCGCTCAGGTCGAGTACCATGCCGCCGTTGTCGGAACCGACTTCCAGATAAGCCAGTGAATAGATGCGCCGCCTCGGGAGGCGGCGCCGCTCGCCCGAGCGCGGGAATTTTTCGGAGCTCGATGAAATGAAAGTTGTGGGAGTTTGATCGCGCCTGGCAATGAGCTCGGCGGCAGGCGCCGGCCGGGGCTGAACGATCGGCGCCGGAGCCGGAGCTTGCAGAGCTGACGCCGGAGCCACAGGTTGGGTGGCGTGCACTGCAGCCGCGATTGGAGCCGGTGGTGGAGGTGGAGGCGGAGACAATTCGATGGATGGGGGTAGCGTAGCGCCCGAAACGTCCTGCGAAAATGTGATCGAGCCGTCCGGCGGAGTATTTGAGGTGCTCGTTCGCGCGTAAATCGGCTCAGTGTTCGAGTCCGCAGCGTGCGCGGGAATTTCCGGGAACTTCTCGCGAAGCTTGGCGTCGGTATGCAGTTCGGGGTTTCTGCGGCTGAATGATGGGTTCGGAACTTGGTTCGGTATTTTCGGATTTGCCGGCACATTCTGCGACGGTGAATTCTCAACCAAGAAAGACCATTTGCGCCGCGGCGGCGGCATTTCTTCAGGAAACTGTGCCGGCGAGACTTGCGCTGTTTGCAGGGTCAGGGAATCGCCGCTGGCGCTTCGTTCCCGAGCCGTTCCTTCGGCGGAAATCCAATTCGCGATTTCGACTCGGACATCGTCGGCGAGTTCAAGGAACTGCAGCCCGGCCTCTTTCTTCGATTCACTGAGCCAAGCGATTTCGGCGTGCAGGTCGATTCTCATGCGGGGCCTGGGCGGCTGGATGCGCAGAGTGACGCGAGTGAGGCCGGCGAACGGAGCCACGGCCTGCATTGCGAGGCCCGATTCGCTCAGGTTGAGCAGTATGCCGCCATTGTCGGAATCAACGTCCACGTAGGCGAGCGAAGGGAGACGCAGCCGTGGGAGGCGACGCCGCTCGTGTGCGCGCCGAAATTTCTCAGAACCGAAGGAGGTTGATGACATGCTGTTTAAGAGGCCGCGGCGGGACGACCGCAGCACAACAATTTGCCGCGGAAGATGCCTTGAATGGCTCCGCGGATAGTATTCGAGCGTGTTGTGTTCTCAAACCGACCCAAAATGCAAAGCCCTGGTGCGAAGACTCGCGCAACGAACGCTGAGATAGCCGGCGGCACGGCTTGCCGGGTATAGCCCTGATTTTCGCCGGTATTCCCCGACTTATGCATAGCAAGAACAGGCCCAGTAGTGCTGGGTAGCCCCGTTCCTGTGGGTGCTTATGAACAAACGAGATAGCGAATCGGGCAAGAACGGATCGGCCTCGCGCCTCGCCCCAGCGTCTCCGAACGTGGACGCATCCGGACGCCTGCAATATCCACAAATGGACAAATTCCGGCTAGGGCCTTTCTGCAAGCTCACAAGCGGCTGAAACGCGCATGCAGCGGTGGGCGATTGTAGGGGCCGCTCGCCAGGCGCTTCGCGACGCTCGAGAGTCTCGGATGGCAGGAGAGTTGCACGAATCTTGGCGGGCTGGGGCCTGCGCGAAATGACTGAGTAGATATTCATAGTTGAAGCGGAGATCCTTGAAAATGCAAGAGATGGAACTTGGCACGCCGCAAGAAATCGAACAAACAGGAATTGAAAGGGGACTGCTGGAAGACCTGGCGCTGAAGATTCTGTATCTGAATGGCGAGGTTTCGCTGGTCGGCTTGAGCGAGCGGATGTGCCTGGGACTGGGTGTGATCGAGGAGATTTTCAGCTTCTTCCGGAAGGAACAGCTCTGTGAAGTGAAGGGCATGGTGGCAGGAAGCCACCGGATCGTGGCTACGGCGCAGGGAAAAGTACGCGCCAGCGAGCTGCTCTCGCGGAATCAGTACGCGGGGCCAGCGCCGGTTTCGCTGATGGATTATGGAACGCGCGTGCGCATGCAGAGCGTGCAGCAAACGCAGGTGCAGAGAGCGGACCTGGTTCGGGCATTTCACCCGCTGGTTTTGGATGAGGATTTGATCTATCGCTTGGGGACCGCCGTGGTGTCTGGCACTTCGATTTTTTTGCACGGCCCTGCCGGGACCGGGAAGACAAGCATTGCGAATAGCCTGCCTGCGATCTACAAGGATCAGGTGTGGATACCGTATGCGGTGGAAGTTGACGGCCAGATCATTACGGTCTACGACCCGGGCGTGCACCGGCAAAGCGAGGAGGCCGCGCCGGAAGATTCCGACAGGAGATGGGTTTCCTGCCGCCGTCCGCGGGTGATTGCCGGCGGTGAGCTCTCCGCGGAAATGCTGGACTTGCAGTACAACCACGTCGGGCGGTATTACACCGGTCCACTGCAGATGAAAGCGAACAACGGCGTGCTGATCATGGATGATTTCGGACGGCAAAGAATGCGGCCGGTTGAACTTTTTAGTCGCTGGATGACCCCGCTGGATCGTCGCGTGGATTTTCTGACGCTTCCGGGAGGGAAGAAGTTTGAAATCCCGTTTGATTTATTTGTGGTTTTTGCGACGAATCTTGACCCCAGCGAGCTGGCAGACGAAGCGTTCCTGCGACGTATTCCTAACAAGATCAGGACGGACTATGCGACTCCTGAACAGTTCATTGCGATCTTCCGGGTGGAATGCGCGACGCGGCTATTGGACTGCGAAGAGGGCGTGGCGGAGCACCTGGTGAAGCTGATCACGCAGGGAATGAAGCAACCGCTCTCACATTGCTATGCGCGGGACCTGATCAACCAGATTTACTGGGCGGCGGCGTATCTGGGAGTGGAGCCGCGGCTCACGCGCAACACGCTGGAGCAAGCCTGCCGCAATTATTTTCTACCCGCGGGGAAAAGCTAACGCCCCAGTTTTTCGGTGGGAACTTCCAGATAACCCACGATTTCGTCGCGGCTGATTCTGGTTGCCACCAGTTCCAGCGGCGCGGTGCCGCGCGCCAGCACGAAGACCACGACTTCATCCAGAACGCGGTTTTTCAACTCGATGCATTTGCTGTCCACGTACACACAGACGGTGTAACGCTCCGCTTTCGGATCGGTGTTTTTCAATTGCAGTTCGACAGGACCGACGGATTGACGGTCCGGCCCGCGACTGAGCTCAAATTGCAACGCGGTGCGGCGAGTTTGCGCGAGCAGCTGATTCAGCTGGTCGCGTGTCTGGGCAATTTCCCCTTGTTGCGAACCGACGGCCCCGACGACGTCGGCCAGACGGTCGGATGTGGCCTTCCAGGCCTCGCGGTTGGCGCTATCACTTTCAGCAGAAGCGGGCACGGTGCGTGGTGCGAGCGGCTGGGCGCTGGGGCTGGGGGGAACGCGCTGCGGATTCAATGCACTGGCGGCAGAGATTTGATAAGCGGGTTTGGTGCGACTGGTTGCCGCAGGGACTGAGGCTTCCGCTCTGGACGGCGGGAGCGCGGATTCGGGTGCGGCGGTCTTGTGCCGCTTCTCCATCTGATCCATGCGGTCTTTTATGTCCGCGAGCTGTTGTTGAATTTGTTGGAGGCTGTTGGATTCAGCGGATGTGCCGCTCTCCCCGGCATAGGAGAGAAGCTTGTAGCCGATGAAGGCGATGCCGATGACGGCGATCGCGAGAATTACCAGGCCCAGGGCGCGGGGCTGTTGCGGCGCCGGTTGTTCGGCGGGGGCGACGAATACTTGCCGGTCAAAATCGATGCCTGCCATGCTGGACTCCTTCCATTCCGAGGGATTCGGAAGTGATTTCTATTGCGCTGTGACGTGCGTGGGATATCGCGCCGCCAGCGGCAAAGCCACTTCACGCGTTTCGCGCGGAAGCAAATCCACTGTGCGCCTGGCGGAATCCAGGCGCTGCCCCCGCATTTCGATTTGATATTTTCCCGGAGCCACGACGAGCTCGAGCGGACTATTGCCGACGAAAGCGCCATCCACAAATACTTGCGCTGTAGAGGGGGTGGAGCGCAGCAGCAGCTTGCACGCGTTCTTGCCTGCATGCTGTTCGAGCGCCTGACGATTTGCCAAGTCTGGAGGCGGCCCGAGCGGAGGCGCAAGGTGCTGCGGTTTGGCTGGATCCTCGACGGAGTTTGCCGGTGTCGCGGGTGCGTCAGGCTTTGCC
>Ga0210391_10002431_pt1 | contig 16208 bp, 18 predicted proteins | sample IncBWC12OmetaG_FD_160573 | JGI IMG/M metagenome (GOLD analysis project Ga0210391, IMG submission 160573) | Forest soil microbial communities from Barre Woods Harvard Forest LTER site, Petersham, Massachusetts, United States - Inc-BW-C-12-O ... | reverse complement strand
TCGATCTTCGGCGTCGATGGCGATGAGGAGATCCAGGTTTCCGACGTCGCAGCCTCGATCAACACGGTCACCTCGGATCTGCTCTGCGCTCTTGGCCGTCGCGTGCCACGCTTTTACGTTTGAGTTGTATTACTCGGTCCCGCCGCTCAAATCCGACTCTTAGTCACATTCTTCTGACCTTTACCGTTAACGCCGCTAATACGCTGGTGCTATAATCCCGCTCGCACGCAGTGCACGTATCGCGTACTTTAGCTTTTGTGCGCATACTTCTTCAGGTTTTCGAGCCCCGCAAAACCGGAATGAAGTTTGCATCCTGGTCGCGTGTTTTTTTGAGGCCTCGCCATGCAGAGAACGCCCAGCTCTCCCGCAAAGCAGCCTGTAAACCGATCAAACGAAGTTTTTTCGGCGCGGCAAGTTTCAGCTCCTCGAAAAAACGAAGATCAAGCCGGATCGTTTTGGGACATGCTCGGAATGCGCATCGTCTTCATTTCGATCTGCATCGCCGCCGGATATCACTTCCGCCCTTTTACACTGTCTAAGGAATTCGGCGCGGCCGTTGGTTTGCTGTTCGGACTCGCGGTCATTTTGTTCGAACTCCGGCTCCGTCGCGCGAGCTTGCGCCGCCTGATCGGCGCGGCCACCGGATCCATCCTCGGCATCCTCGGTGCGTATCTCACTTCGCTGATTCTCACGCACACCACGATGCCGGAGAGCACGCGCTCCTTCTGCAGCCTCGCCGCGTTTCTCGTCATGGCTTACATTGGCCTCGTGCTCGGCGCGAATAAAGGCGACATGCTCAACCTGCAGGCCTTTGGCGGCGTATTCGGCAGCGAACGCAGCACCAAGCACGCCGTGAAGCTGCTCGATACCAGTGTCATCATCGACGGCCGCGTTGCGGACATCGCCGAAGCGCAATTTCTCGATGGCACGATTATCATTCCGCAATTTGTTCTGCATGAGTTGCAGCTCGTCGCCGATTCCGCCGATCCGCTGAAGCGTCAGCGCGGACGTCGCGGACTCGAAGTGCTGCAGCGCATTCAGAAGATGGCGCACCTCGAAGTCCAGATCGCCGAGGACGATTTCGCTCAAGTCGCCGAAGTCGACTTGAAGCTCATCGAACTCGCCAAGCGCTACGACGCAAAAATCGTCACCAACGATTTCAATCTCAATAAAGTCGCGCAGCTCCAGGGCATCGAAATTCTCAACGTCAATCAGCTCGCGAACGCGCTCAAGCCCGTTGTCCTTCCCGGCGAAACCATGCGCGTCTTCATCCTCCGCGAAGGCAAAGAATACAATCAGGGTGTCGCGTATCTTGATGACGGCACCATGGTCGTCGTCGATGGCGCGCGCAAGCTCATCAACAAAACCATCGACATCACCGTCACCTCGGTTCACCAAACCACTGCTGGCAAAATGATCTTCGGCCGCTGCGACGATCGCGGTGAACCGCAACCCACGCGCGGCCCCTCAACGTCAGCGTCCGCATCCGGCGCAGGACCGGGCAGTTCCGCACAGCACCATCCGACTCCCGCCCCGCAAGCCGCAGCCGCTGCCTCTTCGCAATCTTCACTCAGCGACGCGCCCACGACCGTGCGTACTCTGGAGAGCGCCTCGGCCACCGGTGGCGGCGAACGCCCCCCGCGCCCCCTCTACCCAGACTCGGGCCGCTGCTAACCGCGATCGAGCGCGCCGCGCTCTACCTTTAGAGTGCGGCGGCAAGCCGCCGCTTTCGCCGCGCATCACGGCTCCATCACCCACGTCGACTCGCGCACCACAAGCACGTCGTCGGCTCTTCGGCTCCCACACGACACGCCCCTCGCCGCCATCGCACGTCTGCGCTACACTGTGTCTCCCTCATGACCCGTATAGCAGCCATCATCCCCGCCGCCGGCCTCGGCACCCGCATGGGCGCCGACGTCCCCAAACAATTTCTCGAACTCGACGGCGTCCCGCTCGTCATTTTCACGCTCCGCCGTATCGCCTCCTGCGCCGCCGTCACCGAGCTTTTCATCTCCACGCGCGCTGACGACATCGTCTCGCTCCAGAACACCGTCGCCAAGGCCGGTCTCGGCCGCCCCGCGCGCGTCGTCCACGGCGGCGATACGCGCCAGCAGTCCGTCGCCAACGCGCTCGCTCAAATCGATCCCAACACTGAGATCGTTCTAGTGCATGACGCAGTGCGCCCCTTCGTCACCACCGAACAAATCAATCGCGTCATCGCCGAAGCCCGCTCGCGTGGCGCCGCCATTCTCGGCATTCCCGCAATTGACACCGTGAAAGAAGTGAAGCGCACCAGCCTCCCCGAAGACATGGCGCTCATCACCGCCACGATTCCGCGCGAGCGCGTCGTTCTTGCGCAAACGCCGCAAGCCTTTCACTACTCGCTTCTCCGCGACGCCTTCAAAAAAGCCCAGCTGGACGGTATCGTCGGCTCCGACGAATCCTCCATCGTCGAGCGCTTCGGCCACGACGTCTTCGTCGTCCTCGGCTCACAGCGCAATCTGAAAATCACGCGCCCGGGCGACATGGAACTCGCGCGCTTCTACCTCGACCAGGAGCGCAAGCACGCATGATTCGTTGCGGCCTCGGCTACGATCTTCACCGCCTCACCGAAGGCCGCCCGCTCATGATCGGCGGCGTTCACGTCCCGTTCGATAAAGGCCCCGTCGGCCACTCCGATGGCGATGTGCTCGCTCATGCGCTTTGCGACGCGCTGCTCGGCGCCGGCGGCCTCGGCGACATCGGCACCCACTTTCCCGACTCCGATCCAAAGTGGAAAGGCGCGAATAGCCTCATGTTCCTCGAGCACACGCGCAAACTTCTCGACGAGCGGAAACTCCGCATCAATCATCTCGACGCCGTGGTAATTCTCGAGCGCCCCAAACTCGGCCCGCACTTCCCCGCCATGCGCGAAGCGCTAGCCAAATCCCTCGGCATTCGCCCCGATCAAATCAACCTCAAAGCCAAAACCAACGAAAGCGTCGACGCCGTCGGCCGCGGCGAAGCCATCGCCTCCCACACCATCGCCACCCTCGAAGGCTGACGCGCCCCACGCACCACCCCGATCCTGCCACCGCGCACGCTCAAGCACGAGCACCTTACGCGCAACGGTTGTGGAATAGGCAGACCTGCCTGTGGTTTTCTAAAGTCGCGGTAGAGAAGGTCGCAGCCTCAGGTCGCGAAATCGCAAATCGCCCCTGCGCATTTTCGGCTTTTGTTTTTTCTAGCCGCTCGCCACTACTCACAAGCCACTCGCGTACAATTATTTCTCGATGCACGAAGAGCCCGAAGACGCCGCCGAAGAAACCTCCTTACCAACGGTCGACACTCGTTTCACCGTCCAAGACGTCAACGATATCGTCGCCCGCCGCGGCTGGCTCACCGATCGCGCCATGGTCGACGACGAGACCTTTCCCGTTCACATCTGGTTCGCCCGCGTGCTAACGCTCCTCGGTCCCAAATCACCAACGCTCGACCATCTCGAATCGCTTCTCGCCCTCATCTTTCACTACGACGCCGCAGCCAACCTCGCCCTCCCCGAAAATCGCGCCGCCCTCGTCCGCACCGGTGCCCGCGAAGTGATCCGCGTACTCGCCAACAGCATTCTCGACGAAGGCGGCGTCTCCGATTCCGATCGTTTCAAAGCCATCGTCGACAACATCAAAGCCGCCGTCCCATTTCGCAGCCGCGTGATTTTCCACCCGCTCCGTCTCGCGCTCGCCGGCCGCACCGGCGAAGGCGAACTCGACCGCGTGATCCTGCTCCTCGATCCCGCCGCCAAGCTTCCCTTCTCCGTCAAAGTGAAAGATACTCGCGAGCGCACGCTCGAATTCTGCGCCGCCCTCGACTAGCATCTGTGCGAGTCAAGGCTCTACGGGCCGTGCCTTGCGCGCTGTGGCTTTGCGGATCATGGCTTCAGCCATGACATCGACGACAACTTGAGAACGGGCTTTAGCCCCTGAAGGTACGACGACCATGAACTGGATCACCGGCTTCCACGCCGTCGAAGAAGCTCTCGCCGCAGGCCGCGGTCTCGACCGCATCGTCATCGCGCGCGGCCGCCACGGCGAACGCGTCGACGCGATCGTCCAACTCGCCAAGCGCCACGGCGTTCCCATCCGCTTCGAAGAGCGCGTCAATCTCGATCGCCTCACCGGCACGCGTGAGCACCAGGGCGTCGCCGCGCTCGGTTCCGCCAAGCCTGCCACCGCCCTCGAAGACATCCTCCGCGCCGGTCATGCGAACGGCCTGCTCGTCCTCCTCGACGGCGTCGAAGATCCGCACAACGTCGGCGCCGTGATCCGCACCTCGCTCGCCGCCGGCGCAAACGCCGTCGTCATCCCCGAACGCCGTGCCGCCGGCCTCACCGACACCGTCGAACGCGCCTCCGCCGGCGCTCTCGCGCACCTGCCCGTCGCGCGCGTGAAAAATCTCGTCCGTGCCATGGAAGAAATGAAGGAGGCGGGCTACTGGCTCGTCGGTCTCGACGAACGTGCGGAAAAAAATTACACCGACGTCGACTACAAAGGTTCGATCGGCATCGTGATGGGCAGCGAAGGCGACGGCCTGCACGAACTCACGCGCAAACGTTGCGACTTCCTCGTCTCACTTCCCACCACGGGTCCCGTGAAATCTCTCAACGTTTCCGTCGCTGCAGGCGTCGTGCTCTTCGAAGCCGTCCGCCAACGCCGCAACGCCGCGTCTTCGGGCAAATCGGGAAGCTCCCGCGCGCCGCAGGCGACCGACCAAAAAAAACAGCTACCCACCGACTAACTACTTGTCGTACGCCAGCAGCGAAAACACATCCACGCCCGGCAGCTTCGCGCGCCCATTCAGAAAACTCAGCTCCACCGCAAACGCCGCGCCCGCCACTTTCCCGCCGAGTTGCTCCACCAGCTTCACCGCCGCCGCAGCCGTCCCGCCCGTCGCGAGCAAATCGTCACACACCAGCACGCGCTGCCCCGGCTTGATCGCGTCCTCGTGAATCTCCATCGAATCGGTTCCGTACTCCAATTGGTAGCTCACCGACGCCACCTTTCCCGGCAATTTCTTCGGCTTGCGAATCGGCACGAATCCCGCGTTCAGCCGGTACGCCAACGCCGGCGCGAAAATAAATCCGCGCGCCTCCATCCCAGCCACTACATCGACCTTCGTCCCGTTGTAATGCGCGCACAAATTATCGACCAGCGAGTGAAACCCCGCGGGATCCTTCAGCAGCGTCGTCAGGTCGTAAAACAAAATTCCCGGCTTCGGATAATCCGGAATTTCGCGGATCAGTTTCTTCAGTCCGTCCATGTCTCTCCCTTAGCGTTCGTATTCCACCTTAAACTCGTCGCCGAACTCGCTCCCACCCGGCAGCTCGCCCTCGTCAATCGAGGTCACCTGCGCGCCCTCCGGTCCTTGCTCCAGCTCCGCGCGAAACGCCGCCATCGATTCCTCGGGTCCCGCCGCAGCCACTTCCACGCGCCCATCCCGCAAGTTTTTTACCGTCCCGCGAATCCCCAGCCGCTGCGCCGTCCGCATCGCGAAGTACCGGTAGCCGACGCCCTGCACGCGCCCGCTCACCCGATACAGCCGCGCCTTCCCCTCGCTACCCTCCGTCACAGCCGCCGCCTCCAACAAAAGACCCAAAATCTTACTCTGCCGCCCCGCGATTTGCACCACCACGGCGCCTTATCCACACCACGCCGCGCCCGCACATTCACCCGCTGACAACGCCGCGCCCCCGAAGTAACATCTAACTTTCAAGGACTCCCATGGCTCGCCGCTCCATCTCCGCTGCAGCAATTCTCATAGCCGTCGTCGCCCTCTCGGCCACCGCTCGCGTCTCCTGCGCCCAGGACGCCGGCCCACAAGCCCCGCCTCCAAAATTCGAAGTAAATCGCATCTCGGCCGTCCCGCACCCCGGTCCGCCACCGATCCCCATTCCAGACATCATCCAGAAATTCGCGGCCAACGAAGACGCCGCCAAGAAAGCCTACGACACCTACACCTTCACCCAATCCATCCGAATGCAGGAGATCAGCGATCCCGGCGGCGAGTTCAGCGTTTCTGGCCAGGTCTACTCGCGCCCCGATGGCGAGCGCTCCCTGCGCGTCGTCGGCCAGCCCAGCTCCACTCTAAAAGTTACGCACTTCTCCCTCGAAGATGTCCGCCAGATCGCGAGCGTCCCGCTCTTCCCTCTCACTTCGGATCAAATCGCGAGTTACACGTTCCTCTATGCTGGTCCGCAGCAGCTCGACCAGATCAACACGTACGCGTTTCAAGTGAAGCCGAAAGCGTTTGACCGCAAGAAGCGCTTCTTCGAAGGAGTGATCTGGGTCGACGATCACGATTTCGCGATCGTGAAGAGTTACGGGAAGTTTGTCAGTGAGTACGGCGGCAACGGTCTCACGCTGCCCTTCACGATGTTTGAGACCTACCGCGAAAATTTCGACAACAAGTACTGGTTCCCTAGCTACATCCGTTCCGACGATGAGTACAAGCTCACCGACAATCAGAACCAGCCCGTCGTCCCAGCCCGCGGTAAGCAGCGCAACGGCAAAGCCATTCCCGACCACGACGACACCGTTCTCAGCGACGGTACGAAGCCCGCAGAACCCGTGACCCAACCCGACGAAACCGTCCAACTCCGCCTGGTCGTCCGCTGCACCAACTTCAAAGTCCAAACCCCCGCCGACATCCCCGCCCAACCCAGCGCCACCACCCCACCGCCGAGCTCGTCCTCTGCCCCCACTCCCCAACCCGTCAAGCCCTAGCGTCCGCACAGGCCACCATTCACCTGAGTGTCTTCAGCCTCTCCGTGCCCTCCGCCTTTCTCGGTTTTCTCTGTGAAATGTTCCGCCGTTGCCCTTGTATCAAGTATTCCGGCAACTCCCCGATCCCGGTCATCAAAACCTCCGGCTTCGTAGCCCGAATCCTCTCCGCCGTAGGAAACGGCCCGAGCACCCCAATCGCCCTCACGCCCGCCCGCGCCGACATCTCCATATCCTCCGCCGTATCCCCCACGTAAACGCAAACCTCCGGCCGCACGCGCAATCGCTTCAACGCCAACCGTAGCGGCGCCGGATGCGGCTTCTTGTGCGGGACGTCTTCGCTGCACACGCACGCCGAAAAATATTTCGCCAACTCCAGCTCCCGTAGTTGCCGCCTCACCCGTGCACGATTCCCGCTCGTCACGATCCCCAGCGTGAAGCGTTTCGCCAGCGCCCGAATCACCCGCCGCGCACCAGGCAACAGCGGCGGATTTTCGCTAGCGTAAGCCTTCGCCCATAGCGCATCGGCCTTCTCCCAATGCCGCCTTTGTATCCGCGCCGCCCGGTAGACGCGGTACCAGTTCGGCGAGTAGTGCTTTGCGATCTGGGCCTCCGTCCACGCAACTCCCATCGCCCCAAACATCGTGAGATACGCCCTCACATCCGCCTCGTACGAATTCAGCAGCGTGCCATCCCAATCGAACAGCACATGCGTAGCCGCGTATTGAATTTTGTCCATCACGCGAACATGCTACCAGCCCGCATCCACAGCCGCGAGTCCGACAGGCCCGAAGGCCGGTCGTCCCACGGCCACAAACGATCGAACGCCGCCCACCAACCGACGGACCACGCACACCCATACCTCGATAACCGTTTTTTTCTTTCGTTTTACAGGAGGGGCGGACTTTTAGGTCCGCCGAACAACGAGGAATCCAGAAGGGGCTTTAGCCCCTGAAGTCTATTCGTATGTCAATGCGCCCGATACCGCAGCGGCACCACATCATCTCGCCGTATCGCAAAGTCATCAAACGTCGCCGCATACCCATGCCATCCGGGCATGTCCGACTTCTCGCGCCGCACGATATGGGCCGCCGTGAACATCTGTACGCAGCCCTGCCCCTGCGGCCGCTCGATCAACGCCACTTCCAGCTCGATCGACTGTCCCGCTTCAAACTCACGCGGCGCCAGAAAGAAAATCCCGCTCGAGCTGATGTCGCGAGTCACCAGGGTTACAGGATAGGTCTCGGAAACGTTGCCCACTCGGATCAGTCGCAAGGGCAGAGGTAGCGCGGCTCGCGGGTTGATCCTGCGCTCGTGTGCAACGCCGACTGTGTACGTAGGAACGCGTGAAAACCGGTGAGGTCCCGGCTTACCGTTCGATGAAACAATGCCAATGGTATTTGCTTCTGCTTCGTGCCCTAGAGAGACTTCCCCGTACCGGCCTTTCGGCTCGGACAATGCCCCCATTGTCACGCCCCCAAGAAACGCCCTGTAACGCACCCAAAAGCGAAGAAGTAGTCCGAATATGAGCGGACTGTTCGTTTCGGTCAACCGGGTGTGGGGCGAAAGTGTCCTAACCCGCAACACCTGCCCAGACCCGTAACTGCTGGGGCTGTTAGCATATACAACCCCGCGCACTCCGCCAAGCCCTTTCGCTTATCGAACCTGTGACGAAACCATCCGACCTTTCGCACCCTTCCAGCATCGCAATTTTCGCCCGCTCTCGATTTCACTCCTCTGATCGCGTTTGTAAAATCTCGCGCAATCGCCTCCGTGCCCTCCGCCTTTCTCGGTTTTCTCTGTGAAATGTTCCGCGTTTGCCTTTTCTCTCACCGCCCAAAAAGTTTTGCCCGCGAAAATCGGATAGCCGCCCTCAAAAGACTCCGTTACCTTTGTCGAGTAACGAACATGAGCTCACCCCTCCACAAACCCGAAACCGCCACGCTGAAACCGAACGCAGCCATGTGGCGCGCCATCGACACCCGCGACGCTGGTGTCGACGGCCAGTTCGTCTTTGGCGTCCGCTCCACCGGCATCTACTGCAAACCGCACTGTGCTGCCCGCCGCCCTCTTCACAAAAACGTCGTCTTCTTCGCGCTTGCTGCCGCCGCCGAAGAACACGGCTTCCGCGCCTGCAAACGCTGCAAGCCCGACACGGTGCGCCCCAGCGATCCCCGCGTCGCCGTCGTCGCCCGCGTCTGCCGCGAAATCGAAAAGCGCATCGGAGCCGAAAGCGACGCTCTCGCCGTCGCGAACGAAGCTCAGTCGCGCCTCACTCTGGACGCGCTCGCAAAAACCGAACGCGTTTCCACCGACCAGCTCGAACGCAGCTTCAAATCCGTGATGGGCATCTCGGCGCGTCAGTACGCCGACGCGCACCGCATGCGCCATCTCAAACGCCGCTTGAAAAAAGGAGACGACGTGACCACCGCACTCTACGACGCAGGCTTCGGCTCCAGCAGCCGCCTTTACGAACGCGCCCCATCGCATCTGGGCATGACGCCCGCCACATATCGCCAGGGAGGAAAAGGAATGGACATCCAGTACACCATCTCAGACTCGCCGCTCGGCCGCTTGCTCGTCGCAGCCACGGACAAAGGCGTCAGCGCCGTCTATATCGGCGACCGCGACGCCGCGCTGAAGTCTTCGCTCGAAAAGGAATATCCAAGCGCCACGCTCACCGAAAACAAAAATGGAATGAAGAAATGGGTCGGCTCGATCGTCGATCACTTGCGTGGCCACGAACCGCATCTCGATCTCCCCACGGACGTGCAGGCCACTGCGTTTCAACGCCGCGTTTGGGAGGAGTTGCGCCGCATTCCCTACGGCGCAACGCGCACCTACAGCGAAGTCGCAAAAGCCATCGGCAAGCCCCGCGCGATTCGCGCCGTCGCCCGCGCCTGTGCCACCAACCCCACCTCGATCGTGGTCCCTTGCCACCGGGTCGTCCGCTCCGACGGCAGCCTCACCGGCTACCGCTGGGGCGTAGCCCGCAAAGAAGCGTTACTCAAACACGAATCCGAATCCCGCACGTCCTCCGCGAACGGCGCCGCCGCATCCAAGCGCCGCGCCGCCTCCGCTTAACTCAGCGCACACCACCATGTCCGACAGCCTCCCAGGCGGTCGTCTGCCGAGTACGAAACGGAATACTGGCAATATCAATGTCGGACGGAAATCAAACTCGGCGAGAACGCAAGTAGCACAGGCTGCTGTTGCCTGTCTGCTTCTGACTTTGTATCCAGGGCCTTTCTCCAGAAATGCCCGTCATCCAGAGTCTACTTCAGCAGGCGAAGGATCTCTGTTCCGAATTAGAGTCTTGCCCTACCAAACGCGAAAACAGCGCACCACCAACTACCCCTGCGGGCTAATCTTCTCCGTCCCCTTAGGCCACTTCGGCTTGAACTCCGAATCCCCAATTTTCGCATTCCTCACCATCTTGCTGTATCGAATCACGAAGTAGTCGCCCGATCCGGTCTCGTTGAACTGCTGCTGCACCGGCAGCCAGGACGACTCATCCAGCCAGATCTGAACCTTCGATATCTGCTGGCGCTCTCCCTCCGCCTTCGGCGTCAACTCCAGCTCAGCCGTCTTCTTGTCCCCGAGCATCGGCTCGCCCAGCAGTGTCACCAGGTATGACTTCTGCAGCTCGTGTCCCGACGTTCCGAATCCCAGCTGCACATATTGATCGAACTGCGCGCGGTGCTGCGCCAGGTTGTATTCCTCCACCCGCTTCAATCCGGGCGTGTAGATGTAGAGCGAGTCGCCCGTGCGTAAAATCGTCCGCGGATCGGGCGACTTCAGCTCGAGCAGCATTTTATCGCCATGCACCAAAATCGAGCCGGTCTCGGTGGATTTGTCGTTCACCACCACCGTCACCTTGGTGCGCTCCATGTCCGCCGATAGGCTGTGAAAATTCTTCGACGCCGAATCGAGTTCGCGCAGCACCGCTTCCAGCGTAAGCGGTCCGTGTGCCTGGCCCGAGGTGGGAAGAGTACCGGCGGTGAGCGCGAGAACGAGTGCTGCGAGGCCGAGCGTTGAAAACGCTTGTTTCCAATTCAAAACGAATCTCCCGGGAAAGCCATGAAAATCCCACAAAATCGCGGCAATCGTCCGCGAGCTCCCCAAGCTAAAAGTATAACGATTCCCCAGCATCACTGAGCCAAGAATCTTCGCCTCGCGTCACCGCGAGCGAAACGCGCCGAACTCCAATGCTTTGCAGGATTTACAGCGAGGAGGACGTTTGGGAAGAGAAAAATCTACCGCCGCACCGAAACATCGTATGCCGTCACCGACCCGTTCGCGGCCACCTGCGGGTCGATCCGCACCACTTCAAACGGTTGGTCCTTCAGCTCGCCGATCGAGCTACCGAGAATCCGGTGCATCTCGCGCTCGAGTTCCGGCGTCGCATGGTTCGCGCGCTTGTCGACGGCGAGCACTGCCGCGTCCACGCGATACGTCGCCGTCTTCGCGCTCGCGTCCTCGGTAACCACTTGCACAGCGTCGGCTGCGCCCGGCCTCGTCTGCGCCTGATCGTGGAACCATCGCGCCGGCGTCGCCAGCACGAAAATCACGATCACCACAACAGCCACGTCGTACGGCCAGCTGCCCCGTTCGTACGACCAGAAAATCGTCCTTACGAATCCTCGCCATATCGCGTTCATATCAGTGGACGGTGATTCCATCCACCACTTCCCCGTCGCGCATGTGCAGCACGCGATTGCCGTACTCCGCCGCCTCGGGGTTGTGGGTGATCATGACGATCGTCTGTCCTAAATCTTTGTTCAGCGAACGCAGCAGCTCAAGCACCGTATCCGAACTCTTGGTATCGAGGTTGCCCGTCGGCTCGTCCGCCAGCACAATTTTCGGCTCGCTGATGATCGCGCGCGCAATCGCCACGCGCTGCTGCTCGCCGCCGGAAAGCTCCGACGGCCTGTGCTTCAATCTTCCGCTCAGCCCGAGCAGGCTCGTCACCACTTCGAACCGGTGCGGGTCGAATCCGTTTCCGTGAATGTGCTGCGCCAGCGCGATATTGTGATACGCATCCAGCGTCGGCAACAGATTAAATCGCTGAAACACGAATCCGACTTTGTGCCGCCGCAGCAGCGTCCGCGCGCTGTCGCTCATCTCCGTCAGATTGTTGCCGTCCAGCAGGACTGTCCCGCGCGTCGCTCGCGCAAGGCCCCCGATCACGTGCAGCATTGTCGACTTTCCGCAGCCCGACGGCCCCATAATCGACACGAACTCGCCCGGCATCACCTCAATGCTCACGCCGCGCAATGCCGGCACGTCCACCTTGCCCTGGCGATAAATCTTCCAAAGATTTTCGGTCTTGAGTATCGGCTCCAACCACTACTCCTGTTTCCGCCGCCTTCCGTCAAACCTTAAAATTCTATGCGCCTTTACCGCCCCTGCCTAGCTTCGCCTCGGAACGGCGGAGCTTTAGCTCCGCCAACTCGCGGTCAAACTTGTGGGCTTTAGCCCATGAAACCGCTACTCGTAGGCCAACGCGTCCACCGGATCCTTCCGGCTCGCAATCCACGCCGGATACGCCGCTCCCAAAAGCCCGCCTACCACCGCAATCGCCGACGCGATCGCCAGCCACTTCCCCGGCATCAAGATCGTCAGCGCCGGAAAAAAGCTCAACAGAATCGCCTTCGTCGCAAACGCCAGCGCAATTCCCGCCACCGCGCCCATCACGCACAAAAGCCCCGTCTCGCTCAGCACAATCTCCACGATGTACGCCTTCGAGGCGCCCAGCGACTTCAGCACGCCGATCTCTTTCGTCCTCTCGATCACCGTCGTATACATCGAAAGAAAAATCACCAGGAACCCGATCGCCACCGCCAGCCCGATCATCACGTTTATGAAAATGCCCAGGCCCGGCAAGTTCGACGACGTCATCAACGAAACGAAATCCTTCAGCTGCCGGATCGTGTAATTCGGCAGCAAGCTGTGAATTTCATCCGCAACCGCTGGCGTGTGATCGGTACGATCGCTCTTGACGAAGAAAACTGTAGCCTTATCCTTCGCGCCCGCCAGATCTTGCAGCGTGTCTCTCATCACGAACAGACGCGAACCTTTTCCGTGCTCGACGATCCCAGCCACGTGCCAGTCGTGCCCAAGAAGGTACATCTTGTCCCCCAGATGCACGTGTTTTGCTTGGGCGTAGATATCGTCCACCAGAATGTCGTTGGCCTCTTTTAGGTCATGTCCGCTATGAAATACGAACCCTCCCGACACTTGCTTGAAACTCTCCGGCTCAATTCCGAACACGAGGTCCAAGCCATTTACCGAATTGAATTGAGTGAACACGGGCGCTACGGCTTGCACAAACTCGAGTTGCGACAGCTTATCGCCGATTGCAATCGGCATCGGAGCGGCGCCGAACGCCATAAACATGCTCGCGTTCGGGGCCTGCAGCATTATGTCCGCGCCCACACCTTCCGTCCGCTTCGCCGATTCAAGCAGTAGTCCGCTCGTCAGCCCCACCACGATGATCACCAGCGTGACTTCCACCGCCACCGCAATCACCGTAATGAATGTCCGCAACGGCCGGTGCAGCACGTTCTGCAAAATCATGTATTGAATCATTGCTTAGGGGTGCAGCTCCTGATTCGGGTCCAGCTTGGCCGGCGGATTTGGGGGTGCGTCGCTCACGCGCACCAGGTCCGTGCCCTCCGGCTGTTTCAGCACGAAGTGATCCGCGCTCACTGCCTCGTTCAACGTCACTTTCTTCACGTCGATCTCGAGCTTGTAATCCTCCTCGGGCCGCGAAATCACCATCTGCGCCGGAAAAGTCGTATCGGCCGCGGGAATCGAACCGCTGTACGTGGCGTCCGATTCAAGCGCGCCTTCCGAGCCGAACGTCTCGATCCGCGCAACGTGCATATCCGTGCGGTCGAAATAAATCCGTCTCGCGATCTCCCACCCCATCACTACCCCGCCATGCCCACCGGGCCGAACCACCGTCAACACGTAGAACCGCTTCGCGCCCTCCGCCGCCTCCTCGATCAACACCGGCGCGTGCTCCGGAATCGGCGTCCACAAAAGCGCATCCACCAGATGTTGCGGCCTCAAATTTTCGATGGGCTTGTCAGCCTTCCGTTCGAAGTTCGACGGGCCGGTGATGAATTTGTTCTTCGACGGGATAAACACGCTGAACGTCGTCCCGTCGCTCACCATGTCGAAAATATTTTTACCGACCACCGGCGCCTGGCCGATCATGCGGATCTCCGCCGGCCTCTGCGCCAGGATGAACGCGTTCACCTCGTGATACTGCTCGATCACGCCTGAATACGCCGAGCCCGCCGTCAGCTTCAACGACACACCCGCATTGATCGAAGTGATTGCGCTCGCTTGCTTGTTGTATTGCGCGATGAGCTGGTCTTTTGTCGCTGTCTGGACCGGCGCAGGTTTTTCCGCTGGCGCGACCGCCGTCTTCTTGCTGACCGAGCAGCCGCTCGCCACCAGCGCCACGCACACCAGCCCCAGGATTCGCATGCGTTTACACGAAGTCAGTGTCGCGCCGCCTTTACAACACAAAGTATGCATTTTGACAGCCGCCCGGAGGGGTGTCAACGCGCCGCGTACACCACCTTTTCGCTTTTGAAGCGGATGGTTCGCACAAATGCCGTGCCCGCAAACACCACGGCTGACCCCATCATTCCCAGCAGCGCTCCCCCAAGCGCTCCGGCCGCCCAGTCGTAGTTCGTCCCACGGCTCACGTCACGCGCTCCGCCGACTGCGGCGCCTGTCAATGCGCCAACCCCAGCGCCGACAAGCACCCACTTTTGTGCATCCGGTCCCGGCGGCGGATCGATATACAAGCGAGTGATCGACTTCACATTGTCCCGCGCCACGTTCCCCGCGCCGCTGCCGTCAAGCAGATCCACTTCTACACTCGTGTCGCTTGCCCCTGTGAAGTTGCCGTAAATTCCTCCGCCGCGCTTCATCAGGATCCGAACGGCGGTTCCAACCTTCAACCTCTCTACGTTGCTCCAATCATCGCGCTGCCGCGCGTCCGCGCTCGGCACCACGATTGCCAGCGCCAAAATCAACAAAACTACCGTGACTCGCCGGTGCATATCGGCACCTCCGCCATGCACCCGTCACCTTAGTTTTCTCGCTCGCTCCTCCGCTCGCGTGACTGTGACACTTTCCGATCTGTCACAGTCGCTCGTGGGATAGCCGACCCGGCTGTCATCCGGCGACCTCCACCCGACATTTCGACCAACAGTCGACGCCGGACCGCTTTCTCGCAGTTCACCCAATCACCGGGCTCTTCACGAACTCCTCATACCTCTTCATCTCCGCGAGCGACTCCTCGGACACCACCGGGAACGTAACCGTCAGCATCCCCTTCGCCACCTGCTTCGCCGTCGCCACGTCGCAAACCACCGCTCGCGCCGCGTTCACTCCTCGTTGCCAATTCGCCTTCCGCGCATCGCGCACCAGCAGCGTCTCAGGATCGAATCCCGCCGCCACCAGCATCGTCCGTCCCATCCGCAGAAATTCATCCCATCGCGACGCAACGCAGATCAGCACATCGTGCCGCGCTGGTAGCCACCCCGCCAGCGACTTCGTCACCGAGTTCGCACGCAGCACCAGGAGCTCCGAGTTTTCCGGCAGCAGTTTCCGCGCTGTCTTGGCCTTGCTCGACATCACCACTGGAATCGCGCCCTCCAGCCGCGTCGCGATTTCCTTCTCGTCCAACGCGCAGCTGACGACGCGCATCGCCACCGCCGCGCCGATTTCCAGCGCCACAATGCGTCTCAGTTCCTCGTCGGGTTCAATCAGGAGGAAATGCTCGGGAGGTTGTAGCTCGCACCAGTGCTGCAGCCGCGCGCGCACGGCGTTCATCGAAACACCCAGCCCGCGCGCCGACCGCACCAGTTCCGCCACGAATCTGTCGAGCGCCATCGCAGGCTCGAGCCCTGCGCGCGGCTTCGAGTCCGCCACGTACACGCCGCTTCCGTGCCGGAACGTAACCCACTGCCTCTGTTTCAATTCGCGGTACGCGGAGCTGACCGTGTTCGGATGCAGTCGGAAGCGCCGCGCCAGCTCTCGCGTGCTAGGCAGCCTCTGCCCCCCGCGCAAATCCCCACTCAAAATCGCCAGCACGATTTGCGTCACCAGCTGCTCCCGCAGCGTCACCGCACTCCCATGCGCAAACCACAGCCTCATCGCCCGCCGATTCTATACCGTCCCACTCACATGGCGCAGCCAACCCGCCTGCCCTCCTTACGCTCAGGCGCGAGCGAAGCAAGCGCTGTAACATAGGCTGTCAGCCTGTGGCACGCCCACACCGTGGCACACGCAATCGTGCCGTGCACACGCCGCCGTGAGGTCGCCCTTCAGGGCGCTGTAACATAGACTCTGGAGTCTGTGCGAGACCAACTCTCCGTTGGTCGCGGGTTGAGCCATATCACAAACCCCACACAACCGCAGCACTCG
>Ga0210391_10002427_pt1 | contig 16221 bp, 11 predicted proteins | sample IncBWC12OmetaG_FD_160573 | JGI IMG/M metagenome (GOLD analysis project Ga0210391, IMG submission 160573) | Forest soil microbial communities from Barre Woods Harvard Forest LTER site, Petersham, Massachusetts, United States - Inc-BW-C-12-O ... | reverse complement strand
GGTGCGCGCCGACCCGACGGGCGAAGGCGGAGAAGGCCGTGGTGTGGCCTGCGTGATCGACTCATACGAGTTCGTGAGGAAGTCTTAATTACTTTGAACCGTATCATTTCGAACCATTGGAACCAGCGTTTCGAAGCGGATTTTTGGGGAGCGTTGACAACATGCTCAAACTGATTCTGGCGGATAACCAGGCGATTTTCCGGGCGGGCATTGCGAAAGTGCTCGCGGTGGAAGATGAGATGCGCATTGTGGCCCAGGCGCAAACGCCTGAACAGATGTTCATGGCGCTGGACAAGTTCCGCGCCGCGGTGCTGGTAGTGGCGGCGGGATTCCACAACGACTTTGCCGCGATCGTGCTGGCGGCGAATAAGGCGAAGACGCGTGTGATCGTGCTGGCCGATACCGGAGAGAGCGCGCAGCGGCACATGTCGAACGGCGCGCATGGCGTCGTTTACCGCAACGTGACCAGCGCGGCCTTGGTGGACTGCGTGCGGAAAGTCGCGCGCGGCGAAACCTGGGTGCAGGACGTCGCCGTCCCGAGCGAGCTCACCGAAAACGATATGGTCGGATTGCGGGTGCGCGACCGGCTCACGGCCAAGGAACTGCGAATTGTGGCGCTGATTGTGCAAGGCTACAAGAATAAGGAAATCGCCTCGCAACTCGGCACCACAGAGCAGGTCATCAAGAACTATCTGCGCAATGTGTATGACAAGATCGGCGTGTCGGACCGGCTGGAGTTGGCGCTGTTCACCATCCATCATCGTATTTTGAACGAGGCCGCCGCCGCGACTACTACGGGGGCCATGCCGCAACCGCCAGCGGGGGTTGCACAGTAAGAACTGGTGGTCGACATACTTGGGACCTAAGGCCGCCTAGGCAGGCGGCCTTTGTCTTTTGAGGTTTCTGATGTCTAAGCGACAAATCGTACTATCGGAGACGCTTGCCAAAGCGAGGTACCTCGTCCGCGCGACCCTTGGCAACGAGACAGGGAGTAGCGTTAAGGGGGTACTCTGCGGAGTGTTCTTGCCAGAACGGTTAACCGATCCAATTAAGCTGCACTTCCAGCCAACGCGTAAACAGGTAATCGGCGTTAACTTTGCCCGGTTCTCCTCGCACTCCACCTCGCTGTCTTTTAAGGCGACAATGCGATACGGAGGGCGGCGGATCACGTTTTCGGCGAGTAAGATCTGGTGCAGCAATACCAGTGAGGGGCATCACGATGGCATTCACTTCGTTACTGACTTCACTGCCGAACCCGCTGACTTTCGTATTCTCAAGTTCGGCTTGACCAAGGGGTCTCCTCCCGGCGGAACGTTCTCCCTTACTCCAAACGCGCTTATCAACACCGCCATGACCGTGATGCGTTCCTATACTGGCAGCGTAAAAGTGCGCCGAATTTGCCGACCTCGATTTACGCTGCGAAGCGGTATCCGGCTGGCTTTTACGGAGCACTTTCGCTATAGGGACAGTCATGAAGGCGAGACCATTTCGTCTGCGGAACTCGTGGCGGAATTCACACCTACGCGCAAATTCTCCGGCATAGACGCGTGCAGGGAGGATCTCGACAACCTCCTGCTGTTGACGTCTTTTGCAGCGCGCCATCGCTGCGTTTGCATGGACTGGAGCTACAGTAATCGCCGAGGAGATATCGTCGAACACTATCGTCGTGACATTGTGACACCCAAAGAGAGAAAGATATCTCGCGATGACGCGCTCGTTAGCATGGCAGAATTTCCTAGATTCATCCGTGTCGCCTACCGTAATTTTTCCAAGTTTAAGGAGAAGGATCAATTCAGGAGCGCTCTTTACCCCTTGATCAATGATGCCGAAAAGACTACAGAAATGTCGTATTTCAGCCTCTTCTCGGCGCTGGAAAGTGCTTTGCTGTTTGCCGACCGCACCTTCAACTTGTTCCGCAAGAAGGGCCACCAAAGTCTCCACGAGCGGTGGCGCTTGTTCCAGACCAAATACGCAGTTGATGCTTCTGATCTGTGGCCGATCATAGACGACACAGGCGGAGTCACGCTGACACAACTTCGGAACAAAGTAGCACACGGAGAATACCTCGACCCGGCTCAAACTCTGGCCCTCCTGTACGCAAGAGAGCATCTCAGATGGACCGTGGAGCGTGTTCTACTGTCCCTCTTGGGCTGGCCGATCTCGAGCAGTAAGGTTTCGAGCAGTTCCCTCGGTCGCTTGTATCCGTATCTCGACTGGAATCAGGCGCGCACGGCCTTCTGAGCGCCTTTGCGCATCATTCACTCTTCCTGCTGCATCTACGTTGATATGGTATTCCGACAACTTGGACGCTCCGGTTTGAAGATCCCGGTGCTGAGCTTTGGCACCGGCACGTTTGGCGGTGCAGGCGAATTCTTTCGGGAGTGGGGTGCGAGTGATGTTGCGGAAGCGACGCGCCTGGTCGACATTTGCCTGGACGCCGGCGTGAATCTATTCGACACCGCGGATATTTATTCAGACGGACTTTCCGAGACGATTCTGGGCAAGGCCGTTGCCGGGCGGCGTGACAAAGTTCTGATCTCGACCAAGGCGACTTTCCGCATGGGGCCGGGTCCCAACGATCTCGGATCGTCACGGCATCATTTGATCCAGGCCTGCGAGGCGAGCCTGCGGCGGCTCGGAACCGACTACATCGACATCTATCATCTGCATGGCTTCGACGCACTGACCCCGCAGGAAGAAGTTCTGAGCACACTCGACAATCTGGTGAAGAGCGGCAAGGTGCGATACATCGCGTGCTCGAACTTCTCCGGCTGGCACTTGATGAAATCGCTCGATGTATCGGACCGCTATGGATGGGTACGCCACGTCGGCCACCAGGTCTACTACTCGCTGATCAACCGAGAGTACGAGTGGGAACTGATGCCGCTGGGGCTCGATCAGGGAGTGGGCGCGTTGATCTGGAGTCCTCTGGGCTGGGGACGGCTCACGGGGAAGATCCGGCGTGGGCAACCGCTGCCGGCTGTGAGCAGGTTGCATAAGACGGGCGACATGGGTCCGCAGGTTGACAACGAACATCTGTACAAAGTGGTCGATGCACTGGACGAGGTCGCCAAAGAAACGGGCAAGAGCGTGCCGCAGGTTGCGCTGAACTGGCTGCTGCAGCGGCCGACTGTTTCGACGGTGATTTTTGGCGCACGCAATGAAGAGCAGCTGCGGCAGAACCTGCTGGCGGCGGGATGGAAGTTGTCGCCGGACCAGATTGCCAAGCTCGACCGGGCCAGCGATGTGACTCCGATTTATCCGTACTGGCACCAGCTGCAGTTCGCGGAACGAAACCCGCCGCCGGTCTCGCAGCCGGGACCAGCTAAGTGATTTTTTCACCCACGGCTTTGGCTTGCGTGAATAGGTACAGGTAATCCGGGCCGCCGGATTTGGAATCGGTGCCGGACATGTTGAAGCCGCCGAAGGGATGCGCGCCTACCATGGCTCCCGTGCATTTGCGGTTGATGTACAGGTTGCCGACGTGGAATTCCTGGATGGCGCGATCGATTTTGTCGCGCGACTTGGTGTAGACAGCGCCGGTCAGGCCGAATTCGGTGTCGTTGGCGATTTCTAGCGCGTGGTCGAAGCCGCGCGCTTTGATCACGGCCAGCACGGGGCCGAAGATTTCTTCCTGCTCTAATTTCGACTTGGCTGGAATGTCAGCGATTACCGTCGGCTTGATGAAGTAGCCGTCACCCGGAGCGCGTTCGCCGCCGGTGATGAGGCGTCCGTCTTTCTTGCCCTGCTCGATGAATTCGAGAATCGTCTTCATTGAACCTTCGTTGATGACCGCGCCCATGGCGGCGTTCTCGGTGACGTCGCCGACTTGGATTCTTTCGACGCGGGCTTTCAGTTGTTCGAGGAACTTGTCGTAGACGCGCTCGTCGACGATGGCGCGCGAGCAGGCGGAGCACTTTTGTCCTTGAAATCCGAACGCGGCTTGCGCTACGCCTTCGACGGCGGAATCGATGTCGGCGTCGGCGTCGACGATGATCGCGTCTTTGCCCCCCATTTCCAAGATGGTCCGCTTGATCCAGATCTGTCCTGGAGCTTGGGTGGCGGCAACTTTGTTGATGTGCAGTCCGACTTCGCGCGAGCCGGTGAAGGCAATGTAGCGAGTCTTGGGATGGGCGACAACCGCGTCGCCGAAACTGGCTCCGGCGCCGGGGCAGAAGTTTACGACGCCCTCGGGCATGCCGGCCTCTTCGAGCAACTCGAAGAACTTCGCGGCGATGGTGGGCGAATCGCTCGACGGTTTGAGGATTACGGTGTTGCCGCTGACGATTGACGCGAGCGTCATGCCGGCCATGATGGCGCAGGGAAAATTCCACGGCGGAATCACCGCGCCGACGCCGAGAGGAATGTAGTGCAGTGAATCGTGCTCCCCGGGCAACTGGATGGGCGTCTGAGCTTTCGCGAAGCGCAGCGCCTCGCGGGCGTAGAACTCGCAGAAATCGATGGTCTCGGAAATGTCGGCGTCGGCTTCGGCCCAGTTCTTGCTGACTTCGAAAACCAGCCAGGCCATGAATTCCATTTTGCGCTGGCGCATCAGGTCGCCGACGCGGAAGACCAGGCTGGCGCGCTCTTCGACCGTGGTGCGGCTCCAGGATTCGAAGGCCGCGAGCGCTGCCTGCATGGCGGGCTCAACATGCTCTTTGTTGGCCTTCTGGTGGATGCCGACGATTTGTGAGGGCTGCGACGGGTTCAACGACTTGATCTTTTCCGTTGTCCTGACACGCTTGGCGCCGATGATGAGGTCATACTCGCGGCCGAGTTGAGCGCGGACTTTGGTGATGGCGGCGCGCATGCGGCGGGCGTTTTCGTCGTTGCGGAAATCGTAGAACGGCTCGGTGACAAATGGGCCTTGATGCAGGGCCGTGCGCGGCCGGACGGGGGCTTCTAACGTTGCCATGGGAAGAATCCTTTCGGAACTGGGAGATGATCGGTTAGGGATTGCTTCAACATTTTACACCTCGGTTGGATGTCGACCGTGGCGCGGGGATTCCTTGGCGTTCGAGTGAGCCGATGCCCGCGGCAACGAGCCGGGATCCCATACAATTTTTTTTACGCGAGAGGGTCAAGATCCTGGTTCTAAATGACTTGCTGGTTTTGGATCGGTGCGATCTGCGCAAAATATTGAGGCTAAAAGAGTTGCTGGCAAAATATTACTGGACAAGGACTTAGCTTCTAGTTTCGCCGGTTTCAGGGCCTGAGCGAGTGAGGCGGCGTTGTTTCGGGTAGTGATGTTTGGCTTACGCGTTAGGCCGGGTAAGCCGGAGATCCTTCGCTGCGCCTGAAAAACGGCTCCGCTGAGGATGACCCCTAAATAGAAGTTTTGAGGTTCGGACTCAAACTGCGCCGCTACCCGGTTTTGGCTGGAGCTTGCTTTGGGCATGTCCTCCAATTCTGCGCTCTCCTGATTTCTCAGTAAAGGTCGTTCGTCACAGGAACGGGCTGTGGAAGGCTGTGGAAAAGTTCTGTGCTGGCTGCTTCCCGGGAACATCCCCACTTCTCCTGCAAAAGGCGCGCGAGATGGGCACCCGCTTTGGCTTGGGATTATTCGAGACATTGCGGCTGAGGATGGGCGACCTGCGGATCGATGCGTTTGCCGTCTGGGCCTAGCAGGGTGATCTTGCCGAGGAAGAAAGCCGGCTTGGCCAGTTCCACATTGCCGATAGCGCAGTTGCTGCATTGTGCGAGCAATTCGTCGTTACTGCGCCACGTGACCACAGGGACGCTACAGTTCCACGTCAGCAGAGCCTCGTCGGGATCGAGCGCGTAAGTCGTCTCTCCTCCGCAGGTGTGAGGCTTCCACGCCGGCGGGCGATCGTTGGGAACAATCCTGAGTACAACCATCTGCTCCGAACCGCACAGCCAATGCGGAGAACCACCCTTGTCTGAGCCTGAGCGCGTGGCCTCGCGGAGAATTGTGGGAACCACTGCGCGATAGCGACGGTCGGGTGAGATTAACTCCTGGCCGCCAACCTGTTGATAGATGGGCTGAAGCTCTTTGGTGACCCGCTCCCAGGCGCGATTCCAGGTGTACGACTGGTACATCCCCTGCGTAAAAATAAAGGCGATATAGAACATGCAGGACCACATCGCAAGCAACAACATCCGTTGACGGTCGTATCGGACTTCCCAGGAGAGCGCGGTTGGATTTCGCGTGATTCGAAAAACCAGAGCGGCAGTCTCGGCCTCGGAAGGTTCCGGCGACTGGCGGAGATGGCGATGAGCATGGAGATAGGTAACGGCCTCAAGAGCGGCATTCGACATTTCGCTTTCCATACCGGCCACGCGCTCGCACAGGTAGTTGCGGCACCAAACCGCAGGAATCGCCACGGCGACTCCGATTGCCGCCGTCACCAGTGCCTGCGCAAGGCTCGCCGCGACGAAGGCCAGCCCTGAGGCTCTCGACCCGGCGGTCCCCACAAATGCGTTCGAGATGCCGAAGACGGTGCCAAGGAGGCCGATGAAGGGTGCCGAGGACGCGATGGTGGAGAGAGTGCCAATCCCGAGCTTCAAGTCGGCTGTGCTTTTCTTGCGACTGCGCTGAAAGGCTCGCTCGGCAGCATCGATGGCTTCGGCGTCAGTGAACTCGGGAGGCAAAGAAGAGAAGGCAATCAGGCCGGACGCTACCACGGTCGCGACGTGGCTGAAAGGGTTGCGTGCGGCGATGGAGATTACCTCAGTGAATCTGCCGGCGTGCAGCGCAGCAGCGGCATCCTGGACGAATCTGCGGGATTGGCTGCCGGCTGCGCTTAGACGGTAAAGCCTGTGGCAAATGATGACTGCCGTGTTGACCAGCATCAGAGCGAGCAGGGTAACGTCGCCGCGGGTGAGCCAGCCGATCGACCTCCAGAGAAGTCCGACGTTCCAGCCGCAACCTTCTGCGTACAACGAGTTGAAACAGACTTCGAGCATCCGGGAGGGCGCGCCTCGCGCGACTTAGTTGCCCATGAGAGACCGACACCGTGTCGGGGGCTTTAGTTCCATGCATTGAACTTCGCGTGGGTGAGATTGACTTTGAATGATCGAAGGTCAAGATCCCCACGCTGCCAAGATCCCCACTCTAACGTCGCAAAATGCGCGACGTTAGAATGGGGCACCCTCAAGGTCCATCCAGGGGTTCAGCTGGCGGGTAGTGGTGCAATTTGGCATACGCGTTGGGCCGGTTCAGCGGGAGATCCTTCGCTACGCCTGAAAAACGGCTACGCTCAGGATGACCACCGTTGTGTAATCGTCAAACTGCACCACTACCATCTGGTGGCATTCATTGACTTGGATTGGTTGTGCCCATAGCATGTTTCGGACATGATTGGGCAGAGCATATCGCACTATCGCGTCGTCGACAAACTTGGCGGCGGGGGGATGGGTGTGGTTTATAAGGCGGAGGACGTGAAGCTGCACCGCTTTGTGGCTTTGAAGTTTCTGCCGGATGAGATTTCTAGAGATGCGCAGGCGCTGGCGCGGTTTCAGCGAGAGGCGCAGGCGGCTTCGGCGCTGAACCATCCTAATATCTGCACCATTTACGAGATTGATGATCAGCACGGGCAGACCTTCATCGCCATGGAGTTTCTGGACGGGGTGACGCTGAAGCACCGGATTTCGGCGAAGCCGGTTGAGACTGAGGTTGTGCTTGGGTTGGCAATTGAGATTGCCGATGCGCTCGATGCGGCGCACGCCGAGGGGATCATCCATCGCGACATTAAGCCGGCGAATATTTTTGTGACTAAGCGCGGGCACGCCAAGATTCTCGACTTTGGATTGGCCAAGGTTACGAGCCCGTCCAGTTCTTCAAGCCAGATTGCCGCGGCCAATACCGTCACGGGCACGGTTGACGATCCGCACTTGACCAGTCCGGGAACCGCGTTGGGGACGGTCGCTTACATGTCGCCGGAGCAGGTGCGGGGCAAGGAACTGGACGTGCGCACCGATCTGTTTTCGTTCGGCGCGGTTCTGTATGAGATGGTGACTGGAGTCTTGCCGTTTCGGGGCGACACTTCGGGGATTATTTTTGATGGGGTGCTTAATCGCGCTCCGGTGTCGCCTAGTCGATTGAACCCGGACGTGCCGGTCGAATTGGAACGCATTATCAGCCGGGCGCTGGAGAAGGATCGCGATCTGCGTTACCAGCATGCGTCGGAGATGCGGGCGGAACTGCAGCGGCTGAAGCGGGATACGGATTCCAGCCGGCAGGTGCCGGCGGTGAGTGCAGAGTCGGGAGGCTCGGCGGGCGGAGGGAGTGGGCAGACACAATCTTCTCCCATCCAAACTTCGCAGAGCAGGATTACGCAGGCTCAGATCGCGCAGGCGCAATCGTTTCCGGCCCAATCAGCGCAGGTGCAATCAACGCAGACCCAACTTAGTCAGACCAGCGGCAGTGCTGCGGTAGTCGCGGCGGCGCGGCAGAATAAGTTGGGCACGGGAGTGATTAGCGCGATCGTGCTGGTGCTGATTGCGGCGGCGGCTTACGGGGTCTACGCGTTGTTTTTGCGCTCGCGGACGGTTCCCTTCCAGAATTTCACGGTCAGCAAAGTTACTGAGACGGGCAGAGTCAAGCTGGTCGCGATTTCGCCCGACGGCAAATATATTTTGAGCGTGGTGGATGACAAGGCACAGCAGAGCCTGTGGCTGCGCAACGTTCCGACCAACAGCAATACGCAGGTCATGCCGCCGGAAACGGTGCAGTATCTGGGCGTGCGGTTCTCTCCCGATGGAAACTATCTTTATTTTGTGCGCGGCGAGGCGGGGGAAGCGCTGAAAATTCTTTATCGCGCGCCGGTGCTGGGTGGTACTCCGCAGAAACTTGTCACCGACGTGGACACCAAGATCACGTTTTCACCCGACGGGAAAAATCTGGCCTATGCGGTGATGAACAATCCGGTGCTGGGCAAACTTCGGCTGGTGACGTACTCGCTGGAAACGGGCGAGAGTAAGACGCTGGTGGAAGGCGAAATGAGCCGGCGGTTGGCCGATCCTGCGTGGTCGCCGGATGGCAAGACGATCGTGTGCGTTGTGTCGCAGCCCGGCGATGCCATCAGCGGGATCGTTGCGGTCGACGTTAGCACTGGCAAACAAAGCCTTGTCTTTACATCGAACGATGGATTCCTGACGAGTCTGGTGTGGCTGCCCGATGGCAGCGGTCTGCTGGCGCTTTATAGCGGCCGAGAGACGAATTTCTCGCGCCAGCAGATCGTCGAAGTTTCGCTTCGAGAGGGAAAAGTTCGCGCCATTACCCACGACGTGAACAATTATTCCGACCTGAGTGTCTCCGCCGATGCGCACATGCTGGCGACCGTGATGATCGAATCGCACTTCGATCTTTTCGCGATGTCCACATCGGACTTGAGCGGGGGTCAGGCGCGGCAACTCACTTCCGGAACCCGGGTGAACCGGTTTGACTGGACGCCGGATGGCCAGTTGATTCTCGAACAGGACGGCCTGAGTCTGTTCCATCCGGACACGGGGGAGAAGACGTCGCTGACCAATACCCAGCACGATGGCGTGGCATTCCAGCCTTCGGCGTGCAAGGACAGCCGCTATTTGGTGACCTCGATCGGCGGACACGCGGGCACGAAAAAAGTGACCATCTGGCGTATGGACGCTGGCGGCGGAAACCTGAAGCAGATGAGCGATGACAAACTGGATCAATTCCCGGTCTGCGCTTCGGATGGAAAATGGGTTTACTATTCGGATCTGTCCGATGGCGCAAAACTGACCAGGGCTCCTTTGGATGGGGGGAAGCCCGAAAAACTCTCCGATCTTCCGGCCTACGGATTCGACATTTCTCCCGACAGCAAGCTGGCGGCTTTTATGACGTTTGCCGCTGCGGGTGCCGCCAAGGGACAGTTGGCGCTGCTGCCGGTGGATTCTCCGCAGAATACGAAGCTTCTGGAAATGCAACACTCGCGATCATCGTATGCGCGTTTCACGCCTGACGGCAAAGCGGTGATTTATCCCTTTCATGATTCGGACGCCGATAATTTCTGGCTGCAGCCTCTGGACGGATCGCCGGGAAAGCAGATTACTAACTTCAAATCGGAACACATCGGCGACTTTCACTACTCGTTCGATGGCAGCAAGCTGGGCGTGATCCGCGGGCATACGGATTCTGATGTGGTTCTGCTGGAAGAATCTAAACCGTAATCTAGAAAGCGAAAGTCAACATCCCACTTCTCGCGCAAACTACGCGCGAGAAATGGGGCACCCTTGATTCGTTGAATCCTTAACTCTCGCGCGTCACTCAGGAGCGCGTGGATGCCGCGACCGGCACCGGTTCGAGGTGCGCCGTGAAGTGGCGCAGGAATGGCGTTTCGTAGGTCAGGCGCAGGCCGGGGATGTTGGCACGGTGGTTCCACACTTCGAGGATTACCTCGACTACATAATCGATGTGGCTTTGGGTGTAGACGCGGCGCGGGATGGCCAGGCGGACTAAATCCATTTGCGCGGCGCCGGCGAACATTAGCGTGCCGATTTCTACGGAGCGGATTCCGCCTTCTAAATAAAGTTCGGCGGCGAGGGCTACGCCGGGAAACTGGTCGGCGGGAACGTGCGGCAGGAAGGCGCGGGCGTCGAGGTAGATGGCATGGCCGCCGGGGGGCTGGACGATGGGCACTCCCTGGGCGGCGATGTGATTGCCGAGATAGGCGGTCGAGGCGATGCGGTAGCGCAGGTAATCTTCTTCGAGCGCTTCCTGCACACCAACGGCGATGGCTTCGAGGTCGCGTCCGGCGAGGCCGCCGTAGGTGGGATAGCCTTCGGTGAGGATGAGCAGATCTTTTTGCTGCTGGGCAAGCAAGTCGTCATTGGTGCAGAGGAAGCCGCCGATGTTGGCCATGCCGTCTTTTTTAGCGGACATGGTGCAGCCATCGCCGAGGCGGAACATTTCCTGGGCGATTTCTTTCGGGGTTTTATTCTCGTAACCTTCCTCGCGGAGTTTGATGAACCAGGCGTTTTCGGCGAAGCGGCAGGCGTCGAAGTAAAGCGGAATGTTGTGGCGCTTGCAGACTGCGCTGACCTGACGGGCGTTTTCCATGGAGACCGGCTGGCCTCCGCCGGAGTTGTTGGTGACGGTGAGCATGACTAACGGAATATGTTCGCGGCCCACGCGGGCGATTAAAGCTTCGAGCGCGGCTACGTCCATGTTGCCTTTGAAAGGATGTTGGAGCGCGGGCTGGCGGCCTTCGGGGATGACGAGATCGACGGCTTCGGCTCCGACGAATTCAACGTTCGCGCGCGTGGTGTCGAAGTGGGTGTTGTTGGGGACGACGTCGCCTGGCTTGCAGGTCACGCCGAACAGGATGCGTTCGGCGGCGCGTCCTTGATGGGTGGGGATGACGTGCGTGTAGCCGAAAATTTCCTGGATCGAATTTTTGAAGCGGTCGAAGCTGCGGCTGCCGGCGTAGCTTTCATCGCCTTCCATGATGGCGGCCCATTGATGCGTGGACATGGCGCCCGTGCCGGAGTCGGTGAGCAGGTCGATGAGGACATCGTCGGCGGGGAGAAGAAACAGGTTGTAGTAGGCGGCTTCGAGGAGGTGCTCGCGCTGTTGGCGGGTGGTCCAGCGCAGGGGTTCGACACTTTTGATGCGGAAGGGCTCGATGATGGTTTTTACGGGCATGCAGGGACACCTATATTGGGAACGATGACTGGGGATCAAAACCTTCTATGATACGCCCGCGCGGAAAAGCGCGGCGGGCGCAGTTTGTAGTCTGTCATCCTGAGCGAAGCGAAGGACCTAATGCAACCGGCCGAGGAGTGCATAGGTCCTTCGCTTCGCTCAGGATGACAAGCCTTTGAACGGTTGCCTATGGGCCAACGCGCAGTGGTAGACTCGAACGTTTTCATCGAGGCGATTATGAATATAAAGAATGTCGGAATCGTCGGTGCCGGGACGATGGGCAACGGGATCGCGCATGTGTTCGCGCGCAGTGGATTCGGCGTGGTGCTGTGCGATGTGGAGCAGCGGTTTCTGGATCGCGCGCTGGAGACGGTGAGCAAGAATCTCGACCGAGAGGTCGCGAAGAACAAAATCACGGCAGATGACAAGGCTGCGACCCTGAGCCGCATCCGGCCGGTTACGGACCGCGGCCAGTTGGCGGATTGCGATTTTGTGATTGAGGCGGCCACCGAGAAATTTGAGATTAAAACCGAAATCTTTCGCGATCTCGATCGGCTGACGCGGCCGGAAATTATCCTGGCGTCGAATACTTCTTCGATTTCGATTACCAAGCTGGCGGCGCAGACCAAGCGGCCGGAGAAAGTGATCGGCATGCATTTTTTTAATCCCGTGCCGGTGATGAAGTTGGTGGAAGTGATTCGCGGGCTGGCCACGACGCAGCAAACTTTCACAGCCGTGCGCGACTTGTCGGTGAAGCTTGAGAAAACTCCGGTCGAGGTAAACGACGCGCCCGGCTTTGTTTCGAACCGCGTGTTGATGCCGCTGCTGAACGAGGCCATGTTTGCGGTGATGGAGGGCGTGGCCACGCCGGAGGCTGTGGATGAAGTATTCAAGCTGGGGATGGTGCATCCCATGGGGCCGCTGACGCTGGCGGATTTCATTGGGCTCGACGTTTGCCTCGACATCATGCGGGTGCTGCAGACGGGGCTGGGCGATCCGAAATACCGGCCGTGCCCGCTGCTGATCAAGATGGTCGACGCGGGCTGGCTGGGACGGAAGAGCGGCCGGGGGTTCTATACCTATTGACGATTGCTGATTGCTGACAGAAAACAACTTTCACCACAGAGACACAGAGAAAAGCAAAGCGATAGGTTTTCTCTGTGTCTCTGTGCCTCTGTGGCGAAGGGCTCTTGCGGAAGTGAAAACGGCCTAACGTCTCAGGGGCGAGGTCTGGCTTTCCGCTCTTAGGTATCGGATAACCAAAGAGTTACTCCCGGTTCCACAGGGCAGGCGCGTATGCTGCGGTTATGGGTTTGCCTGCGATGGGTTTCGAAATATGGGAGTAAGCGTGACGATGCTGGCTTCAGGCAGCCGCGGCAATTGTGCCGTGGTGGCCAGCGCACGCACGCGGATTCTGGTCGATGCCGGCATTTCGTGCCGCGAGACTTTTAAGCGCATGAAGACGCTGGGCGACGATCCGCAGGCGCTGTCCGCTATCCTCATCACCCACGAACATTCCGATCATGTGTACGGGCTGGCCACGCTGGCCAAGAAGCTGCGTATTCCGATATTTATGACGGGGGCGACGCATCAGGCCTGGGCGCGGGCGCTGCGCACGGAAAAGGGCGAACGGCCGAAGCTCGACAGATTCGAGGCCTTCGAGTCGGGGCATCGATTTCAGGTGGGCGACATTGAGGTCAAGCCCTTTACCATTCCGCACGACGCGGCCGATCCTGTCGGATTTACCTTTCGCGCCGAGGGCATTAAGGTGGGCGTGGCCACTGACCTCGGATACTTGCCGGTCAGCGTGCGCGATCACCTGCGGGGTTGCGATGTGCTGGTGATGGAATCGAATCACGATCTTGAAATGCTGCGGGTGGGGCCGTATCCGTGGTCGGTGAAGCAGCGGGTGATGAGCCGGGTGGGGCATCTTTCGAACCTTGCCCTCGCCGATTTCCTTACGAACGACTATGATAATAGTGCAACCTTTGTAGTGCTGGCGCATCTTTCTGAGCAGAACAATCATCCGGAAATTGCCCGGAGAGAGGCAGAAAAGGCGCTGGCTACGCGGGGTGGGCTGTTTCATAACCGCGTGCTTCTGGCGCCGCAAGCTGAGGCGCTGCAGCCGATCTGGCTGTGACCGGGCTGGGCCCTTCGTCGTTTACCGGGATTTCGCAGGATGTAGTTTGGCTTCATACCCCCAATGAGTCAGCTGTGCATTGATCCGATCGTTGGCAAGATTCTGGCGGGCTGGCGGTACGATATATCCAGCCTGGCGCCGGAAATGCGCGGTGACTACGAAAGCCATTTCGCGGCCTGTGAACGCTGCCGCAGCCACCAGCAAATTCACCGCTTCATTGACGTGGGGCTGATTGCGCTGGCCTCGATTTCTGCCGCCGTGTTTCTGCTCGCCTTCGGCGTCATCTGGCGCCTCGGCCCTCGGCACGCCTTCTGGTTTGAGGTTGCGGCCCTGGCGGGCTTTGCGCTTTCCGCGCTCATCTGGCTGGGAGTGGCTGTGGCCACACCGGCTCCGGTTACCGTGCTGGACGCGGCTAAACAGGGCGCTCGGCGCGTGCACGACCGGTTGCCGGAAGAAATCCGGCAACGGCTGCCGGAAGAGCTTCGCATTAAAATTACTGGAACATAAACGCGATGCCTGGAATCCTGCGCATGGTCGCGATGTTGCTGGTGCTGGCCATGACGGCTGCCTTGCCCGACGCCCTGGCCATGCCGCCGGTCCCTGCGCCAGCGGGGCATGCTGCGGGATGTCACGGGCATGGGCCTGCGAATCCATCGCATCTGCCAACGAGCTACCAGTGTTGCGTAAGCGGGCACCATGCGGCTGTCCCCACCGTGTCGTTTTCTCTTCGTGGCGTGGCGACGCAAGTCGGTAGCCTGGATGGTGTTGACGGCCTTCGTTTTGCGTTGGTTCTCAGCGTGAACTCTGCGGTATTGATCTTCCCTTCGAACAGTCCACCGGGGCTGACTCCGCTGCGAATCTGATTTCCTCGAAATTGTTTTCTGCGTATTCCCGAGCGTGCGCACGCACGCCCGAAACCTCACTGCTCGGAAAACCTGCAACGAGGGCTTCTGTGAAAAAGGTATTGTTGGCGGCTTTATTTCTGGTGTGGTCCCTGGCGCCGGCCTCAGGGCAAGAGAGCAGTGCTGCTGATCCTCCACGTGCTCAGGAAGAAAAGCAGAAAGCAGCGCAGGCCGACCAATCCAGGCCAGGCACGAGCATGGCGGGAATGCAGATGCCGGGAATGAACATGCCGATGGAGAACCAGGGTGGATTCCAGCTGCCGTCACCGCATGAAGGGTCTGGAACAGCGTGGCAACCGGCTTCGGTGATGGCGCCGGAGTGGATGTGGATGAGCGGCGGGTGGGAGTGGATGGCGCATGGCGTCATCTTCGCGGATTACAACCAGCAAGGCGGCCCGCGGGGCGAGGGCAAGGCCGAGTCGGTGAACTGGGGCATGCTGATGGAGCAGCACCGGCTGGGTGCGGGCACAGTTTTGTTTCGGCAGATGTTTTCTGCGGAGTCGCTGACTTCGCCGCATCCCGGATTTCCTGAGCTTTTTCAGACGGGTGAGACTTACCACGGCGAGCAGCTGGTCGATCATCAGCATCCGCACAATGTTTTTGCGGAGCTGTCTCTCTACTACACACTTCCGCTGGCGAAGCGGGTCTCGTGGGAATTCTATGGCGGGCCGTCGGCCGAACCGGCTATTGGCCCAGTCACTTTCATTCACCGTGCTTCGGCGTCGGAGTTGCCGCTGGCTCCTCTCAGCCATCATTTGCAGGACTCGACTCACACCAGCTTCGGCGTGGTGACTACAGGATTCGTCATCGACCGAGTCAAGGTGGAGGCTTCCGCTTTCAATGGGCACGAGCCGAATGAAGAACGCTGGAGCATTCAGCTGGGGGCGCTGGATTCATGGTCAGGACGAGTCTTTGTGGCGCCCACCAACAACTGGACTGCGCAATATAGCGTTGGGCGTCTGGAGCATCCGGAAGCGCTGGAGCCGGGGAATCAGATACGCCAAACGGCGTCGGTGGAATACAACCGGCCGCTGGCTGCGGGCAAGTGGGCTACGACCTTCATCTGGGGGCGGGTGCACAAGTTTCCCATCGACACGAATCTGAACAGCTATCTGCTGGAATCTACGCTGAACTTTCGGCGGCGGAACTATGCGTTCTCGCGGCTGGAACTTGTCGATAAGGATGAACTCTTTCCGCGGGCGCCGGTGCATCCGGCGTACCGCATCGGGGCGTACACGTTTGGCGGCGTGCGCGATCTGATTCAGAATCGGGTGTGGCAGCTGGGGCTGGGGGCGGATGTGACGTTTTACTCGAAGCCGGCTGTGCTGGATGCGAGCTATGGGAATAATCCCGTGTCGTTCCAGATATTTCTGCGAATGAGGCCGGGGCGAGCGGAGCAGAAGCAGGCGCGCTGAGCGCAAGAACGGGCGCTGCGAAAGCAGTATGATGGTTTCGAGGTGACTGCATGTCGATCGAAGAACCCGAGCAACTGGCGGGAATGCGGGCCGCCGGAACGGTGGTTCGTCTCATGCTGGAAGCCATGCGGGCCGCAG
>Ga0210391_10002422_pt1 | contig 16235 bp, 16 predicted proteins | sample IncBWC12OmetaG_FD_160573 | JGI IMG/M metagenome (GOLD analysis project Ga0210391, IMG submission 160573) | Forest soil microbial communities from Barre Woods Harvard Forest LTER site, Petersham, Massachusetts, United States - Inc-BW-C-12-O ... | reverse complement strand
TTACCAGTGCTTCCGCCTGCCCGTCGCGCACCAACCGCGCCGCGACATGCAGCGAGCTTTCCTTCTTGCGGCGGAAGGCGTGCGAAGGCGAATCCGTCATGGTGATCACGTCGGTCGCGTTCACTACATCGATCGGCAGATCGCCTGCCTTGTGCCGCGCCAGCTCCTCACGCACCGCGGCTTCCTGGCCGACCAAAATCACGCGCACCCGCAGCTCGCGCGCGGCGAGGATCGCTCCTTCGACCTCTATACGAGGCGCATGGTCGCCCCCCATCGCATCTAGGGCAATTGTGGTCATAGCGGGTGCCAACTTGGTACGGCAGGCGAGGAAAACTTAGGCCGTCTTGGCCGCGGTGTCAATCACTTCGCGACCCTTGTAGTATCCGCATTTCGGGCATGCCCGGTGGGGCAGCTTCTTTTCGTGGCAATTCGGGCACTCGGCGAGCGTCGGAATCGTCAAATGATCGTGCGCGCGTCGTGTGGACGTGCGCCGCTTCGAGTGTCGCCTCTTTGGGTTGGGCATTTCTGCTCCTCGCGACAGGCCTGTATCGACTTCGGCCTGAATGGAAAGTAACAGTGTAGCGGGTTATTGCTTTTTGAACCAGTCCTGCTTCAGCCGGGCCAGGGGTGCCATCCGCGGATCGCTGCCATTCTTCTCGCAGCGGCACTCTTCGTTGTTGAGGTTGGCGCCGCAGTAGGGACACAGTCCGCGGCAATCGCTCGAGCAAATCACCTTCATGGGCAGTGCGAGATTGACCTGTTCGGCGAGCACGTCGGCCAAGAAGAGGCCATCGCCTTCGAAGAAAGCCGTCTCCGTATCATCCAGATTCAACTGGAGTTCGTCGTCGCGGGAGATTGTGGTCATGGGCCGGTAAAAGAGGTCAAAATCGCGGCTGATTTCCTCGATCACGGTGTCCAGACAGCGCGCGCAGACCAGCTCGACCCGCGTGTGCAGATTCCCGATGATGCGAATCTGCCCTTCGACAAGTTCCGCAGTGGCACGCACTTCGAGGGGTTCCACCTGGCGGAATTCGCCGGAATGAAAGTCCACCGTACCCGGCGCGTAACTTTTCCGGATGCGGCTCTTCCGTACAGCGAGTTCATTCACATCCAGAAACATTCAATTTCCCCGGTTTTCGCTACCGCAAGCTCATTATATGTCCGCCGCCTGCTATGTCAAGGAAGCCCCCAAACATGGTGTCGGCGCCGTCACCGGAGAAAGGGCAAAGCCCGCATTCGAAGCGCGCCCAACGCGGCCAACCCAATCCGATATGCGCCGCTGGTGCTAGCTGTTTTTCGGAGCGACCGGCGCGCCCAGGAGCTCCTGGCACTGCCGCAGCAGGAAATGGTCGGTCATTCCGGCGATGTAGTCGCAGACGATGCGATGCGGCGGCTCGCTGCGGGCCAGACCGGCGTAATGGCTGGGCAGGCGATCGGGATGCTTTAGGAAAAAGCTGAAAAGAGAATCGAGCGCGGCGACCGATCGGCCGCGATCTTCGGCGATGGCGGGCTGCGAGTAGACGCGAGTCATCAGGTATCGCTTCAAGGCCGCATCTTCGGCGGCAACTTCGGGAGAAAACGCTACGAGTCTGGTCGGCGCACGCCGAATATCTTCGACCGATTTCGCGCCACTGGCTTCGACCTGGCTGCGCGTGTTCTCGATCAAGTCGGTTGCGAACCGGTCGAGCACGCGCTTGAGCGCTTCGTTGAATTTCAGCTTGCGCGGGCCTTGCGGATGGCGGCGCTCCACCTGATCGTAGGCGACAGCGAACACAGGCGCCTCCGCGCGCAGCTGGTCGAAATCGATGACGCGCGCTTCCAATGCGTCGTCAAGATCCGCGGTGTTGTAGGCGATCTCATCGACGAGATCGATCAGCTGGGCTTCGAGCGGCGGGCGCTGGTCGAGCAGATATTCGGCGAGCGTGGGAAATTCCGTGGCGTCGTAATCGCGCGAATGCTTCACGATGCCTTCGCGCACCTCGAAGGTAAGATTCAGCCCTGGAAAATCCAGATAGCGCTGCTCGAACTGCTCCACGATGCGCAGCGCGTGCAGGTTGTGGTCGAAGCGATCGCCGTGTTCGCGCATGCGTTCGTCGAGTTTCTTTTCGCCGGCGTGGCCGAAGGGCGGATGCCCGATGTCGTGCACGAGCGCGAGCGCTTCGGCGAGATCGGTATTTATGTCCAGCGCGCCGGCAACGGTACGGGCGATCTGCGCCACTTCCAGAGTGTGCGTGAGCCGGTTGCGGAAGTGATCCGAGAACCGCACGGTGAAAACCTGCGTCTTGGCTTCCAGCCGGCGGAACGCGCGCGAATGAACGACGCGATCGCGGTCGCGGGCGTATTCGTTACGGTAGGGATGCGGCGGCTCGGGATAGCGGCGCCCACGCGACTGGCGAGGGTCCATCGCATAAGGTTCGGGCAGCATCGCAGCCATTCTATTGTATCGCCGCGCATGCCGGATATGCTCGGCGACTCCGGAAAGGCCGCCGGCAAAGCCGCGGGCCTGTGCGAGAGTCCGGGACCTCGAGCGAACGAGGTCAAAAGCCCGAGCCGGACGGAGCGCCCGGCGCTCGAAGCTGCGTAAACAAATCGATCAGGACTTGCCGGGCAGCAGCGCCAGTGCCTGGTCGGCTTGTTCGGCGATGGGCGAATCGGGGTAGTCGGATTTTATCTGGTTCAGGAGCTTGGCGGCTTCCGCGGAGTTGTTCGGCGCGTAGTGTTGCGCGAGAGTGAGCATCACGACCGCCTTGGGGACCAGCACGCTGGGCTTGTCGATCAGCGACTGGTAGAGTTTTACGGCCTCGGGGCCCTGGCCGGTGCGGTCGTCCAGGCCGGCCAGCTCGAATTTGGAGAGCGCGGCGATTTCCGCGTCGCTGCTGCCGGTGAGTCCCTGAAGCGAGGCTTTCGCCAGATCGTTCTTGTCGAGCTTCTCGTCGCTCAGACCCACGTAGTAGCGGGCAAGCTCGCCCGGCCGCGTGTGTGGATACTTCGCGGACACGTCGGCGAATTTCTGCTCCGCGTCGGTGAATTTCTTCGTCGCGTCTGTGTAGTTGGGCTGGCCCTCGACGGGCGGGCCGCCGATAGGCGCCTGGAAGATTTTCATGGCGTCGTCGTAGGCGGCAGCCGCTTTCACGGTCTGGCGCTGCGTGTAGGTGCGCCAGCCGAAGATGCCGACGGCCACGATGATCGCGGCGATCAACAGGTAAAGGGACAGCTGCTGATGCGAGAGGACGGCTTCGGCGCCGCGCTCGAATGTGTCGCGGACTTCGTCCTTTTTCAAATCTCTGCGGGAAATATGCGCCAAAACCTTGCTCCTGAAGTTATACCGATTCTCCGAATCGTATCACAAGTCTACGAGGATCGAGCGGCGCGAGGCAAATACGAGCGGCAACATTCCCCAAGCGTGGACACTCCTGCCTCTTCGGTTCCCTTCGATCGCCGCCGGAAGCATCTCGAAACAGAAAAGCCCCGCTTCGTCTTGGAAACGGGGCCGTAATTCGAGCTCCACTAGACCTTGGTGACGTTTTCAGCCTGAAAGCCCTTGGGTCCCTGCTTCACCTCGAACTCCACAAGCTGTCCTTCGTTCAGAGATTTGTATCCATCCATCTGAATCGCGGAGAAGTGAACGAAAACGTCTTCTCCGGACTGGCGCTGGATGAAGCCAAATCCCTTCGACGCATTGAACCACTTCACCACACCCTGTTCTCGAGCCAAAGTAACGACTCCTCTGCAGTGATGTCCTGATTCTGGTGCTCGCACATCCGGCCGGCGGTACGAAAAGCGTCGCGCAGCGCTGCGTTCGTATCACGACGGGAACGGCAAGACCGCCCTCGGCGGGCGGATTTTTGCACAAACCGGATTTAATTGTCCAGATGGTGGACAGAGCAAACATATCTCAGCCAGCTTTGTCGAACGCCGTCGGATCCGCGGCCCCGCGGCGGCGAGTGACGGCATATTCCCGAGGAAAGCACCGTGAGGCCCAGCACAGAGATCGCTGAATCGGCACAAAACCGACGGAGGAAAGCTGAGGATCGCCGCAGAAGCCGCGGCGATTTCGCAGAGAAAACTTTCACTTGGCGCGGAAACTGACGATGGCGGCGGCTTCGTCCGATTGCACGTCGAAGACAGTGAACAGGCGAGTGATCTGGATTAAATCCTTCACGCGCTTGGTAAGTTGCATCAGCTTGAGCTCGCCGCTGGCGCTGCGGACGGTGGTATAGGCGCCCACCAGCTCACCGATGCCGGAGCTATCGATGTAATCGACGTCGCCCAGATTCAGCAGTATTTTGCGCTGGCCTGCGCCGACGAGTTCCCGCACCGTCTGGCGCAGCGTGGCGCTGCCTTCACCGAGCGTGATTTTGCCGCTGAAGTCCACGATGGCGACATCGTCTATTTGCCTGCATGTTCCACGTAGTGTCACGGTAAGCCCTCGAACCGATGCACGACTCTACCCTGCTTACGAATGTCCGTTGCCGGAAACTGGATGCGGCAGTTTCTTGATCATCACCAGGTCGGCACCGCCGGTCGGCCCGCGCCGCACGGCCAGATCGTCCATGAAGGCGCGCATCAGGAAGATTCCGCGGCCGGACGTGCGCAGCAGGTTTTCTTCCGTCAGGGGATCCTCGACTTCGGAAAGCTCGAAGCCGCAGCCTTCGTCGACGATGTGCACGACCATTGTTTCCGGCTCCAGTTCGACGGCGAGGTGAATCTTTTTGCGCTTGTCCTGGCAATTGCCGTAGTTATAGGCGTTGATCACACCCTCGCGGACGGCCATGCCGAGCTTGTGCAGATCGTCCTCGCCGAAGCCCGCTTCCTGGGCCACGCGCGTGACGATGTTTTCTGCGAGGTCCACGCTTTCAAGCTGCGTATCGAGCGTGACCTCAAGACGTTGGTTTGTAGCCGCCATGGAGCCGAGGGGAAAACCCCAATAAAAACGCCCTGTATGGGTATCACAGCCGCTGCACAAAGGTCAAATGCGGCCGCGACGCCCCCCAGGGTCTCGGAGCGTTCTTTGTTCATAACCGGGGCCGCACACCCGGCCTCGACCCGCTCCGGTTGTACTCCACGCCCCAAACGCGCGGTCGAGCCCGCCGTATTGGATCGCTTTACTTAGATGCTTGGGCTCGATAGGCGGTGACCCTTCGAGGGTGGCGAGCGGAGCGGCAGCAGGACGTCAGGCGTCGGAGAGGGATTCATCGAAACCCGCGCCTTCCTTCTTTTCAATTTTTTCCATCTCAGCAGACTCGAGGATTTCACCGCAGTCGAGGCATTCCACGTATTGGGCGTCATTGTCTTTCGCGATCAGCTGAGTGCGCTGGTGCGGGCAGGTTGGTTTCGTCATTGTGGTATCCATATCCGACGCCAATGCGAGTATAGCACCGCCGCTTTTCTGGATGGTTTCAGGGGCTGCTAGGTGGTGCACCGCTCTCAACACAGAGGAGACGGAGCAGGCCCAAAGTCCACAAGCGGATGCACGGCAGGATTGACAAAGAGTGGGATTGCCACTATCTGTCTTGCTGGCTCACGCATCTGAATGAGGCGACGTGACTGCGCCACTGACTTCGCAAAAAAGGCTGGGTACGGTGCTTTTCTACGGCATCGTGGCGCTGCTCGTGTATCTGACGTTTTTGGTATTTGCGCCGTTCCTGGTGCCGCTGGCGTGGGCGGCGGTGCTGGTGACCGTGTCGTACCCGGTGTACGAGTGGGTGTCGCGCAAATGGGGGCCGACGCGGGCGGCCATCGTGTGCACGCTGGCGGTGACGCTGATTCTGATCGTGCCCGTGCTGTTCGTCATGGTGGCGTTCGTGCGGCAAGGCGTGAGTGCGGTGCAGGAAATCCAGTTCCAGCTCGCAATCGGGAGCTACACGAAGCTGGACGATTTGTGGACCAAGATCCAAGAGCGCTTTCCCGAAGCAGGCGGAGACAGCCTCAGCAGCTCACTGCAGCACTATGGCGCCGTGGCGGCCGGATTCGTCGCCGGGAAGCTTGGAGTGATCCTGAAGAACGCCGCGGTTTTCTTTTTCCACCTCGGCGTGACGGTCCTGGCGATGTTTTATTTTTACCGCGACGGGGATTCAATGGTGGCGCGGCTGCGCGAGCTGCTGCCGTTCGAGCTGGTGCACCGGGACCGCATGCTGAGCGAATCGCGGGAACTGATCTTCGCCAGCGTGACGTCGAGCCTCGCCGCAGCCGTCGCACACGCGATCCTGGGAGGCATCGCGTTCGCAGTGACGGGCATCGAGGCGCCGATCTTCTGGGGCGTCATGATGGGATTTTTCTCGTTTGTGCCGCTGGTGGGTTCGGCGCTGATCTGGGTGCCGGTGGCGATCAGCCTGATGGCCGGAGGACACCTGGGACGCGGCATCGCGCTGGTGTTCATCTGCGCGGTGATTGTGGGCGCGGTGGACAACGTGATCCGGCCATGGCTGATCAGCGGGCGCGCGCAGCTCGGCGGGCTGATGGTTTTCATCGGCGTGCTCGGTGGGATCGAAGCGTTCGGGCTGTTGGGCGTGGTTCTGGGGCCCATCATCGTAGCGATGGCCGCCAGCGTTCTGGAGGTCTACGCGCCGACCGATGCGCACCGTGGAAACAAAATGGCTCGCGCGGATGCGAAGTAGGTTTGCGGCGTGCTAGAGTAGCGCGCCTTAGTATCAGGAAGTGCCGGTGAGCCGCCGTATGGCCAAGATCTCCCATTCCCATCCGCATCACGCAGGCTTGCCGCCGGAAAAGCTGCGGTGGCACTGCGATCCCGCGAATATTCCCTTTGAATCGACCGCGCAGATTGAACCGACGGCGGGCGACATGGGACAGGAGCGCGCGCTGCGGGCCCTGCGCATGGGAGTGGAGCTGACGGCTTCGGGCTACAACCTTTTCGTCTGCGGACTTTCGGGCACCAGCCGCGGCGGCATGATCGTGCGCATGATCGAGGACATGCACCCGCAGACCGAGCCCGCGCCCGACCGCTGCTACGTGAACAATTTCAAGAATTCCGACCGTCCCCGCCTGTTGACGCTGCCGCGGGGACTCGCGAACGCGTTCAAGAAGGAAGTGGAATCGGGAATCGATTTTCTGCGGCGGAGAATTCCGCAGGTGTTCGAAGGGGAACCTTTCCAGCGCCAGAAGACGCGCATCGTCGAGCGCTTCACCGTGCGCGAAAAGGAATTGATGGACGATTTCACGCGTCGCATCGCTCGCGAGCAATTTGCGCTGGGACGCATGCAGGTGGGCGCGGTGGCGCTGCCAGAAATTTTCCCGGTGCTCGACGGCCAGATGGTCCCGATCGAGGAAATCCCCAAGATGGTGCAGGACGGGAAGCTTGACAACACAGCCGCGGAAGAACTCGAGCGGAAATACGACCAGTTCCGGCAGGAATTCACGATCGTCTACCGCAGGACGCTGGCGCTTTCCCGCGAACTGGCCAGCGAAATGAACTACCTCGAGCAGGAAGCGGCGTCCGTGCTGGTCGACGGAGTGATCGAAGAGCTGAAGGAAAAATACGCCGGCGCGCATATTTCCGAGTATCTCGAGGAAGTGCGGCATCACATTCTCGACAATCTCGATCCGTTCAAGGAGCGCGAGGGAGAAGAGGATCAGCCGCCGTCGGAAACAACGGGACTGCCGAAACCCGAACGCTCGGAACGCGATCCATTCCGCATCTACGGCGTCAACGTGATCCTGGCGCACAACGAGCACGACAAGTGCCCCGTGGTGTTCGAAACGATCCCTACGTACGCGAATCTTTTCGGCACCGTGCATCGCAGCTACGACACGCGGGGCAGCTGGAATTCCGATTTCATGGACCTGCGCGGCGGCTCGCTTTTGCGCGCTGACGGCGGATTCCTGGTGATGTACGCGCTCGACACCATGACGGAGACCGGCGTGTGGCGCACGCTGAAGCGCACACTGAACCACGGCAAGCTCGAAATACAGCCGATCGACATGTTTTTCCCGTTCAGCAGCGCCTCGCTGAAGCCCGAGCCGATCGACGTGCACGCGAAAATCATTTTGATCGGCGACCGCGAAATGTACGAGCTGCTCTACGACTACGAGGACGACTTCAAGAAGATTTTCAAGGTGCGCGTGGAATTCGACGAGGAGATGAACTGGAGCGACGAAGTCTATCGACATTACGGCGGGCGGCTGCGAAAACTGGTGGACGACGAGAAGCTGCTGCAGTTCGATCGCACGGCCGTCGCGTCCATTCTGGAGCACGGTGTTCGGCTGGCAGGAAGGCGCGGCAAAATCACCACGCGTTTCTTCGATCTCGCCGACCTGGCGCGCGAATCCAGCTACGCGGCGCGGCATGCGGGGTGCAACGTGGTAAATGCGGTACACGTGCGCGCGGCACTCGACGCTAAAATCGACCGGCACAATCTGCTGGAAACGAAAATCCGTGAAATGATCGAGCAGAACCTGGTGTTCATCGACACGACCGGCGGCCGCACGGGCCAGATCAACGGCTTGAGCGTGATGGAAATCGGCGGCTACGCATTCGGCAAGCCGGTGCGCATCACCGCGTCGGTGGCGATGGGCAAAACCGGCATCATCAATATCGAGCGCGAATCGAACCTCAGCGGGCGGTTTCACGACAAAGGCGTGCAGATTATTTCCGGCTACCTGCGGCGTACGTTCGCGCAGGACAAGCCGCTTTCGCTTTCCGCCAGCGTCTGTTTCGAGCAGTCGTATTCGGGCGTGGATGGCGATAGCGCCAGCTCCACCGAAATTTACGCCCTGCTTTCCGCCCTTTCGGAGCTGCCCATCCGGCAGGACCTGGCCGTGACCGGATCCGTGAATCAACAAGGTGACGTGCAGCCGATTGGCGGCGTGAACCAGAAAATCGAGGGCTTTTACGACGTCTGCCGGCTCAAAGGGCTCACCGGAAAGCAGGGCGTGCTGATCCCGTCGGAGAACGTGGACGACTTGATGCTGCGCGACGAAGTGATCGAAGCCGTAGCGCAGGGCCGTTTTCACATCTATCCCGTCAAAACGATCGAACAGGGCATCGAAATCCTAACTGGCGTACGCGCGGGCAAACCGAGCGGCACCGGAAAATTCGACGCAGGCAGTGTTTTCGCGAAAGTGGACGCGAGACTTCACCAAATGGCGTCCACCCTCCGCAAGTTCGATTAGTCCTTCCGTCTTCGCCTCTTCCCGCAGCACCCTCCCGAGCCGCCCGGCATCGGCTCGAAAAAATGCCCTCAGGGTGCCTGCGCCGCCCGTCGCAACGGTGGGCCCATCACGGCCTTGACATCTTCTATCATTCTGATATCATTTAGATATTGTCCCCAAAGGAGATCGCTCATGAGAGAGAAAAAAGCGTTTTCGCTTCCCGGGGGAGCGATGCTGCTGGTGATTGTGGTGGTGATGGCGCTGACGATTTTTCTTCTGGTTAATGTGACAAAGGGCCAGCCCGGACCGCTGCCGGTGTTTTGCTTCCTGGCGATGGTTCTCGAGGCGATATGTTTAAGAGGTCTGGTGGTCGTGAATCCGAACGAGGGCCAGGTGATTCAGCTCTTTGGCCGCTACGCCGGCACGGTCCGGGAGCAAGGCTTTCAATGGATCAACCCGCTCACGACACGGCGCAAGATTTCCTTGCGCGTCCGGAATTTCGAGACGGACAAGCTTAAAGTGAACGATCTCGACGGAAACCCCATCGAGATTGCTGCCGTGGTCGTCTGGCAAGTAGTGGATTCGGCCGAAGCAGTCTTTGAAGTCGACAACTACGAAAACTTCGTGCAGGTGCAGAGCGAATCGGCGCTGCGGAATATGGCCACGTCGTACGCCTACGACTCTCGCGAAGCCGGTCAGATGAGCCTGCGCAGCCACACGGCGGAAACCGCTGCGCAATTGAAGCAGGAAATCGAGGACCGCCTGTCGAAGGCCGGAGTAGAGGTGATCGAAGCACGCATCAGCCACCTCGCTTATGCCGCGGAGATCGCCGGCGCGATGTTGCAGCGCCAGCAGGCGTCCGCGATCATCGCCGCGAGGCAGACGATCGTGGAAGGCGCCGTCAGCATCGTGCAAATGGCGCTCGATCAGCTTTCGGAAAGAAAAGTAGTGGATCTGGACCCGGAGCGCCGCGCTTCCATGGTAAGCAACCTGCTGGTCGTGCTGTGCGGGGAACGAAGTCCGCAGCCAGTTGTGAACGCGGGAACCCTATATTCCGGATAGAGGCCCATGGCGGATCGCAAACCATTTCTGCTGCGGCTCGATCCGGCGATTGCTGCTGCCCTGGAACGCTGGGCGGCGGATGACCTGCGGAGCCTCAACTCGCAAATCGAATATTTGCTGCGAAGGGAGTTGCGGGAAGCCGGACGGCTGCCTCGCGAGGTTGCGCAGACTGTGAAGAAGTAACTTACCGAGGGGCTACAGCGCGCGGTGCATGGTGACGTTGATCGTCATCGTCTTGCCATCGCGATTGATGAGCAGCTTGTATTTGTGGCCGACGTTCCGGAACAACTCGCGGGCGGCGGTCACCGAAATATCGGCGGCGGCTTCGTCGTCGACGCCTTCAATCAAGTCGCCTTTTTGAACGCCCGCGTCTGCACCGGGAGAGCCAGACCGGACCTCGACGACCTCCAGAGCCCTCAACCCGGGGCCCGTCGCGGCGATGGAAATTCCGCTCATGTCTTCGTGATCGTCCGCGTGGATTTCGCTGTTCCCATCGAAGTACACCAAATGGCTGGCGTAATCAAGCGTAACGGTGAACCGCCGCAGCATTCCCCCGCCGATTTCGCCCGCGATCTGAGAATCGTCACCTGACAAAGGGCCCTCGGCAAAAGCCGCCAGCGGCGCCTGTATCTGGTAGGGACCGATCTCGAAATATTCGATCCTGCCCAACACGGCTTTGCCGCCGACTCCCAGTTCGCCGCTGGCGAGCGGCACGGTCTTCAAGTGCGACGAAAAAAAGTGGTGCTGGTTCGCGAAGCGATCGGAAATCAGCAGCGGAACATCGAGCGCGGTGTTGATGACGAACAAGGCCTCGCCGGACCTGCGCCCCGCCACATTGACCTTCGCGCGCACCGCCGGCATGCCGTTGCGCATCGTGAGCGGGAAGCCTTTCCCGGCGCCCTTGTAATGATAGGAGGCCGGATCGTACAGGCGCACGGTCTGCCGACCGTAGTCGATCTCTATGACCGCGCCTGAGAGCACGTCGTTGCCGATCGTGCCTTCGTACCCGCGGCCGAGGCGCGGGCCGAAGTCGGCATTGGTTTGGGAATCTAGCTGGGCAAGCGAGAAATCAACGTCGGTCAGATTCAGCACGGGCGACCGCAGATTTGCCACGCCGAGCTCCGCAGCGCGCGCTGGATCCATGGAGGAGACTGCGGCGCTCGTGTCGAGTTGAAACATCGAGGGCTGGCCCTGATTTACGCGCACCGGGACAAAAACGAGATTGTCGTCGAACTGCGCGGGCAACTGGGCGACATTGCCGCCGAAAGCGAAGCGCACCAGGGCGGCGCCCGGTGAGGGCGCGGCGGCGGTATTTTGCGCCCGCAAAGCCGGCTGGGACGCGAGCCCCGCGCAGAGCAACAGCGTGCCTGCCGCGATGCCGAAGCTGGTGGTACGCTTCATCAATCCTCCCGATGCACTGGTAAGCCTGGACGGATGCCCGGAAAGTATACGCGACTGGGCGTCCAAGTCATTCCGAGGCCTGGTCTGCGAGTACCTGCGGCGGACCCTCATGGTGACGGGGCCCAATATCCCTCGCGGGCAAATACGCGAACGACCGGCTTTTTTGAAGGCGCATTCATCATCTGGCCATTCGCGTCGAGCGGCTCGACGGTCAAAGTGTGGAATTGTCCGTCGTGCGCCGGCGCGATGCCGAGCAGGTATTGATGCCGCAGTGCCGACGCGATTTCACGGTAGATGGAAACGAAATCGTTCTCCGACTGCGGGAAATAGGCGCGGCCGCCCGTGATCGCGGCGAGCGAACGGAGCCCGTTCTCGGCTTTCTCGAAAGCGACGTCAGCAGCTGACGGGAGCGGCGCGGACATTTTCGTTTTCTTCGAACTGCCTCCGCGCAACGGTCCGCCGAGGCCCACGGAAAAAATCACGACGTCGTCACTACGCAGTTTGCGAACCAGCGCGTCCCAGCGAGCGGGAGGCGACGAATCAAGACCCGTGCTCAGAATCACCAGCGCGCGCTTGCCCGCGCTCGGACCAAGGGAGTCCAGGACCGCCGAAACCGAATCGTAAAGATTTAGATCCCCCATACCGATGGTGTACTGCATCGTGTTGAGCGCCGAGAGGAAGGCGGATTTGTCGGCCGTAAATGGCATGATCAGGCGCGGAGACTGATCGTAGGTCACCAGAGCGACCTGATCGCCGGCGGCTAAGCCATCGAGTAGCGCGTAAGCGGCCACGAGATGCTGATCGTGAATCAGGTAGACCGCGGGGCTGGTCTCGATCATCACCAGCACCTGCGCGGGCGCTTCGACGGGAGTGAAAACCACAATCGGTTGCGCGGCGCCGTCGTCGAGTACATGGAAATTGCTCCGTGACAGGCCACCCACGAAATTTCCCTGGTTGTCGAGGACGCTCGCGTCCACCTTCACGATTTCCGTCGCGGCTACGAGAGGCGCCGGAGAGTTCGCCGCGGGCTGCTGCGCGCTCGCAACAGGCGGGAAAATCGCGAACGCCAGGACCAGGACGAAGAATGAAATGAGGAATACCCGGAAAGAAAAACCTAAATCATACGAGTGGGAATTCGAGCGCCGTGCGGTCCGCTCGCATCGTGGGACGCCTTCCAATCCCCCGATGCGAAGCGGACGCAGCAATGTTGTGTCCGTGCCGCGAGCCCGAATCAATTCCCCGGCGGCGTAGCGGCGGGCGGCGCAGCCGTTGCGGACTTCGGCGCGCTGAGATAGCCCTTCGCCGAATCCTTGGTCACGTCGAACACGACGATCTCGTACGGCGCACGCGCTCCGTGCACGTAGAACTGGATGGGCTCGCCAACCGTGCGATCCTTCTTTTCGATGTTCTTGTCGTCGGCAACCACGTCCACCGTGTACTTGTACTTCTTCGTGTCGGTCTTCTTCAGTTGAACTTCGATTGGACCCACATGCTCCGGCGATTTAGCCGATTTGTTGAGGGTGAACTCGAAAATATCGCGTTCTCCGAGGCGCTTCAGCTCTTCCACCTCGTCATGGTTGCGCGCGATCAGCCCGCTCTGCACACCCAGATCGCCCTTCATGCTGGTCATGGCAGTCTTGGTCGCTTCCAGGTCGGCCTTTGTGGAGTTCAGATCGGTCTGCGTGCCGTTGATCTGCGTGGCCATCTGTCCGAATTTCGTTGTCGTATCGGCCTGGACGGCGCCGAGCTGCTGGCGGAATTGCTGATCGCTCTTCTGCTGTTCATTGCGCACGGTTTGGGCCAGTCCGCGAGCACGCGCCAGCTCGTCTTCGGTGAGTCCAAGCTTTTGCGACATCACATCGAGCTGCCCCTTCAAGTCGGCAATGCGCGAATTGGTCTTGTCGAGCTCAGCGGCGGTCGCCTGCGCCTTTTGCGACGCATCTTCCTCGGCCTTGTGCATGTCCTGCCGCTGTGCATACCCCGCGTAGAGCAGATACGCCACCAGTGCGAACGCCACGACAAAAAGCACTGTCACCCAGCGCGGCAGGGTTCCCGCTTCGACGACCTGTGGGGTTTCGCTCGGTTGATCCAAACTCATCGTGCCTCCTTGACCGCTACGGGCGCGGCTGTTTCGCGAGATTATCGCCGAGCCGGGGAGCGAAGTCTATCCCCGGGCGCGGGCGTTGTTGCCACTGCGGCGCGGCCAGTGCGCCTCTACGCTGGTTGTCAGGCCGCCGCGCGGCGTGAATTCGCCCGTCACCCGGCACCAGACCGGACGCGCTGACGTAACGATGTCCTTCAGCATCCTGTTTATTGCGTTCTCGTAGAAAATTCCAAGATTGCGGTAGGCCAGCAGGTATAGTTTCAGCGATTTCAATTCGAGGCACTGTTTCTTGGGTTCGTATTGGATCGTGATCGCCCCGTAATCCGGTAAGCCCGTCTTGGGGCAGACCGAGGTGTATTCGGGCACGCGGATTGTGATGGTGTAGCCCGGGAATTGGTTGGGCCAGGTGTCGATTGCGGGCAGCTTGGCGCGGATTCCTGACGTCGCGTGTTCGTCTGTGTAGCCTGGCATCTTTTGCCTTCGTCTCTATCTTACTTAGGTCGCAGGGCCGCGCCTACAGTTTTCCGGCTATTGCGGCGAGAAATCGTTTTGGATATGCTTCGCCCGCCAACTCTAGGCATACTGCAAGAATAATGATTTGCCCCCAATGCCGAAGTTTAGAATGTTTCCGCTCACATCGCGGAGGCGTGGGGGATTTCTTGGCCACGTTCCTCCAGCTGAGGCCCTGGCGTTGCCGCGCCTGCGACAAGCGATTTTACGCCTGGACGGTGGCCATTCCCTTCGCGCGCTATGCGCACTGCCCGCGTTGCGGGAACTTCGACTTGCAGCATATTGCGCGCGAGCGCGTCGATGCCGGCACGCTGGTCTTTCTGAAGCGCTTTCTTGGCTTTTCCCCGTATCGCTGCGACCCCTGCCGCCAGAAATTCTTCAGCATTCTGCCGTACCGGAAAATCGTTCCGTCCATGATTGGCGAAGACTCGCGAAACGTACCTGTGGCCTGATCGCCCCGCCGACCCGCGCACGCGCGAAACGAAAATAGGCTCCCCGATTTGATTCCGAGCTGAAAATTGGCAGGAGAAAATCGCGTGCGGAGGAGCTATTCGCTCGTTTTTGCGGTGGCACCGGCAGGACTCCCGAGCGACACCAGCAACCGGCGAAGTTTCGCGCGGTCTTCCAGGCCCATGCCGACCATTTCAAAACCGGCCTGATGCGAGCGAACGAACCGAACGACGGCTTGCATGCTGATCGAACGCAATCCCGCCGGAATTTTCAGAGTCGCCTCGGTTCCGACGGCAAGCTGCACGTCGCCGCTCAGCAATCCGCCTTCCAGGCTCAACACGCTGATCGCCGACGAATATTTTCCGCGCGCCGACGTGATCACTGCCGGCACGTTCCGCGGCAGCCGGATGCGTCGATATCGGCGGTGCCGCACCACGTCGCGATCCGGAATCGGGTCCAGGGGCGCGAGCGCCATCACTTTGTCGTCGAGGCCCGATTGCGGTAAGAATGCCGTCATCCACTCCGGGTCGAGCTTCATCAGCGCCTGCGCAGCCGCCGTGCGGATTTCCTCCGGATGTGCCCAGCCGAACGCTTTGCGCGTCTCCACGAATCGCCGCATATGCCCGGCCGCGCCCTGCGCTCGCATCCGCCCCAGCGCTTCGATCGCCTTCACGCGCAGGTATTCGGATCCTTCCGGCAAAATGTCGCCTTCGGCCAGCCGCAACAGCTTCGGCGCGGTTTCCTGATCGCCGCACATGCCGATTTCGTCCAGCGCCAGCGGCAGCACCATGATGTCCAGCGCTTCGATCGAATTCGCCAGGATCTTCCCGCGCTCGGGCGCACCGGCGATCGAAAGCTGCCGCACCACCGCATCGTGAAACGATCGGCCGCCATGGCGCAATCGCTGGGGCAGCAATTCATCCACGCCTTCCGGGTCGAGCCGACTCAGCAATCCCACAATGCTCGCGGCCTTCGGCGGCGCTTCCGATTTCATCACTTCCTTCAGGTATCGCGCGCACGCGCTGCCCACGGCCCTCGCGAGCTGCACCACGTTTTCGCGTTCGCTGCGGCGCCCCGAACGCGCCATTCGCACGGCCAGATGCTCGCCCGCGCCCTGCGGGATGCGCATCAGCACGCCGACAAGCCCTTCGGGCATCGCCTCGGCCGTCAGTGCCTCTTCGATGAACTCCGTGATCCGATTCTCGACGCCGAGCCGCGGCCGCAAATTCTGCGCCCACGCCGGACGCAGTTCCTCGAGGTCGGCCAGCGAATCCAGCGCCTGCTGCATCGCTTTGTAATACCGCCGCGACGCCGCTTCCTGGCTCAACCGCACAAAAGCCGCGCTCAGCAGCGTTTGCAATTCCGCGTCTTTTTCGGCTGCCAGCTGATGCCCGATTTGCGCCAAGGCATCTTGCAACCGCTGGCTCGCGCCCTTGCTGTAAAGCTCGGCGAGCTGCCCAAGCCCGATGGCCGCTTTCTTGCGCGCTTCGGCGTCTTTGTTCCGCACGCACGACGCGTATTTCAGCAGCACGTCTCCGGCGATATCGGCTTCCCCGCGGCCCAGCAATTCCTCCACGTACGACTGCACGTTGCGCGGCGG
>Ga0210391_10002419_pt1 | contig 16244 bp, 10 predicted proteins | sample IncBWC12OmetaG_FD_160573 | JGI IMG/M metagenome (GOLD analysis project Ga0210391, IMG submission 160573) | Forest soil microbial communities from Barre Woods Harvard Forest LTER site, Petersham, Massachusetts, United States - Inc-BW-C-12-O ... | reverse complement strand
TGACCGCTGGACGAAGCGGCTGGTTGCCGCCCGCATCGCGATGTACGCCCACGTTCAGATCATTCCCGGATTTTTCCAGCTCACGCACACGGAAAATACGGGCGCGGCGTTCAGCCTGTTCGCCGACTCCCCGTCGCATTGGAAGACTGCGCTGCTGATCGGATTTTCGGTGCTGGCGATGGTGATCGTCGCAGTGCTGCTGTGGAAGCAATCGCGGCCGTGGAGCTTGACCGGAATCGCGCTGTCGCTCATTCTCGGTGGCGCCATCGGAAATCTCTGGGACCGCGTGGCCAGCGGGCGCGTAGTGGATTTTATGCTGTTGTACGTTAAGCACTATCAGTGGCCGGTTTTCAATCTGGCCGACAGCTCGATTGTGATCGGCGCCAGTTTACTCGTGCTCGAGATCCTATTCAGCCGCCCGAGAAGCGACAGCGGCGCTTCCTAACCATTGCTTCCTAACGAAGATCCAGTTGTCCGGCCCCTACGTGGGCATGAAGGCGATACTTGCCGGGTCCGTTGTGATCGAACGAGCGAAATAGTCCTCCCTTTTCAACACCGAACGCGGAGGCCGCAATTTGGCCGCTGTTCACCGACCCATCCACGTGACTGTAGTCCTCAGCACTTCCCACATCTACATTGAGTTGGCCGAAGCTCAGCTCGACATCCTTGTCGCCTTTAACATCAAACACGTCGAGTTGTCCTGCCATCATCCGCACGTAGAGCGCGGACGACTTGGGTACCTCAATCCTCACCTTGAAGTTGTTGTGCGGACAACCGCGGAGCTCGACATCGGCTCGGTCCCCGGAAGTCCGGATTCGGACTCGCACGCCTTCCCGCTCCGGCGTGTAGGAGACGCGCAGCATTGAGTCATCCCTTCCGATGAGCTCGACTCCGGCCGGGCAAAGATCCAGCCGCACCCGCCCGCCGGGTGCGAACTTAGCTTCGACCGGGCTGTTGCCAACTTCTTCCACCTTCACGTCCTGGCAGGCCAGCAACGCAGCGCTGAGTACAAATAGAACGAATATCGTTCTCATGGGCGCACCTCCAGCCTTCGATGGAGATACGCAAATGCCGCTGCCATAGTTCCTGCAAAGTTCCGTGGCGAAGTTCTGTGGCAAGCTGGGGGTTCACCGCTGCGGCAGGGTTACTGCTACATCCGATTCATGGGGTCTGCGGCGAGCAGGTTCACGGTGCGCCGTAGAGCTGCTTGTAGACTGCGGCGTTGCGCATGATGGCCTGGACGTACTCGCGAGTCTCGGTAAACGGGATCGACTCGACGAACTCGGGCGAATCGCGATACGGGCCCTGACCCATCCATTCCTCGACGCGGTCAGAACCGGCGTTGTAGGCGGCGAGAGCGTGCTCGAACGATCCGCCGAATTTGTTGACCATACCGCGGAAATAGCGCGTGCCCAGTTGCAGGTTCACGGTCGGAGTAAACAATTGGGTGGGACTGTAGCGCTTCAGTTCCACCTCGTGGGCGACTACCTTGCCGGTTTTCGGCAGCAATTGCATCAGGCCGACGGCGTTGGCACGTGACACGGCCAGCGGGTTGAACTCCGATTCCTGGCGTATCAGCGACGCCACGAGGTACGGATCGAGCCCGTTGGAAACTGAAAATCGCTTCAGGTCGGCCCAGTAGGGGCGCGGAAACAGGGCTTCCCAGTAAACCCGCGGCAAGGTTGGAATGTCGACGGCAAAATAACTGGGAACGGAATGCTTCATCACTTCGATGGCGCGATCGTAGTGGCCGGTGTCAATGTAAAGCTGCGCAGTCTCCGATGGGCCCCAGTTGCCACCGTCAGTGGTGGCTGCGGCTTGCAGCTCGCGTACGGCAAAGTCGATGAGACCGCCGTTGCCAAGTAATTCGGCTTTCTGCAGGTGGAGATCGTCCGCGGGCGGATCAGAAAGCGCCACTTTTTCGCCGTGTTCAAGCGGCGGAATATGGTCGAGCAGCGGATACTTTCCCGGCGGGTCAGCCGATTGCGGAAGTTTCTGCAATCGTTGCCGTCCTAGTTCAGCGTAGTAATAATTCTTGAAGCGGTCCGATAACTTCTGGTAATAAGCGCGGGCCATATCCGGCTGATTGTCTTCTTCCGCCAAACGCGCACGCCAGTACAGCGCTGCAGAGGTTTCGTTCCCTCCGGGATAGAGCGCGATCTGCTCGTCGATTTGCTTCCGCGCCTCGTCGTTTCGACCCATGCGCAGGGTCAGCCACGCCGCCTTCCAGTGGGCGTAGGAAGCACGTGATCCAGTCGGGAAGCGCTGCTGCAGTTCGCGAAAGGCGTCAAGCGCTTGGTCGTATTCGTGGTGCACCAGATGTAAATTCGCGACCGAGAGCAGGGCCTGTTCGAGCCATGTGCTGGTGGGCGCGGTCTGGCGCAATTCGTCGACCGAGCGGTAAAACGCTTCGTTCTCGTCGGAGGACCATGCGACCTCGCCGAGAATGTAGAGGCGCTGGGCAGTCTGGTCGGCGGTCGCGCCGGCGAGCGTGGTCAACTCAGCCTTGGCTTCGCGGTTGCGGCCGCTGCGGTGCAGCGCGTCGGCCAGTGCGAGTTCCGCGGCTGGACGTGCTTCCGGCGTTGCGTGGATGACGAGTTCACGATAGTCGTCGGTCGCATCGTTGTAGCGCTTCGCCTTCATCAGCAACTCAGCGCGAGTCTTGCGTTGAACTGCAGTTGCAGGCGGGAGCGACGGAAGCTTTTTCAACTCCGCGTAGGCGGCGTCGGCTTCTGCCGCGGTCGGCATGTTGTAGTAGACGTTGGCCAGGGCTTCAGCGGCTTTCGCACTCTGGCCGAGAGCGGCGTAGGCGTGGCCCAGCGTGAACTCAATGTCGGATCGCGCGGGCAGGCGATCTTTTTCGAGCAGTTCAGCGGCTTCGGCGGCGCGGCCTTCGTTGAGCAGCGCACTGGCGTAACTCAGATGCGCATCGCGCCCGAGCAACGAATCCGGATACGTGCTGTCAAAGTTAGCGAGCGCGGCCAAACCTTCGGCCTGACGGCCCGTTTGCAGATAGCTGGTTCCCAGCCAATAGGCGACGTAGTCCCCCAGGTCGCCGGCCAGGGGCTTGGCACGATTCAGCGGGTCGATCGCTTTGGCATATTCGTGGTCGAGTACGTGCGCGTAGCCCACGACGAGCCAAGCCAGGGCTCCCGCATCTTCTTTGGAATGCGCGCGGGCGTAGGTTTCGACTCCGGCATATCCCGCTGGGGAACGATCGAGAATCAACTGCTGCGCCATCGGCCGCAGTGTGGTCGAGGCGACGAAGGCCTGGCGGATGCGGCGCACGCGCGGAGATAGCGGACGCTTTCTGTGCGCGGCTGCGGGATGAGTTGCTGCTGGTCGATTCGCTGTTGGATTGCTCACGTGAGGAGGCGTGGTCTTGCCAGCAGCGGTGGGAGATTTTTTCTGCGCCGGCTTGGGTGCTGTCTCTGGTGCCGGAGCAGGCTGATCCTGTGCGGGCTTTGCAGTCGCGAGCGCGCCGGCCTGCTTGTCGGCCGTATCGGACGCCGGAGTTGAAGCCTGCTGTGCGCGCGACCATGCAGGTGCACTTGCACTCGATGTTCCCCACAACGGCCCGCACATCGCGGCCAGCGCGAGCACCCTACAACACTTGAGACCCAATCGAACCACCTTAGTATTTTCGCGCAGCGACGCAAAGCCAGAACCTGTCTTGATTTTAGAACTTTTGCGAAGCGATGTGTACGTTGGAAAGGGCGACCCTCAGGGGCTAAAGCCCCTTCTTTCCGGCGATCTGATCGGCCCGGCTAAAAGCCGGGCCCTACCCAAAATCGTCTTCCAGCGCTCTGAAAACCTCGCATCTACTTGCGGAAGTTTGCGCCCATGACGGCAAGATCGTCTTCGGCCAGGCTGCGTACGACTTCCCTTTGAAAGTAGTCGCCACTGGCCGCTGCGGTGCTCCCGTAGCGTTTCTGAAACGTCGAGCGGCTCTTATCAATGTCCTCTTTCAGGCGATCGTAGAGGTCTTTGTGGCGGCGGCCTTCGGCCACCTTTGCCTGGTTGTAAAGCTTGATCTCATCCACCAGCAGGCGGGCAAAACGCTGCGCCTTGCGGTGGGTATCGGCGTCTTCGGCAGACATGCCGGCAAACGGATCCGCGGCTGCCGCGGGTGCGGAGGCTGCTGCACTCGCAGAAGCCGCATGCGCCACTTCGACCACTTCGGCGGCCGGTTCGGGCTCAGGCTCGGGCGCGGGTTTCGGTGCAGTATGTTTCGGAGTGTGGGCGGCAAACGGGTCGGAAAAAGAACTGACTGCCTGCGCCGGCGCTGCGGCGGGAGGCCGCTCCACCGGCGGCACGGGCGGCACCGTGTCGCTGACTTCCCTTTGCGTCTGCTTGCGCAGTGCGGCCAATTCCAGCCACGCGCTGGTTGCCATCACGAGCACTTCGAGCGACGGGCCATCGAGCACGCCCTCGGCGCCGCCATCAGCGTAGAGCAGCGCGGCGACTTTATCTTTCAGAACCAGGGGCAGCACGACGATCTGTTCATTCTCGGGCCCGCCAAACTGTTTTACGAAGCGGCGATCCATTTCGGCGATGTTGGCGGGGGCCGCGATGCGGTTCTGGTAGGCGTAGGCAGCGGGGCCGCTGGTCATGTCGAGCGGAAAATCTTTAATGGCGTCGTCATCGCCCAGGCCGCGGCTCTGCCATCCGGTGGCCGCTCCACCTTTTACTACGAAGAGCGCGACGCGCGAGCCGTAGGCATTGCCCGCTTCCAGTAATGCGCGCAGAATTTCTTTTTGGCTGGACCCGGCATGAACCGTAGCGACGGCTTGCACCAGATTCGTGTTCGAAACCGGGCTACCCGCGCCGCTTGGCGCCGCGGACGGTAATGTCGCAGGTAATTCCGCCAGAACACGTTCGACCAGTGCAGCCTGCAACTTTGGCAGTTGCCGCTCGAGAACTTGCGCTACCGCGTGCTCGACGATTTGCTGGAGTTCCTTTTCCGCCATGCTCTTCAGAACCGTTCCCCACCCGAGTTTTTGCCGCGCCCACCTCGCCCCGAAAAAACACTGCCCTAAGTGCTGATTATACGGCACTTGTGAAAAGGCATTAGAGTACTTCGGTACCTAGCCATCCGGGGCAAAGCCGACTCTCTGAACTCTATCGCAAACTTTTCTTGCCGCCTACGCTAAAGCCATTGGGCAAGAAGCGGGTTACCAAGTAGAATAACAGTTTCGATTCGGTGATTTCCGTCACACCGTGGGAGTGACCTTGGTTTGTGAACGGGAAAATACTGCATCGCCAAGCGCATGGGAGCCATCCAAAACAAACTAGTTGGGCCAGTTAGCGAAGAGTTGAGTCTCGTCCAGGCTGCAAAGAAAGGCGACGACTCGGCGTTCGAAGAACTGGTTCGGCGCTACGATCGCAACGTTTTTCGGATCGCGCAACACATCACGCAGAACCGCGAAGACGCGGAAGATGTGGTACAGGAAGCGTTCCTGAAAGCGTACGGCAACCTGCAGCAGTTTCAGGAGCAGTCGAAGTTTTATACCTGGCTGGTGCGGATTGCGGTGAACGAAGCGCTGATGAAGTTGCGCCGGCGCAAGCCGGAGCGCACGGTCTCGCTCGACGAAGATATTAAGACGGAAGATGACTCCCTGCCCCGCGAGATTGCGGACTGGAGCCCGAATCCGGAGCAGCAATACACGCAGTCGGAATTGCGTGAGATTTTGAGTAAGACCATCCAGGGGCTGCCCCCGGGCTTTCGGACGGTGTTCGTACTGCGGGACGTAGAAGGGCTGTCGACCGAAGAAACTGCGGCTGCGCTGGAATTGAGCGTGCCCGCAGTGAAGTCGCGGCTGCTGCGAGCTCGTTTGCAACTGCGCGAACGGTTGGGGCGATATTTTCAGAGAAGAGAGAACGGCGATGGCAAAAACGATAGCAAGAACAACGAGCCCAAGAAGGCCGAAGTTAAAACCGGCGATGCTCCCAGTGGAGATGGCAACCAGTGAAATGCTCTGAATTTCTGACCGAGCTGACCAGTTACCTGGACGGCGTCCTCGACGAGAAAACGAAAGCTGAGTTGGAGAACCACCTTTCCTGGTGCCACAACTGCTACGTCGTTTGCGATACCACCAAGAAGACCATCGAGATATACCGCGACTCCCAACTCTACGAGTTGCCGGAAGACCTGCGCGGGCGGCTGCGATCGGCCATCATGACGAAGTGCCAGCAGCAAAAGAAGCGCGGCCCGCAGAGCGTTTAGGGCTCGTCTATTCCCGCTCAAACACGAGCATGCTCTTGGGTCTATTTTGACCCTCTACGCGCACGATCATCGTCAAAGTCTTGAGATCCGCGGAAAGCTCGATCGCCCGGGTGCTCGTGACTTTGCCTTTCATTCTCACTGTGAGTTCCAGACTGCGCTCATTCACGCGGTGGCCTGAACAGGTTGAGCCAGCATCTTCATCGGGATCGAGGTCTGGATAATCCTTCCCATCGAACTTCACCTTCTTGGTAATTTCGTCGGGACTATGAAACGACAGGCCCACATCTTCGTAGGGCTTGATCTCAAGCTCGATCCCCGCCTTCACCTTCTCGCTGTCGCTATCCCATGTGCCCGGGAAGCCCGAACTCCCTGCTGTCCGCTGGTACACGTAGGGCGTGAACGATGATTTCGAGCCGTCGGGGGCGTACTCGGTATAGGCGTCGTTGAGCGTTTTGCCGTCTTCGGAAAGCGTCCAATACCCCGTGAGGAGCGTGCGGCCTTTCTCCTTGCGGGTGACCACCCAGTCGTTGGCTCCCTTCACGGCAATGGATAAAGTGGTTCCGCGGAGGGCTGGCTGATCGCTCCCGTCGGCGACGATGGTGTCGACTGCCCCGGGGAAAAAGGTGATGGCGTATTTGTTTGCGCCCGCGACCTCAACTTTCATTTCGTCATTGAGTTTGCTCTTGGACGGATTGACTTTCCATTTGCCCAAGAACGGATCGCTCGCGGCCCAGAGCGAGCTCGTCACCACACAAGCAACCAGCATCAACCGAAAAGTACCACTTACCATTTTGTCCCCCCTTTGCCGCTATCCCATTGCGCAGCGCTCGTTAATTTGTGGAACTGAGGATGCCGGTCACCGTCGGCGAATTATAGACCGAGTCTGGAGAGTTTCCGTTAGCACGCGAAATCGTAAGGCGGAGGGTAATTTCCTTGGTTCAGGCGCACCACACAGGGCGAGGTGAAACGTTTTTCCTCTTGCTGCAACTATATCCAGTACAAGGGGTTTGCAGTACATTCCCGTTCTGGACGGGTTGATCGCGAAATCCATAAACCGTTTCGCCAATTCGTGAATCTAAGTATTAATGTATTAAGAGGCCGCGCGGACGTAACATGGTTGGGGGCGCGCAGAGCCGAATCCAGGAACGTCGAACCCAGGAACACGAGCCAACCAGCTCGAAAATGTGGAAGGTGGGGTTATGATCGGTAAATTAGTGGATGCGTTTTTCGGTTGCAGGCATGCGCGTTATAGTTTCCCAGTGACCATCCGAGGAGCAGCGCGCCGTCCCCAGGCTGCGGCACTCACGGGAACCTACGTCGCTTGTCTCGATTGCGGCAGAGAATTTCCGTATGACTGGCAGGAGATGAAAGTCGTCACTTCGCCGGAGCGTCACCGCGAGCGCCTGGCTGAACTGGCCAAGCACGCTGCGTAAGAGGACGGTCGCGTTCCGCGAAAAAACTGTGCCTGATGGCGCAGCGCGGAGCGATCCAAAGAGTCTTGGTCTGAAAGTTCACTTTCCCTGAGCCGCAGGCAAACTGCCTGCGGCTCGTCGCTTTTTGGCTGAAGCGTGGCCATGGTACCTGAGACGGCCCACCGGGGCTGAAGCCCCTCCTCAATTTGACTGTTGACGCGGCGCTGAAGCGCCCCTCTTCCACGGTCGTGTCAGCACCCTCATGTCACCCATGTCTTGTGCCTGGTCGGGGCCGCGGTTAGGCCGGGCGGCCCCGCCGCATCCGGAGCTGACAAGAATCTCACAACAAAAAGCCCCGCGGTTAGGCGGGGCCAATAGCTTTGCGATGTGCTCAATTCTCAACGAGTGGGGTAGTCGGCCGGAATCGGCACTGGAACGCGTTTGTCGATGGGCACAAATTCGCGCTCTCCTTGTCCGGTGTAAATCTGGCGCGGCCGCGCGATCTTCTGCTCCGGATCTGTAATCAATTCCTGCCATTGCGCCAGCCATCCTGCCGTGCGCGGAATGGCGAACAGCACCGTGAACATTTCGGGACGGAATCCCATCGCCTGATACATGATGCCGGAGTAGAAGTCGACGTTAGGATAAAGTTTGCGCTTCACGAAATAGTCGTCTTCTAACGCGATGCGTTCCAACTCGAGCGCGATGTCGAGCTTGGGGCTGCGCCCCGTGACCTGGAAAACCTGCTCGGCGCACCAGCGGATGATTTTCGCCCGTGGGTCGTAATTCTTGTAGATGCGGTGCCCGAAGCCCATCAGCTTGATCTCGCCCGACTTGACCCGCTTGATGTAGGCCGGCACGTGATCTTTTGTGCCGATCTCGTCGAGCATTTTCAGAACTTCTTCGTTGGCGCCGCCGTGCAGAGGCCCGGCGAGCGCAGAGGCCGCCGACGCGACCGACAGATATGGGTCGGCCTGCGAGCTGCTCACCGAGCGCATCGCGTTGGTGCTGCAGTTCTGCTCGTGGTCGGCGTGCAGGATAAACAGAATGTCGAGCGCCCGCGCCAGCGCTGGATTGGCTACATACTTGGGCTCGACCATCTTCCACAACATGTTCATGAAATTTTCGGCGTAGCTTAGATCGTTGTCGGGATAGACGTACGGGAAGCCCACGTTGTGCCGGTACGACATGGCCGCGATCGATGGCACTTTACCGATGAGCCGAGAAATCTGATGCAGGCGGTTGGCCGGGTCGTGGACATTCTTTGCGTCCGGGTACACGCTCGACAAGGCGGCAATCGTGCTCACGAACATCGCCATGGGGTGTGAGGAATAGCGGAAACCTTCCATGAACTTCTTGGTGGTTTCGTGCAGCATGGTGTGGTGCGTAATGTCGTAGACCCAGGCCTTCAGCTCTTTTTCGGTGGGCAGTTCGCCGTGCAGCAGCAGGTAAGCAACTTCGAGAAAAGTACAGCGCTCGGCCAGAACTTCGATGGGGTATCCGCGATAGCGGAGGATGCCCTTGTCGCCGTCGATATAAGTGATCGCGCTCTTGCACGACGCGGTATTCATGAACGCCGGGTCGTAGGTCATCAACCCGAAGTCGTCTCCGCCGGTTTTGATTTGCCGCAAATCCATGGCCCGAATCGTGCCGTTCTCGACCGGGACCGTGTAGGTTTTGTTGGTGCGATTGTCGGTGATGGTGAGTGTGTTCTCTGGCATGAGAATTGTTCCGCCTTATCCGCGTGCCTTTATCTGCGAAGCTTGAAAACAAGCATAGCCGAGCCTAAGTCCGTTCCCCAAGCGAATCTGTGAGCGCGGTCACAAGCCGCTGTGCGGGACGCCCAAAATGCGATTCTATGCCAAATCGAGCCTCGCCGCCCGGTGGAAACTCCCGGAAAACGAAAACCGGCGGCCAAGGCCGCCGGTCATCTTTGATCTAACCCGTTTTTCCAAACCCGTTTCTCTACGCCCCCACGACGGCTAGTTCGAGGACGAATCATCCCGCCGCTTCAGCGTGGGGCGATCGTCGTCGGTCTTGCCATCGCTGGAAGTGTCGGAGGTGTTCGAAGTGCGCCGCAGGCTAGGCTTGTTCGAATCTTTCTGGTCGATGACTTTGTGCTTGTTCTCGATCGACGCCAGCCGTGCCTTCACCTCGTCAAACTCCGACGTAGTCACGACGTACTGCTGTTTGGCGGGAAGAATCTTCCGAATCTCTTCCTGCGATTTCTCAATCCGATCCGGAGTCTGAGGATGGGTTGCGAAGGCCTTTGACAGCGTCCCCGGCTTCTTCTTTTCCATCGCCTGAATCTTTTCGAAGAATGACACGAACGCCGAAGGGTCATACCCGGCGCGGTACATGTATTCGATTCCGAGATAATCCGCTTCCGCCTCAAAGCCGCGGGAGAACTTGAAGAAGGTCAGAGGAATACCGAGGCCCATGCCCTCATACACTCCGTAGCCGATCGCGCCGCCCATAAAAATGGCCGGAATCGAGGCCAGTTGCAGGAGTTGCAGACGTGTCATTTCGCGGCCGTAGTGGCAAGCCGCGACGTGCGCGATCTCGTGCGCCATCACGCCCGCCATCTCGGCTTCTTCATCTGCGGCCAGAATCAGGCCGGAGTTGACGTAGAAGAATCCTCCCGGCAGCGCCATGGCGTTGACCACGTCCGAGTCGATGACTTTAATTGTGAACGGAACCTGCGCGTCAGAATTGCGCACCAGATTCTGCCCAACCCGGTTTACGTATTCAGTAATCACCGGATCGTTGACCAGCTTAATCTGCGATTCGATCTGCTGCGCGTACTGACGGCCGCGGGCCACTTGCCCTTCGACCGTGTACCAGTTGCCCACACCGCGCCCGCAACCCACGTTGCGGTTTCCTACGGCATCAATGTCGGTCTTGCCGCCGTCATGCTTGATCTGACTGTCATCCTGAGTAGGCAGGGTTGCAGGGGGCTGGGTGGGCGCATTCTGCACGTCGCCCGATTTCGGCTGATCTTTGTCTTGATCTGAAACTTGTGCGAACGTCCAGGGTCCCACGCTGAACGCCGCTAATGCGGTCGCGATTGCCAGCCATCTGAGCTTCATAAGGGTACTCCTTAGTGGGATTATACTCCCGCCCGGAAGACACCAAGTCCCAATCTTGGTCCGTATGGTTTGGACGCGGGAAACCCGCCTGTGGGTTATCTGGAGACAAAGAGTTGACAATGAAATCGACCGCGCTCGTGATTTCGGTCGGGTCAACCCTCGCAAGACTGGTATCTCGAAATGCCCCGCTGGACGCGGTTTTCCCTTGACACTGCAAGGGGTTGGACCGAGAATGGACGGCGGTTTAACGGCTGCCTCCCCCTCTTAAGCCGTTATCGGTTCTGGCCATTCCTTTCTTATCTGATGAAGGTGGGTGTCTGCAGTTGCGTGCGTGCAAGCAGGTGTGTGTCTGCGGCCGATAGGGTCTGCCCGGAGTCCGCCAACCGCGATTCGGTTCTGGTTTCAGGAAAGCACAGAGAAGGACAAGGACAATGAAAACGATACTACGTAGTGTGTTCGCTGCAGCCGTGCTGTTCGCCGCTGTGCTCGCGGCGCCGCAGGCGGTTTCCGCTCAGGACTTTGGTTTCCCAGCCACCACCGGCTTCACGACCACTGACGTCTGCAAAAACAGCAACTCCCCAGCACCCCCCTGTCAGGTCCTGACCGTCGGCTCGCCGTTTCAGCCCACGGTGGTCAGCGGCGGAGTTCTGCGCCTGACCTCAGCGAATCTGAATCAGCATGGCGCGGCCTGGTATTACCAGCCGCAGATGGTCTCCACCGGATTCACCACGGCATTTCAGTTCCGAATTTCGAACATGAATTTGTGCCTCTTCTGTAGCTTCCCCGCCGACGGCATGGCGCTGGTCATCCAGAACGACCCAGCGGGCACCGGTGCGATCGGCTACACGGGGAACGGGCAGAACTTAGCTTACGGCAACAATGACGTTTCCACCGCCAGCGGCCCCGGCAATGCCATCACCAACAGCCTGGCCATCGAACTCGATACTTTTCAGAACACCAATTTCAGTGATCCCGACGGCAACCACATCGCCGTCCAGAGTTGCGGCCCGAACAACGCCAGCGCCCTGACGCCGAACAGCGCCGACCACAACTACACCTGCCCAGATGGAAACCTGGCAAAGATTGCACTGCAGAGCCTGCCTGCCGGCCTGTCGTTGTCGGACGGAAACGCGCACACCATCACTGTCAACTATCTGCCGCCGGGGAACTGCACCAGCGGCTGCAACAATCTCTCCGTCTACATGGACAGCACGCTGATCCTGCAGGCAACTTTGAACATTACGACGCAGCTGAATCTGAACGGCAATGGCGGAGCCTATATCGGATTTACCGCCGCGACCGGATCGCACGTGGAAAACAACGACGTTCTCAGCTGGTCGTTCAGTTCCCTGCCGCTGGCGCCCATCACGATTACCCAGCCCCTGCAGCCCACGCAAACCAACTTTAATTACACGCCCACGCTGAGCGCGATATCCGACTACTCGCAGAGCGGGCTCGGCAGCGGCGCGTTCACAGGCGTGTTCCAGCAAGGCACGGTGCAGACCATCACCGATAACGGGCCGGGATCGCAGTTCTACAACCTGGTGCAAAACACTCCATTTCAAGGAACGACGTGCCAGCATCAGGACACGGGCTCGGGCAACTTTGCTTGCGTGATTACTACCGATCTGTGCACGACCCCGACCAGCAGCACGCCCAGCGGAGCCAACTGCCCGCAAACCGGCACGAACTCGCCCATCAACGTTTCGAACACCTACAATCTCGATCCCAGTCAGAAGCCGATCATCGCGCCCGGCTACATCATGGGCACCGACAACGCGCTCACCTGCGAGAACCAGGACAACGGCTGCAAGAATCTGCAGAATATTTTCGTCAGCATCAGCGGTGACCTTGCCACCAGCAACGGCCACACCAACAGCTTCAACTCCACACTGATTCCGATTCTCGGCGTGGTTCAACCGACCACCTCGCCTACTACGAATCCGCAGCTGAATCAGGGCTGGACGAATGCTCCCGTCACTCTGACCCTGAGCAGCACCGACGTTGTGCCCAGCAACAATACCAATCCGCCTGCGACTTTACCCAGCGTCACCAGCATCAACTACTCCGCCACCGGAGTGAATCTGCCCAGCCCACCGACCGGAACCATCACCGGAACCACAGGATCGATCACCATTCCAAACACGGCGCAAGGGGCAACGGTTGTGACCTTCTTCGCCACCGATAGCGCGGGTACGATCGAGAGCACCACGACCAATAACAGCGGGACCGTGAGCAGCGCCAGTCCCACATTCACGATTCAAGTCGACACGATTCCACCGACGGTGAGTTGCACTGCGCCGGCTCCAGCGTGGCAGGCCACCGACGTGACGGTTCCCTGCACCGCCAGCGACAACGCCGGAGGCTCGGGCCTGGCGGGTCCGGCTTCATTCAGCGTGTCAACCGCCGTACCTGCTGGAACGGAAACGAGCAGCGCCACCATCGCTGCTGTGACGGTGCAAGACATTGCAGGAAATGCTTCCACTCCGCAAGGACCGTTCGGTCCGTTCGAAGTGGACAAGAAGCCGCCGGTCATCAGCGGCCCGACGATTTCGCCCTCATCGCCCACGTTCGGGCAAACCATCACTGCGAGTTACAGCTGCACCGACGGCGGATCGGGCGTCGTGCTCTGCGGGCCCACCGGCACAGCAAACATTCCTGCGACGGCGAATACGGGCACGCTCACGTTGACGCCACCCGGCTCGGTGGGAGCGCACACGATCACAATCAATGCCCAGGATGCGGTCGGCAATCAGAGCGCGCCGAGCAGCGTTACCTACGCTGTTGGACAGGCAACGCCGACACTTACCTGGGCCACACCCGCCGCAATTCCCTACGGGACGGCTCTCAGTGCGGCTCAGCTCGATGCAACGGCCAGCGTTCCAGGAACGTTTGTTTATTCTCCGGCCACAGGGACGGTGTTGAATGCCGGCATCCAACTGCTGTCGGTGAGCTTCACGCCGACCGACGCAACTGACTACTCGACGGCCACAGCGAACGTTTCGCTGCAGGTGAACCAGGCAACGCCGATCATCTCCTGGGCGACTCCGGCCCCCATCCCGTACGGGACGGCGTTAAGCTCTACCCAGCTCGACGCCACCGCGAATGTTCCGGGAACATTCGTCTACACGCCCGGGCCGGGAACCATACTGGCAGCGGGAAATCAAACGCTGTCGGTCACCTTCACACCGACTTCGTCGAATTACACGTCGGCGACTGCGCACGTAATCCTGGTGGTGACGCCGGCGCAGCCAGCGGTCAGCGTCTCTCCGACCAGCATCAACTTCGGAACCGTGGCATGGGGTAGAACGGCCACCCAAAGCGTGACCGTCTCTAACGGTGGCAACGCAACGGTGAAGATTTACGGCATTTCGATCCGATGCGGGGCATCGTGCGACGGCGATGACTTTTTCTTCAGGACCTCCTGCCCCACATCGCTGGGGGTGGGCAAGAGTTGCAGCATCGCTGTAACTTTCAATGCCGACGACCCAGGCAGCACGCGCAACGCAACTCTCTACATCATCGACAACGCCCTGGGAAGCCCGCAGTCGGTGGCGCTCACCGGGACGGTCGGCAAAAAAGGAAAATGAGCGGGTCCATTCACAAATGCATAAAGAGGCGAGATCTTTGCGATCTCGCCTTTTCATTTCAGAAGTATTCTAGAGTGGGCGGTATTTTCGAATCGGAAACATTTATGTAACGGTGGGAGTCACGCTCTATTTTCATCGCGCCCGCGCGCTACTGTCGGAACTGCATGGCTTCCGCGTAGACAGGTTTCAGATCGTAGCGCTCGGTCACGGGCTCGGCTCCCTGCTCTTTTCGGATTTCGTCGAGCAGACGCACCGCCTCGCGGTATTGCGGCGTCGCTTCCGATGCGCTTCCCGAAAGCCGGAGAGCCGTTCCCAGCAGGTAATGAATGCGGGCATTCTCCAGGCGCAATCCCAGCTTCTCGCTGCGGCTGAGGGTGCGTTGCAACTCCTGGCGGGCGTGAGCGTAGTCCTTGCTCTTGATCAACGCTTCGGCCAGCGAGACCGAGCATTCGACCGAGAGATATTTCGCTCCAATCGCGTCGGCCTGAGTAACCAGACTTCGCAGCTCGCCAGCAGCAGCCGCGGCGCGCCCTTCGGCGATGGCCACCTTCGCCACATTCAGCTTCGCGATCAGCAGCACGTCTTTTTCCGAACTGTGCGAGGCCAGACGCAGCGCCTGCTGGTAAGAATCCTTCGCGGCTTTCAAGTCACCTTGAAAGAAGCTGGCATCACCCTGGTGGTTTAAGACGGATGCGCTCAGCGAATCGTTCTTCAGTCCTCGGGCCAGGCCCTGAGCCTCTTCCAGCGGTTTCGTAGACTCGGCGCCCCGTCCAGCGTGAGCGAGAGCTCCGCCCAGATCGTTCAGGGCTTGCGCCATCGCGTTGCTGCGATCGCCGAGATCGCGAAATCCCTTCACTGCGTCCTGCAGCGCTCCGATCGCCGGGCCGAGCCGTCCTTGATATTCGAAAACCAATCCCAGGCTGTGAGAAATAATGGCCGCACCCTGGTTGTTGCCGCTCTTGCGATAAAGGTCGAGGCCGCGCATGAGCGCCGTGATCGCCTGGTCATACTGTCCAAGATTGGTGTAGGCCTCGCCCAGATTGTGCAGGGTTTCGGCAATATCGTCGGGCACGTTCAGTTTTTCGCGGAGCTGCAACGACTGTTGCAGGTAAGTGAGCGCGTCTTCGTTCTCGCCCTTGTGCAGATAGGCGTTGCCGATATTGTTCAGGCAGAGCGCCTGGTAGGGCTCGTCGCCGGCGTCGCGCTGAATCTGCAGCGACTCTTTAAACATTTGCAACGCCTGATCGGACTGACCCCGATCGGCATAAAAGTCGCCCAGTTCGATGAGCGTATCGCCCGCGTCTTTCTTGGCGCCAATCTCGCGCCGGATTTTCAGGCATTCGTTATAAGCGGACAACGCGGCGTCGGGCTTGCCCAGCGAGAGTTGCACCTGCGCGATTTCTGAAAGGCTCGCAGCCACTCCGCGCTTCTGCCCCAGGCGCTGGTTAATAGCCATCGAGTCTTCGTAGTTGCGCAGAGCCTCGGCCGGCTTGTTCATTAACTTGTACGCGATTCCGGTGGCCTGCAAGATCAGCGCCTGCTGCTCCTGGTTATCGAGATCGATGGCAATGTGCCGCGCCTGATCGAGCGGGTCGAGTCCCTTCTGGGGATTGCCGGCCTTGATCTCGACACGTCCGCTGGCCAGCAGCGCATCCAGATTCTTGCCGTCGGATTTGAGTACGTTGGCGTAACATGCGCGAGCCTTGTCCAAATCTCCAGCATCTTCGTAAAGGCTGCCGAGCGCGAATTGGACGTCCAGGTTATCGGGGAAACTCTTGGCCAGATTTTCGTAGGCGGCCAGCGCCTTCTGGTTATCCTTGGTGACGCGGGCCAGACTGGCCTCGATGAAATATCTCTGGGCCAGGGGAAGGTTCTGACTCAAATCCAGAGCGTGGCGCGAGCTTTGCTCAGCTTCGGCGTCATAACC
>Ga0210391_10002417_pt1 | contig 16251 bp, 10 predicted proteins | sample IncBWC12OmetaG_FD_160573 | JGI IMG/M metagenome (GOLD analysis project Ga0210391, IMG submission 160573) | Forest soil microbial communities from Barre Woods Harvard Forest LTER site, Petersham, Massachusetts, United States - Inc-BW-C-12-O ... | reverse complement strand
CACGAATGGCCTGCACACCAAGACCATGGGCCAGCACGCCGTGATGCCGCACCTGATTGACCTGGGCTGCGGGCAGCGAGAGGCCGGGAGCGAAACGGCCGATCTTATATCCGTTGTCGGTAAAGCAGATCAGCTCGTTGGTGGTCATGAAGTGCTGCACGCGATCCTGGAACTGATGCGCGACGAAGCCCGCGTAATCGGCATAGGCGAGCGAAGTGTCGCGCGATTGCCAGCCGCCCTCGAGCGCCGCGGGCAGATCCCAGTGGAAGAGTGTGACGTAAGGCGTGATGCGATTGGCGAGCAGCTCATCGAGAACGCGCTTGTAATAATCGAGGCCGGCAGGATTAGGCTGGCCCTTGCCATCAGGAAAGACCCGCGGCCAGGAGATGGACATGCGGTATCCGCCAACGCCGAGATTCTTCAAGAGCTTGATGTCTTCTTTGTAGAGGTGATAGGAATCGTCGGCCACGTCGCCGGTATCGCCGTTGAAGGTCTTGCCTGGGGTGTGAGAGAAGACATCCCAGACGGAGGGCTTGCGGCCACCTTCCTTTGCGGCGCCTTCAATCTGGTAAGAAGCCGTGGAACAACCCCAGACAAAGCCCTGCGGGAACTTGAGCTCGCCAGGACGCGCCTGGCTGCGCGCGATCTCAGGCAGCCCTGCTCCGGCGAGCGCGAAGGTTGCGGCTGCCGTTTTGCCAAACTGACGGCGGCTGATGTCTTTCATTTCCTGGTTTTCCCCCGCGCCTGACCGTGACGCACCGCTTGAAGCAAAATCGTTTTAGCAGAACTGCGGAACAGGATGCAAGTGAAATTCGAAAAAGCGTGCAAAGGAAATCCGGAGGGTACGAAAATGGTCAAAGGAAGAGACGCTCAAGACACTCCGGCCGCAGGGTTTAGGCTGATAAATCCATTAAGGCAGGTCTTTCAAGAGCGCAGGCCATACTCCGCCCGCCACCCCAGTAGCTGAAGGGAGTTGCGCGCAGGGTTTGGAGCGCGCCCGTATTATGCGTTTAGTAAAACCTTTGAGTCAATAGGTAATTTTGCCGGGTAGCGGCATGCAGAGAAGAAAAAAGGCCGCATTCCCGGAACGGGATGCGGCCTCGTGCCGATCGATTCAGCGGCGATTTACATCTCTTTCACGCCTTCAACGAATGCCTTGAGCTTGCGGCTGCGCGAAGGATGACGCAGCTTGCGCAGCGCCTTGGCTTCGATCTGGCGGATGCGCTCGCGGGTGACCTGGAAGCTCTGGCCGACTTCCTCAAGCGTGTGCTCTGATCCATCTTCAAGCCCGAAGCGCATCTTGATGACACGCTCCTCGCGCGGCGTGAGCGTGCGCAGAACCTGCGAGGTGTACTCCTTGAGGTTGACGCCGATGACGGCCTCGGAGGGTGAAACGGCCTGGCGGTCTTCAATGAAGTCGCCGAGGTGCGAATCTTCCTCTTCACCGATGGGCGTTTCGAGCGAGATGGGCTCCTGCGCGATCTTGAGGACCTTGCGGACCTTGGCGACAGGAATATCCATGCGGCGCGCAATTTCCTCACTCGACGGCTCGCGGCCCAGCTCCTGCACCAGTTGACGAGACGTGCGGATGAGCTTGTTGATGGTCTCGATCATGTGCACCGGGATGCGGATGGTGCGCGCCTGGTCGGCGATGGCGCGCGTGATGGCCTGGCGGATCCACCACGTGGCGTATGTCGAGAATTTATAGCCGCGGCGGTACTCGAACTTGTCGACGGCTTTCATCAGGCCGATGTTGCCCTCCTGAATGAGGTCGAGGAACTGGAGACCGCGGTTGGTGTACTTCTTGGCGATCGACACGACGAGTCGCAGGTTCGCCTCAATAAGCTCGCGCTTGGCCTGCTCGGCGTCCATGTCGCCCTGGATCATTTCGCGCTGCGTGCGCTTGAGCTCGACAATGGAAACGCCGGCTTCGCCCTCGATCTTTTCGAGATCGGTGCGGCAGTTCTTCTGCTGGCGGCGATATTCCTTCTTGAGATCCTCGCTCTTTGAGGCCTCGTGCTTCTGCTCGAGCGAGCGGATCTGGCGCTCCAGCGTGCGCATGGTGTCGACGGTCTTGTTGACCTTGTCGAGCAGGCGCTTGCGCTCCATGGCCGTGTACTTGAGCTCGCGCACGATGCGTGATACGTAGACCTTTTCGCGGGCGATGGTCCAGCGCAGGCGGCGCGCCTCCCTGACCTTGGCTTTGTTGCCCGGTGCGATGGCAGCCAGCTTTTCATCGAGCTGCGCGATCTTCTTCTGGTGCTTCACCAGAGTGTCAGTGCGCGCGACGGTGGCCCTGACGCGAGTCTGCACCACCTCTTCGGTGAGCTCTTCCTCATCGAAGATCACCACTTCTTTCACGTTGCGTACGCCGCGCTTCAGGTCTTCGCCGAGCGCCGCAATCTCGCGGATCACGATGGGCGAACGCGAAATGGCCTTGAGTACGCGCATCTGCCCGCGCTCGATGCGCTTGGCGATCTCCACTTCGCCCTCGCGGGTAAGCAGCGGGACGGTGCCCATCTCACGCAGGTACATGCGGACGGGGTCGTTGGTTTTTTCGAGCGTGCCGGGCGTCAGATCGAGCTCTACATCTTCGCCGCCCTCTTCGAGCTCGAAATCCTTGTCGCCGGGAAACTTCGGCGCCTCAAGCAGATCGATGCCCTGGCCGCTGATAGTCGTCATCAGGTCGTCAAGATCGTCGGCCGAGCCGATCTCATCGGGCAACACGTCGTTGACGTCGCCGTAAGTGAGATAGCCCTTCTCTTTGCCGGTCTCAATCAGTCCCTGCACATCTTCTTCGAATTTGCCTTCGTCAATTGCCAAATGATTCCTACTCTCTCCGGCAGCATGCATCCGCGCGATGCAAGTTGCGCGAGTTTCAATTCAATCCCTCAAAACCAATCCCGCAGGCCCTATGCCGTAGGCCGCGCCTCAGCAGACTCTCGGCAACGGGCCGCGCATCTGGGCAGGAGCGGCCCAATCATGAGCAGAGGCTCCATGCCAAACATGAGATGCGCGCACGCCGCTACGCGCTCTCGAATGCCAGAAATCAACATTCAGGCGCACAAAAAGAAGACTTCAATTGCGAAGTCAAGACACGCAAACGGGCGCGCAAACACCCGCGCATTCCGCTCATGCGGCGAACATATTTTTCTCGGAACAGGATGACTGCGCTTCAGGTTTCGCCTGGGTCGCCCGCGAGCCGAAGCTCATGTGTGGGGCAAAGGGGCGCGCATCCTCACTGAGATCAACAGATTACCACAAAATCACTCGCCGGCGCCAGCACAAATCCTGCGGAAAATCAACCCAGTTAAACGATTTGGTTCCGGTCGGGCGCGGTTCTTCGATCCTTCCGCTCTTATTCCCTTATTGATTAGACGCCACAGACCCTTAACTCGACGCAAGGACGCAGGCACTTCCGTCACGGCCGCGGTCTTGCTGCTAACCCCTAGCGATCCTTGGGCTTGCGGGAATGGAGGTGGCGGAGGGCGCGGTCGAGATCGAGCTTCTGCTGGGTGAGCAGGGCCAGGGCGGCGTGGTCGCCGCGGCGCTCTGCTTCAGCGATCTGGGCGCGCAGGTCGCGGATGCGGCTTTCGATGGCGCGCTCCTCAACCTCCTGCAGGGCGCTTTCGACTTCACGGTCGTCCGGCGGGCGCGTCTCGGCTAGCAGCGCTTCGGCAAGCAGCGCTTTTTGCGCCGGTTCTTCCACCACTTCCATGGGATCTTTGGCTTCGCGCCCGGCGAGAGCCTGGAGGGCAGGGAAGGTGGCAAGATGCTCAAAGCAGCCAGGCTCTTTGTTGAGAGCCTTGGTGACGAGATGGCGCGCGTAGGCAGATTCGATTTCAGTGTTGGCCAGGACGCGCAGCAGCACACGCTCCACCTCAGAGAGCGCGGCCGGGCGCGCATCGACATGATCGCGGCGGCGGAGCGCGGCCTGCCGCAGCTCTTCGCGCATCACCGCCGAGCCGATGCCGAGTCTCTGCGCGGCATCATTGGCGAATTGTTCCCGCGCAATCATTTCCGGTATGCGGCGGATATGAGGCAGCAGGTAGTTCTTCGCCTTTACAGACTGTTCAGGCGTGGAACCGGGGAAGAGCTGGCGTGCGCGATCGATGAGATAGTCGGACTGGCGGCGCGCGCCGCGGATCGCTTCTTTGTAGGCTTCGACGCCGCGCTCGCGGACGAAGCGGTCGGGATCGAGGCCGCCGTCGAGAGTGACGATGCGGATGGCGAATCCCTCTTCAGTGAGCAGCGCGATGGATTTTTCTGCGGCGTTGGCGCCAGCGGCATCGGGATCGAAGTTGACGACGACGTTCGACGTGTGGCGCTTCAAGATTGCCACTTGCTGCTCGGTGAATGCGGTGCCGCTGGTGGCGATGACGTTCTGGACGCCGGCGAGAAAGACGCTGATGCAGTCCATCTGGCCCTCGACCAGCAGCGCAAACTCAAGCGCGCGAATGGCGGGCTTGGCTTTATCGAGATTGAAGAGCACCTGGCCCTTGGTGTAGAGCGGCGTCTCCGGCGAATTGATGTACTTTGCACCGGCCTTCTCTCCGGTCTCAAGCGCGCGCGCAGTGAACGCGATCACGCGTCCGCCTTCATTGCAGATGGGAAAAGTCACGCGCTTGCGGAAGCGATCGTAGATAGGCCCTTGCGTTCCGTCGCCCTGCTCTTTTGCGCTGAAGAGGCCACTGGCGCGCAGCGTTTCCTGATCGGCCATACCGCCGAGTTTGTCGCGCAGCGCGTTGAAGCTGTCGGGCGCGTAACCGATTCTAAATTTTCTGATTCCCTCTTCCGAAAGTCCGCGGCCCGCAAGGTATTCACGGGCCATCGCGCCTTCAGGTGAGCGCAACTGCTCCTCGAACCACGCGGCCGCGGTTTCCTGCAGGTCGAGCAGCTTGCCGCGAAGCCGCGCCTCTGCGGCCTGCTCCGGGGAAGAGAACTCGCGTTTGGGCAGTGGAATGCCGCACTTCTGCGCGACAACGCGTACGGCCTCAGGAAAGCCGATGTTCTCCAGACGGCCGACGAAGGTGAACACATCACCTGTTGCCTGGCAGCCGAAGCAATAAAAGAATTGCTTGGCGCCGTTCACGTTGAACGATCCGGTTTTTTCCTTGTGGAAGGGGCAGAGTCCCACGAAGTTTGTTCCGGCTTTGCGCAGGCGAATATAGCTCTCGATCACCTTGACGATATCGGCCTGCTGCTTGACGGATTGGGCGAAGTCCTGCACGGATTTTTCTAATCGGCTCTAACTGAGGATAAGGCCGCGAGAGCGCAGCCGATGTGGAAGAGGTGGATTGCAGGGCGGACGGCACGCGGCCGATGGAACGCGGCATCGCCGCCGGACAGTACAATTTCGGAATCGAGAATTGCAGAGGAAAGCGAGTCAGGAAATGATCTCCGACCTAACCGAATGCCCCGCGCGGCGCCGCGCAAGCCGTGCTTCGATTTTCGCTCATCCCGTTTTCCGGCTGCCGGCCGCACTTTGTGTTCTGGCTGCGCTCTTCCCAATCTCTCTGCCGCTGCGCGCGCAAACGCCGAACACGACTGCGAGCCAGGTCACGAGCACGGATGCGAGCTCCAGCGCGGCGGGAGGCATTGACCTGGGCAATATGGATCGGTCGATCAAGCCGGGCGACAATTTCTATCTCTATTCGAACGGCGGCTGGCTCAATCGCACCGAACTTGCTCCGGATCGCGCCGCAATCGGCGTCTTCAACCGTCTTGACGACCTGAGCCGCAAGCAGTCCGCGGCCATTATTGAGGATGCGGCAAAGTCCAACGCTCCCGCGGGCTCAAATCAGCGCAAGATCGCGGACTTCTACAACGCATTCATGGACGAAGCGGCGATCGAGTCCAAGGGTCTTGAACCAATCAAGCCGCATCTCGCCGAAATCGCGGCCATTCACGATCGCCATCAACTTGCGATCGAGTTGGGCAAAGGCCTGCGCGCCGATGTGGACCTCCTGAACAACGCAGTCTTCCAGACACCCAATCTTTTCGGGCTTTGGGTGGCTCCCGGATTCAGCGATTCAGAGCATTACGTGCCTTATCTACTGCAGGGCGGGCTCGAGCTGCCGAGCCGCGACTACTATCTGGATACGAGCGACAGCATGAAGCAGGTTCGTGCCAAGTATGCTTCGCACGTGGCCGCCGTGCTGCGCCTCGCGGGATTTGACGATGCCGACGCGCGCGCAGGCCGCGTGATTGAGCTCGAAACTGCCATGGCGAAGACGCACATCAGCCTTGCGGACATTGAAGACATCGCCAAGGCGAACAACCCGTGGAAGCGCAGTGACTTTGCCGCGAAGGCCCCGGGGCTGGATTGGGACGCGTACTTCGACGCCGCGGGCCTTGGGCATCAACAGGATTTCATCGTGTGGACGCCGACGGCATTTACCGGCGAGTCCGCGCTGGTGGCATCAACACCGATCGACACATGGAAAGACTGGCTTGCCTTCCACCTGATCGACAACTCCTCAACCTTTTTGCCGAAAGCATTCGCGAGCGAGCATTTCGATTTCTACGGCAAGGTGCTGGCCGGCGTGGAACAGCAGCGACCACGCGACCTGCGCGCCGTGGACTGGGTGAACTACTATCTCGGCGACGCAGTGGGCCAGATCTACGCGCAGAGGTATTTTTCGCCGGAAGCCAAAGCGCAGGCGCAGGCCATGGTGGCGAATCTGATTGCTGCGTATCACAAACGGTTGGCCTCATTAACCTGGCTCGCGCCCAGCACACTGGCGGAGGCGCAGGCAAAGCTGGATACGCTTTATGTTGGCATCGGTTATCCCGACAAATGGACCGACTATTCAGGGTTCGAAGTTCGCGCTGACGATGCTTTCGGCAATGCTCATCGCTACGGGTTGTGGGACCTGCATCGCCAGTTGGCGCGTATCGGCGGCCCGGTGGACCGGCACGAGTGGACCATGACGCCGCAGACGGTGAATGCCGTGAATCTACCGCTGCAGAATGCGCTGAGTTTTCCCGCCGCCATTCTGCAGCCGCCGTTCTTTGACGCCAAGCGGCCCGCCGCTGAAAATTACGGCGCCATCGGATCGATCATCGGCCATGAGATCAGCCACACCTTCGACCAGGAAGGCAGCGCCTTTGACTCGAAAGGCCGCGTGCGCAACTGGTGGACGCCGGCAGACAGCGCCCACTTTAACGAGGCTGCGGTGAGGCTGGAAAAGCAATACGACGCGTACGAGGTGTTTCCCGGGCTGCACGTGAACGGCAAGCAGACGATCGACGAGAATATTGCCGACCTGGGCGGCGTGGCCGCTGCATACGACGGATATCGCACGTCGCTGAACGGAACTGAAGCGCCGGCGCAGGACGGCTTCAGCGATGATGCGCAGTTCTTTATTGCCTATGGGCAGAACTGGGGCGAGAAGGAGCGCGAAGCGGTGCTGCGCAATCAAGTGCTGGCCGACGCACATTCTCCGTCGGAGTTTCGCGCGGACATCGTGCGCAATTCCGATGCCTGGTACAAGGCGTTCAACATCCGGCCGGGCGACAAGCTCTATCTGGCGCCGGCCGATCGCCTGAAGATCTGGTGAGGCGGGCGGCGAGCGGGGCTGGGTGGCGAACTAAATTGCTGAGGAAGCAGGAGTTCGCCAAGCAACTTCCCATCCCACTGCAGTCATCTAAAATAGTCAGATAGAAGCCTGAACCCGCGGTCCCATCCGCTGCGCCACTTGTCTGGCATTCCGTTAGCGGGACCGCACAAAGGCGGGCCCCTCTGCCCCCTGAAAAAAAATCCCCCTGGAGGTTGCACATTATGCGCACGACAGCTTTGCGGTTTGCTCGCTCTTTTGTGGGCGCCATGTTGGTGGTTGTTTTCCTCGTTCCACAGGATGTAGTTGCGCAGGCCGCGCAGCACGTGGTGAGCCCGGCAGATCTCGGGAAAGCCGCCGTAGACGCCTCGCAGGCGCGCGAAAAGAATCTCGAGACGCTGAATCAATTCCTGTCTTCCGACAAGGCGCAGGAGGCGTTGCAATCTGCGAACATCGACCCGCAGCAGGTGAAAAAGGCTGTTGCCGGATTGAGCGATGAAGAGCTGGCGCAACTGGCGCAGCGCGCCAACAAGGCGCAAGCCGACTTTGCCGCCGGGAACATGGACAACCGCGATCTGCTGATTATTCTGGTGGCGATCGCGGCTCTTATCCTCATTATTGTGGCGGTGCGCTGAAAGTAGCCGGCGATGCCGAATAGAACTGCGAGAACTGGACTCCTGATAACGACGCTGTTGCTATGCGCCCTTGCGCTTGCGGCGGAGGCGGCAGACATGTGGCTCGACGTGCCGTTTGTTGCGCAAACCAAGGACGGGTGCGGCGCGGCGAGCATCGCCATGGTGATGCAGTACTGGGAGAGGCAGCAGGGGCAGGCGACGCGGACGGAGGCCGAGCCGGCGCAGATTCTGCACGCGCTCTACTCCGAGCCAGCGCACGGGATTTATGCGTCGGCAATGTCGCATTACTTTGAGGCGAATGGCTTCCGTGCCTTCGCTTTTCCGGCGGACTGGGTCGACATCGAGCGCCAGCTGCACTACGGGCGGCCGCTGATCGTTGCACTCAAGCCCGGTGCGTCGCTTCACTACGTGGTGGTGGCGGGCGTGGACGAGCCCGAACAACTGGTGTTGGTCAACGATCCCGCGCAGCGCAAGCTGCTCAAAGAAGACCAATCGCAATTCGAGCGGGAATGGAAGGCCGCCGGAAACTGGGCATTGCTTGCCGTTCCTCAGACGAGCGCGTCCCAGACGAGTACCCGTTGAACGCGCTGCGGCGCTGGTGCGTGGGCGCCCTGCTTCTCTTCGGCACGGTGCATTTGTGTTCGCAGGCCACACCGCAGCAGCTCACCGACGAACAGTTACAGCAGCTCGCAAGCGCCCAACGCTGGAGCGAGATCGTTGCGCTGCTTGAGCCTGTGCATCTGCGCACGGCAGAGATGGATTACTCGCTGGGCATGGCGCTGGCGCAGCTCGGCCGGCTCGCTGAAGCGCAGAGCGCGTTCGAGGAAGGCCAGCGGCTTGCGCCTCATGACGAGCGGTTTCCCGTGGAACTGGCCGGCGTTGCATTCAAGCAGAAGAATTATCAGCTCACGATTGGCGAGTTGCGGTGCGCGCTTCGGCTGTCGCCCGGCGACACGTACGCGAACGATTTTCTCGGAACGACTTATTTTGTCGAGGGCAACCTCGAGGCAGCGCTGAAGTACTGGAACCGCGCGGACAAGCCGCAAATTGCCGAAGTGCGTGCGGACCCCGTGCCGCGGCTTTCGCCCGCGCTGCTCGATCATGCGTTCGCGTTTTCACCCGCGGCGACACTGACACTGCCGCAGCTTGCGGACTCGGAAGCGCGGCTGCGCGGCCTGGGCGTGTTTCCGCAGTTTCATTTCGATCTGAATGCGCGCGGCGACGGAAAATTCGACGTCGTGTTTCGCGGCAGCGAACGCGACGGCGCGGGCGCCGGGAAGCTGGAAGCGCTGCTGCTTTTCTTTCAAGGAATTCCTTTTCAGGAAGTAAATCCGAGCTATTACAACCTGCATGGCGAAGCCATCAACTTCGATTCCGTGTTCCGCTGGGACGCGCAGAAGCGGCGCATCGCGGCCGAATTTTCCGGGCCATTCGAGCAGAGCGCGACCCGTCGCTGGAAGATTGCGGCGGACCTGCGCAACGAAAACTGGGCGCTTCGCGATGGATTCACGGGGCCGGCTCCGGTGCTGGCCGGCCTGAATCTGCGCGACGAAAAGGTGAGCTTCGATCTTGTGTCGCATGCCAGCGACCGGTTCAGCTGGATGGTGGGCGCGGAGGTTTCGCATCGTAATTACCGCAGCGTCGAGGCGGGAGTCGCGGCGGCGGGCGGGCCGTATCTCACGCCGCAGATGCTGGCTGCGGGATACGCGCTGCAGCAGCAGGCGCAGGTGACGAGCACATTGTGGCGCGTGCCGGAGCGCCGATTCACACTGGATGGCGCGGCAACATCCGGCGCGGGACGATTGTGGTCGCGACCGGGCGAGGGATTTGAAATGCTGACCGGATCGCTCGGCTGGCACTGGTTTCCGCAGTTGAAGGGAGACGATTACGAAACGTCGCAACAGTTCCGCGCCGGCCGGACCTTTGGCCAAGTTCCGTTTGACGAGCTGTTCATTCTGGGTCTGGAGCGTGACAACGACCTGCCGTTGCGCGCGCACATCGGCACACGCGACGGCCGCAAAGGCAGCGCGCCGCTGGGCCGCGATTACCTGCTGGAGAACTGGGAGACGAACAAGAATATCTACGGCAACGGAATCTTCAACGTGCAACTTGGCCCGTTCTTCGACTTTGGAAAAATCAGCGACCCTGGCACGGCGCTCGGTTCGCGCGAGTGGCTTTTCGACACGGGCGCACAGGCCAAGCTGCGTGTACTCGGCGTTGGGCTTGTCTTCAGCTACGGCAAAGACCTGCGGACGGGCAACAATGCATTTTATCTTTCGCTGTCCGAATAGGATCACAATCGCCAACGGCAATGTCGGCCGGATCGGAATTTTGGGCGATCCGAAAACATACGCGTTCTCGATCTTGAAGTAGTTGACGATAGGATTGGGGCAGGCCCTGATGGGATACGGCCCTGAAAAGCGCGCCGAGACATTGGGCGGGCAGAAACGATCGCGGACAGAAAGAGCTTGACGGGAAAGAAAGTACCGGCTGCGGGACAGATCGGGCTATCCGCGAGACAGGCCAGGACCCGGAGCGGGTAAAGGCAAAATAGTTGTTGAAACAAATATCGCCTTACGGCATCCAACGGTTACAAGGAGGCAGTACCCCATGACCCCAGCAACGACCCCGACCACAACTCCAGCAACGACCACCTGGAACATCGACCCGGCGCACTCGTCCGCCGAATTCAAGGTAAAGCACATGATGATCTCGAACGTAAAAGGCAGGTTCAGTGGAATCAAAGGCGTATTGAACCGGCACGAAGCTGATCACACGCTATCAACCCTCGATGTCTCCATCGACGTGAGCACTGTGAACACCCAGGACGCGCAGCGCGATGGCCACTTGAAGAGCGCCGATTTCTTCGATGTGGAAAAGTTCCCGGCCATGACTTTCAAATCGACGCACATTGAGAAGAAGGGCGACGGCTTTGCGGTTACCGGCGACCTAACCATCCACGGTGTCACCAAGCCGGTGGTTTTGAACGTGGAGGGAGTGAGCGAGCCCGCGAAGGATCCCTGGGGCAACATGCGCATCGGGCTCGAGGCCACGGGAAAGGTCAACCGCAAGGACTTCGGGCTTACCTATAACGCGGCGCTTGAAACCGGCGGCGTGCTGGTGGGTGAAGAAGTCTCCATCACGCTTGACGTTCAGTTCGTCAAGGCAGCCTGACGACGGACTGCGCAGCGAGTTGATTCGGCAAGGGATGGGGCGGCGATCGGCGACCCATAGCCGGCCCGCAAATTACCTGTTGCAACAAATATCTCCCCCGCGCATCTAATATCTGCAAGCTCAAAGCGCAATCAGGGGCGAGACTCCGTTAAGCGCCGCCAGGCCAGTTGGCTTTCAGTTCCAGTTGGTTTTCAATTCTGGAGGAGCCATTCTGTGTCTGTCGCGTCGGCTCGCTGCCTTGCGCACGGAGGTTCACCATGTCACTCAGAGCCGTAAAACAGATTTACCAGACCAAGCCGACGATTGAAGGCGCCGGCGTAAAGCTGCAGCGCGCCTTCGGCTTCGGCAAGACGCAGGAGTTCGATCCCTTCCTGCTGCTCGACGATTTTCGGAACGAGAACCCGGCCGACTATCTCGCCGGTTTTCCGTGGCATCCGCATCGCGGCATTGAGACCATCACCTATGTGCTGGCCGGTGAAGTGGCGCACGGCGACAGCCTGGGCAACAAGGGGCGAATGACCGCGGGCGACGTGCAATGGATGACGGCGGGAAGCGGCATCCTGCACCAGGAAATGCCCAAGGGCGATGCGCAGGGACGCATGCATGGATTCCAACTTTGGGCCAATCTGCCGGCCGCGCTCAAGATGACCGACCCGCGCTACCAAGACATTCCGTCGTCTGCGATTCCAGAAGTGACGGAGGACGACGGCACGAAGGCGCGCATCATTACCGGCCAATTCTGGGGTAAGACGGGGCCCGTGGAGGGTGCGTCTTCCGGGCAATACTCGGTGGATGCGCGCTATGTCGACATCTCGGTGCCGCCATTCAAGCGCAAAACCATCAAGGTGGAGACGACACGCAACGCATTTGCTTATGTCTTCGCGGGAGCGGGGACGTTTCGCGACGCATCGGCGCCGCGGGCTGTGCTGACCGAGTCTGGGATCGATCCCAATGCGCAGCCGGTCTACGACGCGAAGAACCACTCGCTCGTTCTCTTCGATCGCGGCGACGAGATCGTGGTGCAGGCCGGGCCGGAGGGGATTCGCTTCCTGCTTGTCAGCGGCAAGCCGCTCGAGGAGCCGGTGGCGTGGTACGGGCCGATCGTGATGAACACGCAGGCCGAGCTGCAGCAGGCGATGAGCGAACTGCAGACGGGCAAATTCATCCGGCATCAATAAGGCGGAGCGAAACGCCGGGTGCGGGCCGAACAGGAAACTCCCGCAATCGGCCCACAGCCTTCAGGTTTCAACCCCTCAGGCCGGCGGGTCGCGCGGCTGTGCAGCAGCGTTAGGGCAGCGCCTTTTCGTGCACGAATCCATTCAAAGTGGTCAGGCGACTGACCGTTCGCCGTGAATATCTCGATATATCCGCAGGAAAAATTCCCCGCTCGCTGGCTCGGCGGACGTTCGCGGCGATAGAATCCGAATGCGATGTCAGAGTCCATAAGCCGCCGATCTGAGCAGATCGTCAAGTATCTGCTCAACGCGGGGACGGCTACGATTGAAGAACTGCTGAGTGTCGCCGGCTCGTCGGCTCCCAGCATTCGCCGCGACCTCGCGCGGCTTGAGAACCGTGGATTGATCCGCCGCACGCACGGCGGCGCCGAGCTTGTGGAGCCGCTGCTCTATGAGCCTTTCCGGTTCGATAGCTCCTTTCTGGCGCGGGAGCAGCGCCACGCCGCGGAGAAGCGCCGCATCGGCCTTGCCGCAGCCGAGCTGATCCAGGCGGGCGAGACGGTGGGGCTTTCGGCAGGCACCACCACCACGCATATCGGCCGCAGCCTGCGCCATCGCGAAAAGATCCAGGTGATCACCAACGCGATCAATATCGGCATGGAGCTTTGCAACCAGACGGCGATCCGTACCTACCTGACCGGAGGCGAGGTGCTGTGGGCGTGGGCCTTCGCGCTTACCGGCAACGCGGCGCTGAACTTTCTCGACAACGTATATATGGACAAGGTTTTTTTGAGCGTGACGGGGCTGGACGCCGAGCGCGGCGCGACGTCACTCGAGACCGACGAAGCGCTGGTCTACAAGAAGATGATCAAGCAGGCGAAGCAGGTGATCATCGCATGCGATTCGAGCAAGCTGGGCAAGGTGAGCCCCGCGATCATCTGCGCAGCGAGCGAGATTCATGTGCTCATCACCGACAGTGGAGCGACGCCCGAGGCCGTGGCGCCGTTTGAGCGGCAGGGAACAACAGTGCTGCGCGTGTGACGCGCGCATTGATTGCGCCTCAGTGAGAATGAAGTTCAGGCGGGGCTCTGAGGGCCGGGAGGCCCTCAGTACAGCCGGTCTGGAGACCGGCGCTACGATTTCCGGTAAAACAGAGCGGCGCTACAATTCTCGGAAATACTTGGGAAATGCGGGTTAACCGTTGAATGCCGGCGCGAGCGCCGAGCGGTACTCGCCGTTGAGCAGGCGGACGGCTTCACGCACGTCGTCTTCGAGAGCATGACCGTTATGCGCGGCCGACGCGCTGCCATTCCTGCGGCTCAGCGATCCATGCAGGGAATAAACCCCGGCGCGGCGAACTACCTCGACCAGACTCTCCAGGCGAAGGCCTCCACCGGCGATGATGCGAATGCGCCCGGCCGCCTGATGGCGAAGCATGCCGATCAGCTTTGCGCCGGTGAGCACATCCGCGGCTCCGCCTGAGGTGAGCAGGCTTTCTGCGCCAGTGGCGATCACGTCGTCGAGCGCCTCGCCCAGATCTCTTGTTTCATCGAACGCGCGATGAAAGGTGACGTCCATGGGGCGAGCCAGCTCGACGAGCGCGCGAGTGCGCTCGATGTCGACGCGACCATCGCGAAGCAGAACGCCGAGCGCGACACCACCGGCGCCGGCGCGTTTTGCCTGAGCCACCTGTCCGCGCATCAGCTCAAATTCCCCGGCGGAATAGACAAAGTCGCCGCCCCGGGGACGGATCAGCACATGAACGGGAATGGCGAGGGAGCGGAAGTCGACGGCCGTCAACTCGGAAGCAGGCGTGATTCCGCCACAATGGAGTTCCGAGCAGAGTTCGATGCGGTCTGCTCCGCCTGCCACTGCGGCGGCGGCCGCATCCATCGATTCAATGCACAACTCAAAGAAGACAGAATTCATGATGGATCCCGATTTTCCTCCGTGGGCCGACTGCTTAGATGGCGAAAGTGCGAGTCCAGCGAAGGCCATCGATCGCCCGGGCCAAACGGTACCTGAGCAAATCGCCTCGAAATGAAAACGTCAAGCCTCCGCGAACAATGGGCCCCGCCGCAGATCCGCCGATGGCAAACTCTGAGGCAGAAACAATGAGTTTATAGCATATGGAATTGAAACATGCAATAAAGTGATCGAAACTATCTATACCGATCAATAATGTGGAAAAGAACCGCAAACTATGGAAATCAACCAAAACTGTGCAATTGCGGGAATTGCAGGAAAAATCTGAAATAGAGGCATAAGCAGGCCTGAAGGCATTACCTTTGTTGTAGTTCCGGGTTGATATTGGTCAACACGGATCAATAAAATGATCATTTGATATAGATATTGTCATTTTTACTATTGCAATTTTCGGAAATGTTGCTGTAGTATTTCGTGAACTGATGGTTGAGTAATTCACTGCGGTTTGATCGGCTGCACTATTTCCTGACTTTTAGGGCGGTCGGCAGTAGATGGCTGGGGAGTTTTCCAGGACCGGCGTTCCGCGATTTCAAGATTCGACTCATCGCCGCGCGACCGGCGGCACATTGCAGCCCGGATGCCGTCGTCGAGCTCGAAGCACCAACCTGAATCGTTCATGAGGAGGAGATTCCAGTGAAGCTGAATCCAAGAATGGCCTTGATTGCGGTTGGCGCCGCCTGTCTGTTTGTAGTTCTGTTCGGCGTGTCGCCCGCTGCGTGGACGCAGCAGTCAGCCGGCTCGATCACCGGACTCGTCACGGATGCATCGGGTTCCGCCATTTCGGGCGCGATGGTCACGGCGACGGATCTCGACCAATCGACAACCTGGAGCACGAAAACCACCGACGCCGGGCTTTACGAGTTTCCTACCATTCCCGTGGGCAAGATCCAGGTGAAGGTGGAAGCGTCAGGCTTTTCTGTGGAAGTGCGCAGCCCGTTCACCCTTGTGCTCAACCAGGTTGCCCGCGTGGACTTTCGCCTGAAGGTCGGCATGGTGAACCAGACGGTGACGGTGAGCGACGTTCCGCCGCTTCTGCAAACGGGATCGACTGAGGTGGGCACGCTCATTGACGCGGACGCCGCTTCGTCTCTTCCTCTGGCAAGCCGCGACATCAATCAGCTGACCCTCCTAGCTCCGGGGGTATTGAGCGCCAACATCTTTGCGTTCCAGTCGCCGCAGACCACGTTCGGCACCGGGCGGCCGTATGTAAACGGCGCGCGCGAGCAGGACAACAATTTCATCCTCGACGGCATGGACATCAACCAGCCCGACAATGACGATGTTGCCTACACTCCGGCACCCGACGCTGTGCAGGAATTCAATATGATCGTCAGCAACGCGCCGGCCGACTACGGCAACTATGCCGGCGGTGTGATCGTGGAATCGATGAAGTCCGGCACCAACAAATACCACGGCAGTCTCTACGAGTACGTGCGCAACACCGATCTCGATGCCAACACCTGGCAGAACAAGGCGGTGGCCTTTGTCTCGGGCTACGGCACCGCGACGACGCAGCCGCGTCCGGTTTTGCAGTGGAATGAATTTGGCGGTACCGTCGGTGGTCCGATCATCAAGAACAAGCTGTTCTTCTTTGCCGACGAAGAGACCTCAATCTTCAACCAGCCCAAGACCCCGAACCAGAATACGCTCGTGCCCAGCGCCAGCTTCTACACGCCCAGCACAGGCAAATTGGGCGGTTCGGTCTATGACCTCGGTTGGTTC
>Ga0210391_10002416_pt1 | contig 16261 bp, 8 predicted proteins | sample IncBWC12OmetaG_FD_160573 | JGI IMG/M metagenome (GOLD analysis project Ga0210391, IMG submission 160573) | Forest soil microbial communities from Barre Woods Harvard Forest LTER site, Petersham, Massachusetts, United States - Inc-BW-C-12-O ... | reverse complement strand
AAACTGACGGCTTAGAGGTTTTAGAAACCAGGGAGTGGGTCGATTCCCTGGACTACGTTCTCGAAAAAGGCGGTCCCAATCGCGCCGGCCGCCTGTTGCAGCAACTGGCGCTGCACGCGCGCCAAGAGGCCGGCATCCACCTGCCTTTCTCGGCAACCACGCCGTATCAGAATACGATTCCGACCCGCCAGCAGCCACCCTTCCCCGGCAGCCAGGAGATGGAACGCCGCATCAAGAGCCTGGTCCGCTGGAATGCGCTGGCCATGGTGGTGCGCGCCAATAAAATTCAGGAAGGCATCGGCGGGCACATTTCAACTTTCGCCTCGGCCGCCACGCTATATGAAGTTGCATTCAATCATTTCTTTCGCGCACGAACAGAAAGCGGCGACCGCGATGTTGTCTATTTCCAGGGCCACGCCGCTCCGGGGATTTATTCCCGCGCTTATCTCGAAGGCCGCATTTCAAAAGAGAAGCTGCAGAATTTCCGCCGCGAGCTGAAGCCCGGCGGAGGGCTGAGCTCTTATCCTCACCCCTGGCTTATGCCCGAGTTCTGGGAGTTCCCGACCGTCTCCATGGGATTGGGACCGATCCAGGCGATCTACCACGCGCGTTTCATCAAGTATCTGGAGAATCGCGGGCTCAAGCAGTCGACGGGCGGCAAGGTCTGGGCGTTTCTCGGCGACGGCGAAATGGACGAACCCGAATCGCTCGGTTCGATCACGCTGGGCTCGCGCGAAAAACTCGACAACCTGATTTTTGTCGTGAACTGCAACCTGCAGCGGCTCGATGGCCCGGTACGCGGCAACGGAAAAATCATTCAGGAACTGGAAGCGATTTTCCGCGGCGCAGGCTGGAACGTCATCAAGTGCATCTGGGGCTCCGACTGGGACAGCCTGATTCAGAACGACCGCGACGGCCTGCTGGTGCGGCGTCTAGGCGAAATCAGCGACGGGCAATACCAGAAATATTTCGTCGAGAGCGGAGCCTACTTCCGGCAAAACCTGTTCGGCAGCGATCCGCGTTTGCTGAAGATGGTCGAACATCTGTCGGACGATCAACTGGCGCGCATGCGGCTGGGCGGCCACGATCCCATTAAAGTGCACGCAGCATTCCGTGCGGCGGTCGATACGGCGGGCGCGCCGACCATCGTTCTGGCCAAGACCATCAAAGGCTACGGTTTGGGCGAAGCGGGTGAAGGCAAGAACATTACCCACCAGCAGAAAAAGTTGAACGACGACGAGCTGCAGATGTTCCGCTCGCGCTTTGGCATTCCCATTCCCGACGACGAATTGCACCTGGCGCCGTTCTATCGTCCCTCCGACGACAGCGCCGAAATCAAATACATGCAAGCGCGCCGCGAACAGCTTGGCGGATACATGCCGACCCGCAAAGTGCGCGCTGAAGCGCTCAAACCCATCCCCGACGCACTCTTCGAAGAATTTCACAAAGGTACCGAAGCACGCGAAGTTTCCACCACCATGGTCTTCGTGCGCCTGCTGGCCAAGCTGCTGCGTGATCCCGAAGTCGGCAAGCTGATCGTCCCCATCGTCCCCGATGAAGCCCGCACCTTCGGTATGGAAGCTTTATTCAGGCAGGTGGGTATTTATTCAAGCGTCGGGCAGAACTACGAGCCCGTCGACATGGACACGCTGCTCTACTACAAAGAAGCCAAGAACGGCCAGATTCTCGAGGAAGGCATTACCGAATCCGGATCGATGTGCTCGTTCATCGCGGCAGGCACGGCCTACGCCAATCACGGAATCAACACGATACCCTTCTTTATTTATTACTCGATGTTCGGCTTCCAGCGCATCGGCGATTTGATCTGGGCCGCGGCCGACATGCGCACCCGCGGATTCCTCGTCGGTGGCACCGCCGGCCGCACCACGCTGGCCGGTGAAGGCTTGCAGCACCAGGACGGTCACAGCCACGTGCTCGCGCTTCCGGTACCGAACCTGCGTGCCTACGATCCGGCGTTCGCCTATGAAATTGCCATCATCATTCAAGACGGCATCAAGCGGATGTACGTCGATCAGGAATCCATCTTCTATTATCTGACTGTCGGCAACGAACCTTTGGCCATGCCCGAGATGCCGCGGGGTGGCAACGTTCGCGAAGGCGTGCTGAAAGGCTTGTATCATTTCAAATCTTCGGCGAAGAGCGACGCCAAGCTGCGCGCGCAACTGCTGGGAAGCGGCGCGATCATGTTCGAAGTGTTGAAGGCTCAGCATATTCTGGAAGAAAAATACGGAGTCGGCGCCGACGTGTGGAGCGTAACCAGCTACAAGGAACTTTATCGCGACGCCAACGATTGCGAGCGCTGGAATATGCTGCATCCCGGAGAGCCGGCGAAGGTTCCGTACGTAACGCAAATGTTGAAGGATGCCGCCGGACCGTTTATCGCTGCGTCCGACTACATGAAGGTGCTGCCCGAGAGCCTGGGCAAGTGGGTGCCGGGGCAGCTGGTCTCGCTCGGAACCGACGGCTTCGGGCGCAGCGAAAGCCGCGTCGCCTTGCGCGATTTCTTCGAAGTCGACGCCAAACACATCGTGCTGGCCACGCTGGGCGCTCTGGCGCGAGAAAATAAAATTGGCACCGATGTAGTGAAGCGCGCAATTCAAGAACTGGAGATCAATTCCGAAAAGGTGAACCCGGCGATCAGCTGACGGCTTGCGCCTGACGTTTTGCGCAGGACGGTTCAAGGCCCAGCGTTCATGTTAGATGAACGCCTGTATAACTGTGGAATAGCGCTGCAGCACCGTGGAAGAGCGGCGCTTCAGCGCCGCGTTAAGCGAGCGATATTGACGCGGGCTTTAGCCCCTGTGTTTGCGACGTAGAGACTGATATGAAGATCCGAGAAAAGGAACGGACGCGGTGATCGAATTCAAACTTCCCGAGCTGGGAGAAAACATCGAACAAGGCGACCTCGTGCGCCTGATGGTTGCGCCCGGAGCGACGGTCAGCGCCGGCCAGTCGGTCATGGAACTCGAAACCGACAAGGCAGTCCTCGAAGTGCCTTCGTCGGTGAGCGGAACCGTGCAGGAAATCCGCGTCAAAGAGGGCGACAAGATCAAGGTCGGCCAGGTTATCTTTACCGTAGACGGAGCTGAGCCCAAGGCATCTCCGCAGCCTCCAGCCGCGCAGACCAGTGCGGAGCCCTCGCCAGTCCCACAAAAGTCACAGGCGTCAACGCCGCAGCCGACGCCGTCAGCACCCGCGGTTGTCGCTCCAGCCGCGACCGCCTCCGGCCCCAGCGAATTCAAGCTACCCGAACTCGGAGAAAATATCTCCCAAGGCGATCTGGTTCGCCTGATGATCGCGCCCGGCGCCAAAGTTTCCGAAGGCCAGCCGGTCATGGAACTCGAAACCGACAAGGCCGTCGTCGAAGTGCCGTCGTCGGTGAGCGGCGTTGTCAAAGAGGTCAAAGTAAAAGAAGGCGAGAAGATCAAAGTCGGGCAGGTGATTTTCACGCTCGAAGGCGGACCTCCGGCGCAGGCCGAAACGCAGCGCGTCCGCAACGCTCCCGTCGAACACGTTTCGGGGCAACACGGAGCGCGCCTCGCATTTCAGGCCGCCATTCGCGCCGAGGGCAAGACCGAAGAACAGGCGCTCCCGCCGGATCAGCCGCAACTGGCAACTCCTGCCTTCACTATGCCAGTGCAATTGGGTAAAGTTGCCGGCACCGAAAATCGCCAGCCGATTCCCGCCGCGCCGCACGTCCGGCGATTTGCCCGCGAAGTCGGCGTCGACATTTATGAAGTAAAAGGCACGGGCCCGGGCGGACGCATCAGCGAAGACGACGTCAAGGCGTACGCGAAGGCATTGCTGTCCGCCGCTGCCACCGCGGCTCAGGCCCCGCCGCGGGCCGGACATTTTGCTCAACCCCAGCTGCCCGATTTCGGCAAGTGGGGCAAAGTCGAGCGCGTCTCCATGCGTGGAGTTCGCCGCAAGACCGCCGAACATCTGGCCGAAGCCTGGAATACGATTCCCCACGTCACGCAGCACGATCGCGCCGACATTACTGAACTCGAGCAACTGCGCGCCCGCTTCGCTCCGAAGGCCGAAGAGGCCGGCGGCAAAATGACGGTAACGGCGATCGCTCTGAAAGTCTGTTCCGCAGCACTCAAAGTATTTCCGCAGTTCAACGCCAGCATCGACATCGAAAAAGAAGAAATCGTCTACAAGCAATACATCAACATCGGAGTGGCCGCCGATACAGATCGCGGCCTGCTGGTTCCGGTGATTCGCGACGTCGACAAGAAAAACATCGTCGAACTAGCGGTCGAATTGTCGCATCTGTCCAAGAAAGCGCGGGACAAGAAAATTACACCCGAGGAAATGCAGGGCGGGACTTTTACGATTACGAATCTTGGTGGAATCGGCGGCATCGGCTTTACTCCCATCGTGAACTATCCCGAAGTCGCGATTCTCGGCCTTTCGCGCTCGCGCATCGAGCCGGAATGGATCGAAGACAAGGACGGAGGCAAGTTCGAGCCGCGGCTGATTCTGCCGCTCTCGCTCTCCTACGATCACCGCCTGATCGACGGCGCCGACGCCGCGCGCTTCCTGCGCTGGATCGCGGAAGCGTTTGAACAGCCATTCCTGCTGTCGGTGCAGGGATGAAAAAACCGTAGCGACCTTGCGAGCAACGTCGCTGCAAGAAATCTTAATCATGTCTGACACGCCATCTCTCAACATCGCCGTCGTCGGCGCCGGTCCCGGAGGATACGCCGCCGCATTCCTTGCCGCGGACTTAGGAATGTCCGTCACGCTCATCGACCCCGAACTGAACCCGGGCGGCGTCTGCCTCTACCGCGGCTGCATTCCGTCGAAGGCGCTGCTGCACGTAGCCAAGGTGATCGAAGAATCGGAGCAGGCGAAGAACTGGGGCATCGATTTCACCGCACCGAAAATCGATCTGGCCCGCCTGCGTTCGTGGAAAGAAGGCGTCGTCAAGAAACTCACAGGTGGCCTCGGCATTCTGTCGAAGCAACGCAAAGTCATCTACATCCAGGGCCGCGCTGCATTCGAAAATTCCAACACCTTGCAAATCACTAAGGCCGACGGCTCAACGCAATCGCTCGCCTTCGACCGTATCATCCTCGCGACCGGTTCCCGCCCCGCCATCGTCCCCACGCTAAAGCTCGACACTCCGCGCATCATGGATTCAACCGGCGCGCTCAATCTCGAGGACATTCCCGGCACTCTACTGGTCGTCGGCGGCGGATACATCGGGCTCGAACTCGGCTCCGTCTACGCCGCGCTGGGCTCGCGCGTCACCGTCGTCGAGATGCTCCCAGGATTGCTCCCCGGCGCCGATCGCGATCTAGTGCTGCCTCTGCACAAGCGGCTCGAGAAAATGTTCGACGGCATTCTGTTGAACACGACCGTCGCCTCGGTCAAAGACGAAGGCACCGGCATCCGCGCCACACTCAAAGCACAAGACGGCAACGCGCAAGAAAAAGTTTTCGACCGCGTGCTAGTCTCCGTCGGTCGCAAACCAAACTCAGAAATCCCGGGCCTAGAAAAAACGCGCGTGCAACTCGGCCCACGCGGATTCATACAGGTCAACAAGCAATTGCAGACCGCCGATCCCGCGATGTACGCGATTGGCGACGTAGTCGGCGAGCCCATGCTGGCGCACAAAGCCATGCACGAAGGCCGCACCGCCGCCGAAGCCATTGCCGGACACAAAGTCGCCTTCGAACCACATGCGATTCCAGCCGTCGTGTTCACCGATCCTGAAGTCGCGTGGTGTGGGCTGACCGAAACGCAAGCACAAAATGAAAACCGCGAGATCAAGGTCGCGAAATTTCCCTGGGCCGCTTCCGGCCGTGCCGTCACGCTCGACCGTCCCGAGGGCATGACCAAGCTGCTAATCGATCCGCAGACCGAGCGCGTGCTGGGAGTCGGCATCGTCGGCGTGGGCGCCGGCGAACTGATCGCCGAGGGCGTGCTCGCCGTCGAAATGGCCGCGCTCGCCCGCGATGTCGCGATGACGATTCATCCACATCCCACGCTCTCGGAGACAGTCATGAATTCCGCCGAAGTCTTCTACGGCACCCCCACGGACATCTACCGCCCCAAGCGCGGATAGGTCGGCCTGGAGAACAATCATGTCCTCATTCCCCAAGACGTTATTGCTTCTCATATTTTCTTTTCTGGTGACACTGTCGTCATCCGCTCAGTCTCCTCTGAGCGGCGTCCTGCCATCTCCAGCGACCACCAGCACATCTGTGCCTGCCGATCCTCTCGGACGCACCACCCCCTCCGGCGCCGTCCTTGGATTCCTTCAAGCCGCGCAGTCGGGCAACTACAGCATTGCCGCGCAGTACCTGCAGATGAGCGCGGCCCACCGGCAAGCCGAAGGCGAAGAACTCGCCAGCCAGCTCAACGCCGTGTTGAACAGCCCGGCCGCGGCCAGCATCCGCATTGGAAGCTTTACCCAGCCCCAGGGCATTCCGCAAGAAGTCGTTCCGCTCGGCCGGCAACGGCTCGGCACCATGTCCTCCGGCGATGTCGAAGACGATCTCGATCTGGTGCGCGTGTCAGACCCGAGCGACGGAAAAATCTGGCTGATCTCTTCCGAAACTCTGGCCAAAGTTCCCGAACTCTACGATCAAGTCGAAGCCCGCCAGGTCGAGAGGAAGCTTCCCAGCGTACTGGTCAAACATAAGATCGCGGGTCTGCCTTTGTGGCAGTGGCTGGCTATGCTGCTGGCCGTACCTATCGCAGCGGCGATCGGTTGGCTCGTGCTGGTTGTACTGGAAATTCCCGTGCACTGGTGGGCTCGGCGTCGCGGCCAATTGGAGGTTGCGAACTGGCGCTCAGTCTCCGCGCCGGCCTGGTTGCTCACGACCACCCTGACTCATGAGTTCTTTGTCCGCTACCTGGGTATCGCGCTGTTGCCGCGGCACTATTACTTTCAAGTCGCCTACGTCGCTCTCATCGTCAGCGTGACGTGGATCACTTGGCGCGTGGTGCGCTGGTTGCTGAGCGGCGTGCGCAATCGCGCTCTGGCTCATGGTCACGCCGGTACCGGATCGCTCGTGCTGCTGGCCGAGCGCATCCTCAAAGCGGTAATTTTCGGTTTCGGCGCTCTCGCGATCCTCGGTACCCTCGGCTTCAACATGAGCACTTTTCTTGCCGGCCTCGGCATTGGAGGCCTGGCCATTGGCTTCGGCGCCCAGCAGACCATTGCCAATCTTTTCGGCGGCGTTTCCGTTCTCGGTGACGAAGTGTTTCGCGTGGGCGACGTTTGCCGCTTCGGCGATCGCACCGGAGTAGTCGAAGACATCGGCTTGCGTTCCACTCGCATCCGCACCGATGAGCGCACTCTGGTCGCCATCCCCAACGGCACCGTGGCGACGATTAACCTCGAAAACCTCAGCCGCCGCGACAAGATTCTTTTTCAAACCAAGCTCGGCCTGCGTCCCGAAAGTAAAGCAGACCATGTCCGCTTCGTGCTCGCAGAAATCCGGCGTCTGCTCTACAGCCACGCCAAAGTCGAAACCAAGTCGGTTCGCGTGCGCCTCATCGACATCTCGGGCGGTTCTCTCAGTATGGAAGTGTTCGCCTATATCCTGACCCGCGACTTCGGCGAATTCGCCGCCGTCCGCGAAGATCTGTTGCTGCGCATAATGGATGTACTGGAAGATTCAGGCGGCGGCCTGGCCATTCCTTCGCAGACGCTTTATTTAAGCCGCGATGCCGGAGTTGAAAAAGAGAAAGCCGACAAAGCCGCCAAGAAAATTGCGGATCTGCGCGACGGCAAGCAGTTGCCCTTCCCTGACTTCCACGCGGACGACATTTCTCAGTTCAAGGGATCAATCGAATACCCGCAGCCGGAATCGGCCGTGCGCAAAGACGACGGAAAGACGCACTAGGAGCGACCCTGCTACCGCGGTGTCTTAGCTCTTCGACCACGGCGGCACGACGCCAGTCATGCGCGCGTACGCGACCAGTTGCCCCATGTGCTCGTTGGCATGAACGATGATGCGGAGATACATCCCATCCACCGTCGCGTCTCTGTCGTTGAGGTGAATTTTCCGCGCCAGGTCTTCAGGCTTGACCGCCAAATGAGCCTCTTTTACCGCGTCCAGCGAACGCTTCAGCCAGCTGATCACCTCGGCCTTCGACGTCACCGTTTTCTCGGCGTCTTCTTTCAGGTCTGCCGGCATCTTGGGCCCAGTCTTGCTCAGCAGGTAGAAATTCGCCAGCACGATGTGCATGTAGACTTCACTGGTGGAGCGAACTCCAGACGCGGGACGCCACGCGAATTTTTCCGTTGGCGTGGCTTCGGCCAGCGCTATCAGCTGACTGGAAACATGTTTCCACTCGCCGTCATATCCCTGCCAGATTCCCTCAGGAGCAGTCTGGGAGAATAGCGCGGCGGTGCTCAACCAGAACGTTAGCAACATCGCAAGACGCGTTTTCACAGTGCATCTCCTCTCATTCCTCGAGACAATTGTGGCACATGCCACCGCCGGCTGAACCACTCCAGAAACAAATGCGTGGGAAAATAAACAGCCAGCGGCACGACTGTCAAATAAGTCAGCAGATAAGCCCATCCCGGCACCACATGCTGCTCATGAAAAAACAACCCGCGCGCGAAGTTTACATCCAGCTCAGGACGCCAGAAATAATTAATCGGCACCACGATCCACGTCATCAGCGTCTGCAACTTCCATCCGCGCGGGTCGTATCCCAGGCGCCAGATCGCCCACAAAAGCAGCGGCGGCGTAACCACGTGAAACAAGCTGAGCAGGCGAATGGTGAGCGGCAACCCTGGATCGAACATATATTCCGTGCCGCCAACAAGATGTCGCCCGGTCAGCAACGCTCCGGCAAAGTCGACGGTGAACAGCGTCTGAAACAAAAGAACTCCCGCCGCCACCCACGAAAAAATCAACGCACTTTCCATCCACAAGCCAATTCCAATCAACACATTTCCCAGATCGCAATAGAAAAGAAAATTCTGTGCACCGTATTGCCTCCAGTAAACCGGCACCCACACCACGAGCCAGACTGTCCACGCAATCTTGAGCCACAGCGGCAATCGCTCGCGCCGAGTGAACATGGCCCGCTATTGTATGCGATGAGAGGTCGCTGCATTACGACCGTCCATGCACCGTCGTAAGCAGCGAACAAAATCCCCACTTCTCGCAATCTACGCCAGAAATGCGCCACCCGGAATCGCGTTAGAACGCCACAAGAATCGCCGAATCGCGAATTACTCCCGTAACTTGCCCCGGCTTACGCGCGTACCTACGATGACCTTGATATGGGTTACGAAGCTCTTCTCTTCTGTCCCGATGAAAAGACCGCTCGCACGGTGACGCAAGTCCTGAACGAGCTCGAGTTCAACGTCGAGGCCTGCCTGGAACCTTTCGCAGCAGTCAAGAAGCTGATGGGCCAACACTTCGACGCTGTCGTGGTCGACTGCGATAACGAGCAGAATGCCACACTTTTATTCAAGAGTGCGCGCAACTCGACGTCCAACCAGGCGTCGCTTGCCGTAGCCGTCGTGGAAGGTCAGGCGGGGGTGGCCAAGGCGTTTCGCATCGGCGCCAACCTCGTCCTGACCAAACCCATCAACATCGAGCAATCGAAGGGAACACTGCGCGTGGCCCGCGGACTTCTGCGCAAGGGCGATCCGGCCAAATCAAACGTCGCCGCACCCGCATCAGGAACTGCATCGACGCCGGCAGCAGCACCTGCAAAGCCCGTCGCTGGCAAGCCAGTTCTGCCCGCAAGGCCAGCAGTTCCGGCAAAGCCGGTCGCAGTTGCGACTCCGCGTCCGCCAGCGCCAACAGTAGCCAAGCCCGCAGCCAAGCCGCCGGAACGGCCGGCAGTAGCACCTACAACTTCAATTCCCGCTGCGTATGCTCCGGCGCCGCAACATCCGGTAAATAGCAATGTGCCCGTGAGCGGGCATAGTGTCGCGCGGGCCGACGACCTGCCTGGAATCAGTGCAGAGAATTCTGCCGCCGCACCTGCGGCTCTGACCGCCGCGGCCAAGATCGCAGCACTTCCCACGCGCGCGATGAAGGTGCCCTCGTCCATGCCTTCCGCTCCGGCAGCGAAGCCCCCGTCGAACTCCAGTTTGCCGTCTGCCCTCGGAGGCGGAGCCGCCAGCGCGCCAGCCCCAGCCCGGGAAGCCGAGCAATCGCTCGCCGCCGAAATATCGCTTGAAAACGCCGTCACGTCGGAAGCGACATTGTCGGAGCCCGAAACCGATTCTGCCCCGGATAAGTCGGCAATGGACAAGCCGGCTGAGTTTGGCACGAGCGAGCCGGGTCACATCGGAGCGGCGCCGGCGTTCACGTTTGGCGGAGCAAATTTACCGGAAGAAAAGACTGGCAACGGCAAGAAAACCTTCCTGGGAGTGGCCGCGGTTGTACTGGTCGGCGCCGCTCTGTTTTATGGTTGGACGCAATACAAAACAACCGTCAGCCAGCCTGTACAAATTGCAGCACCCGCGCCCACGAAACCAGCGCCGGTCGCTCTCAAGCCGGCGACACCGAGCCGTATCCCGGCGACTGCGACGGCACCCGGCACGGCACCCACTGACTCCACATCATTGCCCGCTTCGCAGCCCATCGCCAGCCCTCAGACGAGCCCGAACGATGAAGAGGACGCTTCCGATGCCACTGGGCCTGCATCTACCAAGCCAGGATCAGCTCTGCCCGTCACCGGGAAAGCCTCTGGCTCGGACAAAACTGGGCTGGACAAAACTGGATCGGACAAAACCGGATCGGACAAAACTGGACCGGTGAAATCGGCTCCAACGCCACTCGTGGTTAGAGGAGGCACAGCTCCGACTCTAAAAGCCGCTGCCGCAGCGGCCGATGCTCCGGCTCCCAGCATGACCGGGATCGCAGCCACCGGCGCCGCCGCACCTCCGCCCAACCTGGGCAGCACTGGAAGCGTGCCCAAGCCCGTGCTGCAGACCGTGAATATCTCGCAAGGCGTATCGCGCGGGTTGCTGGTCCATCAAGTGTCGCCCATTTATCCCAAGGCCGCCATCGCCATGCGGGTAGAGGGCTCAGTCGAGTTAACCACGACGATCTCGAAGTCCGGCGATATTACGCACGTGAAAATCGTCAGCGGAGATCCGCAGCTGGCCAAGGCCGCCGCCGACGCCGTCAAACAGTGGAAGTACAAGCCGTACCTGCTCAACGGCGAACCGGTCGACATTCAGACCGTGGTCACCGTGAACTTCAAATTGCCCAACTAAAAAGAAGCGGGCACAAGTTAAGTCAAGTTAAGTTTCGTAAGTACGTCTGCCCCACCTGCAACAGTTTCGTTCGAACAACCCACGACCGTGGTCGCGTCAGCGCTATTGCCCGAACCGGCACTCTACTTCGCAGCAATCACATCAAACGGCCTCATCATTTCATTATCTTCGTGCTCGAGAATGTGGCAATGCCACACATAGCGGCCCACATAACCCTCGAAGCGCACGATGATGCGAGTAATCATCCCAGGATCGGCCCGCACCGTGTCTTTCCACCCCGCCTCGTTTAGGTCGGGTGGAATCGGATCTCCGCGATACCGGAGAATACCGCGGTTCTGATACGCAAAGGCATCGAAGCGCCTGCGGTCCAGGATCTGAAAGCGCACCAGGTGAAGATGGATCGGGTGCGAGTCTTCGGTCAGATTCATCAGGCTCCAGATCTCAACCGAATTCAGCGCCGGGTTCTCGGTCACGGGCATATTCCAGTGCGCGTTGTTCAGGAGCATGTTCACGGGATCGTCTTTTGTATCGTCGAGTTCTCCCAGCGTCAGCGTGCGGGTCTTCACCGCTTCGCTTTCGGCGATCCTGGGCACGGGCCGCAGCGCCGACGGCAGCGAACTGGTATCCGCCGACTTGCCCCGTGCAACCTTGAACTGCATGACCGGCACGACGCCGTTGTTGAGCACAACTTGCTCACCGGCGTGATCGCTGAAATCGAGAACGAGGTCCGCGCGCTCCGCTGGAGCCAGCAAAACCATCTGCAACGCAACCGGCGCCGGCAAAAGCCCCTGATCGCTTCCGATCTGATGAAATGTCTGCCCGTTCGAAAGTGACAGACGAAGGAATCTCGAATTAGCCGCGTTGAGTGTCCGAAAACGATATTTACGCGGCTCCACTTCAAGGAACGGAAATATCTTCCCGTTCGCCAGCACTGCATTCCCGAAGAATTCCGGCACCCATGGCGATCGCGGCGGCGCCGCCACCGGATAGTAAAGCTGCCCCGCCTGGTCAAACATGCGGTCATAAAGCACGAGAGGGACCTCGTACTTCCCCCGCGGCAAATTCAGCGCATCCTCAACCGGGTCCCGGACGATGCATAGTCCCAGCAGCCCGGCGAACACATTGAGCCGGTTAATTCCTAGGGCGTGGTCGTGATACCAAAGCAGGGCCGCATCCTGTTCGTTCGGGTAGTGATAAAGAGCAGACTTGCCGGGCACATACCAGTTCTCAGGATATCCGTCACTCTCCGCCGGCACCTTGGCACCGTGCAAATGAATCACGCTGCGAACCTCCGGCTTATCAGCCTCCGCGCCGTGGATGCTGTGATCAATAGGCAAGAAATGTTCCTTCGGCAATTCGTTCGCCCAATCGACAAACATTCCCTCGCCCCTGTGCGTTTCCAAAGTAGGCCCCGGAGAAGATCCACCGAAGCCCCAGAGCCGGGTCGGCTTCAGATCGCGGTGAACCTTGCTTTCGATTTCCCGCATAGGCAGCCGATAGTACGGAATTTTGACCCCGGGGTTAGCGGGACTCGGCCGGAACTCGCTGGGCCGGACAACTTCGGGGATCGGCAGCGGATCCACAAACTGCGCCAGCGTATTCGGATCAAGCACCGGCCTAACTGCGGCAGCAGGCTGCCGCCGCGCCGGGTGTTGGAACATCAGAGCCGCCCCGGCCATCCCGCTCTGCTGCAAGAACCTTCGCCTGCTAATGGACACTCCGCAAATCCTCCCCAATTCGCCAGCATACAGCACTCACAAAGAAAGACCAGGCACGCGAGTCAGCAGCCTCGCATGCCTGGCCTGGTTCTTTCCGCACAACTGCTAGACATCAGGACCGCCGCCAAAGATTCTCGGCGGCCGGTCCGTCACTATTGCCCGATGTTAACCGGCTCTCCAGTCTTCGGATTCAGAAGCAGGTCGCCATCCGTTCGGTGCACCTTGAAATCGAACATCTGGCTAATGGAGCTCGCGATCGTGTCAAACGACCCTTGTCCAATGCGCTGTCCACCCAGCCAGTTGTCCTCGATAAAGTGAATCACCGAAGTTTGGTCAGTGGTGGTGTGATCGACGAAGTTCTCCTTCGCCCATGGCGAAACCACCAGCAGCGGCTGCCGCGGGCCGTAGCCGCAGCGACCCAGTGCGTGCGGGTTGCTGGAGCCAATACCCGGCAGAGACTGCCCACCGGTCCCGCAAGCATTCGTTCCCGTAAGCGCGTCCGACGTACCGGTCGACTGGTTGACCAGAGGCGCCAACTGGTGGTCGTACCACCCGTCCGAGTCATCGTAAAGAATCACAACCGCAGTGTCTTTCCACGACGGTTGCAGCTGCAGGAAGTTGATGAGCGTCACCACGAAAGTCTGCTCATCCAGCGGATCGGAGTAACCCGCGTGCCCGTCCTGAAATCCCGGAGCCTTGATGAAGCTGACCGCCGGAAAATTTCCATGCTGAACCGCGTCAAAGAAATCCTGCACATCGTAGTTGTGATTGGCCGGCCCAGCGTTTCCAATTTCAGCGATGGACTTCGGCCGCGCATGCGTCGGATTCGCCGTGGTAGCCCAGTACCCGAAGAAAGAGTGGTGCGGAATGTAGTCTCCAGTGGTCCCAGCGAGTCCCGTCGAATCCCGATTGCAACCGGTCGAGCCGTCAGAATTCTTGAGGCTCAGGTTAAATCCGCCCATAAACGATCCCCAGCTCACGCCCGCCGCAGTCAGCAGATCGCCAATATTCTTTCCCTGCAGTTGTGCCTGGCTGTTGCCCGCGCAAACATCGTTGAGCGGGTCCGGGTCGCCGATGATGGTCAGCGATCCGTTTCCGCCGTCGACGGTCCCGCCACTTCCCGCAGTCGCCCCATTGGTCTGCCCCGAAACCAGGTTAATCACGCCCGGCGTCGACGGACCAAAAGTCGAGCTGAAGGAGTTGTCATTCATGGCAAAGTGCTGCGCATAGTTCCAGTACGCAGTAACGGTGTTGCCGTCGTAGTAGCCCAGGTTCAAACCATTCGTGCTGACCACGGACGAACCCGTGGGCGGCGGCCCCGCCGAGCCCGCGAACTCTGGAAACAGGTCCATTGCTCCCATATCGTCGGCTTGCTGTTCCGCGGTGTAGTCGTGGTTTTGATCGGCAGTCACAGCCTGCGTCCGATCCAGCCGGAACGGATTGGTTGCTCCCGTGCCGTTAGCCGGGTTCAGGTTAGGATTGTTGTTCAGCAGGGCGTTGGTAAGACCATTCACCGTCGGAGTTCCCGGACGGGCATGGAACCCCGGTTCCCCCGGAGGGTTCGTCGCGTTAGGATAGGTTCCGAAATAGTGATCGAAGGAAATATTTTCCTGAAAAATCACAACCACATGTTTGATAGGAGTTGCGGCTGGTGCGCCCGCAGCGAACGCCGGTAAAGCAGTCGGTCCCAGGCCCGTGATCAGTGCCAGTAGCACAGCCATCGTCTTCCTGGGGGCTTCAAAGTTCAGCTTCTTCATCATAAGTTCTCCTCTACCCCCGCGCGGATCAGTGCCCTAAAGACCGCGGCCCCACTGCCGCAGTCGTCCATCCGGTCTCCGAATCGGGGTGGATTGCAACGATAAATGCCGAATGTTGCGCGCCGGTTGCACGAATGTGAATTGAATGTGAATTGACATGGTTTTCGGCAAGCCCCGAAAGCCCCGCCCCGCCGAGCCAGCGCAGAGTTTCCGCAGCGTTTTAGAGGCGCGCGAGACAAGGGCGCCCCGGCCCATCCCGTCCGATTCCCGATTTTGAGCGGACCACCACAGGAGAGCCGACCCTACAGTTTGGCCCTTACCTGACCTTGTCATCCTGAGCGGAGCCGTTTTTCAGGCGCAGCGAAGGATCTCCCGCTGAACCGGCCTAATGCGCCAGCCAAGACGCCCCACCTCGTCGCGGTTTTCGACGAGAGGGTCACCCCCCCCACTATTTTTTCTTCTGGGTCGGCTAAAGTATTCATTCTTAATGGTTTGTGGGCCGCGGGTCGGGTGGGATCTGGGTAAAATCTTGATCCGGAAGGACTTGCGGCTAAAATATTCCGGAATAAAGACTTAGCATCAGACTGCGCGGACCGCGATCCCCACTTCGGATCGGCGGTCGAGAAAATGTTGGGGGAGCCCTCGCGCATGTATCCAGCTTGCGCGTTCTGAAATCCTCAGTAAAGGTTGTTGGTCACAACGGGTGGAATTCTTTCTGTGGATGGCTGTGGAAAAAAGTCGGCTGGAGGGTCGTGGGCAAGGTCTCTGTCTATTTCCTCAACGTTCTCTGTTTTCCCGACGGCCGCATGATTGTATGGGGACGTCCGCCAGACGATGACCCTGCGATCTGATATTGTGTCGGGGACGAACCAACCTCGCCGATCCTAATCTAGGTAGCACCCATGGCTATGGCCAGCAAGAGCAAGCCCGGCAAAATCCACCTTCAAATTATTGAAGTAATGAAGAAGTTTCCCGAGGGCGTTTCGGGCGGACAGATAAGGCAAGAGCTTGAGAAAGGAGGATTGGACCCCGGCGAACAAACCCATTTGGATCGGCGAAAAAGAGATCTCAAAAAATGGTTCGTCATCAGGAAAGAAGTAACAACGGTTGTCGTCAACGACACGAACAGAAGGGTGACCCTTTACAAGTATGCCGGCGTGAGGCGGAACGTCGCCGATCAGGGGCAAATCAGCCTAAAGGAACGGGCCGAAGTTATCCATGGGGCGCATGGCCGTTGTCAGATGTGCGGTAAGGCGGTCGAGAAGCATGGCATAACGCTCGTGGTGGACCACAAGAGGCCCCGGGACTGGGGTGGGACTAATGACCGTGAAAATCTTTGGGCGATTTGTGAGGAATGCAACGCTGGGAAGAAAGCCTATTTCTCGTCTCTGCGGGCAGACGCCGAACTTATGAAGGCGGTCATGGCCCACAAAAGCGTCCACGTACGAATCGGAGAGGTACTGAAGGCCGTAGGCGTCGGCAACCGGACTTCGTCGCAGCTAATTGATGTCGTTGCCGACCAAGACGATTGGCAAAAGCGCTTGCGA
>Ga0210391_10002415_pt1 | contig 16263 bp, 9 predicted proteins | sample IncBWC12OmetaG_FD_160573 | JGI IMG/M metagenome (GOLD analysis project Ga0210391, IMG submission 160573) | Forest soil microbial communities from Barre Woods Harvard Forest LTER site, Petersham, Massachusetts, United States - Inc-BW-C-12-O ... | reverse complement strand
CGAATGCATGCCGGGACGCGTTCGTGATGAGCTCGGATACGATAAGGCCCAGTCTCCAGCACTGCGCTGAACTCAGTTCGAGGGGATGTTCGACAAGCACGAGCTCGATGCCGTTGTGCCGTAACTTCGCGCGGCTGATCGATTGACATAGCTCGCGCAGATAAGTGGCCGCATCAATTCGCCTATCTGCCGTCGGCATCTGCAATGCGCGATAAACACGAGCGTGGTCATAAAGATGTTCGGTCACTTTGGCCAAGGCGACTTTGACTTCGCGATTGGTCGACCGTTCCGCGGCACAGGAGATGATGCCGATTGTTGACGTCAGCTCATTATTGATACGATGCGCCATTTCCTGCAGCAGAAGAAATTCTCCGAAATCGCTCATCCAAGCCTCTTCAGCCCGAATCGGAAAGTGCTTCTCTTTTCCGTTAAACGCGTTGTTGCCAGCGATCTGCATGTTGTGGCCCCTGTTATTTGATGACGGCCAAATTAACGATGGGAGGTGCCGGCGGCTTGAATTTTTCGACCGAAAAATTGTCGATTCCTCCGCTGTCGCCACCGGACAAGATCGAGCATCGTTGCCGGCGTACTTCCGATCGTTTCTTGCTATCGATATCCCGGAATGGTCGTTCCAAAGATTGGCGATGCAGGCCTCGCCACAACACTTGGATTTGCAGGCTGACCTGTTGGTCAGATCATCGCACGGCCGGCCCGGTCGCATTTATGATCGCGATCAGGAATGGCACGATCGCGACCAGCATCATCACGGCGAAGACGGCAAACGCAGCGACGTATTTCAATAAGGAGCCGCCCGCATTTTGCGTCGACTTCTGCCTTTGCCTGTTCTGGTCGAACATGGGCTTATCCGAGTGGACTCGCGGATTGCTCGAAGGCTGACCTTGGCGGCCGGCCCTCAATGTGCGTATTGCGTAAAGAGCATGTCGTGCCCTTTTGCTCTGGCCTCGTGGCAAGGGAAACATGTCTCGTGCTGGGCCTCGTCGACCGGTCTACCATTGATGAATCGGCCAAAGCCCCAGCCGCCAGTCGCTGCGAATTTCTTTGAATCTTTGACCATGATTTGAACCGTCGTCGCGGCGCCGGGAACGAAGGCCGTCGAGGCCCCCAAGGCTGCATCGTCTCCAGGAGATGGCACGCGCTTCCAGGCAACCTTGGCCAACATTGCTCCGTCTGGAAATGGAAGCGTTCCTTCTCGATAGGCCTTCATCGAAATGGCGTTGCCCAGAATGACCCGCAACTCATCGAGGCCAACTTCCTGGGACGGGGCAATCACTTCCCACTGCCGATATCCGATCGGAATTGTAACGTCATAGATAGGCGACCCCTCGCCTTCAGCACCCGCGGCAGCGAAAGGCCGGGAAGCGATGAAACTGGTTGCCGTAGCAACCGCAACCGCCAGGATCGGTATAAACTTTCTTTTCATGGACCAGCCTTCTGATTGCGCAAGATCGCCGACAGCACTGACGTCACCAGCTGGCTCATGGTTAGGACTGGGAGCGGAGAATGAATTGTACGATTCTCACTCAAACCGGCGCTACGTCGCCTCGTGTAGCGTTGCGATTCGCCGGATCCAGATTGCGCCGCCCTGACCAAACCAACCTCTTCCCAGATCTCCGCCAGCGCCTGCACCAGACGCTCGATATCCGCGTCAGCGTGGTGCGGCGACGGCGTTATCCGCAGCACCGATGCTCACTCGAACGCTGGTACGGGGCTTACAGAAATCTGTCGGGCTTTGTTGAAAGCGGCCATTCGGTCGCTTTCTTACCTGCGGGCTCGCCGACCTATGGCGGCGTCCGCTGTCGGAATTATTTGCGATCGCTGATGATCGTCTTCCGCGTAGGCCACCGGTTCAGCGATCAGTCCGGATCGGATCGCTTTTCCATTCCGGAACACATCAGAGCTAGGTAACCAGCGGACTGCTTCCCGGTGCATCCCCGTATGACCAAGCTCCATCAGCAGATTCTCTGCTGCTTGATAATCCGCGGTCTCGAAGCCTTCCGTAAACCTTTCATGCACCGATGCGAGCAACGCCCTCGCCTCGCTGCGGCGGTCTTGCCCGGCCCAGAACCTTGCAAGGCTGGTTGCGGTTCGCAACTCCCAGGCGAGAGCGGACTGCCGGGCGGCCATTTCAAGCGATCGGAGGAAATACTCTTCAACGCCAGCGGCGTTGGACGCGGCTAGTACGCATCCCTTGATGCGCAGAAGCTCCGGCATATAGAACGAGTCGCCATTGTGTTCGACCGAGGCAATGGTTTCGTCGATGACTTGCAGAGACGATTGAAGTTCTCCTGTGATTTCGAGACCTTCGGCCAGGGCGCTGCTAAGGGTAGTAGTCAATAGCTCATACCGGAGCGAATGCAGCGTTTCGAGCGAGTTGCGCAATAATGCGATTCCGGCTTCAGCATTACCATGCTTTATCAACAGTTCGCCCCTTACTCCAAGAGCACCAGCCTGATACGGCCCCAAGGAGTGTCTGTCAGCCAGAGTACGAAACTTCTCTATATGTCTCTCTGCATTATCTAAATCCCCGATCCAGACAAATACCGAGACAGCCCAGATGAGGGCAATGCAAAGAGTTACGGGATGATTGAAGGCGTCGGCCTCCCGGATGGTCTCGTTCGCAATGATGACGGCTTTATCGGGATAGCCCTGAAGCCAAAGAGTGCGCGCCAAGGCGATCCGGGCGCGATTCCGATAATCAAACCCGAAATGGAACGTATTGATCCGCTTTGAGAACGGAAAATCTGCCGAAGCGGCCGTTAGGTGCGCGTGGGCCCCTACATTGCTTCCTTCCAGATGGTATGAAATGCCGAGCGCCGAATGAGCCTCCGCGAGACCGACCGGATCGGCTAAGTTTACAGCAACAGCTTTACCTCGTTTCGCGAACATCAAGGCGCTGCGGTAGTCTCCTATCCTTTCATGGAAGATGTGGAGCCTTCCCAGCAATTGAAGCTGACTGTGAAGATCACCGAGTTCCTCCGCAACCTTAAGGCCCCTCGCCAGTGCGCCACGGACTTGCTCGGTATTCCCTCTCGTAAACATAAGCGACAAGCCCAGGGCTGATTGCAGTTCCACCTCGCGCCGCGATCCCCTGGTCGACTCGTCCAGCATCGTTATCGCCTGCTCAGTCCAGCGATGACATTCGGTCAACAGAGACATTTCCAAGAACAGACCGATCGAAGCGGCTGCGAGTGCGATACCCACTGCAGTATCGCCAGACTCCGAAAAAGCCCATTCCAAAGCAGAGCGAATGTTGCCCAGATGCATCGCGGTGGCGTAAGACCCCTTAACCTCTAACGGCGCAGCCGCAATTGCGTTACCGCGCTCTAGAACTTGAAGATAGTAAATGGCGTGACGCCCTGCCATTTGATCCGCCTCGCCGCAGTTTGCCAGCTTCTCAACGGCATACGCGCGCGTCGTGTCAAGCAACCGAAATCGCACGGTCGTATCGCTGGTATCCACTGCTAATAGCGATTTTGAAACCAGACTTGCGACCACGGTGACGATTTCATTTTCATCAATGTCGTGCCAAGATGCGACTGATCGCACGCCTTCCAGCGTGAAGATGCCGACGAATATTGCGAGCCTGCGCAGAATGACCCGCTCTCGTTCGGACAAGAGGTGATAACTCCAATCAAGCGTCGCGCTAAGTGTTTGATGGCGGAGGAGCGCTGTACGTCGACCATCCCAAAGCAGCCTAAGCCGATGATTGAGGAGCGTCGCTGTTTCCCGAATTCCGTGGGCATTGACGCGGCCAGCCGCGAGTTCAATAGCAAGCGCTATTCCGTCGAGCCTTCGGCAAATTTCGCCGACAAGTGCGGCGTTGGCATCATTCAGTTCAAGGCAACAACCGCTTGCGGCGACCCGTTCGACGAAAAGCTGAGCCGCCGGAAAGCCGAGGATCTGCTCGGGCGTTAAATCTGGTTCGTCGGGAGGGCTTTCTAGCGGCGAGAGTAGATGGATGTGCTCGCCCTCGACGCGTAGTGTCTCTCTACTCGTCGCGAGGACATAAACCTGTGAAGCTTCCTGAAATATGCGTTCTGCCAAAGTCGCGACCGTCGCGACAACGTGCTCGCAACTGTCGAAAACCATTAACATTCGCTTCTGTTGCAGGAACGTGATGATACTTGGCGTTGGGTCGTCGGACCGAACCATGATTCCAAGCGTCGAAGCGACCGCGCCAGGCACCACGCGAGGGTCGTTGATAGCCCCGAGGTCAAAAAAGTAAGTACCGTCTTCGAATTCCTCCGCCAACGAATGGGCCAGCGATACGGCGACCGTCGTCTTACCGATGCCGCCGGGACCGACGATGGTCACGAAGCGATCAGCGTTTAGCTGTTTTGATATTTCTTGTATGGTATCTGCTCGCCCTATCATCCGCGTCAGCCGCGCCGGAAGTTTTCCAGATCGCTCGCGGACCGGGATTTCTGTTGCCCCCTGTCGTGAAATATTCGAGCGGGAGATTGGCGCGACGAAGCAATAGCCTCGGCCAGGGAAAGTGGCCAGGTATCGCGCGCCTGCCTCTCCGTCCCCGAGCGCTTTGCGTAGGGCTGCAATATGAAAGCGCAGGCTATTTTCTTCGACCGTGACACCCGGCCAGACTTGCGCGATCAAATCTCTTTTGTCGACGATTTCACCTGCGTGCTCTACGAGGGCAACAAGGATATCAAGAGCACGACCACTCAACTTGACTGGACTGCCACTCTGCTCGAGAAGCCTCTCGGCGACAGACAATCTAAAACATCCGAAGAAGATGACATCGTCTTTCATCTGAACAGTCCCCTCATCCACTTTGGTTTTATGGACGGCACACCCGCCGACCGTAGTTTTACGGCGACCGTTACAAGGGAAATCGCAGCGCAATTCTATCGCGCTTTTGCTACTGCCATTAAATTAAAGGACAGCTTGCCTTGCGCTTCGTTTAGATGAGCGTCTGTTCCGATTACTGATCGTTCAGCCCACCCATCATGGAGCGATTGTTTCGAGCGAAACGACGGACCACCCAGATTCCAGAAGTCCTTACGGCGATAGATGGACGGAGCGTTGTTCTAAAGCAGGATCTGGATCCGTTCGGACCAACCGACGCAGCACCACAGCCGTCGTGTGCGTCGTAACGGCGAGATCGGACTCATGAGATCTGGGAAGGACCATCACCATTTTGGTGATTTAGAGAAAGTTCACGCAGCTATGAACGCGGCGGCCAACGTCCCTTCCGAAAAAGCAGCCGAACCTGTCAAAATTAGATGCAGCAGGCGTGGAGGGCGATCGATGCTCGACGGTGCCGGTGGCAAATCGTCAGATATCCCTCTCAGGTGACTGTATCGCCCACTCGCACACCTGACGGCTCATCGGATCGAGAAATGTCTCACTCGCGTTCGAGCGCCAATTGGAGGCGATTTTCCAGCGTGTCCCGATCGAACGGCTTGGTAAGGTAGGCCACGGCCCCTCGCTCCATCACCTGATCGCGGACGCTTCCGAGAGGAAACGACGTGATGAAGATTACTGGTATTTTAGTACCCATTCTTAAGAGATGTTCCTGGAGCTGTGGGCCGCTCATCCCGCGCATTCGCACGTCAGCGATCAGACATTTCGTCTTCTCCAGCGACTTGGAGCTCAGAAATGCTTCACCGGACTTAAAGGTCTCGACGTCATATCCGAACGTTTCCACCAAGCCACCTGTTGCCAGGCGAACATTATCGTCGTCGTCTACAATTGATATCAGGGGAACTGGGGCCACAATGCCCTCCTTCTAGCCCTCTGATATGGCAAGCCTCAGGCCATCACTCAATCAAGGTTATGCTGCCGCAATTAATCAAATAAAGGGCCGAACTATCGATTCGATTAGTTAGATCGCTCTTTCGATGATTGGAGGTTCAGCTTATCGGCCATTCGAACCAAATCGGCGGCTGTTCTCGCACCCATCTTTGTTATGACCTGAGTCCGATGAATGCGAACCGTCATGGCGGTGATACCAATTTGGCCGGCGATTTGCTTGACTATTTGCCCTTCGGCTAGCAACGCCATAATCTCTCGTTCCCGGGATGTAAGCGACTCGAACCGAGCCCGAAGTGCGGCCAGCTCCTGTGCTTCGGCGCGATTCAATCGATCGCGCTCGATGCCGTTTCGGACAGCATCGAGCAGCTCCTGGTCCCGAAAAGGCTTGGTCAGAAATTCTACAGCGCCGCCCTTCATAGCGCGGACCGACATTGGAATGTCGGCATGGGCCGTGAGGAACACAATGGGCGTTCGGCTATTCGCCTTCGCAAGCTGCGTTTGAAAGTCAAGACCGCTGGCACCGGGCAACCGTACGTCCAATACGATGCAACTGGCTGGGACCGACCTGTCCGCTCGCAAATACTCGTCAATTGAACCATAGAGTTCTGTTTTGAGGGCAACCGTTTCGAACAATTCGTGCAACGCGTCGCGGATCGACTGATCGTCGTCGATGACCGCGACTACAGCTTTTTCATCGGTCATAGGATATCACTGTCCGTTGGGCTAACTAGATTGGTGGATATGCTCGTCATGGGTTTCGACGATCGCCGGGGCGAATAATCGCATTCTGATTTCATTCGGCGTCTAAGTGAATAGGCCTCGATGGAGGGTTGCAGGCCGATTATTTCCAAATATTTCTGAGCATATTATTTTCCTATGTCGTCTTTCAAGACTTAGGGTGAGCATTTGCTTTGCAGTGAGTACCTAGTGGAGTTGCCCGAGCCGTAATGTGCTCGACTGAAACACTTTAATGCTGTTCACTCATTGGAACGTCGTTATCCGTACCTACCCGCCGCGGTGCTTAACGTTCATCGCCGCAGCTTAAGTCTCCGCAGACCGCTTCACAACCCACAGTGAGATTTCGGCCATGAGGTCGTGGCGCTCTCCTTGTTTCGGGCGCTTCGATTAATGCGAGGTGTCAGATGAGCGTATCTTCCTCTTTCGGTACTGGCGGGGAAAGTGTCCCTCTTGAGGTGTTGTGGGAAGACGGCGAACGTATCTATTGCAAAACGTGGCGCCATGGCGATGGCGCGCGGCAAGAATTCTTGGCCGTCCTACCCGCCGACGAGCACCCGTCGCCTGATAGCATCAATCGTCTCACCCACGAATACGGACTGAGAGACCACCTTGACGATGCGTGGGCACTGCAACCGCTGGAACTAGCGCAAGCGCGTGGGCGACCCATGCTGGTGCTCAAGTATCACGAGACCAAGCCGCTTAATCGCCTGATCGGCCCGGCAATGGAGATCGAAAGATTCCTGCGGCTCGCGGTCTCCTTATCGGCCGCGGTTGGCCGGGTACACGAGCGCGGCCTTATCCATAAGGACCTCAAACCGAACAACATCCTCGTAAATTCCTCGACAGGCCAGGTCTTGCTCACCGGCTTTGGCATCGCGTCGCGTCTGCCGCGTGAGCGTCAATTGCCAAATTCTGTCGAGTTCATCGCCGGAACGCTTGCTTATATGGCTCCCGAGCAAACCGGACGAATGAACCGCTCGATTGATTCCAGGAGCGACCTCTACTCACTTGGGGTTACGCTTTACGAGATGCTCACGGGCAGTCCTCCGTTCAAAGCTTCTGATTCAATGGAATGGGTGCACTGCCACATTGCAAGACAGCCTGTATCACCAAGCGAGCGGCTGACGGATGTCCCAGCCTCCGTCTCTGCAATTATAATGAAGCTGCTCGCCAAGACAGCTGAGGAACGTTATCAGACGGCGGCCGGCGCAGAAAGCGACCTTCGGCGTTGCCTATCTGAATGGGAAAGCCAGGGACGGATTGAAGAGTTCGCACCCGGCGAACACGACCAGCCGGACCGGCTCATGATTCCCGAAAAATTGTACGGGCGAGACCGTGAGGTCGAGATTCTTCTCTCTGCTTTTGACCGCATTGTTGCTGGAGGCAGCCCGGAGTTAGTGCTCGTCTCCGGATACTCGGGCATTGGCAAATCTGCCGTTGTCAATGAGCTTCATAAGCCGCTGGTTCCACCCCGCGGCCTATTTGCATCGGGAAAATTCGATCAATACAAGCGAGACATTCCCTATGCCACGCTGGCGCAGGCCTTTCAGAGCCTTCTCCGCCCACTTCTTAGCAAGAGCGAGGAGGAACTACACAAATGGCGCAATGCTCTTCGCGAGGCGCTGGATCCGAACGGACAGCTCATCGCCGATCTTGTCCCGGAGTTGCAACACATCATAGGAGAACAACCACCGGTGCCGGAACTTCCGCTGCAGGATGCGCAGGGCCGTTTTCAATTGGTATTTCGACGTTTTATTAGCGTTTTCGCGCGGCCCGAGCATCCGCTTGCTCTGTTTCTTGACGATCTGCAGTGGCTTGACGCAGCAACGCTCGATTTGCTCGAAGACCTCTTAACCCGTGGAGATCTGCAGCACCTGCTGTTGATTGGGGCCTATAGAGACAATGAAGTCAGCTCTACACACCCCTTGGCGCGAAAGCTTGATGCGATGCGCCAGGCGGGAGCGACGTTACGGGATATCGTACTCACGCCACTTGGCTGTCAGGATCTGGAACATCTGCTTACAGATTCTCTTCACTGCGAGCCGGAACGAGCAGTCCCACTGGCTCAATTGATTCACGATAAGACTACCGGAAACCCATTTTTCGCTATTCAATTCATTTCAGCGCTCGCCGATGAGGCTTTACTCACGTTCGATTATGGTGAGGCGCGATGGTCTTGGGAGCTAAATCGCATCCGCGCCAAGGGGTTCACCGACAATGTGGTGGACTTAATGGTCGGAAAATTGAGCCGCCTGCCGCTCGAAACCCAAAAAGCACTCCAGCAGTTTGCCTGCATGGGCAACAGCGCGGAGTTCGAAATGCTGCGGTTGGTTTATCAGGACTCGAATGACGAGATGCACGAGCATCTCTGGGAAGCGGTCCGAACGGGTCTCATCTTTCGTTCGGACAATTCGTACAGATTCCTTCACGACCGAGTCCAGGAAGCGGCCTATTCCTTGATCCCGACAGAACTGCGTGCTGAGGCGCATCTCAGGATAGGCAACCTTCTCGCAGAGTACACCCCTCCGGCGGATCTGAAGGAAGCTATATTCGAAATCGTCAATCAATTAAACCGCGGTGCTCACCTCATCACTTCCATCGAGGAGCGTGAGCGGGCGGCAGACCTGAATTTGATTGCGGGACGACGTGCGAAGATTTCGACTGCATATGAGTCGGCGCTGAAATACCTAAGGGCATCAAGGGCGCTATTAGCGGAGACGACATGGGAACATAACTACGAGCTTATCTTCTCCATTGAATACCTGATGGCAGAGTGCGAATTGTTGACAGCAGAAATGGTCGCGGCCGAAGAGCGACTGTCAATGCTGGCACAGCGTTGCAAGAATAACCACGATTTCGCCCTTGTGACGCGACTACGGCTGACCCTCTACACAACCTTGGATCAGAGCGACCTCGGCGTGGACGTTCTTCTCGAATTCCTCCGACGTGGCGGCACCGTCTGGTCGCAGCATCCGACCCGCGACGACGTCTTACGTGAATATGATCGAATCTGGTCCCTACTCGGAAGTCGCCAAATTGAAGAGTTGGTCGACCTGCCGCTGATGACAAACCCGGACATCCTCGATACCCTGGACGTTTTGACCGAAATTGTAACGCCCGCTCTGTTTTACGATGAGAATTTATCGTCACTCGTCGTTTGTCGCATGGTGAGTCTCAGCCTTGAGTATGGCAACTGCGACGGCTCATGTTTCGGCTACGAGTGGTTTGCCATGTTCGCCGGGCCTCGTTTTAACAACTATAAGGAAGGATATCGGTTCGGTCAGCTCGGTTATGATCTGGTCGAAAAGCGGGGATTGACGCGTTATCAGGCCCGAACCTATATCAACTACGGTAACGGTGTGATGCCTTGGGCAATCCATGCTGCAAGCGGACGGGAGATCCTGCGTCGCGCATTCGACATCGCCTACCAGGCAGGGGATCTTACATTTGCCGCTTACTGGGGAGAACAGTTAGTCACAAACTGTTTGATAGTAGGAGACCCCCTCGCCGAGGTTCAAACAGAAGCCGAGAACGGTCTCGAGTTTGCCAAGAACGCGCGGTTCGGTCTTGTGGTCGACATTTGCGGGGCACAGCTTGGTCTTGTGCGGACCCTCCGTGGGGTGACTCCGAAATTCGGATGCTTTGACGCCGTAGATTACAACGAGCTTCAAGCCGAGCAACACTACGCCAGCAACCCCGTTTTATCATGCGCCGAGTTTTTCTATTGGACGCGCAAACTGCAAGGACGGTTCTTCGCCGGAGATCTTGTATCCGCCGTCGACGCCTCGATAAAGTCGCAGCAACTGCTTTGGACCGCGACGGCACAACTTGAAACAGCGGATTGCCGCTTTTTTGGTGCGCTTACCCGCGCCGCAGCGTGGGATTCCGCATCTTCCGACCAAAAGAAATGGCATTTCGACGCATTGACGGACCACTCCAGGCAACTCGAAGTGTGGGCCGAGCACTGCCCCGCAAACTTCGAAAGCCGCGTCGCGCTCGCTCATGCGGAAATCGCGCGGATTGAGGCCCGAACCCTCGAAGCCGAACAGCTCTACGAAGATGCTATCCGTTCGGCTCGCACGAACGGTTTTGTCCACGTTGAGGCCCTCGCCCACGAACTCGCGGCGAATTTCTATAAGACACGCGGCTTCGCGACAACTGCCGATGCCTATCTACGAAATGCCCGAGCCTGCTATGTGCAATGGGGCGCGCAGGGAAAGGTAAATCAACTCGACTCCAGCCACCCGCATTTACAAATGCCCTCAATCTCGCCCGTGCGCGGAGCCACGGTCTTTACGCCCGTCGCACAACTAGATGCTGAGACCGTGATCAAAGCATCCCAGTCGCTATCGAGCGAGATAGACTTGCCTCGACTCATCGAAAAGCTCATGCGCCTGGTTGTCGAGAATGCCGGCGCGGAACGAGGCCTGCTAATCCTTACTTACAGCGACGGCCCGCGCATCGAAGCCGAAGCGACAACCGCCAGTGGAACAGTTGACGTCGCAGTTCGGCAGATCCGCGCTATACCATCCGAGCTTCCGCAATCAGTCCTGCAATACGTACTGCGAACACGCGAACGCCTCGTTTTCGATGACGTGTCTGCCGGGACTTCCCATTCGGATGATCCATATGTCCGCGAGAGGAGGCCTAAATCTGTTCTGTGCATGCCGATACTCACAAACACGAGGGTCATCGGCGCCCTCTACCTCGAAAACACTCTGGCCGCACATTGCTTTACATCGGGGAGAGTGGCCGTTCTCGAGATTCTTGCTACTCAGGCGGCGATCTCGATGGAGAACGCACGCCTCTATTCGGAACAGCGCTGGAATGAAGCGCTGTTGTCGGAAGCTCAACGTCTCAGTTCAACCGGCAGTTTTCTATGGCGAGTGGTAACAGATGAAATAATTTGGTCAGCGGAAACCTATCGTATTTTTGGAGTCAACCCGGCAACCCCTGTGTCTCTCGAGCTAGTCGGCTCACTTTTCCACCCGGAAGATAGGTCAGTACTGGAGGAAATGGTCGAACTGGGCAGAGGCTCCGGTAACGACTTGGACTACGAATTCAGATTACAAATACCCGACAGCTCGATCAGGCACTTGCACTTGGTCGCTCATGCGAGCCGCACGAAGGGAGGTCAACTGGAGTACATCGGTGCGATTCAGGATATAACGGCGCGGCAACTCTCCGAGGAAACACTCGCCAAGACTCGATCCGAACTCGCGCACGTTGCCAGGGTCACGAGCCTCGGCGTTTTGACGGCTTCGATCGCACACGAAGTTAACCAGCCACTTACTGCGATCGCCACGAACGGCGAGTCTAGCCTGCATTGGTTGACGCTGGCCCAGCCGAACATCGAAAAGGTCCGGATGCTCACCAAACGCGTGGTCGCAGACGCGCGGCGGGCGTCCGAGATCATAGGGCGCATTCGTGACATGGCGAGCCAACGAGCACCCGAACAGAAGCTGCTGTCGATCGATGATGTCATCAATGAGTCGCTGAGCTTCCTCCGCAATGAGCTGCAGGAGAAGGGCATCGTCGTGTCTCTCGACCTGACACGCGAGCTCCCCCAAATTGTCGGGGACCGTACTCAACTGCAGCAGGTCATCGTCAATCTGACCGTCAATGCGGTTCAAGCGATGACGCAGCTTACGCTGGGGGATCGCAGCATTTCTGTCCGGACCATACTCTCAGACCCTGAGACGGTGTGCTGCAGCATTGAGGACAGCGGCCCGGGTATCGATCCGGAACACCTCCCTCTTCTTTTCGATAGCTTCTTCACGACCAAAGATACCGGCATGGGCATGGGCTTGGCCATCTGTCAGTCCATTGTCGAAGCCCATGGCGGCCGTATTCGTGCGAGCAACGACACCGCCCTCGGCGGGGCCGGTTTCAGTTTTGATTTGCCCACGCGCCGCGCGCAATAGTGGCAGCATCGCTTGCCGGCTTTTGTGCTTCCCTTCTCCGGTATTGATCACCGTTGAGGGTTCTATTCAGCTGCCCTCCCCTGCGGTACCCTCGAACACGTCGCCTTTGAATGAATGCGCGGCGTAAATTATTACGAACGAGCTTCGCAGCCGTGTACTGGGACCTCAAAACTCCAGCTTTTCGGAGCGCGAAGTTCTCTCTGCCTCTTTTGTAAAATTCGGGCACAATTTCTACAAGCTCCCGCCCGTTCCACAGCATATCCGTTGGTCGATCGTGAAGGGCACTTGCCTTGACCGAGAATTCAACCAACGGAGATCACGATGGCCGCGCTGTCACGTTTTGCTCGCAAGGCGATGGAGTCAGCCTCCGATTTTTCGATCGTCGTTCGCAACCTCATCAAGGACGTACGCGACAGCTACCGGCCTGAACTCCACTACATGCGCGGCCCGGGGCCAAAATGGCGCGCCAAACATCAACCGCAGTTAAGATTCGATTCTGAAACCGCCTCGCTGATCTGGCGCGTCCCTGAGCGAGCCGTCGTGCCGGCTCGGCTTTCCGTCAACAGAACGCGAACTTTGCCGTGACTTTTCGGACAGGCTTTCGGGTTCGGTGTAGCGCCGTTTTCGCAACGGCAGATTGAGAGACCCCACCAATCTCTTTGCAGAGGTCAGATTTCTACAAGCCGGAACCGCCCCACGCGACCACTATTGGGCAGTCACAACAAAAGGAGACAACTATGATTGCAACGCTGCTGGAACGAAATGGCGCCCCCACGCACGATGCCCCGTCGGGCACAGCACTTTTCAATGATCCCATCCACAATAAGGGCACTGCCTTCACGAAGGAGGAGCGTCGCAAGTACGGCCTCGAAGGCCTCTTGCCTCAGGCCGTGGAAACCCTCGATCGCCAGCTGGAACGCGTCATAGGCCACCTCGATGCAAAGTCCACCGATCTGGAGCGTTACATATACCTGGTCTCTCTTGCCGACCGCAACGAGACGCTGTTCTACCGCACTCTGATGTCTGATCCCGCGCGTTTTCTGCCGATTGTCTACGATCCGACTGTCGCAGACGCTTGCCTGGCGTTCGGACACATCTACCGTCGCGCCAAGGGTATGTATATCGATCGCAGCATGAAGGGACGCATGGCCGAAGTACTGCGCAATTGGCCCCGCCGCGACGTCCGGTTCATTTGCGTTTCAACTGGCGGCCGCATTCTCGGCATCGGAGATATCGGCGCGAACGGCATGGGCATCCCGATCGGAAAGCTGGAGCTCTATACCGCTTGCGCGGCAATCCCGCCCGACGGCCTTCTGCCTGTGATGTTTGATATCGGGACCGCAAATGAGGCCCTGCGCGCCGACCCGCTGTATCTCGGATCGCGCTCCCCGCCCCCCTCCGAGAAGGAACTTGACGAACTCACCGAAGAGTTTGTGCAGGCGGTGCAAGACGTGTTTCCCGGCTGCTGCATCCACTTCGAGGACTGGAAGGGCACAGACGCGATTCGCATCTTCGAACGCTACCGCGACAAAGTTCTCTGCTACAACGACGACATTCAAGGCACGGCCAGTGTGACCATTGCAGGTCTCACTACGGCACTTCAAATCAAAGGAGAAACACTGGCGACCCAGCGGTTTCTATTCCTTGGCGCCGGCTCTGCCGGAATCGGCATCGCGAACATGATTACCGAAGCCCTCCGGGGCAAAGGGCTCACACTTGACGAAGCACGCGCCCGCATATCGTTGTTCGACGTCGACGGTCTACTGGAGGCAAGCCGCAGGGATCTCTCATCTGCGCAGAAGGTTTACGCGCACCCGGCGCAGCCATCAAAGGACTTGGTGGCGACGATCGAGGCTTTTAAGCCCACGATTTTGATCGGCGTGAGCACCAAGGGTGGCGCCTTCACCAAAGAGGTGGTGGAGGCAATGAGCCACCTCAATGAACGACCGATTATCTTCGCGCTGTCAAACCCGACCGACAAAGCGGAATGCTCGGCGGAACAGGCGTACACATGGTCGAAAGGAAGGGCCTTGTACGCCGCGGGCGTTCAGTTCCCCGACGTAAACCTGGATGGCCAAGTTTTCCGTCCCGGTCAGGCTAATAATTTCTATATCTACCCCGCCGTCGCGCTTGCCACCTACGTCGCCCGTCCACGACGAATCACGGATGCTTGCTTTGTTGCCGCAGCCGAGGCCAGCGCCGATCAGGTAGGCCCCGAGCTGCGCGCCAAGGGCATGCTGTTCCCGGGCCAGGCCAACATTCTTGAGATGGAAGTTACGACGGCAACGCGTGTCGCGGAGTTCATGTTTGACCACGGGCTGGCTCAAGCGAAGCGACCCGCCGACATTCGCGCCTGGATCGAAGGCCAACTCTACGTTCCCAGCTACTGAAAGCGGGGCCTGCCGAGAGCAACGAGCTGTCGCGGCGCGAGCTTCGCGACAGCTCACTCAACCAAGGGAGCACCATATCATGAATATCCAATCGACCCCCGTGCTGCGCGACATTCCGATCGGCATCGATGCCAAAGGCCAGCGGCGCGAAACAGATTCCATGGGTGCCGTCGACGTGCCTGCCGACCGCTATTGGGGCGCGCAAACTCAGCGCAGCCTGATCCACTTCTCGATCGGCAACGACCGTATGCCAAAGTCGGTCTATCACGCCTACGGCTACGTGAAAAAAGCCGCTGCGCTTGTCAATGCGGCAGCAGGCCGGCTGCCGGCGTGGAAAGCCGAGGCGATCGTGCGCGCGGCCGACGAGGCCATTGCTGGCAAGCTCGACAGTCACTTTCCGCTTTACGTCTGGCAGACGGGCTCAGGCACGCAGTCCAACATGAACATCAATGAAGTACTGTCAAATCGCGCGATCCAGCTTCTCGGTGGAGCCATCGGCAGCAAGTCCCCGGTACATCCGAACGATGACGTAAACTTGGGACAATCCTCAAACGACACTTTTCCCACCGCGATGCACGTCGCGGCCGTGCTCGAGCTCGAAACCCTCTTACTGCCTCACGCTGAAAGGCTGGCAGCGGCGATCGAAGCGAAATCAACTGAATGGATGCACGTCGTCAAGACCGGACGAACCCATCTTCAGGATGCAGTTCCACTCACGGTTGGGCAGGAATGGTCGGGTTATGCACGTCAGGTGCGCGACGCGATTGACCGGATTCGAGCATCCGAGACAGGCCTTTTTGAGTTGGCCGCCGGAGGCACTGCCGTGGGCACCGGCCTAAATGCTCCACCTAACTTCAGCAAGGAGATCGCTGCCCAGATCGCCGGGCTCACCGGGCTTGCATTCGTTACCGCGCCCAACAAGTTTGCGGCGCAGGGCTCACTCGACGCGATGGTTGCTGCGATGGCGGCACTGCGTGGATTGGCGGTGTCGTTGATGAAATTCGCCAACGATATGCGCTGGCTCGCGTCAGGTCCGCGCTGCGGCCTTGGTGAACTCCTGCTGCCAGAAAATGAGCCGGGCTCGTCGATCATGCCAGGCAAGGTCAACCCGACCCAGTGCGAAGCCATGGTGATGGTTTGCATCCAGGTAATCGGAGAAGACAGCGCAGTCGCCTTCGCCGGGAGCCAGGGAAACTTTGAGCTGAACGCCATGCGCCCAATCATCATCAACAACTTCTTGCATTCGGCGCGAGTGCTCGGAGATGCCTGCGCGAAGTTGCGGCGCTTCTCGATAGAGGGGACACAGCTCAACCGAAAGCAGATCGATACCATGCTCGACCGCTCGCTTATGCTTGTGACTGCCTTGAGCCCGGTAATCGGCTACGATAAGGCTTCGGCTATTGCCCACCTGGCGAATG
>Ga0210391_10002413_pt1 | contig 16264 bp, 16 predicted proteins | sample IncBWC12OmetaG_FD_160573 | JGI IMG/M metagenome (GOLD analysis project Ga0210391, IMG submission 160573) | Forest soil microbial communities from Barre Woods Harvard Forest LTER site, Petersham, Massachusetts, United States - Inc-BW-C-12-O ... | reverse complement strand
GCACGTAAGGTCCGGTCTCGCCTTCAAAGCTCAATGCATCTTTGAAATCAAACGCGATGACCGAGTTGCGCGTGAATTTGAGCATGAAGTAGCGTAGAGCGCCGATGGCGATCTGTTCGGCGATGCGCTGGCGTTCGGCTTCGTCGCGGCCGGTCTGGCGCGAATCCACTTCGGCGCGCGTGGCGGCGATGAGGCTGTCGATGAGGTCGTCGGCTTTGACACCGAAGCCCTTGCGGCCGCTGACCAGGATATAGGGGCTGTTGAGGTCTTCGGGCGCCACTTCGAATCCGAGGTCGAGGGCGCAGCGCGGTGTAAGAGCCACCTTCTCATAGCCAAAGTGGATGCAGTGATCCGCCTGGTCGATGTAGCCCATGCCCCGCAGCGCCTCGACCAGATTTGCCTGCGGATCGCTCTGCCGCACATCGATGACGTTGTAGATCGCGCTTGCGCCGCCGAATTGCGGATGCGGCTCGACTCCCTGCGTGGTTGAGATCCAGCACTCGCGATCCGAGTACTGGAAGAACGGTCTGTAGCCGAAGTCGCGGCCCAGGAGGCCGAATTTCCAGAGATGATACGCGATGTCCTTGCCGACATAAGTAACCGTGCCGTTGGAGCGGACGATGACCTTCGCATCCTCGTCCAGCTCGCCTTCCACGGTTGCTGCGCCGGGGCGCCGCATCACCCAGCATCCTGTATTCTTGCCCTCGGTTTCGTAGTACAGCACGCCCGTCTGCTTCAATTGCTCGAAGGCCGCGTCCCAGAATTTGAGGTGGAGGATCTCGCTCTCCCGGGGAAGGAAGTCGTATTCGATGTCCAGCCTCAGCATGGTTTCGAGATGGCGCCGCAGCACGGCAGTCGAAATCAGTTCGGCCACTTCGGCCGTCTCATTGCCTCCGCGCTCGATTTCGTGCAGGGTCTCATAACGAAATTTCTTGCGCGCGGCGTTTTCTTCCGGGGTTCCCTGTTCGTACCACTGCGAAGTGCGCGCATAGAGATCCCAGCAATAGAAATCGATTCTCTCCCCGGCGCGGCGGAGATCTTCAAGCAGCGCCCGCACGGCGGCCAGCGACCTGCCTTCGAGATGCACAAAACCCACCACCACATCGGCCACCTGCACGCCAGTATTGTCGATATAGTTCTGCACATCGACCTTTTGCCCGGACGCGCGCAGCAGGCGCACGAAGGTGTCCCCAAGAATGGCATTGCGCAGATGCCCGATGTGCGCTGCCTTGTTCGGATTGATGCTGGTATGTTCGACCAGTGAATGAACCGGCTGTCCCACCTCGGACAAATCCGGGTGCCCCACCCTCGCGACGTCTTTGTTTTGGTCGCTAGGGTGGGCGCTTACGCCGGCAGTCCCCAGAACAACCGCCGCTCGATCGAATTTCGCATTGATATACCCGGCCCCCGCCACATCGAATCCCGCGAACCCCTCGACCTGACCAAGCGCGGCGACAATCTCCTGCGCAATCATCTTCGGCGCCTTGCGCAGTTTGCGGGCAAGTTCAAAGGCAATCGGCGTGGCCAATTCGCCGAACTTCTGGTCCGGCGGAATCTCCAGGGGAATGTTGCCGACCTCTAATTCATACTTCGCTCGCAGGGTACCGCGTATGTGCTCCGCCAGCCTTTTCTGCAATTCCAGATACACGTCGGGGGCCTCAGAAATGCTTGATTTTCAAGGGCGATTCTAACAGAGCCCTGCGGGGCCAGTCGTTCGCCTTGCTCTCCCTCGGCCAGGCTCGTATCCTCAGAATGCGCTGTTTCGCGCTCTTGGAGACTAAAACATGGTTGCGATCACCGGGACCGAGTTGCAGGAGTGGGTCGAGCACATGTCACGCGGCTGGAAAAAACTGCTTGAGTCGCATCCGGAAATAGTGTCGTTCCCCTGCGACATACGGGAAACGACGTCGGTTGCCCAACTCCTGCAGCACATTGTGGCCGTCGAGCTGCGCTATGCCGAGCGCTTGAACGAGCTTCCGCAAACCCCATACGAATCGATTCCGTATGACTCGGTCGACTCCATCTTCGCGACTCACGGCCGCGCTATGGATTTGTTGCGGCCGCTGATGGATTGCGACGAGCCGTTCTGGGAAACCGTGCTCGAGCTTAAAACCCGCAGTGCCGGCACCATGCGCGCATCGCGCCGCACGGTGCTGGTTCACTTGCTCACACATTCTGTCCGGCACTACGCCCAGTTGGCCACGCTGGTTCGGAAACATGGAATCGCCTCGGGCCTGGACATGGACTTCATCCTCATGCACCTTGAGCCATCCGCAGTCTGACCGGCTAGGGCTCGTCCGGCCTGAATGCCTTAAGATGGGAGAGAAGATAGCGCTTGATTCGCAGCGTTCAGGCGGAGCGGCGCTGCGATTCTTGCCCATGTCCATGCCCGACTCATCGCACTTCTATCTCACCACGCCGATTTACTACGTGAATGCGCGGCCGCATCTGGGGCATGCCTACTCGACCATCGTGTGCGATGCGATCGCGCGGCGCAAGCGGGCGCTGGGAATCGACACCTGGTTTCTGACCGGCACCGACGAGCACGGCCAGAAGATCGAGCGTTCCGCGAAGCTGGCCGGGCGCACCCCGATGGAGTTTGCGACGGCCATTTCGGGCGAGTTTCGGTCGCTCTGGGATCGGCTTGGGCTGAGTTACAACGACTTTATCCGCACCACCGAACCGCGCCACAAACGCGGCGTGCAGAAACTCCTCGAAACACTGCGCGACCGGGGCTTCATCTACAAGAACACCTACACCGGCCAGTACTGCGTCTCCGACGAGGCCTATGTCGACGGGCCGCCGGGAACACTCTGCCCCAACTGCGGCCGATTGACGGAAACTGTCAGCGAAGAGAATTACTTCTTCAAGCTCTCCGCATTCGAGCGCAAGTTGCTCGAGTTCTACGAAGCCAATCCCGGTTTCATGCAGCCCGAATCCACCCGGCGCGAAGTGATTTCATTTGTGCGCAGCGGGCTCAAGGATCTGTCGGTAAGCCGGACCAGCTTTTCATGGGGTATTCCCGTGCCCTGGGACGAGAAGCACGTCGTGTATGTGTGGCTTGACGCCCTGGCCAACTATATTACGGCCCTTGGTTACGGCTCCGATGACGACCAGAACTTCAAAAAATTCTGGCCCGCCGACATGCACCTGATCGGCAAGGAGATCAGCCGGTTTCACTGCGTCTACTGGCCGGCGTTTCTGATGGCGGCCGGCATTGCGCCCCCACGCTCGGTAAAGGCCAATGGATGGCTGCTCTTCGACGACACCAAGATGTCGAAGTCGATTGGCAACATCGTGCGCGCGGAGACGGTGGACACCGTGCTGGGCGCCGATGCGCTGCGTTATTTCCTGCTCCGCGAGATCCCCTTCGGGCAGGATGGCAGCTTCAGCTTCGATGCACTGGTGCGGCGCTACAACGGCGATCTCGCCAACGGCTATGGGAATCTTGTTAGCCGCGTGGTCAACATGGTGCACAAGTATTTCGGCGGCGTGTTGCCCGACGCGGGGTCGGAAACGCCAGCCGAGGCTGCACTGCGCCAGTCTGCCGAGCGGGCCATCGCCGAGTTCGGGCCGGCCTTCGATGAACTCAACTTTTCTGAAGCGCTGAAAAGCCTGTGGCTGCTGGTCGCAGAGACCGACGGCTATCTGACCGCCAATGCTCCATGGAAGAAGCCGGCCGACCGCTCCGATGAGGATCATGCGGCCCATCAGGCGCGCGTGCTCGCCAACGCGACAGAGGCCATCCGCATCATCACCGCGCTTGTTTATCCCATTCTTCCCGTCTCAGCATCGAAAGTATGGTCGCAGCTTGGGTTGGGAGCGATTGACGACGCGGCCAGGCAAGCGTTTCTTACCAACCTCGCATGGGGCGGATTGACGGCCGGCACCCGGTTCAACGATCCAGCGCCCCTGTTTCCCCGCGCAGAAAAGGACGCGATCGATCGTATGCAAAATCTCGAAGATCAGAACAACTCGAGCGCTGTGGAGGCCGCGGCCGGGCAAAGCTCGGAAGGCGCTCCCACGCGCGCCACAGCCTCCCCATCAGTCGGATCAGTGGACGGTCCCGCATCGGCCCCCGGAGAAGCGGGCGCTGCCGGAGAGCCCGGAGACGACCAAATGACTTCCACCACGACGGCTCCCACGAATTCCGAACAGCCGGTTGAGACTGCGCATGTACACCCGGTGCCGGCTGAACTGGCCAGCAGCCGTCTCAGTTCCACACCGGCGGACGCTCCAGAAGGCGCCCCGCTGCATCCCGAGGAGAAGAAGTCCGAAAACCCTCCTGAAGCGCCGCCGCAGCCGGCGCATATAACCATCGACGACTTCGCCAAGGTGGAACTGCGGGTAGCCCAGGTGCTGGTGGCGGAGCGCATTCCGAAGGCCGACAAGTTATTGCGGCTGGAAGTGGACCTGGGGTACGAGAAACGCCAGATTCTTGCCGGGATCGCCGAGCACTACGACCCGGAAAAACTCATCGGCCGCAAGATCGTGATTGTGGCAAACCTGGCCCCGCGGAAGATGCGCGGCCTGGAATCAAACGGCATGCTCCTGGCGGCATCGCTGCCCGACGGCGCGCCGGTGCTCGCGGGATTTCTGGAAGAAGTGCCCCTGGGGGCGCGACTGAAGTAGATAGAAGGATGCACGCCGAGGTCTCAAATGTAGACCTGGCGCACCTATGGATACAAAGTCGTGTGGATAGCGAACATTTCCAAACGTCCTCCTGTTTAGAGATTCTCTTCTCGAGCCGCAATTAAATGCACGCCAATGCCGGCTCCGGAGGGGTAAGTGAGCCTGCGACGGTTTCTCGCCAAGCAATTCATCGACGTCATTCAATGGAATGAACCGGGAGACGGCATGCTCGCATACCGCTACCCGATGCAGGACATGGAGATTCAGACCGGCGGTCAGCTCACGGTGCGAGAGTCACAGCTGGCTCTGTTCGTGGACCAGGGAAAGATCGCGGACGTTTTGGCCCCGGACTGCACACGCTGACTACTCGCAATCTGCCGGTGCTGACCGATCTGAAGAACTGGGACAAGGAATTCGAGTCTCCTTTCAAGTCCGACGTCTATTTCTTCTCCACGCGTCTGCAAATGGATCAGAAATGGGGCACATCGACTCCGATCACGATCCGGGACAAGGAGTTCGCGCCGTGACGCTTCGCGCTTACGGGATCTACTCCTATCGCATCGTGGATCCTCGCGCGTTTTTCACCCAGGTGAGTGGAACCCGTGACAGCTACTATGCGCCAGAGTTGGAAGGCCAGCTGCGGAACACCATAGTGGCACGCATGACAAATTCCCTGGCGAATAGCAATGTTTCGTTCCTCGACATGGCGTCAACACAGACGAAAATGGCACAGTTGACCTCACAAGAGGTGAACCCGGCGTTCACGGCCCTGGGACTGGAGTTGAACCAGTTCGTGATTGAAAACATCTCATTGCCCGACGGCCTGCAGGAAGTGATGGATCAGCGCATCGGTGTGAACCTGGCTGGAGACTTGAACCGTTACACACAGTTCGAGGCGGCTCAGGCGCTGAAAGTTGCCGCTGCCAACACCGGGGGCACTGCCATGATGGGCGTAGGCCTGGGAGTAGGTGCGGCTATGGCTCAGACGATGATGCGCCCGGTTGCTGCAGCCGCGGCGGCGGTTACAACGGCGGGGTTCTGCCCGCAGTGCGGAAAGCCTGTGCCGGAACGCGCCAAGTTTTGCCCAGAGTGCGGAAGAGCCCAATGAACTGCCCCCCATGCGGCGCGCCGATGCGGTTGACGGCAGGGCAGGCTTCGCTGGTCTGCGACTACTGCAAGGGTGTTTACTTCCCTTACCCGGATGGTGATGGAGTGCGGATTCTCGACGAGGCAGAGGGTGTGTCATGTCCGGTCTGCGCGGTTCCGCTGATGAATGCCACGCTCTCGGGGGTGGGGATTCGCTACTGCGAACGGTGTCGGGCACCCTGGTCGCCATGGGCCGGTTTGAAACGCTCATCGACGCGCTTCGGTCTGAGAAGGAGGCCGCGGCGTCTCTGCCGCTTTCAGACCCCGCCGAGTTGACACGCAAGATCAGCTGTCCGCAATGCAAACGACCAATGGAGACTCATTTTTACGGTGGCGGCAGGAACGTCGTCATCGACGAGTGCGAGAGCTGCTCGCTCGACTGGCTGGATCATGGAGAGTTGAGGCGTATTGCGGCAGCAGTGGGGAATGCGGAGCCACATTTACAATAAGTTAACAAGGTCGCCCCGATCCCGAAGATGCTTATAGATTCCCATGCCCACCTGGACAGTCCGCGCTACTCCGACGACCGAGAGGCGATGCTGCGACGCGCGCAGGAAGCGGGCGTGGGCGCGGTACTCTCGATCGGCATCGGCGAACGGCCGGCCGAGATGCACCAGGCCCGCGATCTTTGCCGGCAATTCAACGGGATGCCAGGTCTCCCGCATCTATACGCCAGCGCGGGCATCTATCCGCACAACACACCCGAAGCCGACGAATCGGCGCTTGCGAAGCTCGATAGCCTGCTGGCCGAGCCCGAAGTGGTCGCCTGCGGCGAGATCGGCCTCGATTATTACCATGAAGGCGCGCCCCACCATGTGCAGCGCGAAGGGCTGATTCGGCAGCTTGAGATTGCCGCAGTGCGCAAGCGGCCGATCCTGATCCATTGCCGCCCGAAAGATGGCGCCACCGATGCCTGGGACGATCTTTTTGTGGTTCTCGAGGAATCTTGGGGAAGAACAGGTCTGGGCGGCATCATGCACTGCTTCGGCGGGGAGTGGGAGCAGGCGCGGCGGTCGCTTGATTTGGGCTTTCTCATCTCGTTTGCCGGAAACCTGACGTATCCCAAAGCCCAGCCTCTGCGCGATGTCGCGGCACGCGTACCTCTGGATGGCCTTTTGGTCGAAACAGACGCGCCCTGGCTGGCCCCGGCGCCCCATCGCGGCAAGCGCAACGAACCCGCCATGGTCGGTGAGACGGCCAAGGTCTTAGCCGGGTTGCTGGCTGTCAACGCTGAAGAAGTCGCTTCCGTCACGACCAAAAACTTTTACCGCTTGTTCGCCGGCATTTCCCCGGCCGGCTCCGGGAGTAAGATGCGTCTTTGAACGGAAAGCTGCCCCCGCTTTTTCGATCCCGGCGAAGCCTTTCTCGAATTAAGGTTTAGACACCGCCCCTGACGTGGGAAACTAGAGTTTGGTCGGTCCCGGTAACTCCGGAGGCAAATCGAGGTAAGTATGGCCCAGGATAATTCGTTCGACATTGTAAGCAAGGTCGAGATTCAGGAAGTTCGGAATGCCATTGACCAGGCGATGAAAGAGATTCGGCAGCGTTTTGATCTCAAGGACTCCCACTCCGACATCACCCTCGAGGGTCAAGACTCGATCCTGTTGGCTTCGGCGGGTGAGTACAAGCTGGAAGCCGTCAAGGAGATCCTGGGGCAGAAGCTTGTAAAACGCGGCGTTTCGCTCAAGAATCTGACCTATGGCAAGCTGGAACAGGCTGCCGGCCAGAGCGTGCGGCAGACGATCAGCCTCCAGCAGGGCATCCCGGCGGAGAAGGCGAAGGAGATTGTCAAGCTCGTAAAGGACTCAAAAAAGAAGGCACAAGCCAGCATCCAGGGTGATACTGTCCGGATATCGAGCAAAGATCGCGACGAGTTGCAGGCCATCATCGCCATGTTGCGTGGCAGAGACCTGGGCCTGGATTTGCAGTTTACGAATTACCGAACGAACTAGGGCAAGCAGTGGCGAGGGGCGTGATTCGTGCCGGCCAAAGCAGTCCGAACCAGGAAGAAAATTTGAGCACCTTGGCGATAGCGACGGCGAGAGAGGTCTTCGATCTTCTGCGAGACGACCTCGTGGCAATCGAGCAGGAGTTGGGCCGAGACGCCGCCTCCAGCGTCAGCACCATTACCGAAATTGCCGAATACCTGCGCGAAGGCGGAGGCAAGCGCATCCGGCCGTCTCTGCTGCTATTGGCCGCACACATGCTCGGCTATAGCGGCCCCAGTGCCATCCGGCTGGGCACTGTGGTTGAAATGGTGCACACGGCCACGCTTGTCCACGACGACATAATTGACGGCGCCGACACCCGGCGCGGGCGCCCCTCGGCCAATACCCGGTGGGGCAATGAGAAATGCGTGCTGGCGGGTGACTGGCTCTACATGCAGGCCTTTCGCGTAGCCCTCGAAGAGAAGAACCTGCGCGTGCTGGAACTGCTGATCGGCCTGACCCAGCAGATGGTCGAAGGCGAGTTGCTGCAGATCCAAAAACTGGGCAAGGCGGTGTCAGAGGCCGAATATTACGACCTCATCTTCCGCAAGACCGCTTGCCTGTTCTCGATATCGATGCGACTGGGCGCAGTGCTAGCCGGAGCCACCGAGGCACAGGAAAAAAACATGGCTTCCTACGGGCGCGCGGTCGGCCTGGCCTTTCAGATCGTCGACGACGTGCTCGACCTGACCGCCACCGAGGAAGTTCTGGGCAAGCCCGTCGCCAGCGATCTCCGCGAGGGCAAGGCGACCCTGGCCGTGATCCACTCCGTCGACCACGGCACCGTCGCGGACCGGCAATCGATCCAGCGCGTGCTTGACGACCGCAGCTTTGAGAATGTGTGCCGTGAGCAGATCCAGGAGATCCTGACCCGGAACGGGTCGGTGGCCTACGCCATGGGCGTGGCCGATCGCTATGCCGAACAGTCGCGGCAAGCTCTCGCTTCCCTGCCCGACTCGGATTTCAAGCGCGCCCTGCTGTGGGTGCCGGACTTCGTGGTGGCGCGCGACAAATAATTTCCCCCGGGGGTCATCATGCAGGAACAGTGGACGGCCGTGGACCGCTACTTCGGCGAGTTGCTGGCGCCCGAGGATCAGGCGCTGTCGGCAAGCATCGACGCAAATCGCGAAGCGGGTCTACCATCGATCGATGTACCCGCACTGCTGGGCAAATTCCTCGAATTGATGGTGAGGATTTCGGGCGCGCGGCGCGTGCTGGAGATCGGAACCCTGGGCGGCTACTCAACCATCTGGCTGGCGCGCGCGCTACCCGCCGGCGGCCAGGTTGTGACCCTTGAGATCGATCCCCACCATGCCGACATTGCGCGCGCAAATCTCAAGACTGCGGGCGTGCTGGAGCGGGTTGAGGTGCGGGTCGGCCCTGCGAGCGAGAGCTTGCGAGCAATGCACGAGCGTGGAGACGGGCCATTCGACGTGGTCTTCATCGACGCAGACAAGAAGAGCCTGCCTGAGTATGTAGATTGGTCGTTGAAGCTCTCCCGCCCGGGCTCAGTAATTATTGCCGACAACGTGGTGCGCGACGGCAAGGTGCTCGATGCCGGATCCACTGATCCCGACATTCAGGGCGTGCGGCGCATGACTGAACTGATGGCGACCAACCCACGCCTGAGTGCTACCGCAATCCCGACCGTGGGCGCGCGAGGATATGACGGGTTCGCGGTGGCAGTGGTACTGGAGTAGGCTGAGTCACTTGCCTTTGACGGCCGGGTAGCCCTTATTCACCCAATCGTCGCCGAAGTTGTTGGCAATGTAGAGTACTTTGACGTTGGTGAATCCGAGATCATGGAGCCGCTTGTAAGCCGGACCGACATTGGGGCAGCGATTCCACGGGCAGCAACCGCAATAGAGGATGATCTGCTTATCCTTGGGCAGCGATGCCACCGTGTTCTCGAGAGACTGGATACCCGACGCCTGGGAGCCCGGCCCTGCGTAGTCAGACCCGGGGATGTGAGCCTGCGAGTACATGACCCGGGAACCCACTTGAAGGATGAGGGGCTTCTCTTTCTCTCCCGCATTCAGCAAGTGAACCAGTGCCTCAGGCTGGATCAAGCGGGACTCCGGGATGGAGGTCGCGCTCGATGGAGCCCCCGCCGAATCCTGACTCCGAACTACGGGAACAGCAACCATGGCCAGGAAAAGAGTCAGCACCAGCAGCCACGGGCAAGCGTGTTTCCAACGCATCGGATGGTCTCCAAATCTGCTAACGGAATTCTTTTCGAGGTATAGCAGGGGAAACTCTGTCCATGCAAATAAGACGCGGTTTGATTTACCGCAGCATGCCGGGTTCTCCGAAGCTTCACGTGCAAAACTGCGCTAATTGACAGAAGATAGAAGTGAACGGATTCTTCAAGAAAGATTGAGAGAGCGCTTGGCATCGGCACAGATTGCAATCCCCCAATGGTCGGCGAAGGAATTCAAGAAGCAGGTACTGGATCTCAAACCGAAGATCGCCGTCTTTGATTGTGACGGCACCCTATGGAGCGGCGACTCGGGTTACGGTTTCATGGTGTGGTCGATCGAGCAGGGACTTGTTTCTCGCTCCACCAGCGACTGGATCGACAGTCGGCACCGGGCTTACCGGGCCGGCAAGGTAAGCGAACTGCAGATTTGCGGCGAGATGGTGCAGATCTATGCCGGTTTGCGCGAACAGGAGTTGCAGGCGGCTGCGGCCCAGTACGTCGAAGAATTCGTGCGCGGGCGGGTGTTTGAGGAAATGGCAGACCTGGTCGCAGCGTTGCAGCGCCAAGGCGCCCAGTTGTGGGCCGTCAGTTCCACCAACAAATGGGTCGTGACGGAAGGGGTTCGGCCATTCGGCATTCCCGCCGAGCGAGTCCTTGCAGCTGAAGTCGCCTCGGCTGCCGGCATCATTGGCGGCAAAATCGTTGACGTGCCCACCGACGAAGGCAAAGCTGGCGCGCTGGCGCGCGCAGGTCTGACCCGGCCCGATGTCGTATTCGGCAACTCCGTGCACGATCTTGCCATGCTCAACGTCGCGGTCCACGCATTCCCGGTCAACCCCTCCCCCGCGCTGCTCGAAGCCGCGGCGCGCAAGGGCTGGGGATACTTCCGGCCTGCGGCGGCCGAGGGCATCGAGGCCGCAGTCGACGGAGAATAGCCTCTCTTTCGGAAGAATCGCCTGGCGCGGGGTATCGATCTCGGCAAGGTGCAAGGCAACGCACACATTCTGCTAAGCTTGCGGACCCTGTAAACTATCCATGTGGAAGGACCTCAGCAGCTCGCAGGCCCCCGGACACCAGGGCCCGCTCTCCGTTTTGTGGCCGCAGCGCTGATCGTCCGCGGCGGAGAAGTCCTGATTTGCCAGCGGCGCCCCGATCAGCCCATGGCCCTTCAGTGGGAATTCCCAGGGGGAAAGATCGAGCACGGCGAGACCCCCGAGCAGGCGCTTGCGAGGGAGTTGCACGAGGAATTGGGCATCCAGGCCACCATTGGACCGCGGGTCACCCATGTCCGCCACAACTATCGCCATGGCGGCGCTGTCGACCTGCAATTCTTCGCCGTGCGCGAGTTTTCGGGCGACCTGGAAAACCGCATCTTCGCCCAGGTCCGCTGGACCCGGCTCGAGGACCTGCCGGAATTCGATTTTCTGGCCGCTGATCGCGGCCTGATCCGCGATCTGGCCAGCGGCAAGCTGCTCTAAAAGGCCGCTATCGGCTTCTAGCTCCTAGCTTCTCCCGAAGGCGGGGTGGACTTTGTCACCAAGCATCGGCCCGCAGTCGCTCTCGTGGCTAGAAGCTAGCGGCTAGAAGCTGTCTTTCAGTGCCCCGGCATCAATCCCCACAACATCACCATGGTCATGCCGATGACGATAAGGCTGGTTCCCCAGGCGATCATGTTCCACAGGCGCGAATTCTTGTGCTCGCCCATCAGGTCACGGCGATTGATCAGCAGCAACATGAGAATGATGACCACCGGCAGGAGCACCCCGTTCAACACCTGCGAGAGAATGGCAAAATTGATTAATTGCGCATCGGGAAGCACCAGGACAGTGAGCGATCCTCCGGCGATTAGCGCCGTATAGAGCCAATAGAAAGTCGGCGCTTCCTTGAAATTTTTGTCCACGCCCGATTCCAGTCCCAGGCCTTCGCAAACCGTGTATGCCGTCGAAAGAGGGAGAATGGAAGCCGCAAACAGCGAGGCGTTGAAGAGCCCGAAGGCAAAGAGGAGAAAGGCATAATCGCCGGCTAGCGGGCGCATGGCTTCGGCCGCATCAGAAGCGACTTGGATACCGCCCATGCCGTGTACCCACAAAGTGGCCGCGCAGGCAACAATGATGAACCAGGCCACAAGATCGGTGAAAAAACTGCCCACGATGACGTCAAGACGCGAAGCGGCGTAGTCCTTGACGCGAATTCCCTTCTCCACCACCGAGGACTGGAGATAGAACTGCATCCACGGAGCGATAGTGGTGCCGACGATTCCGATGGCCATGTAAATGTAAGACTTGTCCCGCCACACCTTCTCCGCAGGCAGTTTCACGGTTGCCAGGAGAGCATCGTGCCAGCTGGGCTGTGAAAGCACGCCGGTGAAGATGTAGGCGATATAGACAGTCGAGGCGATCAGAAAGATCTTTTCCGTGCTCTTGTAGTTGCCGCGCACTACCATGAGCCACACCAGGAGAGCGCAAAATGGCACGGAGATGAATTTGTGAACGTGAAACAAATGAAGCGAACCGGCGATCCCGATAAACTCTGTGACCACGTTGGTGTAATTGACCACTATCAGAAGCAGCATCAGCACTACCGTGAGCCGCAGACCGAATTCCTCGCGGATCAGGTCGCTCAGGCCCTTGCCGGTCACCACGCCCATGCGGGCGCACATCTCCTGCACCACGATCAGAGCAATGGTGATAGGAATGATGGTCCAGAGCAGCGAATACCCGAACTGCGCCCCCGCCTGGGAGTAGGTGAGAATCCCGCCCGAATCGTTATCGACGTTGGCAGTAATGAATCCCGGCCCAAGCACAGCCAGAAAGAGCAGTATTCGGGTTCGCCAACGCCTGAGCATGCCTGAGCTTTCCTTGGGGATTCAATCAGAAATTCCTCACTGACCATAACAGGACAAACGCGGTTATGCGAAACCGGTACTCGACGGCGAATTGAACCCCAAGATGCGCCGCAAGAAAGGTCGGATTAACGACTCCAGTAACAGGAGTGGCCCTGCTCTAAATCCCGATCGACGCCGAGAAATGCGATTGACGGCAGACTCGTATATTGGTACATTGGTACCAATGAAGCCGAATGAACCCCATCCCGAATCCATCAAGATCGAGCGCGTGCAGACGGGAGTCCGCATTGAGAAGCGACTGTTGAAAGTTCTTAAAGCGGTCGCCGAACTAAAGGACAGGACGCTCGGGGATCTGCTCGAAGGAATCGTGTTGCATGCCTTTGAGAACAAGACGCCCTTTTCGCCAGAGACTCTCACGACGATTGAGAAGTTCAAGGAGCTGTACGGCCTGACCCTCACGGCAGACCAGAGCCACACCTTCGAGGAAATCGAGTCATGATTCGAGCTGCGACGCGAACCCATTGGCCCGTTCTTTTGGCGCCGATCGTCATGACGGCCGCCGGATTGGCCGGCCCAATTGCCGCGCAGTCACCACCATCCACTTTGGAGCCCCTGATGCACACTAGCACCAGTTTTGATGTCACGGTCCACCTTCCTCTTGCCGAGACTGCTCCCCTGTTCGGGCCGGAAGGCGAGCGTCCCTGGGCGGGGAAGCATTGGGACCCGCAATTCATTTATCCACAGCCGGCGCACGACGAGGCAGGCGCGGTTTTCACAGTGAAGCATGGACCGTTGAACGCCGTCTGGGTGATCACGCAATTCGATGTTGCGGCGCGACACTTCCAGTATGCGTACTTCATTCCGGACATCATGGTGAACACAATCGATGTGCGGTTCTCGGCACTCGATGCAACCACCACACGCGTGAATGTCGTGTACGCACGCACCGCGGTGACGACGGCGGGCAACGAACAAGTGGCCGCAATGACGGAAAGCGACAAGCGGTCGGGCAAGGTCTGGCAGGAAGAGATTGACCAATATCTCGCCGCGCGAAAGCCGGAGCCGCGACCCTGACTCGTGGTTACAAGCTCGCCTGTTTCGATCGCGCACCGCGCCAGTAGAGGAACAGGCCCAGCAGGATGGAGGCCAGCGTGCCGCCAACCAGCTTGAGTTCGAAGACGAGTTTGTTGGAAGCATCACCGGGCGGCACCAGCGAGAAAACAATGCCCACAAGAATCACCATGAACCCCAGACCGCCCGAGACCCATACGCCGGTGATTCCTCCCGGCACCAGCACGGCGTGGGGATTATCGGTTCGATCCTTGCGGTGCGCGAGCTTGATCACGGCCGCAAACATATACAGGAAGGGAATGAAATAGAGAATGATGGCGGCGTCGACCACCAGTTGATAGGCTTCAGCGACCGTCGCGCTCTTGATCTGGCTGGCGAGCAGGATGATTCCGGAGGCGATGGCCTGCACAAGAATCGACACGTACGGCGTCTTCCAGCGGGGATGAATCTTTCCGAACGCCGCGGGTAGATAGCGATCGATGCCCACCACGAATGGCACGCGCGCGATACCCGCCACTGTGCTGCCCACGCCGCCCGCATTGCCCACGGTAACCAGGACGGCTGCCCCTATTCCGAGAAAGCCGACGCCGAGCGCGATCGATCCCAGGGTGATCGCGTGGAACACACCGCTCTGCGGGTCGAGGTCAGCCGCGGGCACGAGACCGAGAATGGCGAACGTGCCGGCGATATACATAAGCGCAATCAGCGCTCCTGCGCCAAACACGGCGCGGGGCAGGGTACGGCGCGGGTCGCGCACTTCTTCGCTCATGGCCGACACAAGTTCGAGACCCGTGAACGCAAACGCAATCTGCGACCAGAAGTTCACCGTGTCCCAGTTCAACGCCGGGAGCATATTGCGCAACGTGAAATGGGTCGCGGAGCCATGGCGAAACGCGACCAGCGCAGCTACACCCACCAGCATTACGAGCGGCACATACGTTCCTACGCCACCGGCATTCTGAAGCCATTTGCCGATATTGAGCCCGATGATATTGAGAACGACTGCAACAATCAGCAAGGCCAGTGACACGGTGAGCTGAAAGGTGCGGTCCTCGGCTAGAACTGCTCCGCGCCCGCCAATGATGTACGCAGACATGGAAGCGCTGGCAAGCAGCAGGCCAGGAAAATAGAACACCGTATAGATCCAGTAGGTCCATCCGGCAACGAATCCATGAAATGGGCCGAACGCCTCGCGCGACCACACGTATAGCCCGCCCTCTTCGGGATACCGCGAAGAAAGCTCGTTGATCACCAGGGCTCCAGGGACAAAAAAGAAGATGGCGGCGATAGCCCACAAGCTGATCGACGACGTGCCATTGTGGCCCGCGGCCGCAATCCAGCGCGGACCAAGAACGGTTGCAATGTTGAACAGCAGCACATCCCAGAAGCCCATGGTTTTGCGCAATTGCGATTTCGAATCGGAGGAGGGCGCAGGAATGGTCATGGCGTCACCGTTCACGCTTCGTGGTGTATCGGGACATGATACAGGACGCTGCTGCCCGTGATCCGCATGAATGCCGTGTGAACTGCGCGCGGGAATTTGCCGGTTGATCGCCGGGGAGGCAAACGGTAGTCTTTCTGCGAGGAATTCATCTTGCCTTACATATCATCAAACGGGAGAGATTACACCGGGCCGGCCCTGTCACTGAGCGGCTTGCGCAAAACCTTCGGCGATGTTGTGGCCGTGGATCATCTTGATCTCGAGGTCATGCGCGGGGAATGTTTCGGATTGCTTGGACCGAATGGCGCCGGCAAGACCACCACCATCGAAATCTGCGAAGGACTGACGCCCCCCGATGCCGGAATCGTGACCCTGTTGGGATTGAGCTGGAAGACCGCAGCCAAAGAACTGCGCCAGCGCATCGGTATTCAACTGCAGGAGACCCAGTTCCCTGACAAGTTGACCGTCGAGGAAACACTGCGCCTGTTTCGTAGTTTCTTCAAGCAGGGCATTTCAGTGGACGAGGCAATCCGCATTGCGCAACTGGAAGAGAAGCGCTCCGCGCGAGTGGGCGGACTGTCGGGAGGGCAGAAGCAAAGACTGGCGATGGCCTGCGCCCTTGTGGGCGATCCCGAACTCTTGTTTCTCGATGAGCCCACCACCGGGCTCGATCCGCAGGCGCGGCGCCATCTTTGGGACCTCGTCGATGAGTTGAAAAACGCTGGGAGAACGATCATTCTGACGACGCACTACATGGATGAGGCGGAGCGGTTGTGCGATCGCGTCGCCATCATGGACCACGGGCGCATCATCGCATTGGGCACACCGCAGCAGCTGATCGCTTCCACCGGGGGAGACCACATTGTGGAGTTTGCGGTCACAAACGCCGATGCGACGCGGGGGCAGATCGAGCCGGAAGCGCTCAAGGAAATTCCCGGAGT
>Ga0210391_10002409_pt1 | contig 16274 bp, 16 predicted proteins | sample IncBWC12OmetaG_FD_160573 | JGI IMG/M metagenome (GOLD analysis project Ga0210391, IMG submission 160573) | Forest soil microbial communities from Barre Woods Harvard Forest LTER site, Petersham, Massachusetts, United States - Inc-BW-C-12-O ... | reverse complement strand
CGCGAGAAGTTTGCGCTGCGGCGTGAGGAGCAGTCCAGCGACGAGCGCGAAGCCGAAAGCGAGCATCGTGTGTTTGTTTTGTAGGCCGATGCCGGCGACGACGCCGAACGCGATCCACAGTTTTGGCGACGCGCCGTTCGCGATTCGAATAGCGATCCACGCGCAGAGGAGCCAAAAGAGTGGTTCGAATGCGTTCATCGAGAAAAAACTGTCAAACGCTAGATAAATCGGCGCGAAGAGAATCGCTGCGGCGGCGAGAAATTGCGCGAAGAGGCTGCCGCCGAGTTCGCGGGCCACACGACCAGTGAGGTAAACGGTGGCAGCGCCTGCGAGCACGGGCAGAAGGCGGATCGCGAACATCGAGTCGCCGAGCGTGTGTTTCACGAGCCACGCGACGAAGGCGATGAAAGGGGGTTGGTCGACGTAGCCCCACGCGAGATGGTCGCCGCAGGCCATGTAATAAAATTCGTCGCGAAAGAAACCGTAGCGGTTGATGCCTGCGAATTGGATCACGATTTTGAGAACGGCGAGCGAGACGAGGAGGAGATTGGCGGAGCGGATGCCGGTGGGCCTGGTGTCGACGTCTGAGGTTTCAGAGGGCATGAGCTGGGATTTTCTGAGTCGGAGAATTGTAACTGGAAAGTCTGCGAGGTTGTGGGTGAATGAAGGCGATCAAGAACGAAGAGAGATCCTTCGGCCCGTGAACGGGCCTCTGGATGACGACGCGCTTTGTGCCGGCGATGGGTGGTACGGGGGCGAGGGTTGCGTGTCGTTGAGGTTTGCAGTCTTCGGCAGACAGCCTGGGCAGCAGGCTGTCTTACGAGAGGTCAACGAGTTTTCGTTGCGGATTTGGATGCTGGGGTGGCGCGCACCCTTCTTAGTACGAAGGGTGCGGCACCCGGAAATGCGAATCACATGCGGCGGCGAAGCGCGCTAGGAGATGGTGATGGAGGTGATGCGATCGAGCTTGGGGAAATGTTTTTCGAGATACGGCTTCCCCAGCGCGGTGATGCTGCCCTGATCGGGCTGCTCGCCGTAGCCGCTGTGAATCTTTTTCACAACATCGAGGCCGCTGGTGACTTCGCCGAAGGGAGCGAAGCCCATTTTGTCGAGCTGCGCGTTGTTGCCGGTGTTGATGAAAAGCTGCGTGGTGCGGGTGTTCGGGCCGGCGGTGGCGAAAGTAATGAAGCCGGGCTTGTTGGATTGCGTGACGGGATCGTCGGTAAGGCGTCTGTTGCGCCACGCAGCGGTGATTTCGGGATCGGCATGCAGGCCAAACTGAACAACGAAGCCGGGGATGACGCGGAAGAAATGCGCGTCGTTGAAGTAGCCGTGCTTCGCAAGATTATAGAAACGGTCGGCGCCGAGTGGTGCCCACGCGCGCGTGACTCTGATCACAAAATCGCCGGCGGTGGTGTTGAAGGCGGCGTTAAACGTGGCGGGAGCTTGCTCGGTGAGCGACTCCGGCTTTTTCAATGGCGAATCGGACATTGCGTCTCCTCGTATTTTGGCTGAAAGCGTTTAAGCGCACGACGGCGTGCGCCACGTAGGCCTGCGCGGCCGCTACTGGTTTGATGGAGCTGTTGACGCCGCAGGCTTCTTCGCGGCGGGCGCGGCGGCCGTGTGATGCACCGGCGTTGCGGGCAGCGGCGAAGTAATGACGGTCGCCTTGATCACATCGAGCTTCGGGAAATTTTTATCGAGATAGGCTTTGCCTTTGTCTGTGATCTCACCCTGGTCAGGCTGCTCGCCGTAGCCGGCGTAGATTTTCTGGACGACGTCCATGCCCGACGTGATGGTGCCGAATGGGGAGAAACCCATCTGGTCGAGACGGGGGTTCTCGGCAAGGTTGATAAAGAGCTGCGTGGTGCGTGTGCCCGCGCCCGCAGTAGCGAAGGTGAGCGTACCCATATGATTGCTTTCCTTCACGGGATCGTCCTGAATCTTCGCGTTGTCCCAGGCCTTATTGACGGCAGGATTCGCGCTCAAGCCGAATTGCACAACGAAACCGGGTACGACGCGGAAGAACGCGGCGTTGTTGAAGAACCCGTGCTTCACGAGGTTCCAGAAACGATCCGCGCCGAGCGGGGCGGAGTCGCGCTTCACGTGGACAACGAAGTCTCCGGCGCTGGTGACGAATTTCACGTCGTATTCAGAGGGGGCCTGCGCCTTGAGCGATGCAGGGTGCAAAAGCGCGGGATCTGTGTGGGTCGCGGTGGTGCCGGTTGTGGTGGTCTTATGCGCCGGCGCAGTTGATGAACCCGACGCGGATGAGCCCGACGGTTGCGCTTGGGCGTGCGCGACAACGGGAACGAATGCGAGCGACGAACAGAGCGCGAGACGGATCAGCGAAGCTTTCACGACTTCCCTCCTAGTTTCTTTGCGGTGTTTTCGACTTCCTGCATCAAACGCAGCGTGTTGCCGCCGAGAATTTTCTGCACATCGGCGGGCGAGTAGTCTTTCGCGAGAAGCGCGTTCGTGATTTCGGGCAACTTCGAAACGTCGTCCATGCCGTATGGCATGTCAGCGCCGTCGAAATCGGAGCCGAGGCCAACGTGGTCGGCGCCAACCAGTTTAACAGCGTGGTCGATATGCTCGATGATCTTCGTCCATTCGACGCGAGGCAACTTTCCGGCAGCGACGTACTCGCGAGTAACCTTATCGGCTTCGATTAGTTCGCAGGCTTCGTTGCCGGCGCAGCGCTTCTTTGCTTCGGCTTCGATTTCCTTGCCGTACTCCGGATGCGCCTTGCTTGCGTCGGCGAATTCCTGGCTCAAGAAGCCGATGTGATAATTGATCTGGATCACGCCGCCGTGAGCCGCGAGGTCTTTGATCATCTGGTCAGTCATGTTGCGCGGCGCGGTACAGATGGCGCGGCAACTGGAGTGCGAGGCGATCACCGGCGCTTTGCTAATCGCGAGGACGTCGTAGAACGTCTTATCGGCAACGTGGGAGATGTCGACCATCATGCCGAGCTTGTTCATCTCGGCGACGACTTGCTTGCCGAACGGCGTGAGGCCGTCGTGGGCGGCCTTATCGTTGGCGGAGTCGGCCCAGTCGGTGTTCACGGTGTGCGTGAGCGTCATGTAGCGAACGCCAAGCGAGTAGAACTTGTCGAGGGTTTCGAGGCTGTTGTTGATCATGTGTCCGCCCTCGACGCCCATCAGCGCGCAGATTTTGCCGGAGCCTTTCGCTGCGCGAATTTGCGCGGCCGTGGTGCATAGAACCAGATCGCTCGGATGCGCGACGACGGTGCGGCGGACGGCTTCGATTTGAGCCGTGGCGCGGTCGACGGCGGGCTGGCCGGTGACGGTGCCCGGAATCCAGATGGAGAAGAAGATCGCGTCGAGACCGCCTTCCCGCATGCGCGGGATGTCGACGTTGCCGTCAGAGTGGCGCGCGCCGAAATCGAAATTCGGATCGAGCAGGCGTTGGGTGGTGTCGTCGTGTGTGTCGACGACGATGGACTTGGCGTGAAGTTCCTTCGCCTGGGGTGTGATGGTGGTGGATTGGTGCGCGAGTGCCAAGGGTAGAGCGGCTCCTACAAAGATGGCTAGTGCTGTTAGCGATTTGCTGTGCATGGGATGTCAAAAATCTCTTTGGGATTCTACGACACGCGGAACGAAACGGAAACGGCGGCGCGAGGTTTAAGATCGTCGCAAATCATCCGACCTCGCCGTGGCTGCGATGGCTGAACCCGCACCTCACAGGAATGTGAGGTGCGCACAGGCACGAATGCCTGTGCCACGGACTGAAGTCCGTGAAACGCGAAGAGCGGCGGCTCATCCTTCGGGGGCGGCGGAGCCGATTGGTTTAGGTGCGGTGAAGAAGGACTTGATGGCGTGGCGGATTACCTGGCCGTTGACGCTGGCCAGGGACTCGGTGAGGGGTATTCCCTTCGGGCAGACTTTTACACAGTTCTGGGCGTTGTCGCAGTCTTCGATACCGCCGGGGCCCATCAGCGCATCGAGGCGCGCGGAAGCGTGCATCGCGCCGGTAGGGTGCATGTTGAACAGTCGCACCTGGCTAACGATAGCGGCGCCGACGAACTGATCGTTTGAATTCACCTTCGGACAAATTTCAAGGCAGTTGCCGCAGGTGATGCAACGCGAGAGTGGATAGGCTTCTTCCTGTTTCTCGGGCGCCATGCGCGGGCCGGGACCGATGTCGTAGGTTCCGTCGATTGGGATCCAGCACTTGGTGCGCTTGAGGTCCTCGAACATCTTGTTTCGATCGACTTGCAGGTCGCGAATCAGCGGAAACTTGGTGAGCGGCTCGAGGCGAATCGGCTTTTCCAGTTCGTCTACGAGCGCGGTGCAGGCCTGGCGAGGCTTACCGTTGACGAGCATGGCGCAGGCGCCGCAGACTTCTTCGAGGCAGTTGGCTTCGTAGCTGACAGGCGAGGATTCCTTGCCGTCGCGAGTAAAGGGGCGCTCGGCGATGTCGCGCAGGCAGATGATCACGTTCATGTGCGGGCGCCAGCGAAGTTCGAACTCTTCCCAGCGAACGGCCTCGTCAGGTCGCTGCTGGCGCTTGATGCGAACGATGAAAGTTTTGTCTGCCATTCGGTCCTCGTGATGCTGACTGCAAAAGCCTGAGTCGATTCAGGGCCTAAAGGCCCTTGACGCTTCGTGCGTTCGGCGGAACTAAAGTTCCGCCCTTCTGTGATGCGGCGAAGTCAAAACTCCGCCGTTCCTACTTTGCTGCGGTGTACTTGCGTTCGCGCAGCGGCAGCAGCGACGTGTCCACCGTTTCGTACTGCAATTGGATGTTGCCTCCGTTGTAGCTGGCGATCGTGGTCTTCAGCCAGTTGGCGTCGTCGCGATTCGGAAATTCCGGCTTGTAGTGAGCGCCGCGCGTCTCGTTGCGTGCGAGCGCGCCCATGGTGATCACTTTCGCGAGAACGAGCATGTTGCCGAGCTCACGGACGAAGTTGAGCGTCTGGTTAGCCCACTGCGTGCGGTCCTGCAGGTTGATGCGCGTGAAGCGATCGCTCAACTCATCGAGCTTGACCAGCGTTTTTTCGAGGTTCGCGTTGTAGCGAATCACTGTGACGTTCTCGGTCATTACGTCGCCGAGCTCGCGCCAGATCGTCATCGGATTCTCGACGCCGACGTGCTGATTGAGCAACGCGTCGGACATGTCCTGCTGGCGAACGCGCTCGCGCTCGTACACGGCGTGAGGCGTCGATTCGCACTTCTGATCGAGGCCGCGCGCGTAACGAACCGCCGCCGGCCCCGCGATGCCGCCGCCGAAGATGCAGGAGACCAGCGAGTTCGCACCGAGTCGGTTCGCGCCGTGATACTGATATTCACACTCGCCCGCTGCGAAGATGCCGGGCATGTTGGTGGCCTGATTTTCGTTGTCGACCCAGAGCCCACCCATCGTGTAGTGCATCGCCGGAAAAACTTTCATGGGCTCGACGTGCGGATCCACACCGACAAATTTCTGATAGATCTCGAGGATGCCTTCGAGTTTGCGCTCGAGCGTCTCGCGCGGGATGTGCGTCACGTCGAGATAGACCGCGGGATCGCCGGGCAATCCCATTTTCATTTCGTAGACGACTTTGTGAATCGCGCGCGTAGCGACGTCGCGTGGTACGAGGTTGCCGTACTTCGGATACCACTCTTCGAGGAAGTAGAATCGCTCGTTTTCCGGAATCGAACGCGGCGGGCGCGGATCTTTCGGCGTCTTCGGAACCCACACGCGGCCGCCCTCACCGCGCGCGGACTCGCTCATCAGGCGGTTCTTGTCCTCGCCCGGAATCGCGGTTGGGTGAACCTGAATAAATTCGCCGTTCGCGTAATAAGCGCCCTGTTGGAAGAGCGCGGATTGCGCCGAGCCGGTGCACACGACGGAATTGGTCGAGCGGCCGAAGATCGCGCCGATGCCGCCGGTACAGAAGATCGCGGCGTCGCACGGGAACGTCTTGATCTCCATCGTCTTGAGATCCATCGCGCAAATACCGCGCGCGACGCCGTCGTCGTCGATCACGGCGGAAAGGAACGTCCAGCCTTCGTACTTTTTTACTCTGCCTTCGGATTCGTGGCGCCGGACCTGCTCGTCGAGAGCGTAGAGAAGCTGCTGGCCGGTGGTCGCGCCCGCAAATGCGGTGCGGTGATATAGGGTGCCACCGAAGCGGCGGAAATCGAGCAAGCCTTCGGGCGTGCGGTTGAACATGACGCCCATGCGATCGAGCAGATCGATGATCGCTGGAGCGGCTTCGCACATATTTTTGACGAGCGGCTGGTTAGCTAGGAAGTCCCCGCCGTAAATCGTGTCGTCAAAGTGCTTCCAGGTGGAGTCACCTTCACCCTTCAGATTTTTTGCAGCATTGATACCGCCCTGCGCGCACACCGAGTGTGATCGCTTTACGGGGACGATCGAGAAAAGTTCGACTGGCACGCCCGCTTCGGCCACGCGAATCGTAGCCATCAGGCCAGCGAGTCCCCCGCCCACGACGATGATCTTGGGATGGCTCACTGTGTGTAGCCTCCGAGCGGGAACATGCCGTAGTGCATGCCGACGACGATGGCGATTCCGGCGAGCGTGAAGCCGATGCCAACGGCGGCGCCTAGGAAGCCGAAGGCGCGCTGCGACCGCGTGCTGACCGCGATGCCCCACTTACAGGCGAAATTCCAGAGTCCATTGCCAAGGTGGAAAGACGCGGCGGTGATTCCGATGATGTAGAAGGTCAAATTCCAGGGATTGGTGAGGAACTGCTGCACGTCGGCGTAGCTGGTGACGCCGTGGCCTTCATAACGCTGCGTGTAAAGATGCCAGGCGATAAAGGCGAAGGCGATCAGGCCGGTCCAGCGCTGCAGAACGTAGAGCCAGTTGGACATCCACGGGTGGCTCGTGACGTTCGACTTGCCCTTCCACCAGATGTACATGCCATAGAGGCTGTGGAATAGGATCGGAACCCAGAGCACTGCAGTTTCGACAAAGATTCGCCACGGCACCTGCTGAAGCTCGCGCGAAACGTCGTTGTACTTGGCCGGACTGACTAGCGCGTAGCTATTGGACCAGATGTGCTCCGCCAAAAATGCGCCGATTGGAACGATTCCGCTTAGGGACTGTAGCTTGTCGAGGATGTAGCTTGCTCTAGAGTTGGTTGCAGCGACCGCCATGCACGCTCCGAAAGTAATTCACGTGAACGGACCGTTGTTCAGTATAGGGACGAGCAAATGGGTTTGCAAGAACCTGCGGGTATGTTTTTAAGTTTGAAAGATTTGAAGGGGATGTTTGAGGCGGACGAAGGGCCATTTTGGGCAGGCCCGAAGGCCAAGTTCCCGATTGGATACAGCGTTTGGAAACAGAGATTGGAGGGGCTCGGCGGCATGTTAGGGTTTTCTTAGGCAGGTACCCTTCCGTGTCCGCTGAACACGTTGCTGAACTCAAAAAGTGGATAGCCGAACTGGTTCGCCAGGGCGGAAGCGACGAGGCTCTGCGCTTGAGCCGCGTGGCCGACCTGGTGAGCAAAAACTTCGCCGTGCAGCCCCACGAAGTGGCTGTGATGGTGATTACGCCGGACGACCGCTTCTTGCGGTTCGTGCTGCCTCCGATGCTGCGGGAAGTCGGGCAGATCCCGCTGACGAGCACAAACGCCCTTGCGGCTCGCACGGTGCGAGAACGCAGGCCGGAAGTTATCAATCATTTCGCAGTAGTACCCCACTCTTCGGTGTTCGAAGCTGTGCCCATCGCCGATGAACAGCGCTCCGAAGCCATCCAAAAAATCATGAGCGCGCCGATCATTCACGAACGCAAAGTTTGGGGAGTGATTCAGGTGTCGCGCAAAGGACGTTCGGCCGCTGAAGCCGGTCCGGATTTCACGCATGCGCACCTGCGAGAATTGAAGTCAATTGGCGATGCTCTCGCGCCGCTTTTGGCTCAAACTCCCGTGGAAGCTAAGTAGTTTGTAGTTCGCCCGCGCGCCTCCCGAGTTCGTCCCAATTGTCGAAATTGCAATACCTTACAGCCGCAACTTTCTGAGCAAGCAGGTGTTAACATGCATGCAACCGGCGGGAACCCTGCGCCATCATTCCAGTAGGGCTAACGTCCTGGGTTTTGCTGGTTTGCGCAGGTCGAACTGGGTCGGCCTACAAAATCGACGTGGAATTTGGACGGGCCACACGTTCTATCCGTCAGAGGAGCATAAATGCAAGGAACGGAAAAAATCACACAACGCTTTCAGCGCGGCGCGATTGTAGCGGGCTGCGCGTTGGCGCTTTTGTGCGGCAGCGGCGCTGCGTTCGCGCATCAATCCCAGACGCAAGCACAGGATCAACAGGCTCCAGCACCCGATCAGTCTCAGGCCGCGCCACAAAATGCGCCGGATCAAACCATGCAGCAGGATCAGGCGCAGAATCCGCAGCCTGCGGATCAGCAACAAGATCAGAATGCTGCACCGCCTCCGCCACCGCAGGACAACAACTCGAACGGCGTCACAAACGGCCCGATGGATGGACCGGCGGCGAATTCGAACGGGCAGCCGAACTACGCGCCGCGGCAATATTCGAATTCGGGCCCGATACTTCCCGATCCACTCACGATTCCCGCAGGCACTGTGATTCAGGTTCGCACGACGGATTGGCTTTCGAGCGACAAGAATCACAAGGGCGACCAATTTATCGGGACGCTCGCGGCTCCGATCATCGTGAACGGCTGGGTCATCGCACGGCGCGGTCAGTCTATAACCGGGCAAGTAACCGACGCTGTGAGAGCTGGACGCGTGAAAGGTGTTTCGAAATTGCAGCTTGACCTCGGCCAGCTCACGCTCGTCGATGGGCAGCTGATTCCCGTGCAAACCACTTTGCTGAACGCGAGCGCCGGCACTTCGAAGGGACGTGATGCTACCGCGATCGCAGTAACCACCGGGACCGGCGCAGCAATCGGCGCCGCAGCGGGCGGCGGCGTGGGCGCCGGCATCGGCGCTGGTGCGGGATTCGTTGCCAGCGTCGCGGGCGTGCTGCTGACGCGCGGCAAGCCGACGATCATTCCGCCGGAAGACGTGTTGACGTTCAAGCTGGAAAATCCGATCAGCTTCTCGACAGTGCACGGACCGCACGCCTTCCTGCCGGCGACGCCGCAGGATTATCAACCGGTGCGACCGCCGCAGCCGCGTCCGCGGCCTTACCCGTATGCGTATGGATATCCGCCGCCACCACCTGTGCCTTACGGCTACTATCCGTACGGTTATGGCTACTATCCGCCGCCACCTGTCGCGATTGGTTATTACGGCGGATATTACCGGTACGGTTGGGGCTGGGGCTGGTAAGCAGCAACCGAATTAAAGCGAAACGAAGCGATTGAGGGAGCTGGGTTGTTACGGCTCCCTCTTTTTTTGTGTGCGAATGCGGATTGGAACGGCAGCGTCACTGTTCGGCTACGCAAAAGTTGAATGCAAAAAGACGGTTACATCGTTGAAATACATTGACATCGCCGAGGGTGCTTGTTAGTTTTCCGTGGCGCGAAAAAATTGCGAAAATTTTTCCGGAGGCACGGAGCTCAGGCTCAATATGGCGTTCGTCGCGAAGAAAATTTTCCTCACCAAAGGAGTTGGCAAGCACCGCGAGCGCCTTTCGAGTTTTGAATTGGCTCTGCGCAACGCAGGAATCGCGGCGTGCAACATCGTTCGCGTCTCGTCAATCTTCCCTCCCTACTGCAAGCTGATTTCCCGCAGCGAAGGTCTGAAGCACATCAAGCCGGGCCAGGTGGCATTCACCGTAATCAGCGAGAACCAGACTCGTGAGCCGCACCGGTTGATCGCGGCGGGCGTGGGACTGGCGCTTCCGGCGGACAAGTCGATGTTCGGGTACTTGTCTGAGCATCACTCGTTCGGCGAGAGCGAGGAAATCGCGGGTGAGTACACCGAAGAGCTTGCCGCGGAAATGCTTGCGACCACGTTGAATGTGGAATTTGATCCGGATCTTTCGTGGGACGAGAAGAAAGAGGTTTACCGGATCTCCAACAAGATCGTACGCACGATGAATATTACGCAGTCGGCCGTAGGCGACAAGCGCGGGCTTTGGACGACGGTGCTCGCGGCGGCGATTTTGATCGGCGAAGACGACTAGTTTCGAATAACGCTGATTGGTTTTGACGAGGGCACGGAATTCGTTCCGTGCCCTTTTTGTTTTTCAGGAGAGAAAGCAACTGGACCAACAGAAAATTCCGGTTAATCGAGTAGGCCTTTGCCAGCTAGGATGCGCTTTTCGTGCTTCGCAATTCGTGATTCGCGCGTGGCGGATTGTTTGGCGCTGGCGAAATGCAGCGTGTATGCGCGTTGGCGGCCGGGCGTGAGGGCTTCAAAGGCTTTTTTGAATTTGGGATCAGACGCAAGTTTCTTCTTGAGTTCGGGAGGAGGCTTCAGCGTGTCGTAGGCTCTTACGTCCACCCTCGCGCCGGACCTTTCCAGGTCGATCGCCTCGCGAATGTAGTCCTTTAGCGTTTCCGCGTGCTTATCAATTTCGTCGAGCGATCTGAATTTGATCCAGCGCCCGGAGCGGGAGTTTGGACCGGGTACAGCCAGAATGTGCGCCTGATCCTTGAGAAGCACACCTTTGAAAAATGACAGCACGCAAGTTTCTTTCAGGCCCATCGTAATGGCGACGTTCGCGCCGTCGATCGTGAAGGCGGGCTTGCCCCACTTCAATTCTTCATCGAGGCCTTCGTCGAGAAGCAATACGCGCAGCGCTGCGAGTTCGGCGTTCCACGCCTTGGCGGTCTCGATGCGCTGGCTGACCTGCTGACTTTTGCCAAGCTTTGCCATTGCGACTTCCCTGCTCTACGCGTGAGCTTATTTTTTCCCGCCCTTCTTCGCAGGCGCGGCGTGGTGACGGGCGTTGCTGCCGGCGGCATGCTTGTAGCCGAGCCGTTCGAGAACGGCGCCCACGATCAACGGCAGCGCCACGGTTGCATCGTCGAGAACTTCGGCGAATTTGCCGCCTTCGGCTTCCGGCACAAATTTACCCCAACTTACGGCCTCAGTGTACGTGCTGCCGGAAAGGCCGCCCCAATTTACGGGTTCAGGGCAAATGCGCAGGCCGTAGTTGTAGCGCTTCAGCGGAATTTTCTCGTAACCGCGGCGCGCGAGAAGCTCAGCATAGACACCGAACTGCTGCGCCCAGTTGCGGGGCACGCCGCCGCCGATGGTGAAGATGCCCATGCGGTTCGTCGCGAGCATGGTCGACGCATAGTGCTCGAAATCCAGATACGGATCGAATTTCAGCGGCGGCTTCTTGGCGATTTTGCGCGCGCGATTGTTTAAGGCGAGGTCGATGCCTAGTTCCGAGTCGGTGAATGCCGGTACGAATACCGGCACATTTTTCTCGACACAGGATTTCAGGATGCCGCGACCGGGCGCATTCTTGGCGAGATACTCGCCGATGGCGTGATTCAATTTGTAGCTGCAGAGCGTCTCATCGGGATTCCACTTCTCCAGAACGTGATCCACGACTTCTTCCACGGCGTCGAGGTTCACTTCGGGCTCGAGCGAGTCGTAGACGCGGTTGTAGCCATTGAGGAACAACTCTTCGTCGCCGACTGACGGGTTGTAGCGGAAGTGCGAGCGGCCAGTGGCTTCCACGAGTCCGTGCGCCATCAGTGCGCCGGTAGAAACGATGGCTTTCACGATTCCCGAATCCACCAAATCGCAAAAAACGAGGCCCATCTTGCCCACAGTGAGCGCGCCGGAGAGCGTCATCACGATGAAGCAGTCTTTGTCGCGCGCCATCGCTTCGAGGACGTCAGCGGCGTCGCCGATTTGCCGCGCGGTGTACGCGGTCTGGCCCATCGCGCGAACAAGATCGTCGATTGTGTTGATGCGCGAGAGGTCGAGCGGATAAATCGGTGTGAGACGGTCTTCGATCGGGTCGTGTAGAACACGTCCAGTTACGCCCTTTTTCTTTGCCATTCAGCGGCCTCGCAGGTAATGTAATTTCCCAAACGGCCCGGGAATCGAAATTGTATTAGGCGCACTATTGATAGTACAGAACTCGTCGCCGGCGAAACAAAAATCCACGATCGCAACGCAGGAGCCTCGACCACATGTCCCGATACACGCCCACGCCTCCTCAGAATTTCGGCGGGCTGCCCGACGAGTACGCATCGTACGAAACGGCACGCGCCGTGATTTTCCCGGTGCCGCTGGAGCGCACGGCGACCTACGAACGCGGCACGCGCAATGGACCCGGCGCGATTCTCGAGGCCAGCCGCCACATGGAGCTGTACGACGAGGAACTCCAGACCGAGCCTGCGCGCGAGATCGGAATCGCCACCTGGCCCGCCATCGATACGATGGACGGTACGTTCGAAGAAGTGTTGCACGAACTCTTTACGGCGCAGTTACAACTGCTGGAGGACAAGAAGTTCCCCGTCGCGCTGGGAGGTGAGCATTCGCTCACTCCGCCGCTGGTTTCCGCGACCGCGAAAAAATTCAAGGATTTGTGCGTATTACATATCGGAGCGCACGCCGAGATGCGCAACGAGTATCAGGGCAATCCCGGAAGCCACGTTTGCACCATGCGGCGCGTGACGGAAATTTGTCCGGCCGTGCAGGTGGGCGTCCGGTCGCTCTCCGAGGAAGAATCGAAGGTGTTGCCGAAGCTCAAGACGAAGGTCTACTGGGCGAAGGACATTGTGCGCACGCCGGTGAAAGCCTGGATCGCGAAAGTGCTCGAGGATCTCTCGCCGCATGTCTATCTGACCGTGAATGTGGACGGTTTCGATTCGGCGATCATGTCGGCGACGGGCGCGCCTGAGCCGGGCGGCCTCGATTGGTACGAGGTGACGTCGTTGATTCGCGCCGTCGCAGATCACAAGAAAATCGTCGCGATCGACGTGGCCGAACTCTCGCCGCGGCCGCGCGACCACGCTGCCGATTTCCTGGTGGCGAAACTGATCTACAAGACGCTGGGATTTGTGTTTTGCCAGTCGTAAAAACCGGGAGGATTTTTTGATGCTGAATTTGGCGGCGCTAGTTTTGCAGAACAGCGAACACCAGATCGTGATTTTTCTTGAAACGCACGGAATCGTCGCGTGGATTGTCATCGGACTTCTGGCGGGATGGCTGGCGGGAACGCTGTCGCGCGGGCGCGGGTTCGGATGCTTCACAAACGTGATCCTCGGCTTGGTGGGCGCAGTGATTGGAGGATGGGTCTTCTCGCTGCTCGGCATCGTGGCATTTGGCTTCTGGGGAAGCCTCGCTGCGGCGACGGTTGGAGCAATTCTACTCGTCGCGACTGCGCGGCTTTTCGCCGGCGGAGGCGAGTCGAACTAGCGCACTTTCACCATCAAAGATTTTCGAGGCGCGGAGCCGTTGGCCGCGCCTTTTTCTTTCGAACGCGCGCAATCGCCACAGCGCGTCTCGGGCGCGCGGGGCGCGATGTGATACGATGGCGGTCCAACGGCACGCATCTTCGTTTGTGAGATGATTTAAGCCGCAGTTTTCAAGCCCCATTGCGAACCCTGTCGAACGCATCAGGCACCGGAATCGGAAGGAACACTTGAGCCAACAATCAGTTTGGGCGATACCGCTGGGAGGTCTCGGCGAGTTTGGAATGAATATGATGGTCCTGCGCACGGGTGACGACATCATCGTCATCGACGCGGGGCTGATGTTTCCCGAGCAGGAGCTGCTCGGCGTCGACATCGTCATCCCCGACATCACCTACCTGAAGCAGAATCGCAGCAAAATCCGCGCGATCGTTCTCACGCACGCGCACGAAGACCACATCGGCGCCATTCCCTACATCCTGCCGGAACTGAAAGTGCCGATTTACGGCACAGAATTCACGCTCGCGCTGGTGCGCAAGAAGCTTGAAGAGCACGCGCAGCTAGAAAACGCGAAGCTCATCGAAGTGAAAGCCGGGCAGACAACGCAGCTCGGCGCGTTTTCGATCGAATATCTGCACGTCACGCACAGCACGATCGATTGCGTGGCGCTGGCCGTACGCACACCGGCGGGAGTGATCATTCACACCGGCGACTTCAAGATCGATCCGACGCCGGTCGACGGCAAGCCGTTCGACCTTCACGCGTTCGCGAGGTACGGGCAGGAAGGCGTGCTGGCGCTCTTCAGCGACAGTACGAACGTGGAGCGGCCAGGATTCACGCCGTCGGAACGAGCGGTGGTCGTGCGGCTCGAAGAGCTGTTTCGCGCCGCACCGGCACGCGTGGTCGTCTCGTGCTTTTCCAGCTCGGTTCACCGCGTACAGCAAGTGATCGACATCGCGCGCGCGACGGGACGCAAAGTCGGCGTCGTCGGGCGCAGCATGGTCGACAACCTCGAAATCGCGCACACGCTCGGCAAGATTCGTATCCCAGACGGCAGCATGGTGCGTCCGCAGGACATTCGCAGCTATGACCCAAGGCGGCTCGTTGTGCTCGCCAGCGGTACGCAGGCCGAGCCGATGTCCGCGCTTTCGCGAATCTCGGTGGACAATCACCGCCTGCTGAGCATCGCGGAAAGCGATTCGGTGATTTTGTCGTCGCGCATCATTCCCGGAAACGAAAAGCAGATATTCCGGATGATCGACCACTTCTTCCGCCGTCGCGTGCTGGTGTACTACGAAAGCGGACGTTCGGCGCCGATTCACGTTTCAGGCCACGCGAGCCAGGAAGAAATGAAGATCCTTCTACAGCTCGTGAAGCCAAAATACTTTGTGCCGATGCACGGCGAGTACCGGCAGCTCTTCCAGCACGCAGCGCTTGCGGAGCAGCTCGGCGCGGTGGGCAGCGAAATTTTCCTCATCGAGAGCGGGCAGCCTATCGAATTCACTGCCGACGGGCGTGCGTTCCGGCGCGATCCTGTCACCGCAGGGCGCGTCCTGGTCGATTCGGGCTCGCTTGAAGAAATCGAAGAAGTGGTAATCCGCGACCGGCGACACCTTTCCGAAGACGGCGTGCTCGTGCCGATCATCGCGATCAACAAGCACACAGGAAAGATCGAAGCCCCGCCGGAAATTGTGACGCGCGGGTTCCTGCCGTCCGAAGAAGGCGCGGAAATCATCGAGGCGGCGCGCCAAATTGCGGTTCGCACGGTGGAACAGGCGACCCAGGAAGAAAAAACCGACTGGGGTGTGATCAAGGAAAAGATTCGCCAGGATCTGAAACGGTTCCTCAACAAGCAGACGTCTAAGCGGCCGCTAATCCTCCCCGTGATCCTGGAAATTTAGAGATCCGTGAGCGTCCAACTTCGCACGTACAAGCCCGAAGATTTCGACACGCTCTGGGCGATCGACCAGGCTTGCTACGACGCAGAAGTGGCTTACTCGAAGCGCGAGTTGCAGGCCTACCTGAAATATCCCGGGTCGGACTGCATCGTCGCGGAGCTGAGCGGCGAAATCGCCGGCTTCTGCATCAGCGCTCACCAAGAGGACCGCGGGTACATCGTCACCATCGACGTGGTGGAGAAATTCCGTCGCGATAAGGTGGGCACAGCGTTGATCGGCGAAATCGAAAAGCGGCTGATTGGCTTCGGCGTGAAGCACGTATCGCTAGAGACCGCGACGGACACGCCCGCATCGGTTGCGTTCTGGAAAAAACACGGGTATCGCGAGCGCGGAATCCGGAAAAGCTACTACCCCGGCAACCGCGACGCCTACGCCATGACCAAGACGCTCAGCCCGGATTTCCGCGCGCGACACAAAGCCGCAAAAACACGTTAACGTTTCAGGGTGGCGCTGCCCTTATAATTTTGGCCTACGTTCACTCCGGCTTAACCCGCCGGACGGGAGAAAGAACATTCAATGCACCTGTGGCAAGCGATTGTCCTGGCAGTCGTGCAAGGACTCACCGAATTTTTGCCGATCAGTAGCTCGGCGCACCTGATTTTGATCCCGTGGCTTTCGAAGGGCGCGATACCGGAGCCGGGGCTCGCCTTTGACGTGGCGCTTCATGTTGGCACACTGATTGCCGTGCTTCTCTATTTCATCCGCGACTGGATTCAGCTCGTGCTTTGCGGCATCGGTTTCCGCTACCCGGCGCGCGCAAGCGAACAGCAGGTGCAGACCTACAAGCGGCTGTTCTGGTATCTGGTGATCGGCACGATTCCCGGCGGGATCGTGGGTTTTCTTTTCGAACACTACATCGACGAGCACATGCGCAGCCCGGTGCCGATTGCCTGTCTGATGATCGGCATCGCGCTGGTGATGTGGTACGCGGAATATGTATCGCGCCTCGACCGGCACATCGACCGAGCTTCCCTGGGCGATTCGCTGGTGATCGGTTCGGCGCAGGCGCTGGCGCTCTTTCCCGGCGTTTCGCGCTCGGGC
>Ga0210391_10002405_pt1 | contig 16285 bp, 20 predicted proteins | sample IncBWC12OmetaG_FD_160573 | JGI IMG/M metagenome (GOLD analysis project Ga0210391, IMG submission 160573) | Forest soil microbial communities from Barre Woods Harvard Forest LTER site, Petersham, Massachusetts, United States - Inc-BW-C-12-O ... | reverse complement strand
AAATCCGTAGCCGCCCGCCAAAGTTTCAAGCCTGTTTCACCCCACGCGGGGGACGTAGTTCAGTTGGTTAGAACGCTGCCCTGTCACGGCAGAGGTCGCGGGTTCGAGTCCCGTCGTCCCCGCCATTCTTTTCTAGCAGTTGCGAGAGGGGCACGTTTGCAAAGTGCACTGTTTTCGGTGCAACTGTGCCCCGATTGTGCCCTTCGCCAGAACTCTCTCTTCCGAGTTGCTCGAGCGCCGCGCGCCTGGCTTGCTTCCGGATGTGGGAATAGTGGCTCATCATCCGGCGGTCGATGTGGCCGGCGATGCTCATGATCGTCTCGTCGCTCGCGCCGCCTTCCGACAGCTCCGTGATCGCCTGGTGCCGCAGATCGTGGAAACGAAAGCCGCTGATCGGGCTGCGGACTTTGCGAATGTCCGCGCCGCACTCTTCGTTTACGCAGCGCTCTGCCGGGTCCTGAAATTGGCGGCACTCGGGGCACACGAGCGATCGCGTGATGCTGCGCCAGGCTGTGCGCCAGGTTGTGACGGGTCGCGTGGAATCCGGCTCTCCGTCCTGTCCCCAGCAAAAAAACAGATACCACTCGGGCGACAAGTCGTCGCCGAAAAATTCTTTCGCTTCCTCGCGCAACTGGCTGATCGCAGAAAAAGCCTCGTCGTTTAGCCAGATCTCGCGCTGGCTCTCATCCGTTTTTCCGCGCCGCACGTGAAGGATCCGCTCGAGCCAGTCGATGTCCTTCCACTGCAGGCCGCGAATCTCGCCAGCGCGCATGGTCGTGTTGAGGGCCAGGATGATCGCGAGACGCGCGCGCGACCATCCCTTTTTCGCTTGGCTCGCGCGAAGGAGCCAGAGTTTCTGGTCGAGCTCGAGCGCGCGTCCAACCTTGCTCTTGCGGACTCGCAGGCTTTTGATCTCATCGGAGAACAGGTGCCAGCGCTTCGCTCGGCGCAGAATTCCGATCAGGATTCGCAGCTCTTTGTTTATCGTCGCGTTGGCGCGGCCGTCGTCATGGCGCTTCGAGACATATTCCCGGATCATCGATTCGGAGATGTTGCTGACGCGGGTATCGCCGAAAAACTCCGCGAGCGCTTTCGCGTGGTAGGGTTCGTTCAGCGCCGTCGACGTCGCGAGCGCCGGCTTGTGGTCGCGCAGGTACCGCTCGAGCGCTCCAAGCCTGCCCGGATCAGAATCGTCGCGATGAAACGGAAGCCGCTCGAACGGGTCAGTCCAGGAGCGCAGTTTTCCCTGAGCAGCCTGCGCGATCAGCTGCGTCTCTTTGCGCTTCGCTTTCTCAGGGTCGGACGTGCGGAGCGACTGGCGAAAAATCTGGCCCTTGAGCCCGAACTTTGTCCAGTAAACGCTGCCGCGCTTGTAGAGGCTCATTGCAGCTTTTGCCGGAGGCGCTTTACGCCTTTCTTCATTTGGCCCATCGCACGCTCGGGATCCCTGCGGTAATAAGACGCCAGGTGTTTTTGGGTGACTTGCCGCAAGTTGAGACCCTTCTTCATGTCGGCCAGCGCCTTTTGGTAGGTCAGATCTGAAGGCCTGCCGGGCTCTCTTTTCTGAAGGAGGGCCGATAAAATCCGGGACTTCATCTCAAGCGGCGGCAACCGATCCACGCGCGCGCCGTGCAAGACGGCGCTGTACCCGATGGAAAAGTGCGCGCCTAATACGCGGGCCGCTATGTAAACGATTCTTCCAACCGATCGAATCGAGTCGAGTTCTGCCTCGATCTTCTGCGAGAGTTCCACTGCTAGCGGAAGAAACGCCGCGAATGGTGTGTCGCGCCGCCCTTGCTCGATTTCGCCCAAGGTCTCGGCGCACAGCCACTCCTGCCAGTCCGTAATCGAAGCTCTCGGATTCGCTCTGAGGTAGTCCCTCGAGAGAGCCAGGCCGCTCCGGAGCACCTGGCAGATTTGTGGAAGATCGGGAACGAGTGAGCGGAGGCACTTGCTTAGATTCGGCCCCCACCGGTGCGCGGTGCTGAGCGAGAGCCGTTCGATATCGAGGATCAGCTGATCCCGCGCATCGACGACCGATTCAACGTGAATCGGTGAAACGTCGTAATTCGCCACGCTCGGCTTGAGGCACTCCGCGGCGACCCATCTGGGGATCGCGAAAACTTCTGCGAAATGACGCGAATCTAGACCAGTTCCCTTGAGCAGTTGCATCAGCGAGCCATTCGTAACGCGCGAGCCGAGATCAAAGCGGCGCCAGCCCGATCCGAGACCGAGCCTCGACGCGTAATGGCGCACTACGTCCGGGTGCTTTTGGACCGACTTCGCGATTGTGGCGAACGGCTTTCCATTCACCATTCCGTCGGCTACTAGCCAACAAAGGCGCAGCACCCTCTCACCTCGCCGCCCCTTTTGCGTCGCCCCTATTTCCTCGCGCATCGCAGAGGAGAGGAGCGGAGCGCGCGGAAAAAGTTTCCTGTACTGAGCGGTGGTCATCCGGTGGAGGTTCCGAAGGTGAGCCGCGGACAGCCGTTTCGCTTTCGCGCCGCAGTCGACGACGCGACAAATTACGTATTCCGTGATCGCGTGCTTTCGCTCGTACTGAAGATCCTGCCTCGCCGCACTCAACACGCCAGCATCGACTTTTGGGATGCGCGCCTGATATCGCTCGCGGCTCTTTGCTCTCAACTCGGTGCGGTGACGGCGGTCGTACTCCCGGTTGTGGCTCCGCCTCGCGCTCCGTAGCGCCTCTTCGATCGCGCCAGCTCCGTCCAGATGTCCCGCGACGAGATTCATCGCTTCGTGCCTTTTCTGCGCCTTCGCGGAAGCGCCGCCGGCGCCCGAGAGCTTCCGATCTCCTCGCCACCAGCGATGAATGCATCTGCGTCGGCGATGCGAATCACGGTGCGCCGCCCGATGCGAATCGCGCGAAGCCTGCCTTCATTGATCGCTTTCCGCAGTGTGGACTTTCCCAAACCGTACATTTTCGAGATGCCCTTCAGGCTGGTCGCTCTCACGGGCAGACTATCCGACGACTTTACCATTTCTGTCAACCTCCGCGTCCTTTCCCGGCGCTGCGCGGTCTGTATCGAACTGCTACGCCGCTCAGCGGATGTGAAGAATCGCGAAAAGCCGCGCGCCGGGCAAGGGGACGAAATTCGGGAATTTCGTCCCCCCTCCCCACCCCTACCACTAGCCGAACACCCCGACCGTGCCAGGGGGACGAAATGGGCGAGTTTCGTCCCTTGCCAGGCTCGAATCGAATCTGTGATCTTCACCCAGACATGAAAACTGTGCTCCGACATCGGCCTGAGGGACGCGCGTGAGCGCGCCGATCGCGGCCTCGCTCGAAGCCCCGCCCTCTGGAAAATCTCCATTCATCGTCTACGCGCCGGCGTCCATGCTGAAGCGGCACGTTCAGCTAAGCAAGAACGCCAGGCATCTCTACACGACTTTGTTGGCCCTCGCCGATGGTGGAGAGGGCGAGCTTAAAATCAAAGGCCGATGGATGAAGGCAAAGGTCTTCGATGCCGCTGCGGAGATTTGCCGAGACGTTCGCCTGGCGGCCATGCAGGAGTTGATTAAGGCCGGCCTCGTGACTCTCAAGTACGAAATGGCTGTTCGCTTCATCGGAGGCCGACGCCGGACGGTGAGATCGCGGTCCCAGTACACCGTCCATCGCACCCCTCAAAAACCGAGCGTTTTGGGGCTGTCAGATGCTCCGACCGTCGCGAAATCGCTCCGTGGCACTGGTCAAAAACCCAATGTTTCAGGGGGGGCAAATCCAGAAATCGTCGAAAAGTCGTGCATTCTTCTAAAGTCGATTTCTTCTACCGTAGTAAAAATCGACTCACAAGTCTTACCAAGACTTCCCATTGGCGCCCCGATCCCCGCTGACGGTTTTGAATTTGCCGGTGAGACGGTGGGAAAGGGGTCCAAATCATCCCACACGCGCGCGCGAAATGCGCGCGACGTGCGGATGACGGACCCCTCCCGTCCCTGCTATGAAGACTTCAAAGGCCAATTCCCGGACGTAACCTCCAGGCAGTTCGCTTTCGCGGTCGAACGGATTTCGTCGAGGGCCAAGACCCCGCCTCGGTCGTTGCAGTTTTGGGAGACCAGTCTCAGAAACTTTTTTGCGGACACCGAAGCCGAGAGCGACCTGTTCCTCACGGAACGCGCAATCGCTCTATTCCAGTCTTGTGCCTCGATCGGCGACGTCGCCGAGAGTCTGAAGGGAGAAGCGGCTGAGCGGGATTTAGCGTACGGCGCGGATTTGATTGACCGAGTCATCAGCCACGCCATCGATCGTCTTGAGCGGGACAGAGTGCTGCGTTCCGAATTGTTTGGAGTTGGTTCGCTCCGATGAGGGCATCGACGGATTCGACCCCGGCTTTCCACGGCGCCGCTTACTCGCCGAGTCTGGACAAGGCGAGGCTAACGCTGCAGATCGAGCGGATTCGCGTCTGGGCGCTCGCTCGCGATTGGTTCACGTTGCGCGAGGCGCGCGTGGATCTCGAGCGGCTCTACGCGCCGGCAGTTTTCGCGGAGAGTTCCCTGTCAGCGCAACTTAGGAACTTGAAAAAAGTTCCCGTTTCTTACCGGCTGCTGAAGCGGCGTCGCGCCGGAGCTCACGGACCTTGCGCCGGCGTCTGGGAATACAAAATTCTTCCACCGGCGCAGACCGAGAGCGCAGACAAACGCGCGCCCGACCCGATCCTCGCCGATGCTGGCAGCGAGCCCGATGACGATAGAGGCCGCGAGGAATTCCTTCGCGAGGCGCGTCGTATCGCCCAGGAGTCCAAGTGAGATCGGCGCGCGCCATCGACGAAGCGCCACGAATCGCCGGCGCGAAAGCGTGCGTCAGCTTCTGGCTGAACGATCGAGCGTCGACGAAGAAAACGGATTCCTGGGAGGTGTGGAGCCTCGGCGATGCGAGCCACATCGGGCAGGTGCGCTGGCATTCACGATGGCGACGCTATTGTTTTTTCCCGTCGTCCGCCAGCGCACTGGAACAGGATCAGCTCCGAAGCGTCGCTGAGTTTGTCGAGTCGGAGACCGAGAAACACCGGAAGGGCAAGCGCGCGTTTTGAGCGGCATCGGCCTGCAGTCGCTGGCACGCGCGCAGGCTCGGCCAAAAAGGGGACGAACGATGGCGGAAGAGGAAAGAGAAGAGGCTTTGTTCAAGCGCGTCGAAAATTTGGGACTGCGCGTCGAATACGATTCGGGATTCGTCGCCGTGACCCGTTCACCGTTGGCCGAGCGTCAAGACGGCGACGGCGAGGTAGTAGAAGCGGTGCTCGAGCAGGTGGGGAAACACCTGCGTGATGTGACCTGCATCGCTGTCGCAAAAGCTCGCGGCGCCCGAGGCCGGGATTTTGTAGGCCGGCAGGTTTTCGTTCCTTCCATCGAGGTCTTCGGGACGCTGAAGGACTGCAGTGCGGAAGGAATCGTCACGGTTGCGTATCGCCGGCAGAGCTTGAAAGATCCCGAGTTGGACGTGGACGCGATTCATTCCGGCTCGGGCGCCGATCTGTTGCTGGTCCTGGATGACGAGCGGCTTGCTCCAGCTTCCAAGACCTCGTTTACGTGGATCGGACAGCGCACGCACGCCGACGAAAGATTTCGAGGGATGTTCGAGCGTGCCGAGTCAGTGGGTTTGACTCCTGCTCACGATAGCGGATTCACCGTCGTTTCACACCGCGCGATCGCCGGCGTCGGACGAGCGGCTGTCGAGGCAGCGATGCGAGAGCTCGGCCATCATCTGCGCGAAGTTTCCGTTCACATGGCCGCGCGCGCGCGCGGCGAGCGCGGCAGCAATTTCGTAGGGCGGCGCGTGATAGTTCCGGCGTTCTTCAATTCCTTCGGCACCATCGAGAGTGCCAACGGCGACGGGAGCGTCACGGTTCGCTATCGGGACCCGCACACCGGTTCGGAGCGGACGTGCTGGTGCAAAGGCGACGATCTGTTGATTGTCCCCGACGAAGAAGCGGCCGCAGCTCTCTCCGCCGAGCCGAACTCCGAGACGACCTGGCAGCGACTGATGAGGCGCGCATTTGGAGCATGAGAAACAACCGCGGCGCAGCCCGCCGCAGAGGGAGAAACGAACATGGCATCAGCATTTCCGAAGAGAACCTTCACGCGGTCCGAACTTCCGAAGGCACTCCGGTACGCCGCATACCTGCAGAAGCAGACGTGGAAAGCCTTCGAGCCGATCTACGCGGCACTGGGCTATTCGGAGGTCCCCGCCGAACACGTGATCGCCGCGGTGCAGAAAGGCGTTGACGACGCAGCGGCCGCCTCCGGCACTGATGACGAGCGCTTCAAAATTTTCTGCGCGCGTAAGGCGATCGAGCTGAAGCGGGCGACCGTGATCGCGGAAGAAGATCGCTGCATGCATTGCGGAGAGCCGCTCGGCGCTCCCGGCGACGACGGAGTGAGAGAGTGCCCCGAATGTTTTTCGCTGTCCGGCGGGCCGGGCGCTGAGGCGCCGAGTCAGGAATGAAAGCTCAACGTGCGGCGTCACAAAAAGCGCGCGCCTCGAGAGGACAATCCAAGCGCGCGATGCGGTTCCGAGCCCTGGTCGAGCCGGCACTCGAGGCGAAGCAGCTCCGGGGGAATGAGGCTTCGTCAATCCACACCGATCGCGTGAGGTTGCGGCGAGTGCTCCCGGCCATCGGTCACCTCACGATTCGCCAGCTGACGCCGGGACGAATCGAAAGCTTCCTGCAGTCGCTCGCGCGTGGCGATGCGGAGCATCCTCCGGTCAAGGGCGCGACCGTCAACCGCTTTCACTCGCTCCTGTCCTCCATCTTCTCGGACGCGTTGCGGAAGGGCTTCATCGACGCAAACCCGTTTGCCGGCGGAAAGGTGCAGCGCTCCAAAGAGTCGCCGATCATCCCTCGGTACTTGGGGCGCGCGGAGCAGCGCCGCCTGCTCGCCGTCATTCGGCATTCCTGCCCGGAGAAGGTGGCCGAGGTGGAGCTGGCGATCCTGACCGGCATGCGCCGTTCGGAGCAGTGGAATTCGCGGTGGCAAGACTGGCAGCCTCGCGAAGGCATTTTGAACGTGAAGGGAAAAACCGGACCGCGCAAAGTACGAATCAACCGCGCCGCGCACCGATGCCTGGCGCGCATGAAGAAGCGCGCGCGGGGTGAATTCATTACCCCGGAGCGCAACGACGGGCCGCTCGATCGCCGGATGTGGTTTGAGAAAGCGGTGAAGAAAGCGGAGCTGCGGCCGGCGTTTCGCTACCACGACTGCCGCCACACATTTTGCTCGCGCCTGGTGTCGTCGGGAGTTCCGCTTCTCGAAGTTCAGCAACTCGCGGGGCACAAATTGTATTCGACGACGCTGCGGTACGCGCACCTCAGTCCCGATCATCTGAAGCGCGCGATCGAAAAAGTGGAGTTCTAGCGATGACCGCTGCGAGAGCGCTCGTCCCCATTTTGCTTTTCAGCAAAAAGGCCCATAAACCGGGGTATCGAGTAGTGGATACGCTGTCCACTACAAAACGGCTTAAAACGCGATTTCGCGCGCCAAAATCCGAACGCGAGGGCGGCGTCTCATGAACTTCCCTGTTCCCTGCTCGATGATCTCCGCGATTCTCGGCGACCGTGGGCCGCTCGAAAAAGTGGCTGCGAACTGGCCGCTCGTCGAGGCCGCGCTCGACGCTCGAGCGATTTACTCTCCGCTGTGCGCGGTCGCCGCCATCGCCACGATCGCGGTCGAGACGAGATGGTTCTGCCCGATCGAGGAGCGCAACCATCCGTCCTACCTCAGGGGCCTGTACGAAAACAGGAAAGACCTCGGCAACGACCAGCCTGGTGACGGCTTGAGGTTCCGCGGACGCGGCTTCATCCCGATCATCGGACGGAAAAACTACGAACACTTCGGGAGGCAGATTGGAATGGACCTTGCCGGCAATCCCGACCTCGCGCTCGATCCCGCGATTGCGGCCGCGATCCTCGCAGTCTTTTTCAAAGATCGCGGCGTACAGCGATCGGCGGACCAGCAAAACTGGGAGATGGTCCGTCGCCGCGTGAACGCTGCAGCGAACGGATGGACTCGTTTCTTCGACGTGGTGTTGAAGCTGGTCGCCGCTTCCAATAATCCACCGACGCCGGCGGGCGCTGCACCGATCGAGGACGAGCATGCCGGGTGACGCCGACTTCACGCCGAATCCGGATCGCGCGATCTGGGTCGAGGGGCGACTCGACGAAACGCTGCTCGAGCGCCTGCGTCCCCAGATCATCGAGCTCACCGATCAAAGCCGGGAGCCGATCACCGTGTTCATCAACAGTCGCGGGGGCGTCAGCGAAGTGGGCCGAGGAATTCTGAGCCTTCTGAGACGGAGGACTCAGGACGACGCGCGCGTTTCGAGGATCATCACCGTCGCAGCGCCGACGGCGCAAAGCGCGGCTGCGAATCTTCTCTCGGCCGGCGACTTCGCGATCGCGCTACCCGACTCGTCGCTTTTGTACCACGGCACGCGGTTTCAAATGCCCGGGAACGAGCTCACGGGCGAATGGGGAAAGATGGCGCAGACGCTGCCACTCCACAACGGAATAGCCGCGACGGAGCTGGCGAAGAACTCCGTGCGGCGTTTCCTGTCCATCGTCTCCGCCGAGCGCGCGCTGTTCGCAGCGCATCGCGCGGAGCGGGACGATCCGACTCTCACTGACCCGGAATGTTTTCAGGCGGTCCTGCGCTGGAAATTATCCCCGGACGCGCGCAAGGTCCTCGAGCTGGCGCTCCCGCTCTCGAACGGCTACCACGACCTGATGATTCACTTCCGCAAAAGACTTCGGAGAGGCCGCGCCGTCACGACGGAGCACCTCCAGAAGCTCATGCTCCACGCGAGCATCGCGTTCGAGTACGAAACCCGGACCTGCAGCTCCGCTTGGGACGGAGGACTGAGCAGGATCAGTGACAGCTTTTTTTTCCTCAACACCTATTTCGACGTCGCGCGATTGCGCGAGTGGGTCGCCGGCCGCGCGGAATCTAAAACGGCCGACGCAGATCCCGAGGCTGACTTCTTTCTGCAGTTCCGCGTTTTTTTCATCGCGCTGTGCCGCGCGCTGCAGGAAGGAGAAAATCACATCACGGCGATGGACGCGGTTTGGTTGGGACTGATCGACACGCTGGGCCGTGACGTGTGAGCGACTGTTTTGCAGAAAGGTGGACCGCGCCGGCAACTCGGCGTGCTACAACCGCTGAAAGTGTCAAGGAGAGAAAAATATGAGCGACGCGCCAGAAATCAAAGTCAAACTCACCGCGGAGGACGCCGGCGTTGCCGCGGCGATCAAGGAACTCGGCGCGCAGCTGAAGAACCTGAAAAAGCAGGAGGACGAGACCGCAGCGTCGGGTCTGTCGCTCGCGAAAGCCTTCGAGGGAATCGCCTCGGCCGGCGCGCTGCTCGGCCTCGCGAAAATCGGGAAGGACGCATTCGATTCCGCCGTCGGCATCAGCAAGATGGCGGACAAGACGGGCCTCACGACCCAGACGCTCAGCGTGTTCCACAAAGTCGCGGGCGACGTGGGCGTTGCAACCGAGGCGGTCGACAAGGGCCTGGTCAAAGCCGCGAAGTCGATCACCGAATTCCAGCAGGGCAACCAGAAGGCGGCGCAGGCTTTCGCGCTGCTCAACATCGCGCAGAAGGACTTCATCGGCCTGTCCCCCGACCAGAAAATTCAGCTGGTCACTTCGCGCCTCGGCGGAATGGCTGCAGGCTTCCAGAAGTCCACCGCAGCGCAGCTCATTTTCTCGAAGGGAGGCTCGGAACTCATCCCGGTGATGAATGCTCTGGCCGCGCAGGGTTTCGACAAAGCGAGCGAGGCCACATCGAAGCTCGGGCTCCTTCTCGATCGCAACACCACCGACTCTTTCATCGCGGCGAGGGCTTCGATTCAGGAACTCAGCGACACCGGAAAGGGAATGGCGACGCAGTTCGAGGCTGGCATGCTGCCGGCGATCTCCGATGTCGGTGAAGCGCTGGCGGACTCGCTGCAGCAGGGCGGCGTGAATTTTCAGGACCTCGGCAAATACGCCGGCGACGTGGTGCGCGGCATCGCGCTCGCGTTTCTCGCGCTCGGGCAGACGCTCGGGACCGTTGCGGCGAGCGTCGAGACTTTGTTCGAGGACGCGTTCGACGCGATCAAAAACCACACGGCAAAGACCTTCATCGCGCTCGGGCAGGCAGGGACGGGCGATCTGATTGGCGCGTATCAGACGCTGAACGCGGCGACGAAGGGACAGACCGGCATCGTCGACGAGGAGGTCGCGAAACAGAAGGCGATCTACAAAACGCTCGCCGATTCGATCAAGGCGGACGTCGCGAACATTAACCCGTCGGCGGAGGAAGAAGAGCGCCGGAAAAAGGCGCGCATCGCGAATCAACGGCTGGACGAGGGCGACACGACGCCGGAAAAACCAATCGTGTCCGAGCCGCGCGACGCGGCGGCGAAGGCTCAGGTCTCGCTCGAGGAAAAAATCTTGCAGGACCAGCTCGCGATTCACCGCGCGTTCGCGAAGCAGGAAGAGGCGATCGACAAGGAGCGCTACGACGATGGGTTGATTTCGCTGAAGGAGTACTACGACAAGCGCAAAGCCCAGGCTGCAGAAGACTCCGAGCAGGAAATCGCGATCCTCCAGAAGGAGCGCGCAGTCGCTCTCGCCGCCTCGAATAAAGCCGGCGCGGATGCGGGGAAACAGATCCCGGGTTCTCCGCAGCAGGACAAGCTTCTCGCCGAGCAAATCGCGGGGAAGGAAAAAGTCGCGGACCTCGATGCGCGGATCAGCGAGGCGCAGATCAACGCCTCGACGAAAATCCACGCGCTCAATACCGAGGAAAACAAGGCGCAGCGCGAGAGCCAGCGGCAGACGCTCGACTTCGAGAAGCAGCTGGCGGAAATGCAGGGGAAGCGCAGCGAGACCGCGCGCGTCGAGATCGAGGCCGAGACGCAGAAGCGCCAGAAGCAGATCGAGCAGGCCGGCGGAAACGACGCGCAGAAGGCGCAGCTGCTCGGCGAACTCGAGCAGTGGAAGCAACTGAAGCTCGCGGTCGCCGAATACGACCAAGCGCGGCAAAAACTCGAGCAGGACACCAAGGCGTTCGAGACCGCGAAGCAGACCATTCAGAACACGGCGGCCTCCGGGAAAATTTCCAAGCTGGAAGAGGAAAAGCAGATCAACCAGCTCATCAAGGATCGCCTTCCGCTCCTGCAGGCGGACGCGGCAGCCGAGACTGGCGCCGCGGCGAAGACCGGAAACCTCGACAACCAGGCGCAGGCCGCGCAAGACCAGGCGAACGTGAACAAACTCACGCTCTCGGTTAAGGACTTGGGCACGACACTTGGCCAGAGTGTCGCCGGAGATTTCGCCTCATTTTTTCAAACTGTCGGGCGCGGAACACAGACCGTGGCGGAATCCTTCCAGAAGCTCGCCGGCAGCGTGATTCAGTCCATCGAGCAGATGCTGATCAAGCTCCTGCTTTTTCAAATCGCGCAGAAGGCCGCAGGCGCATTCAGTGCCGGCAGTTTCGGGAACAGTTTTTTCTCCGGTTTCGGAGGCGGTCACGCCGAGGGCGGACTGATTAAAGGCCAGGGCGGACCGAAGTCCGATTCGATTCCGGCGCGTCTCTCGCCCGGCGAGTTCGTGGTGAAGGCCGACGCGGTCTCGACGTTCGGAGCGCACAACCTCGAGGCGATCAACCGCGGGCTGAAGCCGCCGACGTTCGCGAACCTCGAACTCCCGAAGTTCGCCGAGGGCGGCCTAGTGGGAACGGCCGGCGCGCCAGGCGCGAGCGGCACGGCGCACGTCGCCATCAGCCTCGACAAGGGCTTGATTCTGCAGCACCTGTCGAGCAAAGATGCAGGCCGCATCGTCCTGGATCACATTTCCAGCAATCCCAAAGCCGCGTCGAAGGCACTCGGTCGAAGCCAGGGCTAGGCGCTCGTTTTGAATCTCTGAAATCGCGAGGAATGAAAAATGGAAACCGTGGTGGTGACCCTCGGCGGCAAAGAATATCCAGCGACACAGCTCACTGAGTCCGAGCAGTGCGAGATCGCTAGGATAATGCCCGCGTTAAAAAAGGCAGCCAGCGATTTTCCCAAGAGCACCGTCCTGCTTCGCGAAATGCTGGAAGTCGTCTGCGCTTCCGTTCGCAGAACTGACTCAAACGTCACGATTGAAGAAGCCACGAAGGAATGGACAGTCTTCGCGGCCGTCGACCTTTTGAACGCCGTTTACACCCTACTGGATTTCACCGTGCGAAGAGAAACGTCCGCGCTCCTGGATGGGGACGGCTCTCCAGGCCGAGTCCAGTGAAAATTCATCGGCGCGCCCATCGCAACGGATCAGCTCGCAGAACGACAGTAGCCACTCACCTGGAACGTCGTGCGAGGATTCCGAGCGCGGATGAGTGTGTCGACCTCGATGCCCGTGTGGCGCGGTGTGGTCTCTTGTTCGCTGCGCTGGCGTGGCTCGCGGTTCCGTCTCGCGCTGACCGTGCTTCCTGACAGGGTGGTTTCTTTTTTATTCGCCTCGCGTTGGGTCCCCGGTCAGGGGGTGTCGGGTGCGGGTGACGGCGCGCGCCCCAGATGTCCTGGCACCGGAGTCGTGTGACGGACTGCGTTTCGCTTTCTCAAATCGGGAGTGACTCGTGAAAATCCAGACGTGGAGCACCTCAGCGCTCCAAACACGCAGGCGCAGCGCTAGAAAAAATCACGACCCAGAGGCGCGGCGATCCGCGCGGCCGGCTCAAGCGGGCCCGAGCAGGGTCAGGGGGTAGGTACATGGCAACCGTCGGCGTCGAAAAACTCGCGAGCGCGCTCAACCTGGAGAAACGCAGGGTGCAGCAGCTCGTGAACGAGGGCATGCCGCGCGAGGCGCGCGGCCAGTACGACCCCGTCAAATGCATGCTTTTTTACATCAGGTACCTGCAGGACATTCTCGAAAAGCGCTCCGTGCCGGATATCGATGGCGGCTCCAGCGGGGAACGTGTGGCGCGCGTTCGCCTGCTCCGGGCCCATGCCGATCTCCGCGAGATGGAGCTCGCGCGCGTGCAATCGCAGTACATCCCCGTCGCGGACTACGAGCGCACTCTCGCGACGGTGATCCGGATGACAACGGCCCGCGTGATGGCGATCGCGCCGCGCGCCGCGACGGAAGTCGTCGGGCAACAGTCGCGCGTGATGGTTCAGGCGCTCATCGAAAAGCAGTGCAAGGAAGCGCTTCGATGGCTCGCGAAACCCGAAAATTACAAAGAGGACAATCCTCGCCGTCATCTTGCCGGATAGCCTCGGCGAGCCGAACGCTCCCGGTCTCGGTTCCGGGCCGCTCTGCGGCCGATGGGAAACGGCCAGGAAAGCCGCCCGGGTGCCCGCACAGGCGCTGAGGGCGCTTCCAGCCGTCATTCCCCTGCCGCTGCCGATTGCGCGCGACACCGCTGGCCTTGGGCCGCAACTCCGGGGCCTCCTGTGGCGACTCCGGCCTCGAATCCGGAATCCCGCGTCAATCCGAATTTAGAAGGGCTCTGAGCTTCTCGCGAAACTCGACGGTCATGACCGATCCCGGCTTTTCGGCGTGCAGAAGAGTTCCGACGGCCGCGCGAAGCTTGGCAGCCGCGACCGGTCCCGGCTTCTCAGCATTTTTGAGACGTCGCCGTGCCCTCTTGCCGTAGATCTGGATTTCGGTTGTTGCTTCGGTCGAGCCAGGCAGCAGCGCTCGCAGCGCTGTTGCTTCGATATCTTCGGGCTGCTCGATAGTCTCGTTGGTATCGGCGATCACGGACTTCAGCCGCTCAAAAATCAGCTTGCGGCAGCGGGCGCAAAACCCGAGCGAGCAATGAGGTGCTCTGCGCGTGCGACACCGCAGGCAGCCCCAGCGGCCGAAGTAGCGATTCCATTTGTTTTGCTCCGGGACCGTCTGCAAACGCCTGATCTCGTCCGACACTTTTTTCTGCTGGAAGAACGGCTGGAATACAAAGTCGTCGCGCTGCGCCATGATCTCGGCTACCTGCTTTTGCACGAGGTCCTTCAGCAGCTTCTTCGCATCGTCAGGCCCCAGGCGTGGCGCGTTCGGGTTTTCTGGCGGCACCACTTCGACGCGGATGGTCTGGATTTCATTCTTTTTTTGCGGCACGGAAATCTCCTCTCGGATGGCACTTTCGATGAACGCGCTTGATGTCCTCGATCGCGTTGTGCGTGTAGAGCTGTGTGCTTCTTAGGCTGACGTGCCCGAGCAGCTCCTGAACGCATCTGAGATCGGCGCCGCGATTCAGAAGATGAGTCGCGAAGGCGTGCCGCAGCGTGTGTGTGTGAACGCCTGGCAGCAGTGCGCGTTTGCCGGCCAGCAGCACGACCTTCGAGATGGAACCGCGTCCAACGCCGAACACGGAGCCGGTCTCGCGTCCCGTCAGGTGAGCGCGCAACGCCCGAAGCGCTTTTTCGCCGAAGTAGCCGACGCGATCTTTGTTTCCCTTCCCTCCGCGGACTCGCAGCGTGCGACTTTCGAGATTGACATCCGCGAGTTCGAGTTTCGCGAGTTCGCCCAGACGAAGCCCGGTCGCGTAAGCCAGCTCGAGGATGGCCGTCTCGCGCGGCGTGTAGCCCGACGCCAGCACGGATGCTACTTCGCGTTCCGACAGACGGCGCTGAAGTTTGTGCTCGATTTTCGGAACGTCAACGCGTTGCGCCGGCGAAGTTCGAGCGATGCCGCAAAGCATCAGAAACTTATAGAACGCCCTCAGCGCACTTCGCAGCCCGAGAAGTGATCCAGCGCTCCCACCGTCCACTCGGTACCGCCAGAGGAACTGCCGGACAGTTCTCGGGTCCGCGGTCGCGATGTTTTGCGCCGCGAGGAAATACGCGAAGTCGGACAGGGCCTTTACGTAGCGGCGGCGAGTCGTCGACGCATAGTTGCGCGCGATCAGATACCGATCGAACGCCGCGACCAGCTCCTCATTCGCGTTCGCGAAGGATTGGACCGGCAGCGGCTCGGTCATCACAAGGCCGCCCGTGTGAGCGGCGATGGAACGGCCTCAGACCACAGGTACTGGACTTCCTGCGGCAATTGGATAGATTGTGAGCTAGCTCGCATGGCGAATTGCCCCGCCGTGTTTGAGTCTCGCGCGGCCCGGAGTGCTCCCCCGTGCTCCGGGCCTCTCCTCCGGGGCGCCGCGAATCAACAGGAGGCAGGCCGAGTGAAATATATCGAGGAGAGATTTTGGGACTCCGAATTCGCGCGATTCGTGCGTTCCTACGGCGTGGACCCGCTGGCCGAGCGACTCGCAATCAGACCCTCGGCGATCTACCACTGGATTAGAGGCACCACAGCTCCCCGTCCGGCTCACGCGTGGCTGATCCAGCGTCTTGCCCGCGAACGCGGAGCGGTGCTCACGATGGATCAAATCTACTGGCACTTCCTCTCGCTGCGAGCGTTTCCACTCCCCTCTGAACCATTCCCTGAAGCGCGCGCCGCGCGGCTTGCACCGCGATTAGATTCACAGTGGAAATGACGGCAGGATTTTAGCCGGCTGACCGGTGCGGCTTTTTCGGGTGTGTGCCCAAATTGTGCCGTGCCGCCAGAAAATCCCCCTTCGGATTCGATGTCGCGATGGCACACGCACTTACCCGCAAATCGCCCCGAACTCATTGTGATTCCGGCCTGTTAGGTCGCACCTGGCGGTCAACGGCGGTCTTACCCGAAACGTCATCCACTTCCCTGTCACGGCAGAGGTCGCGGGTTCGAGTCCCGTCGTCCCCGCCATTCTTCCTGAAGGAGTTATCGGACGTGGCACCGAAAACTCCAACCCACATCTCAACCCACAACTATTAGTTGACCGTCATGCTCATTCCCTCGGCGTTCAGGAATTCGCCCTGCGCGGTCCGTGTTTCATCGCTGTCTTCCTGTGTGTACAGATCGAGCGTCGTCTGAATCTTGCTGTGACGCAGAATGCCCCGCACGGTTATGGGTTCGCTTTTCGCCTTGTTCACCAGCCAGTTGCTTAAACTGTGGCGAAGATTGAGAAGCCCGAACCTTTGTCCGTCCTCGATATGGACTCCGGCCTTCGTTGCTGCAGGCCGCAGCTGGGCGGCGACGAATACGGAAGAGCAGGGCGGTTTCCTTCCCCGAGCTCTCATGGACGGAAACACAAAGTCCGCTTTCTTTGCGTGCGGCGTGGAGCGAAGCGTGCCGCTTCAGTGGACGCGAAAATCAACCTGTAGATTTTCGAAGGACTTGATCACGTGGAAAATTTCGCTATCGAGTGATCGTGATGTAGACTGTGCCTCGCATCGGAAGCATGAAAAACAACCTGCATGGGCTC
>Ga0210391_10002403_pt1 | contig 16293 bp, 14 predicted proteins | sample IncBWC12OmetaG_FD_160573 | JGI IMG/M metagenome (GOLD analysis project Ga0210391, IMG submission 160573) | Forest soil microbial communities from Barre Woods Harvard Forest LTER site, Petersham, Massachusetts, United States - Inc-BW-C-12-O ... | reverse complement strand
GCTTATCGACGATGCAGGCCCAAATCCGGATCCGCCACCAGACTTCCATCCGCTCATTCAGACTGCCCTCACGCAACGCCCTGACCTGCAGTCACTGACGTTTGGGCAGCAGTCCGCACAGAAGTTTGCTCGTGCGCAATGGGACCAGCGTTTGCCCTCGATCACCGCTGCCGGGACGGTGGGCACCATTCCGATCCGTGTCGATCAGTACTACACCAATAACTGGTGGGGCGGAATTGGGGTGAACATGAATATCCCGATTTTCAACGGCTTTCTCTATGGGGCAGAAGCAAGAGAAGCGAGGTATCGCGCCCAGGCGGATGCCGAACGTACACGCGATTTGCGCGATCGGATTGTGCGCGATGTACGCACTGCGTGGCTGCAGGCGAACACCGCCTACCAGAGAATCGGGGTAACGGGCGAACTACTCAAGCAAGCCAACATGGCGCTGCAATTGGCACAGACGCGGTATCAGTTAGGGCTTAGCTCCATCGTCGAGCTCAGCCAGGCGCAACTCCAACAGACCAGCGCGGCCATTGACAACACCAACGCTCAATATGAGTATCGCCTGTCGTTGGCGACGCTGAATTATCAGATTGGGACAACGCCATGATCGCTGATGAGCCTTTTCACTGGAAATAGGGTGCCGGAGCGTAAGTCAGGGAACCGTCGAAAACATTTCCACGAAGGAGCATCCACACAGAGATCTCTCCACTTCGCTACGCTTCGGTCGAGATGACAAAGGGGAGGGCGGTGCTTCCATCAAGAGTAGTTGCCAAATGGAAGCCGCACGCGAAAAGCACCCGTCAGGGGTTAAACCCCGGGAGGTGGAGGCGTGAGATTTGACTATCCCATCCTTCGATGGGTTTCGAGGACAGAACCGAAAGCGCGGCCACTTGGACAATAGGATGAGATTCTAAAGCGGAGTTTAGGTCCACCACCAACTTGCCTCCGGAAAACTTCCGGTCCGTGAGATAACGGAGGTGCGGCTGGCGAGGTGCTTGTGGGTGAATCGGCACGTACGAAGGGCCGCGGCCTGCTCAGGGATACTACACATCTCTCCATCGGACAGGGTTTCAGACTGGTCATTCAGGCTGCTTACTTTGTGCTCATCGCGCGATCGCTGGGGCCGGATGCGTATGGGGCGTTCGTGACGGTAGTGGCCATGGCCGCTCTTCTCGGGCCCTTCTCCGGACTGGGCTCACCTAATCTTTTCATTAAGAATGTCCGTTCAGGCAAGCGGGAAGCCGCGACCTGCTGGGGCAACGGCATCCTGATCACCGTGTGTTCCGGAACCCTGCTGTCCGCTCTCGGGGCCGGGTTGAGCTGGACCCTGGGCCTGAAGACTCCTCCCTTTGTAATCGTGATTGTTTGCATTTCAGATCTGATCCTGGTCAAAGTGATTGACCTCGCGGCATCCGGCTTTACAGCCCTGGACCGGATGACGCAAACCTCGATCCAAAGCGTAGTTGTTAGCCTGTTGCGGTTGGGCGGCATCGCAACCCTCATCGCAGTAGCACATCCAGTGACTCTCGACCGGTGGGTTGTGGTTTATCTGCTCACCAGCGTGGTGGGCGCTGCTTACGCGGTGGCTAAGGGTTGGCAGCTTTGGGGACGCCCGGCCACGGATCTGCGGGCGCTGCGGGAAGATGTCACAGAGGGTGTATTCTTCAGCATCGCCGGCTCGGCGGCGACGATCTACAACGATATCGACAAGATTATGCTGAGCAGGCTGGCGGACCTGGCCGCAACCGGGGTGTATGGAGCAGCGTATCGCGTCATCGACGTGACGATGACCCCCGTCCGCTCGCTGGCTGCAGCCGCCTACCCCCAGTTTTTCCATAAGGGCGCAGGTGGAATGGCTGCAACCTACCGCTACGCACTGTCACTGATCGCAAAGACCGCCCTGTATGGTTTATTGGCCTTTGCCGGGCTGTGGCTGTTGGCACCGGCCTTACCGCACGTGCTGGGTTCCAGGTATGAGGCTGTCGTTCCGGCAGTTCGCTGGCTGGCGCTGATTCCCCTGCTGCGCTGCGTTCATTCCTTTCTGGCAGACGCGCTCTCGGGTGCGGGACTGCAACGCGCCCGCACCGCCATTCAGGCATCGGTGGCCGTCGTCAACGTGGTGGCCAACTTGATCATCTTGCCGCGCTACTCCTGGCGTGGCGCCGCGTGGACGAGTCTAGGCTGCGATGGATTGCTGGTCGTTGTCTTCTGGTCCACGGCACGCTACTATCGCCACGCTTTGCCTCCAGTCCTGGTGGATTAAGCGAGTTCCTGCGGGCAGCGGTTGAGTCATCCTGTTCTTCCTGGCGTTTGACGTTGGTGACGCTGCCAACTGTCTTTATTTGGAACACAGAGAGTCACAGTTTGTCTTGTAAACGTACACAAAGCGAGCAGCCGCCTAAGCGGATAGAGAATTATCGGAAATCTTCCCAAAAAGTGCTAAGGAATTTTCTGCGTTGCTGGAATTTGGAGTGCTATACTCTGTTTCACATTAAGGCCTAAACGATATTAAAGGCACCACGCACGAAGTGCGAAGTGAGCCCCTTGCCAGGAAATTGAAGTACTGTCACTGTCTGCTGCCGCCACACATCCGATATAGAAAATAAAGTCACGCCATGGCGCTACGTGCTCTGAGGTCCGGGAAGAACAAAGTAGGCTCTCGCGGGTTGATTGATCATGATCAACAGTTGGCTGCCGTCACAGTAGTTGACGACGTCAGAGCTGCGTCCACCTTTATTGACGGTCCGAGAGAGACGGAACTGCTCATCGGTCATGGCGCATTACGCAGTCATTTGGCTGAGGTTCTAGAGCTTCGCCGGCGCTGCGGCCAGGAGGATGATCTCACCACGGAACCGGAATACTTTATGGCGGCGAATACGCTGGCCAATCGAAGATGTTCTGCGGTGCTGATTCGCCGGGATCGGGAACTCGAAGCCTGCGTGCTGTTCTATGAACATACCCGGCTGGGCATCGGGATCGGTCTGTTCCGAGGCGGAGATTACATCGGGGAGAGCCTGGTGGTGGGGCGGGAGACGTTGCGGGCTACCTACGTGCATTTAGCGACTCAGGCGCTGCTGAAGAAGTGGCGTATCCACGGCGTCAGCCTCACCATAAAAGCCCCAACAGACCGCTGTATCGAGATCATGGGCCCGGCTAGTGATTTCAGAAGATTTCGCTCCAGTGAGGTGCAGCACAAGCTGCCGCTGGAAAGCACGTACGAGGGGATGCTGGCCCGCCTGGGACCCCGCACCCGGCGCAGCCTGGCAGGAAAACGCCAACAGCTGGAAAAAAGCGCGAACATGACGTTCGTTCCTGTGCTCGAGCCGGATCAGGCCCTGGAAGTGATGCTGGAACTGGAACCCAAATCGATGCCGCAGCGCATCACCGCTTTCTTCCACGCCCGGCATCACCTGCTGCGCGGCAAGACAGATTTTTTTTCTATGGGACTGCGGCTCCCGGATGGGCCCTGGTTGAGTTTGCTCAGTGGCTGGCGGCGCCATGGAGTGACTTACGTCGACCTGCAGATGAATGACATGCACTACAAGAAGGAATCGATTTCCGCAGTAATGCGGGCCTTCATGTTGGAAAACGAAATTGCACGCAAGCAGCAGATCATCAACTTTGTTGGTGGCTCTTCGTTATTGCTGAGAAGATACTGCGAACCCCTCGAACCGTGTACCGACTTTTTTGTTGCTAAGCAGGGCTTGCGGTCTGATTTCTTCGAGATGCTGGCCAAACACGTGAGATCGGGAAGCGTTTATGAGCGTTTAAAGTGCGAGACCGGTTCCCAGCTTCCCGTTGAGACGGTCGACTGAAGCGAAATCAGGGTCAATGCTTGGGCGGAATCAACAGCTCCGTTCCCGACGAAAACTTGTAGGTCTCAGAAAAATTCCGCTGATTGATACCGAGGCTCAGCCGTCCGCGCGAATCGATATAGAACAAAGATGCGCCAACCGGCACATCACTGAACGTCTTCACAAAGGGAAAGTGGTAATCCTTGCCGCCCAGCGTAACCGGTACGGAGTCACCCAGCGTATAGCCCAGTTGGGCAAACGTTTCGGCGGGTACGTTCAGCACCAGGTTTCCGAACGGCCCGTCCACACCCAGCACCTTGCCATGCAAGCCGGCGGCGTCGATGGTGGCCGAGTGAATCTGCAAGCGCACCAGCTTGGCTACATCGACCGGCGGACCCGCCGTGGTCCAATCGTCGCCCCGCGCCAGGTGCGCCCCGGCCGGAGAGAAAATATCCCTGCCGTGGAAGGTTGAGGAGAGTGCAGCGCCAATCATCCATGCAGGGTTGGTAATCTCCCGCGCGGCTACGATGCCATCGCGGTCCGCCACCAGGGTGAGCAACCCATTGTCCGGAAGGACGAAAAACTGGCCCACCTTAGACTCGGCGATGATCGCTTTGCGGGTGCTGCCCACGCCAGGATCTACCACCACCACGAAGACAGCATTCCTGGCAAAGTAGGGTGCCGAACCGGCAAGAAAGCGCGCGCCCTCCACAATATCGAACGGCGTCACCTGATGGGTGATATCGATAATGTTGACCCCGGGAGCGACACCCTCCATGACTGCCTTGCAGATGCCCACGGCGTCATCTTTGACGTCGAAGTCAGTCATGAAACCGATGGTGCGCAAGGGAGGCTGAGCGGTCGCGGACTGTAGAGCCGCGACCACCAGCAACACGAAGGGAAGGGCAAAGCGAAAGAGCGCAGACTTTCGTGACAAACTCGAGCGGCCCCCACGAGACAATGAACAGCAGCCACCAGTGTAAAACGCTTCTACTTGGCTACCTTCTCCATGTGCCCACCAAACTCAAAGCGCATCGCGGAGAGCAGCTTATCAGCAAAATCGGCCGCACCACGCGAACTGAAGCGTTCATAGAGGGATGCCGTGAGCACCGGGGCGGGGACGCCTTCGTCAATGGCTGCCTTGATGGTCCAACGGCCTTCGCCCGAGTCAGATACGTGGCCGGCGAACTCCGCTAAGGCGGGACTCTTGGTCAAAGCGGCCGCGGTGAGATCAAGTAGCCAGGAGGAGATGACGCTGCCGCGCCGCCACACTTCGGCCACGTCGGAGAGGTTGAAGTCAAATTGATAGTGCTCAGGATCGCGCAGCGGCGTGGTTTCGGCGTCGATTTCGCCGGCTTTGTGGCCGACATTGGCATGGTTCAGGATGTTCAGCCCCTCGGCGTAGGCGGCCATGATGCCGTACTCCATGCCGTTGTGCACCATCTTCACAAAGTGACCCGCACCGCTCGGCCCGCAATGGAGATATCCCTCTTCCGCAGTGCCGCCTATCTTGTCTCGCCCCGGGGTACGAGGAATATCGCCGACACCGGGAGCGATGGTTTTGAAGATCGGGTCCAGGTGCTCGACAGCATCGGTGGGCCCTCCGATCATGAGACAGTAGCCCCGCTCCAGTCCCCAGACACCGCCACTGGTTCCGACGTCCACATACTTGATCCCCTTGGGCGCGAGTTCAGTGCTGCGGCGAATGTCATCGATGTAATACGAATTGCCGCCATCGATCAGAATGTCGCCGGACTCCAGGTGTGGGGCAAGCTCGGCAATCGTATCGTCCACAAACCCAGCCGGTATCATCAGCCAAATTGCCCGTGGTTTGGAAAGCTTGCTGACCATGTCGGCGAGTGAGGAAGCTCCCACGGCCTTTTGCTTCACCAGATCCTGAACAACCTGCGCAGACCTGTCGAACACCACGCTGGTGTGGCCGTTGTTCAGCAAACGCTTGACCATGTTGGAGCCCATTCTTCCCAGACCTACCATTCCTAATTGCATCGAAATGCTCCTCTTTATGTTTTTGTCTTCGTCCCTTATGCCGGTTTACTTGAGCTTGCGGTAGCGGCTAATGAGGTTGTTGGTGGAAGGGTCGTGCTTCAGGCCCGGATCCCCTGGGGCTTCGATTTCGGCAATGATGTGCTGTGCCAGCACTTTGCCCAGTTCCACACCCCACTGATCGAAGGAGTCGATATGCCAGATTGCTCCCTGGGTAAATACCGAGTGCTCATAGAGGGCTACGAGTTTACCCAGCGTTTCTGGAGTAAGTTCTTGCGCCAGCAGGACGTTGGACGGACGATTGCCCTCGAATACGCGATGCGGTACCAGCCAATCGGGGGTTCCCTCTGCCTTTACCTGTTCGGGTGTCTTGCCGAAGGCCAAGGCCTCGGCCTGCGCAAAAACGTTGGCCAGCAGCATGTCGTGGTGGCGCCCAAGCGGATTGAGGGTCTTGATAAAGCCGATGAAGTCACACGGGATGAGCCGTGTGCCCTGGTGAATCAACTGATAGAACGAGTGCTGGCCGTTGGTTCCGGGTTCGCCCCAGTAGATGGGGCCAGTCTCGTAGTTAACCCTGTCGCCTTCCAGCGTCACGTGTTTCCCGTTGCTTTCCATGGTCAGCTGCTGCAGGTAGGCCGGAAAACGTTTCAGATATTGCTCATAGGGCAGGACCGCCACGGTTTGGGCACCGAAAAAGTCGTTGTACCAGACGGCTAACAGCCCAAGGATGACGGGGAGATTGCTTTCCAGCGGAGCGGTGCGGAAATGCTCGTCCATCTGGTGGAAGCCGTCGAGCATGGCGCGGAAATTGTCCGGCCCAATGGCAATCATGGTGGAAAGCCCGATGGCGGAATCCATGGAGTAGCGGCCGCCGACCCAGTCCCAGAATCCAAACATGTTGGCAGTGTCGATGCCGAATTTTTTGACTTCCGCGGCATTGGTCGACACAGCGACAAAATGTTTGGCAACTGCAGCCTCGTCTTTCAGGCCAGCCAGGGCCCAGTCGCGCGCCGTGTGAGCGTTGGTCATGGTCTCGAGCGTGGTGAAGGTCTTGGAGGAGATGATGAAGAGTGTTTCGTCGGGGTTTAGATCAACGACTGCCTCGGCGAAGTCAGTGCCGTCGACGTTGGAGACAAAGCGGAAGACCATGGAACGGTCGCTGTAATATTTGAGGGCCTCATAGGCCATAACCGGTCCCAGATCGGAGCCTCCAATGCCGATGTTGATGACATTGCGAATGCGCTTGCCGGTGTGGCCCTTCCATTCTCCGCTGCGGACACGATTGGAAAAGGCCGCCATCTTGTCGAGCACCGCGTGGACAGCCGGGACGACATCCTCGCCATCGACAACGATCTTTTCCCCTTTGGGGGCTCGCAAGGCTACGTGCAGGACGGCGCGGTTTTCGGTGACGTTGATTTTTTCTCCGCGAAACATTGCGTCCCTGCGCTCACGCAGGCCGGACTCCTCGGCAAGCTGGAGCAGGAGTTTGCGGGTTTCTTCGGTGATGCGGTTTTTGGAGTAGTCGAGAAAGAGGCCGGCCGCCTCGATGGTAAAGCGGGAAGCCCGTTGCGGGTCGTCGGAAAATAGGGAACGCAGAGGGGTGTTCTGAATCTTGTCGTGATGCGCGACGAGCGCCTTCCAGGCTGCTCGCTGAGTGAGAGGTTGCACCTTCAGTGCTGTTGCCATTGCTTTGCTCCGTTCCCTGATGGGCTCAGCGGGTTAGATGCCCCACCAGCAATTTGGATCTGTCCTGGGAAAGTTTTGCCAATGCAAGGATTCTCTCAGAAGTAGAGAGAGGGCGGAGGCGGGGCTGGGTTTGGGGGTTAAAATCGAGAGAATTTCGTCGGGTTTTGGGACTGCGGAAAGTTAGCTGCTCCATTTACCGTGCTGTTCACGAATGAAGTTTCGGGGTAGCCCTGTGGTATCCCACCCTTCCCAAAGAGCGCGAAGGATGGAGCGGATACCGCGGGAAGAACAGCTGTTTTTACCCGCGGTAGCCGCAATGGGGGACCCGAACTTTGGTGGTTGGGTAATAGGAAGCGCTACAGGGCCAGGGCGGCGAGCGAGTCCTTGATCGTGGGGGTGCCGCCAGCGGCTATGTCGTGTTTTCGGAGTTCATGGAACTTCGATAGTATTCCGTTCGCTTTGGCCAGGGCTTCGATCCTGCGCGCATAGGCCTCGAGCTTGAGTCCGGGAATCGCGAAAACAGCCACATCGTCGGTGAGTACGTCGAGATAAGCCCGCGCCCCGCAACAGCCGAGACTTAACGCCGCCCGGCCAGAGTTCATGACCTGGGGAACGATGGCGCACGCGGGCCTGCCCATGGCTGGGGGATTTTGATTTTCTACCTGCTGCGTGGCCTCGGACAGGACGAGGGTCTGATTGGCATTCACGAACAGAAGTACGACGGCCGGCGGCAATGGAGAATCGGCCAAAGGCGCATACACGACATAGGCAGGCTGCGACTCCAGAACCGGGATCAAGGGCAGGTCTTCAGACCTTACATAGTCAAGTTCGCCGAACACCTTGAGAGCATCCATGAGGTCTGTCTGTTGCGCCGGAGAGGACTGAAGATTGTGGGTATAAACGCCTATGGCACAGAGGCTGTGATCGGCTGCGGTGGTGGCAAATGCGGCGTGCGCACCGTCTTGCCAGAAGCTGCAGCCCGCGGGAGCACGGCCGGTGTGCATTTTCACGCCGCCTGGAACTGTATCCGCAAAGGAAAGCGCCACTGGGGGCTGCTTGAGATCTAATGATGCGGTCAGGATGGCGGCCAACTCTCTTTTGCTGGTCATTTCAGCCTTCCACCTTAAAGCCCAGCGAGGCAATGAAAGCAACGATCGCCTGCTCGTTTGTCCGCTTGGGATCGAAGCCGACGGTCACCTTTCCTTCCGGATAGGTCGATTTGCTGGACGTGATGCCTCTCTGCTGGCTCAGCATAGTGTCGAGACCGGTGGCGCAGGTGATGCAGCTGAATCCCTTGACCATATAAGTCACGGTTTTACTGGTCCCCGCAGCCATACCCTCGAGCGGGGCCAAGCCACCGACGCTGGCCATGGTTGCCAATTGGAGAAATCGTCTGCGAAACATTTTGTTGCTCCTTACCTCGCGGTTGCTGTGCCGGGTTCATATTTCCAGGGTGTCTGGATACTGGCTTGGTCAGAGAAGCGCGTATCGGTGTAGTCGCTGAATTCGATCTTCTTGTTCAACACTCCGGTTTCGATCATCAGATCGCGCACCATGTCGAAGTCCGCTTTACGTGGTGCAAGAGGGCTGTACGTGACCCGGTCCATCGGTTTGGTCAGTGCCCATCGAAGCAGAGCGGGTTTCTGGTTGTAGTAGAAACGGCCGACGAAATCGGAGGCGTCCTCACGGTGGGGCTTGCTGGTATCGAGCCAGAGGCCCGAACGGGCGATACCATCCACCAGAGTCTGGACCACCTCGGGACGCTTATCGATAAGATCCTGACGCACCACCAGAATGCACGACATGTAGTCCGGCCAATATTGGCGGGCCTGAAACAGGACGCGCCCAAAGCCTCCGATTTCCGCCTGCGACGGAAAGGGCTCCCCCATCACAAATGCATCGATGGCACGGGCCGCAAGCGCGCTCGATACATCGGGCGGCGCCATCTCTACCATCTTGATTTCTGCCGGATTGATGTTGTACACCTTCATGGCCCGAAATAAGAGCAGACGCTCGTCGGAAAAGCGGCTGGGAATGGCGATGGTGCGGCCGCGCATATCGGCAAAGGTCTTGATAGGGCCGTCCTTGCGGACCACAACCGCGCTGCCGTAACGGTGACCCAGGTAAACAATCTTGATCGGAACCCCTTGCGAAACGAGAGCAATGGCCAAAGGCGCAACGACAAAGGCGGCTTGCACCCGGTTGGAGATCAGCGCTTCCTTAATCTCTGGAAAGCCCTGAAACATCTTGGGCAGAAACATTTCACCCGATAAGGAGTACTTCGAAATATAGTCGGTCACCGGGCAGGTGAGCTGACAGGTAACAGGGAGATAAGCAACCGTGATTTTTCGTTTCTCGAGCGGCCGATAGTCATTCAGAACCGCCGCCCAATTCACGTTCAACCAGGCATGCAGTCCCGTAATCAGGAACAGCCACGCGAAAACACCCAACGCGATTTTGCCCTTAAGACTCATGACGGAACCCCCATCGCACGGACTTTATCTTTTCCAGCCAGCGGAAGCCCAAGTCCAGCGCCAAGCCGATGAGGCCGATCATCAGCATGGCTGCAACCACGAGGTCATAGCGTTTGCCCGAATTACGTGAATCGATGACCAGAAACCCGAGTCCGGAATCGACAGCAATCATTTCCGCGGCGACAACAACCAGCCAGGCAACGCCCAGAGCGATCCGCAGGCCGATCAGAATCTGCGGAAGAGCCGCGGGAAAGACCACCCTAGTGAGGATTTGCGCAGAGGAGAGACCAAAGTTACGGCCTGCACGCCGGAATATGGCCGGCACATTGGAAACGCCGCTGACACACGCAACCAATATTGGGAAGAAGGCGCTGAGAAAGATCAAAAAGACGGCTGGGCGATCGCCAACTCCAAAAAAGACGATGGCCACCGGAATCCAGGCGAGCGGGCTGATGGGGCGAAGGATCTGCAGCGCTGGATTGACCACCTGGTTCAGCGCCGGATACCAGCCCAGGGTCAAGCCCAGCGGAATTCCTACGATTGCCGCGGCGCCAAAGCCAAGGGCAACGCGGCGCAGAGAATCACCGATGTCAGCCCACAGCACATGCTTGTGCATTAGCCCGGCCAAACCTTTTTCCACGCTCAGGGGCGAGGGAAAAACCTTGGTCGCGGTCCAAACGACAGAGTAATACCACACCGCCAGGAGCAGCCCGGCCGCGAGCAGCGGCCAGAAGTACTTTTCCCATGCAGCTGGTTTGGCAAGCGAATTCATACGGTGTATGCCAAGCCGATCTTACTTAGGAGCTCGTCCCGTAATTCCAGGTAGCGGGGTGAACTGATATTCCGTGGATGCGCGATGTCGATGGTCAAAATGTTTTCAATTTTGGCCGGTCGCGAACTCAACACTACGACACGGTCCGCAAGCTGCACTGCTTCGTCGACATCGTGGGTCACAAAAATAATCGTTCGCCGCTCGGTCTGCCAGATGCGAAGCAACTCGCCGCGCATAATGAGGCGGGTGACGGAATCCAACGCACCGAACGGTTCATCGAGATAAAGGATGTCAGGATTGACCGCTAACGCGCGGGCTACCTGCAGCCGCTGCTTCATGCCCCCCGATAGATCGGAAGGATAGGTGTTCTCGAAGCCCTGCAGTCGCACCAACTGAACATAGTGGGCGATGCGCTGCTCGCGTTCCGCACGCGATAGCCTCGATAGTCCGAAGCCAATATTTCCTTCGACTGTAAGCCAGGGAAAAACGCCCCGTTCCTGGAAAACGAGGATGCGGCGAGGATCTGGTCCGCTGACGGCCTGGCCGTCGATGGAGATCGATCCACCGGTCGGAGAAAGAAAGCCTCCCATCAGATTCAGCAATGTCGACTTGCCGCATCCTGAAGGCCCGACGACCGCGATGAATTCTCCATCGGAAACATTCAGGTTGATGTCGTCGAGAACAGGCGTAACCTTGCCATCGCGGTCGAACACCATGCTGACGTGTTCCATGCGTAGCTTGCCAGGCGTGCCGGGTGGCGTCTTGAGAGTTTCTGTAGCCAAACCTATTCCTCCGAATAACTCCACTGGAGCGATTCAAATCGTTCCAGGGAGCGCATTCCCAGATCCAGGAGCAGGCCGATGGCGCCGATAACGACCATGCCGGCAACTACCAGGTCATAGCGGTTACCAGCGTTGCGCGCGTCGACAATCAGGAAACCCAATCCCGAGTTCACCGCGATCATCTCGGCCGCCACCACTACCAGCCAGGCGATGCCCATGGTGATGCGTGAGGCGACGATCAGTTGCGGCATCACCGCCGGGTACAAGACACGGTAAATGAATTCAGCCGTGCTCATTCCGAAATTGCGGCCCACGTTGATGTAAACCGCAGGAATATTTCGCACCGCGCTCATCGCTGTCAGCAGCAAGGGAAAGAAACAACCCACAAAGATAAGAAAAATAGCGGCAAGATCGCCTACGCCGAACCAGAGAATGGCGAGCGGGATCCAGGCCAGCGGGGAGATTGGACGAAATATCTGAACCAGTGGATAAACGGCCATTTCGCTCCGCCGGTACCAGCCAATCGTGAGCCCAAGGGGAATGGCAAGAACTGCGGCCAGGGCAAAGCCCCAGGTGACACGGAAGAGCGACGCAACGACGTACTTGAGCAACAACCCGTGCTGAAGAAGCTCGCCTATGGCCTTGACCACCGCCCAGGGTCCGGGCAGAAGTTGATCTGGATGGCGGCTGACGGCGATTTGCCAGAGAGCCAGAAGCCCCACGATGAACAGGACGGGGCGGAGCCGAGTTAGTAGGCTCGACGACCTCGATTTATCTTCTCGTTCAATCGCGGTCATTCTGAAAGGTTCTCTTTTTCGGCTTACTCTTTGTCAACGGCAGAGGACGTCTTGCACTGTAAATAACTACTGAACGGAAGTCTTCCACCTTAGGGTGGACAACGCACTCCACCTTGCGATGGAAAATGCTCGTCAAGACGACCATGCAGGACCCGAAGGTCCTGCATGGATAACTTCGAGTGGAGAAAACTACCGGTGCACAACCGAAGAGACTTCTTTCTGGTTGGCAAGAATGGTTTTCTGATTCGCCAGGATGGTTTTCTGGTTGGCGAGAATTTCATCCAAAACGGCCTGGTTCTTCAAGATTGCTGCCTGATTGTGGAGCAGTGTTTTCTGATTTTCCAGAATCGTCGCCTGGTGGCCGAGGATGGTTTTCTGATTGGCTACAACTTCGTGATCTGACATGTTTTGCCTCAATCTTTTCGGTACGCTTGCGGTTTACGGGGGATAGATCTTCCGCCTTTCTGGCGAAGGATCTCGTTACTTCTAAAGGACACTTCTACAGGACTTCAGGGATTCTAACCTCGGGCGGTCATTATGCGCATTCGAGCGCGCGCCCGGAAGTTGACTACGATGACTATACGCCGAATTAGTAGATGAGCCGCTGCAGGCTGGCGAACAGCCGCGTTCACAAGTATGCTGGTCATGCGAAGGGCGCGGTCGCAACCGTTTGAAAGTATGCCAGCCATTCCGTACGAAGCCACTCACAATGAGCCCCAGCCGCCCGCGAAGACTTTTGCAGACGGGTTCGACGTGACTGTGATTGGCGGCGGCCTGGCAGGCACGGCTGCATGCATTCATCTCTCGAAGGCCGGACTGCGGGTCTTGTGCGTCGAGCCGGACGTGGACGATCTAAGCTCGGTTGGGGAGTCGCTGGACTGGTCTGCACCCGCCTTGTTGAACGCTTTAGGTCTTGGCATGGAAGAGCTCATCGCCAGGAAGATAGCGACTTACAAACGACATGTCACGCTGAAGCTTGGCGACGGGTGCGACCGCAGCTACGAGCCCGGTGCATGGTTAGCGGAGCCTCCCTACAATGTCGAACTGCGCACCCTGCATGTGGACCGAAGCGAATTGAATCGGCTTCTGAGAGAAATCGTTGTGAACCAGGGAGTTACTTTTCTACCCGATCGTGTGGTGACGGTCGAAACCGACGGCAGACGAGTAGTAGCCGTGAGCACACAGAATGGCCATAGAATTTCCTCGCCATGGTTTATCGACGCTTCGGGCTCGGCGGCGAGCCTGTTTGCCCGAGCATTTCATCTGCCGGCCTATGAGGCCGGGCCGCGCAAAGTTGCTATCTGGGGCTATTTCCCGGTTACCACGCCAAGCGAAGGGACGACGCTGTACTCCGACGGCGTGAAGCCGCCCTACATGGAATGGGTGTGGGAAATACCGATCAACCCCACAACCATCAGCGTGGGATATGTCGCTACCGGTGAAACGATCAAGGCCCAGCGCCAAGAGGGGCAAACGGTGGAAGCAATTCTGCGCGAGAAGCTAAGCCGCTTTCCCCGCTTCGCGAGTCTTCTGGAATCTGTTCCGGCCATCACTCCGTCTACCACCTCTTTCGTTTGTCGCATGCACGGAGCGGTCGCGGGACCAAACTGGCTGATCGCCGGCGAAGCTGCGGCTATGGTGGATCCAATGACCTCGAACGGGGTGACCGCTGCGCTGAGGCATGCATCGGAGGCGTCTCGCCTGATTATCGAGTCTCGCCACCGGCGCAGGATCCCCTCCCTGGCAGCGGCCATGTATAGCCGGCGAATCCTGAGCCTGGCGAAGTTCTTCAATCTTGGAATCGAACGGGTGATTTACGAGTCGCCCATCAGGAACCGGATCGGCGTTTTGCTAGCGGGCGAAGTGTACACAGTGCCGGCGTGGAGCCTCAATGCAATCTATACGCGTTTCCAGCCGCACGGAGCCTTCAAGACACTCCTGTTTGGCGGCGTGCTGTATGTATTGCGAATGGGGGAATACCTGCTTTACCAATTTTGCAAATGGCCGTGGCCCTCTTCGCAAGCACAGCCTAGAAAATCAATCGCGTGGTGAAAGCAAGCTCATGGTTATAGGTGTGGAACTGTGAGGTGGCAATCTGCATGCCTGCGCCGAACGCGACGCCGGTGCGACTTTTGTCATCGTCTGGATGAAACTTGAATCTACTAAAGACAATCCCCGGAGTTATAAAGTTTTGCTTCTTCCCATCGTTCTTTCCGGCAAAAAACCAAGTGGCGTTTGATTCCAGTTCAGGCCACACATATTTGGAGAGGTGATATTGCGCGGTGGTATTCCACGCGATGGAACGGCCTACCTTGTTGGTTTCTTCCGTGGGCAGGGTTCCTCCCAGGCACGAAATAACATCGAACTTGCCATACCCCTTACCCCCGAGAAGCGTCGGCGAAACCGAGGCATCGGGGCTGCCATTACTGTGGCTGCCGGTGGGGATGGTCGCGGTGAGCTGTGCACTCAACAAATAGTCGCCCTCCTTTTCATTGCGGGAGAGAAAACGGTACTTGTAGAGAAAACCCACATCGCCGAAGCCGTCTTTGACTTTGGGCGTGTTGTGCTGCATGTAGGGCGGGTAGTAAAAATCGAATTCGCTATTGAAGCCAGGAATCAGGTTCAGACCCCGGCTTGCGCCGTAATTCCATGTCGACGTGAGCGTGGGCGTAATTTGGCGCAGAAAGTCCGCGCGAAAAACCTGGATCAGCATGGGATAGGGCGAGATGAGCGGCGGCGGCCATGACGGCTGCTTGGCTTGGATCGCGCTGGTTCGCGCCTCCCATTTGGCAAAGAAGTTGTCCTGAGAAAGCAACGAGTTGGTTGTGGCCACCAGAAGGAAAAGCAGGGTGAAAACGTTTCTTTTCATGTTGTGTTGTCTGGGTAAGGTTGCTTGATCGAGGCCTATAGGTCAACCACCCAAGGGATGAGACCCACGTCGAACTTTTGGCGGAGGGCTGGCCTGGACGCCGCTGAGAATGCGCTATTCTGAGAACGATGCACGATCAATACATTGAGCGCGTGGTTGATCTCACAGAGCCGGAAGCGAACCAGATCTATGGCCTCCCGCTCGAGGAAGCCATAGAGATCGTATTGCATGGATCTGCGGAAGCAGTAGGCCGCATAGCCGGTTCGTTTGCTCTGGTTGCCCGAGAAGGTAAGACGGTCAAGATGGTCCGCTCGCTGGACCGCCCGTTGCGCTACTTTCTGGCCAAACGTCAGGAAGGCCCCGTACTGATTGTGGCTGCGCGCATCGACACCATTTATCAATGGTTGAAGATGGAGGGACTGGAAGGCCAGTTCCACCCCGGCTATACGCGGATGGTTCCCGCTCACCACGTGGTTGCCCTGCAACTGATCGGTTGCCCGGATCCGGACCCCGTCTATACGCGTTTCTTCACCCCTCCTCAGGGCGGGATGAGCACCGACCTGGATCAGATCGGCGCAGCGTATATTGGCGCACTCGCCGACGAGCTGGCGCAGTGGCTGCCCAGCGTGCCTGCACGGGAGCCCATCGGTGTGTGTTTTTCTGGCGGCATTGACAGCGGCAGCGTCTTCCTGACCACCTACCACGTGATGCTCAAGTTGGGGATGAATCCAGCGCGACTGAAGGCCTTTGTGCTCGACGTGGGGGATGGCCCGGATGTTGGCCAGGCTCGCGTCTTCCTGGATTCCCTCGGCCTGGGACTTTTCCTGGAACCAATTGCTGCGGATGCATCGTCGCTGGACGTCGATGAGACGATCCGTGTGATCGAGGACTATAAGGCGCTGGACGTTGAATCAGCAACCATGGCTATGGCTTTATGCCGCGGATTGCGTCAACGCTATCCTGATTGGCGCTATTTGGTCGACGGTGACGGCGGGGACGAAAACCTCAAGGATTACCCCATCGAGCAGAACCCTGAACTCACGATTCGCAGCGTCATCAACAATCCCCTGCTTTACCAGGAGGGTTGGGGCGTGGGCAAGATCAAGCAC
>Ga0210391_10002400_pt1 | contig 16321 bp, 11 predicted proteins | sample IncBWC12OmetaG_FD_160573 | JGI IMG/M metagenome (GOLD analysis project Ga0210391, IMG submission 160573) | Forest soil microbial communities from Barre Woods Harvard Forest LTER site, Petersham, Massachusetts, United States - Inc-BW-C-12-O ... | reverse complement strand
GACGCACCCTCCCTTAGAACAACCAGCGCTTTGGGCACTTCGCCCCACTTCTGGTCAGCGACGGGGATCACCGCGGCTTCGAGGATTGCAGGATGAGCCAGGATGACCCGTTCCACTTCCAGCGACGAAATGTTTTCTCCGCCGCTTAGGATCATGTCTTTCTTGCGATCGACAATCAGAACATAGCCGTCCTGGTTGATGGTGGCCATGTCCCCGGTGTGGAACCATCCCCCGCGAAACACTTCGGCGGTGGAGTCGGGCTGATTCCAGTAGCCCTTCATCACGCCGTCTGCACGGACGACAAGCTCGCCCGAAGCTACGCCGTTCTGCGGCAGATCCTGATCGTGGTCATCGACGATTCTCAGTTCGACGCCAGGCATGGCGTAGCCTGTCATGGCCTGGCCGAAGTAGCGCTGTTCGCCTTCCCATTGCAGTTCGGGCTTCATTTGCGACAGCGACAACGCCGGAGAAGTCTCAGTAAGGCCATACCCTGAGAAACATTCGCAGCCTAGCTTGTCTTCCACCTCCCGGATCAGAGTAGGGGAAGAGGCGGCGCCGCCGATCACGATGCGGCGCAGACTGCTCAGATCGTAATTTTCTCGTTCCGGGTGATTCACAAGCACAGTAGCCATGATCGGAACCACGCTGAAATGATTGACTCGCTCCACCTGAATCAGGCGGAAGATCTCCTTGGGATCAAAGCCGTGCACCATTACGTGCTTGCCGCCCAACATGGTGAGGAAATGGGCTACACCCCAGCCATTTGCGTGGAAGAGAGGAATGGTGTGAAGTTCTGTCGACCCATTTTCTACCTGGAAGGCCATGCACACTTGCAGCGCGTGCAGATAAATGTTGCGGTGCGTCAGCATCACACCCTTGGGGCGGGCGCTGGTGCCGCTGGTGTAAAAAATCTCCGCTACTTCATCTTCATCGACCAGGTTGATGTCCGCGCGATGGGGCTTGGCCTTGCGAAGCATGGTGTCGTAGTTATCCCGGGCCATCCAGCCAGCTTCCGGAGTTCCGTCAAGCTGGATGAACATTTTTACCGTGGACAGAGACTCTCGAAAAGAGTCAACCAGGGGGATAAACGGCTGTTCGATAAAGAGGACCGTCGCCCCGGCATCGTTCAAGACGTAAATCAGCTCAGCAGGAGCTAGCCGAATGTTCAGCGGCAACAGAATCGCGCCTGCCTCCAACACTCCGTAATAGGCTTCCATCAGGCGGTGCGTATTGACGCCGAGGTAAGCGACGCGATCCCCCGATTTGATGCCGGCCTCAAGCAGAGCACCGGCGAGATGGCCGACCCGCTTTCCGAATTGTTCGTAACTGAACCTGTGCTGCCCGCAGACGATGGCGGTTCTGCCAGGATACTGCCGCTCGGCATGGCGCAGACAACGCAAAGGTGTGAGTGGAATGTTCATAAGCGTGTGACCGCCGGCTTCAGGCGGATTGTCCTCCATCGACTACAAGAGTGTGTCCGGTGACGAAATCGGATGCGTCGGAAGCAAGAAAGATGGCTGCTCCTTTGAGGTCCTGGGAGCTGCCCAAGCGGCCTAATGGAATTGACGCCAGGAGCTTTGCCTGATGCCGTTCGATAACCTTTTGCGACATATCGCTGGGGAACCAGCCAGGTGCAATCGCGTTCACGCGAATGCCATGGATTCCCCATTTCCACGAAAGATCCCTGGTAAACGCAATGACGCCGCCCTTACTGGACGTGTAGCCAATGGCAGATAGCTCGGGCGGCGAGCCGCGCATGCCGGCAATCGAGGCGATGTTGATGATCTTGCCGCGCCGTTGGTTGATCATCACCTTACCGGCGGCCTGGGAAAAAAGGAAGGTCCCGGTCAGATTGGTTTCTACGACTTTATTCCATTGCGCCAGGGTCATCTCCTCGGTGGGCGCTCCCCAGGACGTGCCGGCGTTGTTGATGAGAATGTCGATGCGGCCGAAGTGTTTCATGGTGGCATTCACCACTTCGGTGATACTGGCTGGATCTTTCACGTCGCAACCCAATGCCAGCACCTGCACACCCAGCTGTTGCAACTCTTCCGCGGTCTTCTGACATCGTTCCTGCTTGCGGGCGCAGAGTACCAGGTGAGCACCCATTTCTGCCAGGCCTTCCGCCATCTGGCGCCCCAGACCAACAGAGCCGCCAGTCACGATGGCTACACGGCCGGCGAGATCGAAAAGTTGTCTGCTGTTCATTTTAGGAAGCGGCTCACCCTTTCGATCACAGCATCTGTTTGTTGCCGGTGAGGAAGATGTCCGGTATCGGCAAACGTTGTGTGCTGTGCGTTGGGCAGCACGGCGAGGATAGCATCCAGGTGCCGTTTGGTTCCGAATTCATCGTTAGCGCCCTGAAGGATAAGGACCGGACAGGAGATTCGGGCGAGGAAATCTCCAAAGGGAGATTCGCCGTCACTGAATTCTCCGACACCGGAGACCCAGGAGGAGAAAACGGTATCCGGATCCTGGTGGTACTGGGCAAGCCGCTGTTGCAGGTGGCTGCCGTCGTAGGCGGAAGCCATGCTTCGGATATGCTGCCGCGAACTCTCCTGGGCGATGACAAAGGGGCTCTCAAGGATGAGCATCTTCACTCGCTGTGAAATGGCAGCGTAGAGCATGCCTAGCCCGGCGCCTTCGCTGTGGCCGTAGAGCAGGGGAAAGTCCACGCGGAAATGCTGCAGCAGCGCGGGAATGACTTCGTTTACCTCGCGCAGGTAGGAGTCGCGGGTGCGAGGGGCGATCGGTCCCTCCGAATTTCCCTGCCCCGCACGTGAGTACAACAAAACGTTGGTCCCGGTGGCCAGCGCGAGCTTTTCAGGGAAATCCTTCCAGTAGGCAACCGAGCCCAGGGCTTCATGCAGCAGAAGGATCGTATCGACGGCTTGAGGATGCTGGTGCAGCGCAACTTCAACCGTTTGCCCAAGGAGGGGCACCAGCACGCGTTGCGATTGAAGTTCTGTGCTCATCGATATTTACCGTGAGGTAAGATAACGAATGACACGTGCCCTTGTCACCTGTGGAATATAACCGGAGCGAAAGTGGTTACCCAAAAGCTGGCAACCGGTCACTTTGGTGGAAAGCCCCAGTCGCAACGGCACGGCGTTACGAGCAACGGCGCTTTACGATGAAGCGCCTGCGGGGGAAAAATCCTCGTTCGCTGGCACGGAAAGGTGTCGCTTGATGCAAAACCTGGAGACAAGGGCCGTAAAGGAACGCACTCGCGAGCCATGGAAAGCCTTTCAGGCGCGACAAAGAAGTATGGTCGTCAAGCGGGAAGCCGTGCTGCGGACGGCGGCACACCTGTTTCTTGAGCATGGATATCAAAAGTCGTCGATGAGCATGCTGGCCGCCCAGCTGAAGATCACCAAGCCTGCACTCTACTACTATTTCCGTAATAAAGAGGAAATTCTCGTCGAGTGCTATCGCAACGGGATTGCTTATATCGAGAACCTCCTCAAACAAACGAATGCCAACGAGGGAACGGGACTGCACAAGCTCTTCATGTATGTCGAGACCTATGCGGAGGCGCTGGTCTCGTACGATTTTGGGCGGTGCGTCCCGATGCTGGACGAGTCAGAGCTTTCGCCCGCGACCCGGCGTGAGGTTCGAACCATGAAGCGTCGCCTGGATTCGACTCTTCGCGGCTATGTTGAGGAGGGGATTTCCGACGGCTCCATCCGGCCGTGCAATCCCAAGTTGGTCTCGTTTGCTATCGCCGGGGCAATCAACTGGATAGGTACCTGGTATCACCCCGACGGCGACCTGAGCCCGCGCGAAATTGCCGCGGAATATGCGCAGATTCTCACTGGCGGCCTGGGAACGACTCCAACGGCACGTTAGACCCCTCTCCAGTTCGAAGGACGGCGGCTGGGCTGCTTCTGAGCGGTTACTCTCGCTGATTGACTTTCTTACCCAGCGTTCAGTATTCTTGTCGGCAGTCACACGTGTGTGATTTTCTCGTGTGGTAACAAAGGAATAGAGCATGCCGCTGCTTTCCGATTCTGTGGCTCAGGACACACCGGCTTCTGAGCAAGGAAAACGTCACGATCGTAAGTTCAACATCCGGCGGGCAGCCGTGCTCGGCGCAGGCACCATGGGCGCACGCATTGCCGCTCATATTGCCAACGCAGGCCTGCCCGTTCTTCTGCTGGATATCGTGCCGGAAAAAGGCGATCGCAATAGCCTGGCAGCACAGTCGCTCAACAACCTCAAAAGCGCAAAGCCGGCAGCGTTTGCCGTTCCCTCCGTTGCCGAGCGGATCAGCGTGGGCAATTTTGAGGATGACTTGTCCAAGTTGCGCGATTGCGACTGGGTCATCGAGGCTGTTGCCGAAAATCTCGAAATCAAGCGCAACCTGCTCAGCAAGGTCGCTGCGCACCTGGGTCCCGAAGCCATCTTTACCACCAACACCAGCGGTCTCCCGGTCGCGCAGATCGGCGCGCAACTGCCCGAGCCGCTGCGGCGGCGCTGGTTTGGAACCCACTTCTTCAATCCGCCGCGCTATATGCGCCTGCTCGAAGTCATCGCGACGCCGGATACGGATCCGGCCGCCATGGCTGCAATCGCAGAGTTTGGCGATCGTCAGCTAGGCAAAACGGTCGTGCCCGCCAACGATGTGGCGAACTTCATTGCCAATCGGGTAGGAACGTTCCTGATGCTGAACACGTTCAAGATCATGCAGGAACAGGGGCTGAGCATTGAAGAAATCGATGTGCTCACGGGACCGGCTGTTGGATGGCCAAAAACCGGGACCTTCCGCCTCGCGGACCTGGTGGGCATCGACGTCTTAGCCAGCGTGGCGCGAAACTTCTCCAAGGCCGCCGCCGATGAAAGGTCAGACGTGAAACTGCCCGACTTCATCGAGCAGGTCATCGCGCGCAAGTGGCTGGGGGATAAGACGAAGCAGGGCTTCTACAAGAAAGACCGCGGTGCGGATGGAAAGGAAATTCGCTCCGTTCTGAACCTGGAAACGCTCGAGTACCAGCCGGCGTCTAAGCCGTCCTTCCCTACCATTGAGCTGGCGAAAGGCAATGATTCGGTGGTGGGCAGACTGAAAGCGTTGCTAGCCGCTGACCCGGCAAAAGATCGCGCGGCGAAGTTTTATTGGCAGGCGCTCCCAGATCTTTGGGCCTACTCGGCGAATCGCATCGGCGAGGTCACCGAGACGATCGTAGATATCGATCGGGCAATCACCTCAGGATTCAATTGGGAGCTGGGACCGTTTGCCCTGTGGGACGCCGCCGGCGTTCCAGGTACGGTGGAGAAGATGCGCGCCGCCGGGACGCCTATTCCAGCAGCGGTCGAAAAGCTTCTGGCCTCGGGCGGTGACTCCTGGTATCGCGCGGGCGGCACGGAGTACTTCGACGTGAAAACGGGTGCGTACCGGCCCGTTCACCAGAATCCTGAACTAGCGTCGGTGGCCAGCTACAAGCGCTCCCAGGGAATTTTTGCCGGGAACTCCGGTATCTCGCTCGTGGATGTGGGCGACGGGATCGGCTGCTTCGAATTTCATTCGAAGATGAATTCGCTGGGTGACGACATCGTTTCGTTTCTGTTGAAGAAGCTGCAACCGGGAAGCGATGCGGTGCGCAACTTCGACGGTTTTATCATCACCAACGATGCGCAGAATTTCACCGTGGGCGCCAACCTGATGCAGTTGCTGCTGGCTATCCAGGACGAGGAGTGGGATGAGATCGAGCTGAGCGTTAAGCAGTTCCAGGGCATGACCCAGGCGATCAAGTTCTGCGAGCGTCCGGTGGTGGCCGCTCCCTTTGGCCTGTGCCTGGGCGGGGGAACCGAGGTCTGCATGCACGCGGCACTGCGCCAGCCGCATCTTGAGCTGTATACAGGATTGGTCGAAACCGGGGTTGGCCTGATCCCTGGCGGTGGCGGTTGTAAGGAAATGCTGTTGCGCGCGTTGGCTGCTGCGGATGCGGTACGCAGCGACGCCCGGGGCGAGTCAGTCGAAGTGCTGGAAACCGTCAAGAATGTCTTCGAGACGATCGCGATGGCCAAGGTTTCTACATCTGCCGTGGATGCGCGGTCGCTGCGCATTGTCGAAGACATCGATTCGATCTCAATGAATCGCAGCCGGCTGGTGAGCGACGCCAAGGCGCAGGCACTCCGGCTTGCGAGATCCGGCTACACGGCGCCGGTGATGAGAACGAACATTCCTGCGCCGGGGGAGACGATTCAGGCAACGTTGAAGCTGGGTGTTTACCTGATGCGCGAAGCTGCGTACATCAGCGAGCACGATGCGAAGATCGCGACCCACGTGGCCCGCATACTTACAGGCGGCGATATTACCCCTGGAACCCTGCTCACCGAACAGACATTGCTCGACCTGGAGCGCGAGGCATTTCTGTCTCTTTGCGCCGAGCCCAAGACGGTCGAGCGCATCGGCTTCACCCTTAAGACGGGCAAGCCACTCAGAAATTAATCAGTCCCACGGATGGCAGCTTATGAAGGAAGCAGTCGTAGTAAGCGTAGTGCGCACAGCGGTGGGGAAAGCGCCCAAGGGCACTCTCCGTTACACCCGGCCGGATGATCTTGGCGCGGTTGCGGTGAAAGGCGCCGTGGATCGGGTGCCGGCGCTCGACCCTAAAGAAATTGAAGACGTAATCATCGGCTGCGCGATGCCCGAAGGCGAGCAGGGGATGAATATGGCGCGGATGATCTCGCTGCGAGCAGGCCTTCCCATAGAAGCCGCGGCGATGACGGTGAACCGCTACTGCGCATCCGGATTGCAGACGATCGCCCTGGCGGCAGAACGGATTCGCGGCGGCGGTGCGGACGTCATCGTCGCCGGCGGTGCGGAGTCCATGTCGTATCTCCCGATGGGAGGCAACAAGATCGCAGTCAATCCGTGGCTGGTAGATAACCACCCGGCCGCGTATATGTCGATGGGGCTTACCGCCGAGCGGGTTGCGAAACACTACAACATATCTCGCGAGGAATCCGACCAGTTTGCCCTTGGCAGCCATCAGAAGGCGCTGGCGGCGATTGAAGCAGGCCGCTTTAACGAAGAGATCGTCGCCGTTCCGGTTGTCACCACCGTGATGAGCACGGCCGGAAAGCCGGAGAAGCAGGAAAAGGCTTTCACCGTGGACGAGGGACCGCGGGCCGACACATCCATCGGGGCGCTGGCCAAACTGCGTGCGGTCTTCCATGCCGCTGGTGTGGTCACCGCAGGCAACAGCTCTCAGACTTCAGATGGCGCGGCGGCTGCGGTCGTCATGTCTGACACCCGGGCCAAAGAGATTGGAGCCAAGCCGCTGGCACGATTCGTTTCCTTCGCATATGCCGGCTGTCTGCCTGAAGAGATGGGGATCGGCCCGATCTATGCGATTCCCAAAGCGCTGAAGATGGCCAGCCTCACGCTCGACCAGATTGATTTGATCGAGTTGAACGAGGCTTTCGCCGCACAATCCTTGGCAGTGATCAAAACGCTCGGCATCGATCCGGCGAAGGTCAACGTCAACGGGGGTGCAATTGCGTTGGGACATCCTCTGGGCTGCACCGGCACCAAACTGACGGCTAGCCTGATAAGCGAGATGAAGCGGCGCGGCGCCAGGTATGGACTGGTGACCATGTGCGTGGGCGGGGGCCAGGGAGCTGCCGGAATTTTCGAGAATTTGCAGAATTAGTTACACGGGAGGATGCAATGGTCGTAGAAGCTCAAGCGAAAGCAGCGAAACGAGTGACCGGAGGCAGCTTCCTGATTGAAGATCTGACCCCGGAAGATATTTTCACGTTGGAAGACCTCTCCCCAGAACAGAAGCAGATCGCGGACGTGGCCTCCAAGTTCGCCGAAGAGAAGATATCCCCCCAGGTGCATGAGATCGAGGCGAAAAACTGGGATGTGAGCCGCAAGCTCATGCGGGACCTGGGTGATCTGGGGCTGCTCGGAATCGATGTGCCCGAGCAGTATGGCGGTCTTGATATGGACAAAATCACCTCCACCCTGGCGTCACAGAATCTCAGCGCTTCGGGTAGTTTTTCGGTCACGTTCAGTGCCCATGTGACCATCGGGACTTTACCCCTCGTGTGGTATGGAACACCCGAGCAGAAGGAAAAATATCTTCCCAAGCTGGCGAGCGGGGAATGGATCGCGGCGTACGCCTTGTCAGAATCCTCCGCCGGCTCGGATGCAATGAATATTCGCACGCGAGCTACCCTTACTCCCGACGGCAAGCATTATGTGCTCAATGGCGAAAAGATGTGGATTTCAAATGCAGGCATGGCCAACCTGTTTACCATTTTTGCCAAGATCGACGGCGAGAAGTTTTCCGCTTTTCTGGTGGAGGCGGGTACCCCGGGACTGACGGTGGGCGCAGAGGAACATAAGCTGGGCATTCGCGGATCTTCTACCTGCGCCTTGGTGCTCGCTGATTGCAAGGTGCCGGTCGAGAATCTGCTGGGGCAGGCGGGTAAGGGCCATCATATCGCCTTCAATATTCTCAACGTGGGCCGGTACAAGCTGGCGTCGAGCGCGGTGGGGGGAGCGAAGGTTTCGCTGCGCGACGGTATACGCTATGCCCGGGAGCGGGTTGCCTTTGGCAAACCGATCACCTCCTTTGGTTTGGTGCAGGAGAAGATCGCCGAAGGTGCGGCAGGCATTTACGTAACAGAGTCAGTTTTGTATCGGGTGGTCGGCGCCATCGATGCAGCTTTGGCCGAGCTCGACAAGAACTCGCCTACGTTTTCGGCCGAGGTACAGAAGCGAATCGAAGAGTTTGCTGTCGAATGCTCCATCCTCAAGTTCTTCGGGTCGGAGATGGTGGAACGGGTGGTGGACAATACGCTGCAGATGCATGGCGGGTACGGTTACGTGGAGGAGTATTCGGCCGAGAGAGCGTACCGCGATTCGCGCATCAACAGGATTTTCGAGGGCACCAACGAGATCAACCGGCTGATCACTACCGGCTGGATGATCAAGCGCGCGCTGCAGGGCACACTTCCACTTCTGCCGGCCATTAAGAAGGTGATGGACGAGGTGATGGCTGGACCGGCCGCAAAGGTGAGCTACGATGGTCCGCTGGCGGAGGAGCGTGGGCTGCTGGCAAGCGCCAAGAAGATTTCCTTATTCTGCTCCGGTGCGGCTTCGCAGAAGTTTGGCAACGATCTCGGCGAACAACAAGAGGTGATGGGCGCGCTGGCGGATATCCTCAGCGAAGTGCTCGCGCTTGAATCGAGTATCTTGCGCACGGAAAAGATGAATAAGCCCAATTCGATGGCGGTCAAGCTGACCAAGTACTATGCCGCGCATTCCTTCCGGGTGATTGAAAGCTCGGCGGAGCGTGTGCTCTCAGCGGTTGCAGAGGGCGATATGCTGCGGACACAGATGACGATCTTCCGCCGGTTGTCTAAACATGAGCCGGTGAACACGATCGCGTTAGGCCGCGAGATTTCCGCAGCAATGGTGGAGGCCGGGCGCTACAGGCTGTAATGCGGGACTGGCGAAACCGCAGGGTCCACTTAAACGATAAAAATGGCTCAGACGAATATTGAGTGTGTGGCCCAGGTCTCGCTTTTGAGACCTGGGTGTTCCGGGCTAGGACATTTGCAGGGCAACACCCAGGTCTCAAAAGCGAGACCTGGGCCACCCATTCAAGGTTCAGAACGCAGCTTCATTTTCGACTGGGCGAATCGTAGCGGTTGGACTGAGGAGAGCGACGTGCGATGCGAATTTTGACAGTGGTCCGCCAGGTTCTGGATGCGGAAGAGAGCGTAAGCATCCAGGACGGGGGCGTGGCGCTCGATGGCCGTAAGCTGGTGATGGACACCATGGATGAGTACGGCGTCGAAGAGGCCCTGCGCTTGCGCGAAGGGGCAGCGGCACCCGCAGAAGTGATTGCTCTTGCGATTGGACCAGCTCCCAGCGAGGAAGCTCTTCGCTCGGCACTGGCGATGGGAGCGGATCGCGCCATTCTGGTGGAGACCGGCTCATCTCTGGATGTGATTGCCGTAAGCAGCGTGGTCGCCCAGGTCGCTCGCAACGAGCAGATCGACTTGATCTTCTGCGGTGGACAGCAAGCGGATTGGGATAGTCACGCCCTGGGCGCAGCGACCGCAGAGCGGCTGGAGTGGCCGCAGGCGACCTGGACAAGTGCGCTCGCCCTGCAAGATGGAATGCTCACCGGTAAGCACGATGTCGATGGCGGCAGCGAATCTTTCACCGTGGCGCTGCCGGCAGTCGTGACTACTCAGCAAGGCCTCAACGAGCCGCGCTACCCGACTTTGCCCAACATTATGAAGGCAAAGAAAAAGGAGTTGCGTCGCGTGCCTCTCAAAGACTACGGGGTAAGCGCTAAACTCAGAATCGTGGGAGTCGAGATACAGGTGAAAGAGCGGCGCAGAAATATCATCGATGGCAAGGATGCAGGCGCCGCCGCGGCAAAACTGGTTGATCTTTTGCGCCATGATGCCGGAGTGATCGGATGATCCTGCTGGTCGTCGAATACTCCAACGGCAAAGTAAGCAAGAGCACGCTGGAAATGGCGACTGCAGCCCGAGGGATTGGGCGTGAGGGGCCGATCACTCTGCTGGTTTTGGGAAGCGGCGTCGCGTCCGTAGCAGAGCAGGCCACCCTCTTCGCCGACCAGGTTCTAGTGGCAGACAAGCCCGAGTTGGCGCAGTACGACCCGGAAGTTTGGGCGGCCGCGGTGGCCCAGATCGCGAGAGAGGGCGAGGCCCATACGATACTGATTGGCGGCAGCCGCAGCGGACGCGAATATAGCCCCCGCGTCGCCGTCAAGCTGGACGCGCCTTTGGTCGAAGATGCGATCAGCCTCACCGACCGCAATGGAGCACTCGTTGCCACGCATTACACTTTTCTTTCTCGTGTCACCGAAACCGTAGAAGCAGAGGGTCCGGTCTGCGTGGTCACGGTGAAGCCGGGTGCGTTTGCCGCTGCCCAGCCGGCAAGCGCCGCGGGAGAGCAATACGATGCGGGGCTCGAGCTGCCCCAGCCGCGCCTGCGGATCACCGGCAAAACCGCGGAGAAGACTGAGCGCATCTCACTCACCGAGGCAGACCTGGTCGTCTCCGGCGGCCGCGGTGTGGACAGCCCGGAGGGTTTCAAGCAGCTGGTCGAAGCTCTGGCGGATCAGTTGGGTGCGGCCGTGGGGGCCACGCGGGCCATTGTGGATGCAGGATGGCGGCCCTACTCCGAACAGGTTGGGCAGACCGGCAAGACGGTGCAGCCAAAAGCCTACATCGCTGTCGGGATATCGGGGGCGGTGCAACACCTCTCCGGAATGAACAAGAGCAAGTTCATCGTAGCCATTAATAAGGATGCCAATGCGCCGATCTTCAAGATCGCGGACTATGGTATCGTCGGCGACGTGCATCAAATCATTCCGGCAATGATCACCGAGCTGCGCAAGTAGCTGGCTAAACTATGCTGCCGTCCGCGCACAAAATCGCGTTCCTGTTGTTTGCTGCCATCACGGTGGCGATTGGGCTGCGCGGCTTCTATCGTGTTTACCGGCGCATCCGAGCCGGCAGCAAGGACCATGAGCCGCGATTCAACCACCTTCAGCAAAGGTTGTGGTACGCGCTGACCACCACGCTGACGCAAAGCCGCACCTTCCGCCGGCGCCCGTGGATCAGCTTCTTTCATTCCTTCATCTTCTATGGCTTCGTCTTCTATCTCCTGGTGAACCTGGTGGATGGGATCGAGGGATTCATCCCCTTCACGATTCGATCGACGAGCTTGCCGGGCCTGGTTTACAACCTGCTGGCTGATTTGCTGAGCGCGCTGGTTCTTATCGGCGTCGTCGCCCTGGTGATTCGCCGCTTTCTTTTACCCAGCCGGCGCGACTTCACATTCAACCCGCGAACCATGGTGCACCCGGACGTGAAACAGGGCCGCATTCGCGTGGACTCGCTCATTGTCTCGACCTTCATTCTCTTCCACGTAGGTAGCCGCGCAGTGGGAGCAGGCGCTAAGCTTGCCGAGGAAGGACCGGACCGCTTTCAGCCCTTCGCAACCCTGCTCTCGCATGCCTTTACACCTGGCAACGCCGAAGCATGGCGCATCTTTGGCTATTGGGGTGCGCTGGGTAGCGTGCTGGCGTTCCTGATGTATTTCCCGTTTTCCAAGCACATCCATATCTTCGCGGCCCCGGTCAAATACCTGGTTGCGCGCAGACCTTCCTCCGGTGTGTTGCCTACGGAAGAGTTGGATCTTGAATCGGAAAATCTGAAGGCGGGCGCAAACAAGCTGGAAGATCTGGCCTGGCCTCGACTGCTCGATGCGTACGCGTGTATCCAGTGCAATCGGTGCCAGGATGTTTGTCCGGCTACGGCAACAGGCAAAGCTCTCAGCCCATCGGCCCTGGAGATCAACAAGCGCATGGAGCTGAACTCCCTCAGGACCGGAGAATCGAGCCCGCGCCCGCTGCTTAGTTTCGCGCTGTCGCCCGAAGCTGCGTGGGCTTGCACCACCTGCGGCGCCTGCATGGAGGTCTGCCCGGTGCAGGATGAGCCCATGCTCGACATTATCGACATTCGCCGTCACCAGGTGATGATCGAGGGCGACTTCCCTGCTCAGTTGCAGACCGCGTTCCGCGGCATGGAACGGACCAGCAATCCATGGGGCATCAATCGCGACAAGCGCATGGATTGGGCAGAGGGACTCAAGGTCAAGACGATCGACGAGAATCCGCAACCCGAAGTTCTCTACTGGGTGGGATGCGCTGCCAGCTACGATCCGCAATCGCAGAAGACGGCACGTGCCTTTGTTCAATTGCTCGATCATGCAGGAGTGAATTTTTCCGTTCTGGGCAAGAAAGAATGTTGTACCGGAGACAGCGCGCGGCGAGCGGGAAACGAACTTTTGTATCAACAGCTCGCAGGCCAGAATGTCGCGACCCTGAACCAAGTGAAACCGGCACTGATCGTTGCCACCTGCCCGCACTGCATGAACGCCGTAGGCAAGGAATATCGTCAGCTAGGCGGCAATTTCAGAGTGATGCACCACACGGAGTATCTGGAGACGCTCGTGGCGCAAGGCAAGCTTCGTGCCGACGCGGGCCCTGCCACGGTTGCCTATCATGATCCGTGCTACCTGGGCCGTCACAACGGAGTCTACGATGCGCCGCGCAACCTGCTCAATATACTAAGCAGTGAGCAGGTCGAACTTGGCCGCAATCGGGAAAACTCATTCTGTTGCGGAGCCGGCGGCGCGCAGTTCTGGAAGGAAGAAGAAACAGGGACGCAGAAAATTTCAGACAATCGCTATCATGAGGCGCAGCAAGCGCTCGCGGGCGGGGAGAACAAAGTTCTCGCCGTTGGCTGCCCCTTCTGCAAGAGCATGCTTGATAGCACAGCCGCCCGGGGGCAGCAAGACGCCATCGCGGTGAAAGATGTGGCGGAGCTGCTGCTCGAGAGCGTGGAAAAGAAGCTAGGAAAGATTGCGGCAGTAGCGCCGGTCAATGTGGCTACGCCGCAGCCTACAGCTACAGTAGCGGTGGCGGAAAAAGCTCTGGAGACCGTTGCCGATGCGGCAGCCGCCCCGAAAGCCGCTGAACCGGCCTCTCCTCAAGTGGAACGCAAAAAATGGCAGCCCAAGGCTGTCGCAGCGGAATCCACACCTCCGGAACCACCGCCAGTCAAACGAAAAGCCTGGACACCCAAGAGTACCGCGGCCAAGGAGGAACAGCCGAAGCCCGCGGAAGAAAAGCTTCCGGATGCCTAATCCTCGCGCCCACTACAAACACTTCCAGCCAATCGCTACCCGCTGGAATGACAATGACGTCTACGGCCACGTCAACAACATTGAATATTATGGATACTTCGACACGGTCATCAACACGTACCTGATTAAAGAGGGAGGGTTGGACTTTCTCGCCGGCCCAGTCATTGGCGTATGCGCGGAATCACACTGCCGGTTTCTGCAGGAGCTGACATTCCCAGAGACGGTTGAGGCGGGCTTACGTGTGGAGCACATCGGCCGGACGAGCGTGCGTTACGGAATAGGTCTGTTTCGCAGCGGTGAAGCTGGTCCGGCGGCGGAAGGATGGTTCGTGCACGTGTTTGTCGATCGTGCAACGCGGCGGCCGGCCCCACTGCCGGCAGATTTGCGCTCAGCCCTTGAGGTGATCGAGCTAAAGCCATGAAGGTCAAAGCAGCAGTTCTGCGACAGCCGGGGCGGCCAGGGCCGTATGCCGAGTCCCGGCCGTTGGTCATCGAGACGGTCGAGCTCGCGCCTCCCGCCGCGGAAGAAATTTGTGTGCGTGTGCTCGCGGCTGGATTGTGCCACTCAGATCTGTCGGTCATCGACGGTTCCCGGCCGCGGCCGATGCCCATGGTGCTGGGCCACGAAGCGACCGGTGAGATCGTCGAGCTGGGGCCGAATGTAGACGGATTCCGCATGGGCGATCGCGTGGTCTTCTCCTTCATTCCCAACTGCGGCCGCTGCGGACCGTGTGCGACCGGCCGCGCATCGCTCTGCGAACCGGGAGTTGCGGCTAATGTTGCAGGCACGCTTCTTGGAGGCGGTAGACGCTGGCTCGATACCGACGGCATGCCGATGCATCATCTTCTCGGCGTATCGGGATTCGCAGAATATACGGTGGTGTCGGCGCGCTCGGCGGTGCAAATCGATCGCGAGCTGCCTGCGGAGACTGCCGCCCTGTTCGGTTGTGCGGTCATGACCGGTGTGGGCGCGGTCGTCAACACGGCTAAGGTTTCCGCCGGGGAAAGCGTGGCCGTATTCGGGTTGGGAGGCGTCGGACTGGCCGCTCTCCTAGGAGCGCGCGCCTCGGGTGCTCATCCGCTCATCGCTCTCGATGTAGCGGCACACAAATTTCCACTCGCCCGGGAACTGGGCGCGACCCATTGCATCAACGCCGGCGATGCGGAGGCTATCGACCAATTGCGCGAGCTTACGCATGGTGGGGTGCAATTCGCCATCGAGTCGGTTGGCAGTGAGCGGGTTCTCGCCCAGGCCTACGCGGCCACTCGACGAGGTGGAACCACGGTCGCAGTGGGTCTGCCTGGACCGGATCGCATGTTGAGCATTCCGGCGTTGAAGCTGGTGACCGAAGAGCGCACCCTGAAAGGCTCGTACATGGGCTCTGCTGTGCCATCACGAGATGTGCCGCGCTTTATTGCTCTCTACCGGGCCGGACATTTGCCGGTGGATCGTATGCTGACCCATCGGCTGCAACTGGATGAGATCAACACTGGCTTCGATCGCCTGGCACGAGCAGAAGCGATCCGCCAGGTTGTCGTCTTATAGACTCCTGCTCCTTATCAGGGTCGATTTCGACCATAGCGATCGTGGCTTGAGACCCAGTCTCCGCGCAGGATGGCACTGGTAAGAGAGGTTTCGCCGGCCAGCACCACGGCCGCGCAGATCTCTGCGAACTTGTCGGCTTTTCCGTTCCCATAACAGCCGAGCATTTCCAGGCATTCTCTTTGGGTGGCAAGTCCAGTGCCTCCCCCATAGGTCGCCACAATCAGGGACGGGATGGTGATGGACCAATAGTAGTCACCATTTGCCAGCAGTTGCGCATAAACGATCGCGGCGTGGGATTCGGCAACATTCGCGACATCCTGCCCGGTGGCGATGAACATTGCGGTCAGCCCGTTTGCTGAATGGGCGCCGCTGTTGGCCGACCCGGCGAGGAAGGCCCCAGCCTGCGAAATTTGCCGCATGCGAAACACCTCCGCGGTATCGACGCCCATGAGCCTCTTGAGCGCGTCGCGCTGCACCACCACTTCCGCCACGACGCGTTTACCGCGGGTCATGATGGTATTCATCTGGGAGTGCTTCTTGTCAGTGTCGACATTACCCGAAAGCAAATAGCGCGGCTGGTCCGGGTGGTTGGCGTGAATCCACTGGCAGGCGGCAAGGGTGGCCTTTCCGACCATGTTTTGCCCGGCCGCATCGCCGGTTTTATAGTCGAACCGCAGGTACAGCAGCGGCCCCACAGCATACTGGGTGATGCGTGTCAGCTTGCCTACCGAGGTCGTAGCTTCCGCCGCCTGCTTGATCTGCTCGAAATGGGCGTCGATCCATTCTCCGAAATGGCGGGCTTGCAAGGCATCGTCAAACTCAAAGACCGGGGAGCGCTGCATCGCCTGTTTCACCACCGTGGTTTTCACGCCGCCGCATTCCGTCAACAACCGCATGCCGCGGTTATAGCTCGCGACCAGCGTGCCTTCTGTCGTGGCCAGGGGAACATAGAAATCTCCGCGCGCGTGTTCGCCCTCAATGCGCAGTGGACCTGCGAGGCCGAGTGGCACCTGCGCAACGCCGGCAAAGTTTTCGATATTCCCAGGCAACCGAGCGGGATCAAAG
>Ga0210391_10002398_pt1 | contig 16327 bp, 12 predicted proteins | sample IncBWC12OmetaG_FD_160573 | JGI IMG/M metagenome (GOLD analysis project Ga0210391, IMG submission 160573) | Forest soil microbial communities from Barre Woods Harvard Forest LTER site, Petersham, Massachusetts, United States - Inc-BW-C-12-O ... | reverse complement strand
GATTCCCTCGATTTCCAAGCTGGGATTCAATGTACGGCGGATTCTCATCAACGTGTCTAGCAATTCTGACACGCCTTCCAGGGCTAAATACTCGCATTGAATCGGGACAAGAACGGCACTGGCAGATACCAGCGCATTCAAGGTCAAAAGATCAAGCGCGGGAGGGCAGTCCAACACAATGAATTTGTAGCGATCGCGAATCTCGTTCAGCAGTGCTTGCAGCTTGTATTCGCGATTCTCTGCCAAAACTAGCTCAACGGCAGCTCCGGCAAGGTTTTTGTCGGCGGGGACGACATCTAAACCATCGACTTGCGACTTTTGGACAATTTTATCAAACGGCTCATTCAAAATCAGACATTGGTACAGCGTCCTACGGGAAGGATCTTTAGGGAATCCGATGGCGGCCGTAGCATTGGCCTGCGAGTCGCAATCCACAAGGAGGGTTGATTGTTCGGAGGCAGCGAGGCAAGCCGCCAGATTCACTGCGGTGGTTGTCTTTCCAACCCCACCCTTTTGATTTGCAACAGCGATAATGCGTGCCAACAAGCCTCCAATTCGCGGAAAGTTAGCAGAATTGGGTTAAGGATGCAACTTGTTTCACGTGGAACACGGTTGGACTGTGGAATTTCTATTGCAAGGTTCCACGTGGAACAGTGTCAAGATTCTGCCATCCCGACATTTGTGTTCCACGTGGAACAACTCTTAGGTTGCAACGGTGAAACGGCATTGTTCCACGTGGAACGATAAGTCGTGCCTATTTCTATTTCGGGGCACCCCACCAAGGTCTCAGCCTCCCAATGTTTCACGTGAAACTGTTGAGGCTTTCAATTTCGACGATCCCGACAAATTCTGACAAAATCAAACACGGATCGTTCCACGTGGAACATAACCTTCTTTGATTCGGCTTCGCTCGCCATTTGCAGATATTAAAAAAGCCGAGATAAAAGAGCGTGAATCACGCGAAGGAACTTGCTTCACGTGGAGCGGCCACTGCCCTCAGATCGCACCCCATACGATACCCCGTCCGCAGACAATAGAGCGCGCGAGATAACAAGAGGCACTTAAGTGGACTTGTTCCACGTGGAACGTCTGCGGATCTGTATTGGACCTTAGGGGACGAAATCTTTCGCCGCGTCCGCAAGACTACGCACCTTCGCCATTTCTCAAAGCAAGTATCGCTTAATTTATGGGATCCAACCTTGAGGTAGAACAAACTGCGCGGAATATTGAGAAGACTTAAGAAACGTCGCAAGTCTTTATATTTCAGGTCGTTGCGCCGACACTTTCAACTTTTCCGTGCGCCGACCAATAAGTATCGCCGCAAAGATTGGGGTACAGTAATGGGTTCCCGCCATTCCCAGTCCGTTCCGCGGCGGGCCTGATCGAGGTCGCGACCGCCGATCCATAAGATAACTTGTTTAGCTGCAACACGTTCCGAGGCTGCCCACGCCAAAAACGGCTCAAAGTCCCCCACCGCTCGCGAACACACGAAATCCAGAGGCATGATCTCCTCGCCCAGCTCCTCATAGCGGCTTACGAGCACTCGGGTGTCCGGAAGTTCAATGTTTCTAAGTACTTCGGCGAGAAAGGTGGCCTTCTTCATGTTCGACTCGACCAGAAACATATTCAGGTTCGGTCTCATTATTTTGAGTGGAATACCCGGAAATCCGGCTCCGGAGCCTACGTCGGCGAGCCGACCGTTTTCCACAGGCACGGCCACAGCAGCATACATACTCTCGCAAAAATGACGATATAGTATCTCTAAGGGGTCACGGATCGCGGTGAGATTTATCTTTTCATTCCAAGTCAGCAGAAGTGTCATATATTGTTGAATATAAACGATTTGCTGTTCACTGACTTCCATCTGGAATTCGCCAAGGGCACGGCGAATGGTCTCTGCTGATAGCACCGCTGGGGTTGGTGTTGTCATAAGAGTAACTATATTTCAACCGGACTGTGGATTTCCTCTTTCGCAGTCGTCGTCGGTGCTCTAACCAGGTACTTCGGCCCTGCCACTCCCGCCACCGCGTCCACAGTGAAGTGCCAGAGCATCACGGGAAACAACCCATCGTACGCGATTCGCGCCGTTCCGAACACTGTGCCGATGACCAGTGTGCTCAACAACCCACCGCGCCCCTGGTAAAGGTGCGCTAACCCAAAGAGAATAGAGGACAGTAGCACCACGCTCCAGCCAGGAAGTCCCGCCCTGGTCAAAGCCGCCATCGCAAATCCGCGGTACAGAAATTCCTCGCAAAGTCCGGCCGTCGCCGCCAGCGCCAGGAAGGGAATCAGCTCTGCGCGGGACTGCGGCAGGATACGCTCGGCGAGCACCTGCATGAATTCCCGGGCTTTCCCTGACGACTTCCCCATCCGCCTTAAATTGAACCATTGGAACCCACCTAGAGTCGCTGCGCCGACAATTGCCGCAATCAGGATCCGCCATCGCCCATGGACTACCAAACCTAGCTGCTCAAAGCTGAGACCTCGCGCCCACGCCCGCCAGGCAACGGCCGCGGCGGCCAGCCACTGAAATCCGATGGTCGAAGCATAGAGCGAGAGCCGTTCTCGGGTTCCAACCTGCGAGATGACCATCAATTTTTGCAGACGCAGTCGGCCACGCAGCGGCAGCAGCGCGCCCAGCACAACAAAGATCAGCCAGAAGTCCCAAGGCATCCGGCGATGAAAGCACGTTCACAAGTTCGGCGCAACTCTTCGACACATTCTTTCTGGCCCGTTTCGCCCGGACGCGTGTGTTACCAGCGCAATCCTCATGTGCATCGTTATAATGGTCCGTGAACAGCGAGGTGAATTCTTGGCGGCACAAGTGAAACTCACGTCTATGGCCAAAGCGGCCGGCTGCGCTGCAAAGCTGAATCCAGCGACACTCGAAGCGGTCCTACGCAAGCTCCCGCGGCAAACGGATCCAAATGTGCTTGTCGGCTTTGACACCAACGACGACGCCGGAATCTATCTGATCAGTGAAAACCTCGCACTCGTCCAGACCGTCGATTTTTTCACGCCCATCGTGGATGATCCTTTTCTCTTCGGACAAATCGCGGCTGCCAATTCGCTTAGCGACGTTTACGCCATGGGAGGCCGGCCGATCTCGTCTTTGTCCATCGTAGGTTTTCCAGAAAAGGGTGACCCGGAAATTCTCGAGCAAATTATTCGCGGCGGGCTCGCCAAAATGAACGAAGCAAAATGCAGCGTGATCGGCGGCCATTCGATTCGGAATGAAGACATGCTGTTCGGTTACGCGGTCACCGGAACAATTAATCCTCAACGCGTCTGGCGCAACGTGGGTGCCAAGCCCGGAGACGTGCTGCTCTTTACCAAGCCGCTCGGGACCGGCGTTATCACCACTGCGCTGAAAAAAGATCGCGCTTCAGCGGAATCGCTCGCGGCCGCTATCTCCGCGATGAGCACTTTGAACGCCGCGGCTTCGGCGGCTCTCCAGGAAATCGAAGAGAAGGAGCAAGCTGCAAAACCCATTCACGCCGTCACCGACGTAACCGGCTTCAGCCTTCTCGGCCACGCTCGCGAAATGGCGCTCGGCGACCCAACTCGCGGCCTCGAGCCGGTCTCCTTCGAAATCGATCACGCATCCTTCTCTTACTTTCCCGGTGCCGTGGAAGCCGCTCGCGATGGCCATCTTTCTGCCGGCTTAAAAAACAATCGCGCCTTCGTCGGGGAGTGCGCGGAATTTGACCCAAGTGTCCTCTCTGAATATCAGGACCTTCTCTTCGATCCGCAAACGTCCGGAGGTTTTCTGGTTGCCATCGCGCCAGACCATGCGGATTCGACCCTCGCCGCTTTCAACCGCCATGGTGTTTCCGCCCGTCGCGTTGGCCGCGTCATCCCGAAATCAGCTCCATTGATCAAGGTGCTCTGAAACTGTGGGTTTTTCTCGCCGCATTATCAGGGAGAATGCTGCCGCTCGACGGAAAGGCCTCTAAACAAAACGAATGGACACAATAACTCACGGCATCGCGGGCGCGTTGATCGGCAAAGCAGTCTTCCGCGGCGAGGATTTATTCTCATCCAAGCCCATGAATCGCGCCCGCATCATCACCTGGTCGCTGATGCTCGGCGCGATCTTTCCGGATTCGGACATTTTTCGCGACTGGTTTTCAAACAATCAGATGCTGATTTTGACTTGGCATCGCAGCTTTACGCATTCCTTGGTCTGCATGCCGATCTTCGCCCTACTTCTCGCCGCGATCACTCGCTGGTTTGCACGCTGGCGCAAATGGGACGCGCCTTCGTTCGCAGCTTTGACGGGCCTCTACGCCATCGGCATTCTCAGCCACATTTTTCTAGATGTGGTGACAAGCTTCGGAACCATGGTCTGGTCGCCGCTGAAGTGGTCGCGCCCAGCCTGGGACATGATTTTCATCATCGACTTCACGTTAAGCGCGCTTCTGCTATGTCCGCAAATTCTTGCGTGGGTCTATCGCCAAGCTGCCGGCCTGAAAAATCGCGCCATTATTACGTGGTGCGTGCTTGCACTTGCCTCGCTTGGCGTCGCGGCATTAGCGAAAAATGTCGGCGCGCCGATTTCTGAACAAACTGCCGTCGCCATCCTCGCTCTGCTCGCGGCACTCGTTCTTCTTCCGACTCTCGGTGGCAAAGGACTCCGCGTCCCCTACGCTACTTGGAATCGCGTTGGCCTCGCAGCAGCGATTCTCTATCTCGCCGCGGCTTTCTACGCCCATCGCACAGCTCTTGAACGCGTGGAAAAATTCGCTTCGCTCTTCCAACTCGAGGGAGAATCTCTCGGAGCGCTTCCGCTACCGCCATCGCTCTGGCATTGGGATGGACTCATCAATACGCCGCACGGTGTCTACGAAGTCCGCGTGGATCTAAGCGAACGACCCGATCTTGCATCCGTCGAGCATCGCTATTATCCAGACGCTCCGCCGAATCAATATATCGATGCAGCCAAGCGCTTGCCCGAAGTGCAAAAGGTTTTGTGGTTTTCGCGGTTCCCGGTCACCCGTTTTCACAAGGAAGGCAATGTAGCCGTTGTGGAGTTCTTCGACGCGCGATTCTCGTCGATCCGCAGAGATCGGCCCACGTCTTTTATGTACCGCGTAAGAATGGACGAAACCGGCCAAGTGATTTCAAAAGGATGGGTGAGGGATTAGAAGGGAATAAAGCGATCCATCAGTTGCACGACTACCTAGCAGAGAAAACTACTTCGCCTTCGCTGGATGGATCACAACCTGGCGCTCTTCTCCCATGCCTACGCTTTCAGTGCGCACGCCGGGAATTTCTTTCAACGCCAGATGCACGATCCGCCGCTCCCTCGAGGACATCGGATTCAAGCGAAACGGCTGGTGCGAACTCTGCACGCGTTCGGCTGCCACACGCGCCGTCATGCGCAACTCTTCAAAGCGCAAAGCGCGATACCCGCCGCTGTCCAGATGAATTTTTTCGTGAAAAGTAGGTTCCAGCCGCAAAGCGCGAAACGCCAGATGCTCAAACGCTTTTAAGACTTCTCCATTGCGCTCCAGCAAAATCTCTTTGTCTCGCCCATCGAGGTCAGCAATTACTTCCGCTCCACCCGAAACCTCAGAGGCGGGCGTATCGACCACCTGCACCTTCACCTTCAGGTCCAATCCAGACACGCGAACAATTTCTTCCAGAAACTTTCGCAGCGTCTCGCCCGCTGCCTGCCGGTCGAGCTTGCCGTCGCGAATAAGATCCGGACCCATGGGCCTCCGTAGAAACTACAGTCTTGCTCGCCAGCCTTGGGCGACCTTTGCGGGACTTCCTATTTCTTGCCGCGCGAAATCTGTTTCGCAGCTGCCGGCGCGGGATGCGTCTTATTCAGATACCACTGCTGTCCGATGCCCACCAAGCTGCTGGTGAGAATATACAACGCGAGTCCGCTCGAAAACGGGAAAATAATGAAACTCCCCGCGAACATAATAGGCATGATCTTCATCATCTGTTGCTGCTGCGGATCGGCGGAGGTCATCGGCGTCATTTTCGAAACGAGGTACATCGAAACACCCACGACCACCGGCAAAATGTAATAAGGATCTTTTGCAGCCAGGTCGTTGATCCACAGCCAATGCGCGTGCCGCAATTCAATCGACCCGCGCAGCGCGCTATTCAACCCGAACCAGATCGGCATTTGGAGAAACATCTGGAAGCAGCCGCCTACGGGGTTGATCCCCTCGCGGCTGTAAATGGCCATCACTTCCTTGTTCATCTCCTGTTTCTTCGGGTCGTTCATCTTGTACTTCTTATAGCGCTCCTGAATGGCTTTGATTTCAGGCGCGACCCGCTGCATCTTCAGCGTCGTTTTGTAGCTCGAAATGCGTAACGGGAAGAGCAGCATGTTGATGAACAGCGTCATCACGATGATGGTCCATCCCCAGTTGGGAATGTATTTATGCAGCCACTTCAACCCGTGGAACAGGGGCTCCGCGATAATTTCGAGAAATCCAAAGTTCACCAGGGATTGTAGCGGCGGCTTCATCGCCTTCAAGTCATCGTAGTCTTTCGGCCCCACATAGACGCGTAGAGCCAGCGGCTGCGAAGGTGTTGCCACCGCCACTTCAGCCACAGGTTCTTGGGTATCTTTTCCTTCAACCTGGATGGTGCGCATCACTTTCCAGTACCGCGTTTCCAGCGAACCGGAAGCGACTCCATTTACAGGCAAAAACGCTGCCGCAAAATAACGGTCTTCAATTCCGGCAAAATCCTTGTTGCCCGACCAGCCGCCCGGGCCCCATTTCTCCGGTCCCTCAAGTTTCTTGTGGAGCAAATCCGTAACTTTGCCGCCTTCGCTGTAAAACGTCGATACCGTCTCGACGGGGATCGGATTCTGCACCGTCAAATCCCCGAATCCCCCCAGCCATGCCAGCCCGGACTTGAGCGGCGCGCCGTTAAACTTGACGCTGGTTTCTACGCGCACCACATAAGAATCGTCGAACCGAAATCTCTTCGTTACCTCGAGGTGGCCATCGCTCCAAACGAACTGTAGATCGGACGGAGCTTGCAGAGGATTAGCGGGGAGTGCCCCGTAGTTTGCTGCATCGTTTCCCGCATGGCCGCCCGGCTCAACAAAACCAGTTACGTACAGCGCGGAGTTCGCTTGTGTCTCCAGTTGCGGATCGTCGAGCACCAGCGCGAAAGGCCAGCCTCGAACTTCTTCTGCGGCCTGTGGGTGAACCACATCCAGTACGCGCTGCGGTTTCGAATCGTCCATGTACTTCTTGAGCTGCCAGCTCTTCACCACTCCGCCGCGGTTTGAAATCTCCACGCGATAGAGCGTGTTCTCCACGACAATCGTGCGCTCTTGCGCGTCGGCCTTCGGCGGCATCGCTGCCGCGTTTGAGGGTGCGAGCCCGGTGGCAACTCCCCCAGGCGTTGGCGTGTTCGAATTGTTTCCCGGAGTCGAAGGAGAAGTAGAAGACGACGTCGCTGCTGAATTTGTGCCCGCCGGCGAGGTGATCGCCGGTCTGTTTGCTTGAGGCAAGTTCGCAGGTGGTTTCGGCGCGAAGAACTTGGCCCACAACAAAATCACCGCCATCGAAAGTATCGAGGCGATCAAAATGCGCATTTCTGAAGAAAGTTCTTTTTTCTTTTGCGGCTCGCTCACGAATGAGCCTCTCTGGAAGTAACACTGGATCGGACCGCGTCTTGTCCAACTTCACCCGCACGTGCCGCCGTCGTTTCAGCTTTCTCCGGCACCGGATCGTAACCAAACTTTCGCGACAAAGGATGACAACGCAGCAATCGCTTCAAACCCATCCACGACCCCCGCATCACACCAAACCGCTCAATCGCTCCGTACGTATACATCGAACAAGTCGGCTCGAATCGGCAGCTTCCCGCAAACAAAGCCGACAAGTACACCTTATAAATACGCACCGCCGCCAGCGCCGCTTTCACGGCAGCCGATTGTTTGGCGCTGGAAGGCGGGGTAATCCCCGCCCCGACAGTCTTTGCGTTTGTGTCGACCGCCCACGGTGGGACAGACTTCAGTCTGTCCTCTTCTTCTCTCACGCTGTTTTCGCCACGCATACTCATGGATGTATTCACGCGCTCTTCATCAACCGCACCAAATCCGCCGTCAACCCTGCAAACTCCGCCCGCGCCACACCGCTCTTCGGATGAATCACGATGTCCCATCCCGCGGGTATCTCCATGCGATGGCAGCGCACGATCTCTCGCATTCGCCGCCGCATGCGATTGCGCACCACCGCCCCGCCCAGCGCCTTTTTTATGCTGAAACCGAAGCGGCTCACCGGCAACTGGCTGGCGCGAAAAAAAACTGTGAAGTGGGAACTGGATCGGCGTTTCCCGGCGCGGTACACGGCATCGAAATCGCCGCGCCGCACTAGCCGCGCCTCGCGCGGAAACTCCAGGCGCACAGCACTACTAGGGCGTGAGGCGATGGCGTCCCTTCTTGCGGCGTGCCGCCAGAACTTTGCGGCCACCTACTGACTTCATGCGCGCGCGGAATCCGTGCGTCTTCGCGCGGCGTCGTTTCCGCGGTTGAAATGTGCGCTTTGGCAAAGCAATCCCCCTTTAGTTGCGCGGCCCCATACTTAGATAGTTGCGGCCGGTTCTTCCCGCAGACACAAAGCGACCTTCAGGCCGCCTGAGCGACAGGTATCGAATTTATTAGTGTAGTCGACCGCCAAGCACAGGGTCAAGAAAACGCTGCGTAGCTTACAGGTTGAAGGCGATGAATCTAAACCGGATTTCACAGAATTGCCGACTCTTCTGCAAACCACGTCGATTTCGGCGCCCCTAGATTCGCAGGATTACGAGCATCATTTCGTTCCGCACTCTGATTCGAACGGAACTTCCAGGTTTGGTTTATACCTAATGAATGAAACCAGCACCCTTACATGATTCGCCCGATTGGCAGATTGGACTGGCTTCAGCTAGCGTCAACGCGGGGTTGACCTCGAATTGCCGCTCAAAGAGCGTCCATCCAGGTTTTACAGCCTGCAACTGTCCGAAGCTGTTGAAAGGAATCAAAACATGAGCGAAGTGGCCAAATCCTTTCTGTGCGGTGGTGTGTCCAAATCGTTTTTCAAGACCGGGTTCGCGTTTATGGGAGGCCCCAAAGGGCGTGCTCGAGGAGCGGTGTGGCTTCGCGCAATAGTGGCAGTTGTGTTGGCCACATTCGTGTTTATGACAACGAGGTCGGAGGCGCAATCGGTGGTATTTGAGAAGTGGACAGAGACAACACCTCTGGTCGAACCCAATAGCCCCGCTGCCATGGCCACAGATTCCGCGGGTAACGTGATCGTGGTGGGAAATTGGGGGGACCAGCCGTTGGCGATCAAATATGACACCAGGGGAAATACGGTGTGGAAGAATTGGCTGTCGAGCCAGGCAATTGAGATGACTTCCGGGGCAGTGGCAGTAGCTGTGGACGCGGCGGACGATGTGTTTGTTTTGTCGAATTTGAACGTTACGATTTCGCTTCAGGAATCGAACATATCAGACACAGCGCTGGCGAAGTACAACGCGGCAGGTGTGAGGCAGTGGGTCATCTATTCCATAGTGAACACTCCAGGTGTCGCCTTGGCAGTTACTCCTGTCGGTGAGGTTTACGTGCTCGGTTGGAACCAAAGCGGGGGGATGGTAACCGCGAAATATGATGCGAATGGGACACAAATCTGGGCTAGAGATCAGGCAGTCGCGTTCGATGAAAGCGTGAATGCCGGTGGACCTATTGCCATCCGGCTCGATGGGCAGGGAAACGTGTATGTGGCCGCCAACAATGGGCTGGCCGGCGAAATCCTTCGATACGACCCGAACGGGAACTTGTTGAACATGATTGGAGAGGGACAACTCGGCGTTGTACAAGGCTACCGCGTCGATGCGGCGGGCAATTCCTACGTTCTAGGAGGTGCAGCCGGCACACAAGATCGTATCGTGGCGAAGTTCGGTCCAGCCGGTACCCTGGAATGGCTGAATGACCTGGGACCGGAGACCGACAGCCAAACTGAGCCCGAACCAAGAGGTTTGATTGACGACACGCTGAAAGACGTCGGTTTGGATGCTGCGGGCAACGTTTACATCCTGCAAGACGAACCGAGCGTTCCGGCGACGCCTTCGGGAGTGGACATGGTCGCGACGAAGTTTAGTGCAAGTGGAGTTGTGCTGTGGACCTCGCGTTTCAACAGCAGCGCGGACCATTCGGCGACAGATGAGGCAACGGCGCTCGCCGTGAGCAGCGCTGGTGAGGCCTATATGACGGGCGTTGCTGCTGCACCTTCACCGGTTTTCTTTCAGACTACAACGGTTAAGTACAACACGACTGGAGCGCAGGTCTGGGTGCAGTCGCTCGAATTGGAGTATGGGAACGAGGCGCAACAGTCGGGGGCGGTCGCAATCGCCCTGGGGGCTGGTGGTCAGCTTTTTGTCGTGAGCACGGGGATAGTTGGCGAGTCTTGGGTCACGACCGACTATGTGCAAGACCCCGCGGAAGTGAAGCCGGCCAGCGTTGCCTTTGGCAATCAGACCGTCGGGACGCCCAGCGCAGAGACCACCGTGGCTTTGAGGAACGCGGGGAATGCGCCGATGATGTTTAGAACGATCAATGTCACGGGGAACATTAGCGACTTCCATTTGGGAAACAACTGTCCTGATACCCTGCAACCGGGAGCGAGTTGCTCCCTGTTCCTAACCTTCACGCCGAGCGCTCTAGGGCAGCGAACGGCAACAGTGATCGTGCGCGATAATTGGCCGGGCAATGCGACAGACCCAACGACTATCACGCTGACTGGGACGGGCATCGCGCCGTGAGATGCCATTGGTTCCTCAGCCCGCTAAAATGAAACTGAGGCACTAAAACGACAGGTATCGAATTTATTGGTGTAGTCGACCGCCAAGCACAGGGTCAAGAAAACGCATGAGGTTGGCTGGAAGCCGGCGGCATACAGACTGGTTTCCCTTCCGCGACACTGATCGTTGTTGTTGTGGAGCAATGTACTTGAATCTAGGTTCGACGAACAATCATGCAAGTGATGTCGTCATGTTGGGGGGCAGCGCCGACAAATTCGTCGAGGTTTCGCATGATGTTTGAGAGCGTCAGAGCGGCTCTTTCCCCGCCTGCCATCTGAATGATTGATAGGAGGCGAGCCTCTCCGAATTCGTTTCGGTCCTCGTTTCGGGCCTCAGTCACGCCATCCGTGTATATCACCAATAGATCATGAGGTTCGAGTCGCGTAAACCCGGTCTTGTAATCTTCTTTCAGTTCGATCCCTAGAGGAATATTGTCCGATTTCAGCCGCTCGAAGCTCCCGTCCTGACGTTTGAGAACAGGTGGATTGTGGCCAGCGCAAAGGTAATTCAGATCTCCTGTGGCTGGGTCTAGTTCGGCAAGAAAAGCGGTTGTAAAACGGCCGGCTTGACTGTTGGCACAGACCTGTCGATTCAGACCCACAACGAGGTCAGAAAGCGACCCTTTGGCACTCGCAAGAGCTCGCAAGCTAGCCTGAAATGTGGCCATCAACATTGCTGCGGGTACGCTCTTGCCTGAAACGTCGGCCACGGCGATTAACAGTGGGCCATCCGTAGCGCGCCGAAATGCGTCGTAATAATCTCCTCCAATGGTTTTTGCGGGACGTGTGGCAAACGCAACATCTATACCGGGCACATCCGGAGCTCTACGAGGCACTAGCCAGCGCTGGATTTCACGGGCAATCTCGATGTCTCGCTTCATCGAGATGTGATCGCCCAGGACCAGAGCAAGCAGAATCAGCAGGCCGCCGAACGCCAGAATAAATTCAATTCCTCGCGTAAAGAACAAGAAGTGAAAGCCGATTACAGAGAGAAATGCCAGGAACATGGTGAGAAGCAAAAAGAGCCGCCGGGCCGGTGAGAGTTTTCTGAGAATGCTCCAAAACAGGGTCCCGAAGATTTTGAAGGGCTGTTTCCAGGATTGCCCGCGGCGCCCTGGGCGTTCATCGACGTCTTGCTTATACAGACGAGAGCTTTCACCAGCCTCAGCCTTAAATTGCGTCCAAAGTTCCTCAAGTTCTATTCCCGCAGTAAGCCGGCGCCAGCCATCTATTGAATGCCACCACGCACGTCTGGTGATCGCTCTCAGCCTATAGAACGAGTTTTTGATTTTGGCCCTGGCGGAGTCCAAGGCAAGGCGCGATTTACGCAACAAAAGAAAGGCCACATTCCGAGTGTACGTTAACATGGCAGCGGAACGTGACAAGGTTGGTGCTCGGTTCACCGACTGGCTGGGGCCTATAATTCCAGCCTACTTTCTCGGATGAGGAGGCTGAGGGCTTTCCACAGAAACCTGAGCGTCGATTTTCAGTTTGCTCAATATTTGTTGCAGAATTTCCGGCATCGTCGAAGCTGGCGGCAGGTAACTCAAGTTCAGCGTTGCGAGCTTATCCGCAAAAACGAAGAGATTCTTTCCCGGGATTTTCTTCCAATAGTCATCGGGATTCACCGACGGGTCCAAATCCTTGTCCTTAAGGTAGGACCGCCGGTCAAATCTTAGGGATTCGCTAATCAGCACTCCTCGAAGATTTCCATCTGTGTCCACTTCGTGCCCGACCACTTGTCCGCGGTACAAGTGGTCGTCGGACGTAAGCAGATCAACCATGACCTTTCTCTCCGGTTTTGGTGGCCACATGAATGGCGTAAGCAGGAAATACCACGGCGAAATATTCGGGAGGAGAAATTTGTTTGCCGCGAAATCATAGGGTTTGAACTTGTGGAATCGTCCGAAATTTTTGCCCAGCCAGCCAAAAAGCAAAGCCTCGGAAGCCGTGAAGATATAGAGCCACACAAGGATGCGAGCCTGGCGGTGCGCGATTCGGGAAGCCGCGCCCCAAAATTCTTGTTGGTGCTGCGAAAAAAAGGTCTCGCTGTACGCAGATGAAAAAGCGGTTTGATAATCGCTCGTTGTCTGAGCGGCAGAATCGGAAAAAAAGAATGGGTGATTTCCAAACCATCCGGCGCTGAAGACCACAAGAAACGTCAAGGCCAGCGGCAGCAGCGAGGCGAATGCGCCAAAGGTGAGTTGTTCGCTTCTTGTCCGGTGAAACTTGTCGAGCGGAATGAACAGCGAAAACAGGCCCTTGAAAAGAATTCCGGGTACCAGCAGGTAGAAAACCAAACCCGCCGATGCGATGAGCGCTAGCATCCCCTTCGGGCCGTGGGTAATCTACTTTGTCGCGGCTCCGTGGCCGTTGTTGGAAGTAATGTGGTACTCAATCCCGCACTCGTCTCTCAAAACGTATTCGCCCGTTGTCGCTAGCGCCTGTTTGATTTCCGGGGCATTCTTCAGAATTTTGCTCGCCAGGAGGCCATCCGGAGTCGCTTCAACAAAGGAATCCGCCAATTTCGAGAGGTTTTCAGTCATGCTTACGCCGTCCTTTATCATCCAGCTCTTCCCCTTTAGAATCGGCCAATTTGTGCACTTCGTCAAGTTTTACTCAATAGGGAATACACTCGGGTAGAACTCCAGGAGTTGGCTGCTGAACCCTGCCTCTGTGCTTGCGTTATGCGGTTATCTTCAGCTTTCGATACTCGTCATACGCCGCCAGGTAGCGATCCACATCCTTCCGCAGCAAGTAGTACGGCGTTGATAGCCGGATCTTAGAGGGAGCGCCCCCGCGAATCCGAATTTTCTTTTCCTTCCACATCCACGCTTCCAGTTCTCCGATAAGAATCGGGGGCACATTCACCGACACAATCGCGCAGCGCAGCGCCGGGTCCGGCGACGCCCACGACTCCGCTCCACGCTTCATCATCTCTTTCAATATATAGTCCGCCGACTGCCTATGCCGCCGCTCAATCCGCTCCATTCCGATCGAATTCGCAAGCTGCACTGCTGCGCGCAAACCGTAGAGTGTCGGCACGTTTGAACTCCCAATTTGTTGGAATCGCGCCGCTTTCAGCTTAGGATCGTCCCACCCACCCGTCACAATCGTGTTCCACAAACGGTCTTGCACTTCTTCGCGGATGTACAAAAACCCCGTACCTTTCGTCGCCTGAAGCCATTTGTGTGGGCTCGACGAATACATGTCGCAGCCCAGATCGTGTACGTTCAGCTTCATCATTCCAATCACGTGCGCGCCGTCCACCGCGCTCAATATCCCTTTCGAACGTGCCAGCGCGCAAATTTCTTTCACTGGCAGGACTACGCCCGTCACCGTCGTAATGTGGCTGAAGAAAATTAACTTCGTCCGAGGAGTAATCGCGTCGCTAAAAAGATTCAACACTGCCGCTGCGTTCGGCACCGGCTTGGGCAGCGTAATCTTCTTCACCACAATTCCATGCCGCTTCGCGCGCAAATTGAATCCTTGTTCGCCGCCGGGATGTTCCTGATCCGTCATCAACACTTCATCGCCGGCCTTAAAATCGAGCCCATTGCAAATGTAACTGTTCGCTTCCGTCGAATTGCGCACCAGCGAAAGTTCATCGCGCGTGCAGCCTACAAATTCCGCCAACGGATCGCGGAATTCGTTCCAGATACCGTAACCCCAGATCGGATAATCTTCCGGATCGCTTTGGTCCATCTTCTCCGTAGTGTTGTACCCCTCGAAAATTGCTCGGAGCACGGGCGCAGGCGAGGAGCCCACCGTCCCGTTGTTCAAATACACTTCGTCCGCCGGAATCAAAAATTGCTTCCGTATCTCCGTCCAGTACGCTTCTTCGTTTGAATCGAGCAGCGCGTGGTCCGGCAATTGCGCGGGCGCCTGCTCCAGCAATTTTGGCCAGGCCGGCGATAAACTCAGCGTACCTGCCACTCCCGCAGCCCCGGCAAGCGACGAAAGAAACCCACGGCGATCCAGCATCATTCCCTCCAAGGTCAGTCTGCGCGGATTCTACTCGCGACTTCGCAACTCAACAACACATCTTCCAGAAATCATCTTCTCGAAATCTCGAACCAAAGCTTGCGGCTCATCCTCAAGCGGATTAAGGTATTCGCGCACACAACGACAGCTCTCAAGAGGAAGCACACATGACTTGTTTTCGAGCAAGGCTGGCGATCGCCTCGTCTTCATTACTTATTCTCTGTGCCACGCACCGATCTTTCGCTCAAGAAACTCCTCCGCAAGAAACGAGCGGCACCAAGCAATCCGCCGAAGCGCGCCTGAAAGCCGTCGCAAAACCCAAAGCCTCCGGCGCAGCGCAAGACGTCATCGACACCCTCTCCGCCACGCATCGCTTCGAACAAGCCGCCATCTCCCCCGACGGCAAGAAAGTCGCCTGGGTCGAGGACATCATCACGAAGCGAGGCGTCTCCACCGGCGACACGGTAATTTACGTTGCGGACATCGGCGCGAAAAATCCTCCCAAGCGCATCAGCGCAGCCGTCGCCGACGCTATCCACGCCGAAGGCAGCGTCGCCTGGTCACCCGACAGCAAAAAACTCGCATTTCTTTCCGACGCCGCAAAAGCCGGCCAGCTTCAACTTTATATAATGGATGCTGCGGGTCCATCCGGCTCCGCGCGAAAACTCACGCAAGTGAAAGGCTTTCTCTCTACTCCCGGCTGGTCTCCCAGCGGAAAAACCATCGCTCTTCTCTTCACCGAAAACGCAACGCGCGCCGCCGGCCCGCTCGTCGCCGAAACTCCCGCCACTGGTGAGATCAAAGAGTCGTTCTTCGAGCAACGCCTCGCGCTCGTCGACGTCTCCACCGCCAAGCTCGATCAAATCTCTCCCGCCGACACCTACATCTACGAATACGATTGGTCGCCTGACGGCCTCCGCTTCGCCGTCACCGCAGCCCTCGGCAATGGTGACAACAATTGGTACATCGCCGAGCTTTACACTCTCGACGCCGCCACCGGCCTGATGAAATCCATCTACAAGCCGCCGCTGCAAATCGCCAATCCGGCATGGTCGCCCGACGGCAGGAGCATCGCTTTCATCGGTGGCCTCATGAGCGACGAGCCGAGCGTAGGCGGCGATATTTTCACCATCGCTGCCACCGGCGGCGAAGTCACCAACATCACTCCCGAATTGAAAGCCTCCGCCAGCTGGCTCGTTTGGAATTCGGGAGGCAATATTATTTTCGGCGAATATATCGGAGGCGATTCAGCTATTGCTTCCATCAATCCCTCTGATGGCACCAAAATGCAATTATTTCGAGAAGCTGGTCAACTCACCGCAGGCGCATGGGGCATCAATCTCTCTCTCTCTCGCGATGGAAACAATTCGGCAGTGATCCGCAGTTCGTTCAGCACCCCTCCCGAAATTTGGACCGGCCCCATCGCAAACTGGACTCAAATCACCCGCCGCAACAAAGACATCAAGCCCGCCTGGGGCGAAGCCAAAAGCCTCCGTATGAAAAACGAAGTCCAGGCTTGG
>Ga0210391_10002397_pt1 | contig 16328 bp, 14 predicted proteins | sample IncBWC12OmetaG_FD_160573 | JGI IMG/M metagenome (GOLD analysis project Ga0210391, IMG submission 160573) | Forest soil microbial communities from Barre Woods Harvard Forest LTER site, Petersham, Massachusetts, United States - Inc-BW-C-12-O ... | reverse complement strand
TTCTGGTTCCAACCCGGGCGATGCAGTCTGGCAACTTGCAAGCCCTGATCTCCGCACAGGGAGGGGGGCCAGTGATGGACCCTTTCACGGGGTTGCCTTTCACGAATAACACCATTCCGGCGTGCGGTGGCGGAGGTGGCGGGGGTTGCCTGAATTTAGTGGCCACCGCGTTGCTGCAACGTTATCCCCTGCCAAACGTGAACGGTACTTCGTATTATCCCCAGTTAGGCGTGTCCGGCCCTTCCTATAACTACCAGACTTTGGTGCCCATTCCGTCGAGTTCGGATGGTTGGGATCTTCGCGTCGATCAGAACATCACGTCAAAACAGTCGGTCTATGCTCGCTATAGCTGGAAAAATCTGCTCACTAGCCAAGGCGCGAGCGGGCTGCTGGCGAACCAATTCCTGCCGAACGTCGAAGCCCACGACCAGAATCGCAGTTTCCTGATCTCTTACAACTATGCGATTCGTTCCAACTTGCTCAATGAATTACGGTTCGGGTTTACTCACTTCACAGAGAACGATACCTTCCCGATTCAAGGAAGCACTGCGATTTCCCAATTGGGCCTGCACGGCATCAACATCAGCTCCCATCCCACCGGGGATGCCTTTCCCACGTTCACGTTCGGCGACGGCGCATTTTCCGGCATAGGTCAGGACCGGACCGGGACTACGGTTTCGAACACAACCGAGTTCACGGACAATTTCACACGGATAATGAGCAAGCACACTCTGCGGTTCGGAGTGGATGCGCGCCGAGTGCGTTACAACGCGCTTATGTTCTTCCAACCTTCCGACGATTATGGCGATTTCACCTTCAACCCCGGCACGTTCACAAACTACTCTTTCGGGGATTTCCTGTTAGGCCTGCCGACCCAATCGTTTTTCGCGATCACTAGCCCTCAGATCAACGCACTATCGACGCAGTGGGGAGTCTACGGTCAAGACCAATGGCAGGTGAACAGCCATCTGACCGTCAATTTCGGGTTGCGTTGGGAATTGCTTCCGCCATTTGATGAAACTCAAGGCGATCTTGGGAGTTTCGATCCCCGGACCAACAGCGCGCTGGTTCCGGATTACTTCCTGAAGTCGGCGACGGTGACGAACAATCCAGCCTTCCAAAGTGTCTACACCGGATTTCTTGAATCGTTCAACGCATGTTCGCTGCCCAATAGAAACATGGCATTGCCGTGTTCCAATGTCGCAACCGCCAGCCAGGACCATGTGACTCAGGGTTTGAGGGCGCTGTACAAGCGTGATTTCGACCCGCGCATTAGCCTGGCATACCGGCCGTTCAACAACAGCAACACTGTGGTCCGCGCGGGCTTTGGCGTCTTCACCGTAACCACGCTGGGTCCCATGTCGTTCAACAATGCGGGTAACCCTACCTCCAATCTACTCACCAACGTGAATGCTGTTTATAACGGCAACGTGCTGCAACCGCCGTTGTACCAGTTCCCGCAAACCGCGCCGACATCCCAGACCGAAGTGCTGGGTGGAGGCAGCCTGGAGCAGGCGAACAATCCGCGTTTCCGCGACCCGCAGGCGGCTCAATGGAATCTCACTGTCGAGCGGCAGCTTACGTCCAACACCGCGCTGCGGGTGAGCTACGTGGGGATGTCCACCTACCGTCTGCCTGTCACCATAGATCTGAACCAGATTCCTGCGAGCACAACGCCGTACAACGTGCCGACGGGAATGTTTGTCGATCCCCGAGCTTCCTATCAGAACTGGCTCCTGTTGATGTCCTCTGAAAACATGGGGAACGCCAGCTATCAGGCGGGGCAGGTCGAAGTGACTCACAGGATCTCACACGGGCTTTCATTTCAGGGTAACTACACGTTTGCGAAAAATATTAGCGATGCACAAGGCAGCGACGCGCCCTCGGTTTTCGCTAGCGAGGAGGCCTATGCGGTCGAGATAGCCAACCGTTTCAATCTGCGGTCCGACCGCGGAAATGTAGCGGCAACCCCGCGCCAGCGTCTGTTGCTCAGTGGTGTCTACCAGTTGCCGTTCGGCTCGCGGCGTCTTTGGAACAAACCCGGCTACTTGAATGCGGTGCTGGGCGACTGGGACTTGAGCACGGTTACGACGATACAGACGGGTCAGTGGCTAACGCCGACGATCAATCCCGTCTACGATCAATCCAATACGGACATGGTAACGCGATCCGGCGGAGGGGCGATCGCGCGTCCGGACTGCGTCGGCAATCCCATTGCAGGTCAAAGTAGACAGGATTTCTACAACATCAACGCGTTCGCGCCGACGCCGGCCGGCGCCGGACGGTTCGGCAATTGTGGCTTGGGCATCCTGGAGGGGCCAAACCTCATTGGCGTCAATTCTGGACTGGCGAAGAACGTCAACATCGGCGAACGTTACCGGTTGCGGTTCGAAGCGACGTTCACTAATGTCATTAACCGTTCGAATTTCGCGCCGCCCCAGACAAACATCAGCAATACGGCTACGTTCGGTGTGCTGCAGTCCGTGTTGCCGCAAGGCTCGGGCGGCAACCGGACCGGACAGCTTGCGTTGCGAATGGACTTTTAGGCCTGCCTGCGAAGCCGCGAAGAACACGGAGGTGATGACATGGGAAAACCGATTCCTCAACTAACCCTCTCGCCGGACGAACGCCGGGTGCTGGGGAAGTGGGCATCGTACCCTGAATTTCCCCGGTCGCTGTCACGGCAGACACGGGCAAGTCTGGCGTTCGCCGAGGGCAAGAGCGCAAGGACAATATCACGTGAGTTGCGAGTGTCGAAACAGACAGTTACCGACTGGCATGACCCGTTTGCGGTCTTGCGATTCCAGGGCATCTGCCAGGAGCGGCGCGGCCGAAAGCCCCTCGACGTGACGCTAAGCCAACACCAATTCCTGATGCTGAAAAGCCTAACGGAACGCCCCAAATATCAGGGACCACTCACACGGCGAGCCCGGATGATTTTGGCGTGCGCAGAGGGAAAACGCGATGTCGTCGTCCCCCGAGAGACCGGGAGATAGCGCGTTCCGAGATTCGGCGATTGATCGTGAGACGCAGCAATCGGGCCGCTCTTGATTAAATCGTGGATTTCTACAGCGCGAGCCTACGGCCCCAGTAAGAAATGGATTTATGGCACCATTACGAAGTCCTTATGACTTCTTTACGCAGTCGGCCATATGGTTGCTACTGCGGTGCATGCAGGATCGGCTACTGTCAAAGTGTCGTTACCTTTTTCACAAGCAGGCTGACTCTGTCCTGATCATACCGTAGCCAATGGAGATTTCCGGCAAAAGAAAAACAATGCTTCGGCTCGTGGCTGGAGCCGGAGGGGGACCTGCGGCAGCGCTGCTTATAAGCTATTGTGCATTTCGATTGCACTTCAATCTTTCGACGGCAGGTTCGATCGATCTTCTGGTTGTGGTACTGACAGCCCTGAGATTTGGATTCTGGGAAGCTACCGGTTCCTCCTTGGTGGCCATAGCATGCTTAGATTATTTTTTTACTCTGCCGATCTTCAGTTTCCATATTTCTGATCCTCAAAACTGGGTAGCCCTGACATCCTTTGAATTAACTGCGCTGATTGTGAGTCGCCTTTCCGTCCAGGTGCAGAGTCACATGCGACAAGCGGTTCTACAGCGCTCGAACACCGAGAAACTCTACGCGCTCAGCCGTGGCGTCCTTTGGCTCAATCGCCAAGAGCCGCCGGGACCTCAGATCGCGCACTTGATCAAGAAAGATATTGGCGTCGATGCGGTTGCGATTTTCGATTCCGCTCTCGTCCGATTGGATAAGGCTGGAACCTGTACTAAAGAAGATGAAGAGCTAGCTCGCAATACCTACTTCCGAAACACGAATTTTGACGATGCAGAATTGCACAAATGGCAACGTGTGCTCCGGTTAGAGTCGAGTCCGATTGGCGCGATAGTCCTGACTGGAATCGATTTGACTCCACTCATCGTTGACTCCATCGCTTCCCTCACAGCCACCGCTCTTGAGCGAGCCCGTTCCTTCGACAAAGAAAGTCGCGCGGAGGCCGCGCGTCAGACCGAGCAACTTCGAACTACTGTACTCGATGGACTGGCACATGCCTTCAAGACTCCTCTCACGGTTATTCTCACCTGTACTTCGGGACTCCTAGAAATGAAAACTCTCAGCCCATCGGAAGCACAATTGGTCGAGCTGATTGATCAACATTCCACCCAACTTAATGCGGCGGCAACCCACCTCCTTCGAATGGCAAAGCTTGAGGCTGCGGAAATACGGCTACGGCGCGAGCAGGTCGCAATTCCCCAGTTGATCGATGAGATATTAGATGAGTGCTCGGGTCAACTTTGCGGACACTCGGTTCGAGTGCGCGTTACGAACGAAGATTTGGCAGTTTCGGGAGACCGCCAGCTGATCGCCATGACGATTACAGAACTCGTTGTTAACGCCGCAAAATACTCCAGTGCCGATTCTCCTATAACTGTTTCCGCCGAGAGGCAGGATAGCCATGTCGTGATTTCTGTACATAATAATGGACCGGTGATCGTCTTTGAAGACCGCGAGCTGATCTTTGAACGCTTCTATCGTAGCTCCGCGACAAGACACCGCGCCTCGGGGAGCGGGATAGGCCTGTCGATCGCGAAGAAAACCGCCGAAGCGCACCAAGGCAATATCTGGGTCAAGAGTGGGAAAGAAACAGGAACAACATTCTTCCTCGCTATTCCGGTGATCGTAAGGAGCGAACATGCGCCCATTGCAAAGTAAAATTTTGATTGTCGATGATGAGTCTTCGATTCGTCGAGCGCTTCACGCGACGTTGGGCACACTCGGTTTCGATATTGAGGAAGCCTCGGGAGGGGAAGAGGCGGTGTCGTTTGTTCGCACGCAGCGCTACGATGCAGCTCTCCTGGATATTAATATGCCGGGAATGGGCGGCATCGAAGCGTGTCGCGCAATCCGCAGACTGTCCCCGCGTCTTCCTATAGTGATGCTGACGGTTCGCGACAATGAGGATGACAAGATTGAGGCTCTGGACGCTGGAGCAGATGACTATGTCACCAAACCTTTTCACGTTGGCGAGCTGATGGCCCGCGTTCGAGCCGCGGTACGACGCTCCCAGGCAACACAAGACGATCGAGAGGTCGCAATTACCATTGGCGACATTGAACTCGACGCCGGTCGCCGGCTGGTGCGAAAATCCGGTGACATCGTCCACCTGACGCCGAAAGAATTTGATCTTCTACGCTGCCTTATGTCGCAGGCTGGTAAACCTCTGACGCATGCCCGCTTACTTAGTAGCGTATGGGGCAGTGAATATGGAAACGAGTGCGAATATCTTCGCACATACGTACGCCAGCTGCGCAAGAAACTAGAGAACAACCCTTCGAACCCTGAGTATATTCTCACAGACTCATTCATCGGGTACCGTTTCAGGGATGCGATCGAAAAGAGCCTCGGGCGTTGAAAACTCCCGCGCGCTGCTGATATGTCACTATCACGAATGGCCTCCAATTTCATCGGGAATGCCGGTTGGGACGGGTGGGCAAAGAGGGCCAAGCACGGACGTGCGCGTCAGTGCCAAGCGTCAGAAATCTCCGCTCGTCCTTTCACCGGAGAGATCATAATCGGTCTGGCACAACTGGAATTTCGCGATCAGATTCTCGTGTTTCTGGACGGCGCCTTAGGAATTCGGCAAGGGGAACTCGGGGCACTGCACTGGCTGGACTGCGATTTCAAGAATATGAACTTCAGTGTGCGGCATTCCTACTGCTGGCGTCGGGTTGGGCACCTGAAGAGCACAAAGACGGAAGCGTAGGCAAAGTTATTGCCGATGCATCCGAGTCTGAAGCTGGCCTTGCTGGAGTGGAGATCGCTAAGTCTCTACAACCAGCCGGGCGATTTCGTCTTTCCTTCAGAAAGGCTGAAGGAGAAAGAAACGCTCGACTTGGCTTCGCTCCTGTGTAGCCCGACCAGAAAATTGCCGGCCTACGCGGGCACGGGTTACGAGGGAAAGGGCGAGCGCGATGAGGTGATCCTGTAGCCTTACGTCCTTTGTCTGGGGGTTTGGCGCCATCCGCTTCAGGTGATAAAAATACTCACCCGTCACATTGGCCTTAGGATCGTCACCTGAGGCGAGCCACACCTGCGTGAGGTGAGCCTGAGACATGTCGTCCGGCGCTCCAGGCCCGCCCATTTTCGTTTGCACCCAACCTGGCTCAAGTGCGTTCGAGAAGACGTCAGGCCACCTGCCCGCCACTGCGAAAGCCAGAATCGCGTCATGAAGTTTGCTTTCCGCATAAGCTGTCGATCCGTCCCAGGAACGTTCTCTCCACAGAATGTCGTCGAGGTTTGCTTGGGCGTGATGATGCATCCCAGAACTCAGGTAAACAAGCCGCTTCGGCCGTTTGATGAGTGCTGTTAGCAGGAAGGCAGAGAGTGTGTTGATCGCGAATACGTGCAGAAGCCCGTCCGCCGTGGTGCGGCGCTCTTCCCGATAGCCGACCGCAGCGTTATGGATGACAGCATCGAAATGACCAATGCCGTTTACCTGTTCGGCTACTTGCTTTGTTTCGGCAATCGTCCCGAGGTCTCCGACAACGATCGCTTTCGCTCCAGGAAGTCGACGCCTCGCGTCGTCCGCGCGATTGACATCACGTGCATGAAGGACTACTTCGTGGCCACGAGACACCAACAATTCAGCAGCCATCATGCCCAAGCCTGTAGAAGATCCCGAAATAAAGATAGATGACACCTATAACTCCTTTAGTGAGCTGGCGAGCCGCGCTCGCCAGTATTGTGTCCTGCTTTCTAGCTCGATGCTTCGCCCATCTCGCGCGCGGCGGTTTCAATGAAGTTTGCGACCTCTGCCGGATGCGAGAGCATCGGGACGTGACTTGAAGGGAGAACGAGGGTCTTTGCTCCCATCTTGGTCGCCGAATCCCGCTCCAGTACTTCGAGCAGCATCTGGTCATTCTCGCCATAGATAAACCAACTTGATTTACCTTTCCAGGCCTCTTTCGAGATCTTTTCGTGGTTCGATGCAGAAGCATAAAGGACCCTCGGTTCTCTGCGGTGTCCCATTTGAACCACTTCAGATCGAGTACAAAAATCGAGTAAAAGACCGGGACCAGGAGCAAGCTGATGAAGTCTTTTTGTGCAGGGGACGCTGGTCGATGGACAGCTCTGTCTTCGCCCCCGGCTCTTTGCGCTGCTCCCGTTTACGGCACAAATTTATAGCCCATGCCGCGGGTTGTGAGAAAGTGTGACGGGCGCGAAGGGTCGCTCTCCAGTTTCTGCCGTAACCTCTGGATGTGGGTGTCTACCGTTCGCGTACTGGGATAGTTCTGGTATCCCCAAACTTTATTGAGAAGTTCATTCCGCGAGATCACGCGACCGGCGTTCTTTGTGAAAAACTCCAGCGTCTTGAATTCCTTTACCGTGACCGTGATCTTCGCGCCGCAACGAGTGACCTCGGCCTTGGCAAAGTCCACCATTACATCGCCAAAAACATATAAGTTTTCCGGACTGACGCGCGGAGCACGCCTCACTAGCGCGCGCAGATGCGCAACAAGTTCCAAAGAGTCGAACGGTAGGATGACGTAATCGTCGATGCCCATTTTCGGGAGAGCGACCTTGTCCGCGACACCCGAGCTCGCGCTAAGAATTGCCAGGAGCAAACTGGGGATCAAATTCGCAACTTTCTTGCAATGATCGCACGCCGAAGATCCTGGGTGGCGTAGATCGACCATAACCGCAGAGGGCGGTCCGACTTCGGATATTGGAGCGTCCAAGGTTGCTGCCAAGGAAGTAGCAGTTGCCATAAGCTTTTCCTCTTTCTGCGGGATCGCCGCTTGATTCAAACTTCAGGTATCACCGTGCCGCTTCATCGCGCAGAATCCGACCAATTCTTGTAGTCCTGATGCGCTACCCTTCATTTGCCTTCTCCACCGAATCGTTGGCTAAGTTCGAACCGCTTGTGCTGCGCCTTGCGTGCAATCTGGCGCACGTGTTGTCGGGCATCAATTACCTGTTAATTTTCTCCACATATCCAATTCATTGCCCGCAAAGCAATTGCTGCGTAACGAGTTGGCTCCGCACATGCCCTAATCCCGAGATTTTGTGCGAGAGACTCAAGCCGTCAGCTCTTCCCGTTCTCTGTCCGCTTCGAGGCTGGTCACGATACTCCTTGTGCTTGCTGAAGTGCACGCTTAGCAGTTCACGAAGCTGGAGCCGAGCTCGCCATAGCCGCGCCTTCACTGCGGCGCGACTTATGGCCAGGACCTCTGCCGTCTGATCTACGGAGAGCTCTTCAATGTCTCGTAGCACAAAGACCGTTCGTAAGATTGGCTGCAGCTCTTCTAAGGTCTTGATGAGGATGGCTTGTAATTCAGACACTCGGTAGAGTTCTTCGGGATTGGGGGCCCAATCAGCGAACTGGCGCGGAAGCATGTCTTCGGCAGCCTGAAAGTCTTCATCGAGAGGCATGTCTTTGGTAGTGCACCGCTTTCGAAGCTTCATGAGTGCCTGGTTGACGGTGATGCGAAACAACCAGGTCGAGAATTGCGATTGCTCTCGGAATTCACCCAAGTGTTGAAAGGCCTTCAAGAAGCTCTCCTGAACGACGTCCTGGGAATCTTCCCGATTGCGCGTGATGTGTTCAGCAATTCGGAAGAGCTTGCGATCGTATCGCCCTACGAGTTGCTCGAAAGCAGACATATCTCCATTCTGGGTGGCATGGACAAGGTCGAGATCGTTGTCCGCCACTGCTCTGCCTGGGGATTCTGTCGAGAAGTCAGTCATATTCACTCCGGTCACATGATGCCCCATCTTCGAATTTGAGTTGTTCGGCGATAAACGCGTTAGCTCGGATCAGACCGACACCACGGCTCCGCAGTTCTTTGAGGAGTAATATCCCTGTGGCATCGACGAATGAAACGTCCGCCAGCTCGAGGCACAATCGAACCTCATCGGCGAAAGTATGCACATCGCAAGTTCTGCGAAGCTCCGCGACCGAGGACCCCGTTATCCGACCTTCTACCCGAAGGGTCACGGCATTCCTCGACGACTCGACAACCGTGACCCTTAGCATCGCGGTTCACCCGATCTCCTATGGACTTGATAAAGCAATTGACATGCCCTTCAGAAAACCAGGCCATGATCTGAGCGATCTCCCGGGACCCACCGAGACCACCCGAGCTAATATTTATCTAGAATCAGTAAGTTGCGAAGGCTCGCCGCCTTCTGTTCTCCATCCGGCTCCCCGGAAGCGCAGCCAGCTGTCTCCGCCAGTACGCCGGACTAAGAGGCCGACCCACCACATTTGGTGGTTAGGCGTGAGTTTGGTGTGGGAGGAACTACGATGGACGGTGACGAGATGCCTTGATGCCGAGCTTACCCATACGGTGGCGAAGCGTGTTTGGATGAAGGTTCAGCATCCTCGCCGCGCCCTTTGGACCATCCACGACTCCACCGGCATGTTGAAGGGCAGCGAGGATATGGTTTCTGTCTACCTCGTCCAGGGTTGGGAGTGGCTGTGGAGACTTGCGGTCAGACGGCTGAAGCTCTGGAGCATCCGGCCCCAGAGCTGCCACGCCTTTCGCAGAGGCTGCAACCGGCGTAAGGTCGCGGTCCAGCCGGAGGGTCGGGTCCACCGATAAGACAACTGCGCGCTCGATGACGTTCTGCAGCTCACGAATGTTTCCGGGCCATGGATAGTTGACCAAGTTCTCCATCGATTCCTTCGAAACGCCGTCGATCTTCTTCCCCAGGCGCTTGGAGAATCGGGTTATGCAGAAAGCCACTAGTTGGGGAATATCAGAGCGGCGCTCTCGCAAAGGGGGCAGCTCGATGGGAAAAACGTTGAGGCGGTAGAAGAGGTCTGAGCGGAAGCGGCCCGCCTCGACTGCTTCGCGGAGGTTGCGGTTCGTGGCGGCAATCACGCGCACGTCCACACGCAAAGAGCGGCTGCTCCCTACCGGCTCAAACTCTTGTTCTTGCAGCACGCGAAGCAGCTTCACTTGCGTCTCCAGGGACAGCTCCCCGATTTCGTCCAGGAAGATGGTGCCGCCGTGGGCAAGCTCGAAGCGGCCGACGCGCCGCTCCAGAGCCCCCGTGAAGGCCCCCTTCATATGGCCAAAGAGTTCGCTTTCCACCAGACCAGCCGAGATGGCGCTACAGTTCACGTTCACCAGGGCGCGGCCGTTGCGGGCGCTGCGGCTGTGGATCGCGCGCGCCACGAGTTCCTTCCCCGTCCCCGTTTCCCCGTAAATGAGCACGGTTGAATCTGTTGGAGCAACCTGATCGACAGCATGGAGCGCCTTGAGCAGCGCCGGACTATTGCCCACGATCTCCTCGAAGTTGTGCTCCGTGCGTAGTTCCTCCCGGAGATAAACGTTTTCCTTCTCCAACCTGGCCTTCAGGCTGTCAATTTCCTGGTAGGACTGCATATTCTGAATCGCCAATGCGACCTGGTTCGCCACTTCCTGCAGGAATACGGCGTCCCCATCCGAATACCGATCCGTTTCCCGGCTTACCAAGCTGAGCGTACCGATACACTTTCCCTGGAAAACCAGGGGCACGACGCACATCGACTGGATACCCTCTGCGGCAAGGCGGCGCTCATTGAGATACTGCTGCTCTTTTTCAAGATCGCGGCGCACGAGCGGCCGCAAATTTTCGAACACCCAACTGCCGCAGGTCTCGTTGCGGCTAAGCTCCAGTCCCGTCTTGAAGTAGTCCGAGAGCAAGTCTCCCTCCACGGCGAGGAAACGGAAAGAATCTCTCTCCGGCTGATGGAGGGTAATCGCGCATCGGTCAAATGGGAAGACAGGATGCAAGGCCTCGGAAATGGAATGCAGGAGTGCCTGTTGCGTCAGATTCGTGATGATGGCGTTGTTTATCTGAAGCAGGATGCGATTCTTCTCTTCACTTTTTCGGAGCGCCGCCTCCGCCTGTTTCCGGTCCTCGATGTCGTGGAGCGTCCCATACCACTTAACGATGTTTCCCTTATCGTCGCGCAGCGGCACTTGGCGGACCAGGTCCCAGCGATATTTTCCGTCCGCCCGCCGATGGCGTACCTCTACCTCGAGAGGTTCTCCACCCGCCAACGCCGCCCGCCACTTGTCCACTGTCCTGTCGGCATCTTCGGGATGGACTAAGTCCCTCCAGCCCCAGCCCAGCCACTGCTCCCTGGGGAGGCCCGTGTAATCCACTAAACTTTGACTGAGAAAATCCACGGAGCCATCAGGTAGAGCGCTCACGACGAAAGCCGGAATGGTTTCGATAATGGTGCGGAGTTCCCTTTCACTCTTTTGGAGCGCCGCCTCCGCCTGTTTCCGCTCCGTGATGTCCTCGGAAAGCGCCATGATAAATCGCGGCATGCTTTCAGTACCCGGAACCAATGAAACGTTGTTGCTGACCCACCGCAGGGTGCCATCTTTGTGTCGATATTGTTTCTCGATCTGAAACTGTTGTCGCTTTCCCTCTAACAGCTCGCTGACCAACTCCCAGTTGGCGTCGCGATAATCCTCTTCCGTGATCTCCAGAAAAGTGAGCTTGCGGAGTTCCTCTTCGGTGTAGCCCAACATTTTCTCGTAGGCGCGATTCACCGCCAGGAAGCGTCCGTTGAGATCTGTAAGCGCCACTCCGATGGCCGAATTCTCATACACGGACCGCCACCGCTCCTCGCTCTTCCGCAGCGCCGCTTCCGCGTGTTTCCGTTCCGTGATATCGATGAAGGTGATCACGGCGCCCAGGGTTTGACCTTCGCGAACGACAATATGGGACCAAAATTCCACAGGAAAGCTCGTGCCATCCTTTCTCCAATAAACCTCATCGTCCCTGTGGACGTCCTCGTTTTTTTGGAAGCCGATATAGATGGGACATTCTTCAATCGGATATGGGGTGCCGTCTTTTCGGGTATGGTGCTCCAGCGCATGCATGTTTTTCCCGAGTAATTCGGCGGGGTCGTCGTATCCGAGTATGCGTGCCGCCGAAAGATTTGAGAAAAGACAAGTACCTGCTGAATCGCAGCCACAGATCGCTTCGGTGGCGGAATCGAGGATTAGGCGGATTCGCTCTTCGCTATTATTGTGCAGAACGTCTTCCGCCTGCCTTCGCATCGCGCTGTCTTCAGAACGCGGCATGGTGGGACTGCGTGTGCTCCGGCCCCGCAACATGATGAAACGCCGTCACCGGGCGGGACCAAAATATTGGGAATGTGCTTCCCGCAAGCATCTTGGATATCACTGCGGCCATTGCAATCTTACCCAAATTCCTCAATCTGCTCCATTCGATGCGACGACCCGTGAGTATTGAATAAAAAATCCGCAAGGAATTGGTAATTTTTTGCGGTTTATCTAGGAACTCTTACGCAACTGTTTGGCGCGCTCAGGGTCGCTTGCGATGGCCGCGGTGACTGGGGGCCGCTCCCGGAAGCGACGCCGGCAATCCACGGTCGCCGTCAATCCGTGCCAACATTCTCAGCCGATCGGCAATGTGGCGGCAGAATGGAGCAGCAGCGTTCGGAACGCATTCATTGAGGTTGGCTGTGACTCTCCGTTGCGACTCGCGGACGAATGCCGTAAGACTGAACCCAATAATCCTGCACAGCCGGGGGCAGGGTTTCAACTTGCGAGAGGAAGCCCGTAACCTTCCACATTTCCTGCTCACTCAGCGTGTGGCGCCAGGAAGGCATACCCGTGTAGCGAATACCATTGCGAACCACATAATAGGTGTGCCACTGAGGGTCATCGATTGGATCCAGAACGAGTTGCGGTACGGGCGGATAAAACGAATGTTCGAGAGGGCTCGGCTGATTATCGAGTGTGCCGTGACAAACGGCGCAGTTGATCGTGTAGATTTTCATGCCCGCGATCAGGTTTTCATCGCTCGCGGGAACGGGATTGTTTAGACGCGGAGCGCGCCGGCTCATTGCGGCATGGAGCGCGCTCGTAGCCATGCGTTTTTCCACGGTGGGCGGACTCGAATCGGCGTTTGTCGGCATGAAACCCAAGCCCGCAATGGCAAGTCCCCCAAGCCCAAGCAGCAGGAATGTAGCGATGATTCCAAGAGCAAAGTTGCGCATTTCTTTTTTCCTGCGATGAGACTAAATCCGGCAGAAATCTGGTTTGTCACAGAACGGTTAACTCTTCGTCACTTTTCATGAGAGGCCTCCATCACTGACCCTGTGCGCCCCCGGTTTTCCCAATCCCAACACCCTTCTAGCCGAAGTAACGAAGTCGGCGGTCGCCGTTAGTGGAAATCGCGGACAGGTAAACGAGCGGTGACGAGAGCGCACGACGAAAGAGTTGCAAACTGTTTACAAAGGTCTGACAAATGGACGAGCCCTCTCATTTACATTCTTCGCAGTATCACATCTCAGAAAGCAGGGGTTTAACCATCAAATGAGCACCAAACGACCTTTCCTCCGGATTGCAAATCTGCTCGCAATCACGCTCATGACGGGGTCCATGTACGCAGCGCAATCCGACTCCAACAATATTTCGACAATTACCGGCGAGATTATGGACTCGCTTTGCGCCAAAGCCGGATCGCATGACCAGATGATGCACGACATGAAGAGCATGGGCCCCGATAAGCGCTCGTGCGCCGCGCAGTGCATTAAGCTCGGCGCCAAGTACGTCTTGTACGATTCGGCCAAACAAACGATTTATCAGTTGGACGACCAGGACAAGGCGGCAGAGTTCGCCGGACATACAGTGCAAGTATCGGGCACGCTGCAAAAAATGAAAATCAAGGTTGCCAGAATTTCGGCGCTAAACTAACCGTCCCCAGGTTGGACTGGCATTTCGCGCGGGTCCGGTTCCGTTGCCCTGAAGTACCGTTGTTGACGCTGGATTCCAAAAAGGATAGCAATGTCCGATACGTTGACTCTGGATGCTATCAACACCGCTGACGCTGCGACCGCTGCCGATCCTGTGCTCAGTGACTTCAGGCTGCCCCTGCGGGGTACGTATTATCCCTTGGGTTTCGCCTTGGAAATTGCCACGAACTCTGGTGAAGTGCTGGTCGCCGCCGAAGAAAGCTGGGGCGGTTTTCAGAAAAAGTTTTCTGAGCTTCCTCTTCGCCTGGAGATCGGCGTTATGGCGGATGGTTCGAGGGACTGCCCTCCGCCGCCGGTTTGCCGATCGCGGGGTAATTTGCTGACAATCATCGCGGACGCCGGAAATTTTAGCGTTTGCGATCTGCGTCGCGGTTTTGCTTTTGCTTGGCTGACGCAGTCGGCGGCCGCGGACAGAGCCTATCTCCGCTACTACTTCCTGGAAGCCGCGGTATCGACTCTGCTGGAAGCGTTGTATTTGACGCCCCTTCATGCCGCCTGCGTTCAGAGTGAAGGCCGGGGAGTGTTGCTGTGCGGAGAGTCGGGAGCGGGCAAGTCGTCGCTGGCATTTGCCTGTGCGCGCAGCGGTTGGAATTTCCTCTCGGACGATAGCAGCGCCGTTGTCCGAAGACGCCAGGGCCGGGTTGTTGTAGGCAATCCCGGCCAAATGCGGTTTCGCGAGTCGGCGGGAGAGCTTTTCCCGGAATTGAAGGAGCGACGCGTCACGCCTCGCGCCACCGGCAAAATGGCGATCGAGCTGGCCACCACAACACTGCCAAAAATAGCGACGGCAGCGGAATGTCAGGTTGACTATATCGTCTTCCTCAACCGGCGCGAGCCCGCTCCGCCTAGCCTTTTGACTCTTCCGGAAGAAATCGCCCTACAGTATTTTGAGCAGTACATGTGCTTCGGGGAAGACGAAGTTCATCAGGCTCAGAGCGCATCCATCCGCGACCTGCTCACTGCCAGAGTCTTCGAGATGCGCTATCGCGATTTGGACTGGGCGGTAGAGCGGCTCGGCACACTCGTCCGGGAAGGAAACTGAGCGGACGAGAAAGTGAGAGCGTCCGCTCTCGCTGAAACGCGATGCGTCGAAATCCCGCACCACTCCCGGCGCTATTATCAGCACTTCAATTCCGCAGAGCCCATCCTGAAGCCTTGCAAATGCTGGACGAATCCGCGTGGCACGAACTGCTGGAGTTCTGTGATCTCGCCCACTTGACGCTGGCCTTGTGGCGAAACTGCAGGGATATGGATGTTTTGCCAGATTGGGTTCGCGAGCGGATGCAACGCAACGCCTCCGACAATGCCAGGCGCTTTGACAATATTAAACGTGCTTATTTGGAACTGGCGAAGGCGCTCGAGGATGTTCAAGTTGAGCATCTCGTCATTAAGGGCTTCGCTCAGTATCCCGGATATGTTGAAGATCCACGTTTGCGGATGCAGTCCGATATCGATATCTATTGTCTGTCGGGGTCAATTCTTCGCGCTCGAGACGCACTGCTGAGTCTCAGCTATCAGCCGCTGCTGGGACTTGAAAATCTTCCCAAGGATCATCTGCCCGCGATGATTCGCAACACGGGCTGGGAATGGCGCGGAAATGCTTTCGATCCGGAAATGCCACCTTCGATCGAGCTTCATTTTTGCCTGTGGAATGAGAGCAACGCTCGCTTTGCTCCACGGGGTCTGGAGGACTTCTGGGCGCGACGTGTGACGCGCCATTTGGAGGACTTCCGTTTCCGAGCGCTTGACCCGATCGACAACTTTGGCTTTTCCGCGCTGCACGCACTGCGAGATCTGTTGAGCGGAAACTGGGTTCTGCACCGCATCTACGAGATGGCTCGTTTTCTGCATGCGAATGCGTGCAATAAGCCTTTTTGGTTGCGGTGGCGAGAACTGCACAATGATTCGCTGCGATCCAGCCAAGCGATCAGCTTCCGCCTGGCGAAAGACTGGTTCGCCTGCGATCTCGCGGAAGAAGTAGAAGCAGAGGTGCGAAACCTGTCCCCGCCAGTCCAACGGTGGCTTGACCTATTTAACCGTTCGCCCCTGGAAGGAATGTTTCGCACCAATAAAGATGGAGTGTGGTTGCACCTAGCTCTGCTCGAGTCTTCCCAAGACAAGCGAAACGTCCTCCGCAAAGCTCTTGTGCCCATGCGCATACCCACGGTCGGTGCGCCGGGACAAGACACAACCAGGCAAGGGCGAAGAAAGCGATTTTGGCCATCTCATCGATACGCCAAGTATCTTTTCTACGTAACCTCCAGGGTCGTTTATCATACGAAGACTCTGGCTCCGACACTCTGTCACGGTGTGCGGTGGTGGTTGGCTACGAAGAGTTTTGGCCGGGAGTTCCGGACGATGGACGTAAACTAACGGGGCACCACATTCCCATCGAACACTCATGCAGTCAGATTTCGGAGGCCCAGTGCTGGGCTCTCTGACTGACACTGCTCGACGATCTCCAAGCGGTCGCTTGCTCCAACCTTCCGCAGAATACGATGGATATGATTCTTGACGGTGTGCT